>Ga0070670_100005565_pt1 | contig 10624 bp, 8 predicted proteins | sample KBSS63metaG_FD_64665 | JGI IMG/M metagenome (GOLD analysis project Ga0070670, IMG submission 64665) | Switchgrass rhizosphere microbial communities from Kellogg Biological Station, Michigan, USA - KBS S6-3 metaG | ecosystem: Host-associated > Plants > Roots > Rhizosphere > Soil ... | reverse complement strand
CGACGGCAGCTCGCGCGCCGCGGCCGCATCGTCCACGGCCGGAACCGCGGCGTTGACATCGGCGCGCGCCTGCCGCGCGCGTACCCGATCGATCGCGCGGTTGCGTGCGATGCGCACTATCCAGGCGGCCGGCGAGCCGAGCCGGGCGTCGTAGGTTTCGGCCCGCGACCACACGCGCACGAAGGTCTCCTGGAGCACCTCTTCCGCGTCGGAGGGGCTTTGGACGATCCGCTGGATGATGGCAAACGCGAGGCGGTGATGACGGTCGTAGAGCTCCGCCAGCGCGGCGTCGTCGCGGGTGGCGATCCGCTGCAACAGGCTCAGGTCGTCGGCCGGTCCGTGCGTGGACACTGGAAAGATCGCGATGGTGTCACACGCGGAAACGGCCCTGCAAGCAAGCACTTAGATGGGATACGCGGCTTAGTGGAGGGCGGATTGGGCCGTGAACAATGTTAAGAAGGATAAAAGATTGTAAACAATTCGTTAACCCATCGGTCGGTTCCTATGTTACGGTGTGCCGCCTTTGGCGCCCGTCCGGCTCATCCTCGAACGGTCAGCCTCCCGCCCGGGGTGGCTGATCGGTGCGGTTCTGACCATCGCCGCATTCAACCTGGCGTTCCGCATCGGAAACGAGCTGGTGCAGGTGTGGGACGAGTCGCTCTTCGCCATTACCGCCGGCGAAATGGTGGAGTCGGGCGACTGGATCGGCACGACCTTCCTGGGCTCGCTCGACTACTACAACTCGAAGCCGCCGCTGCAGGTCTGGCTGGTGGCGCTGGCGTTCAAGGCATTCGGCCCGGGCCTGGTCACGCTGCGCCTGCCGGCCATGATGGCGGCCTGGCTGACGGTGGCGGTGCTGATGTGGTGGGCGGCTCGCGCCTTCGGCCGCGCGATCGGCGTCGCGGCCGGCCTCGTCCTGGCGACCTGCTACGGCTTCCTCTACGTCCACTCCGGCCGCTCGGGCAATTCCGATTCTCTCCTCACGCTGCTCGTGCTGCTGACGGTGGTAACGCTGTGGGCGTCGCGCGACCATCCGTGGCGGCGCGTGTGGCTGGGCGTCGTCGTCGGGCTCGTGTTCATGGTGAAAGGCATGGGCATCGTGATGCCCTCGCTGATCATCGCCGGCACCGAACTGAGCGGCCGGTGGCGCGGCCGTGCGCGCTGGCTGCCGCTGGCCGGTGCGGCCGGCGTGTTCGTGCTGGTCGTCGCGCCGTGGACCGTGGCGCGATGGCGGCTGGACGGGTGGCTCTTCTTCGATGCGATGTTCTTCCACGACTTCGCCGATCGCGTCACCATGGTGCTCGAGGGGCACGAGGGCGAGCCGTACTACTACCTCTATTTCCTGCAGAAGCACCACTACGACTGGCTCCTCGCCGCGGCCGTCGCCCTGGCGTGCATGCCCGCCAAATGGACGAGACTCCGCTCGCTCGTCACCGGCTCCGACCGCTTCCTTGCCGTGCTGGTGGCGTCGTGGTTCGCGGGCACGTTTCTGCTGCCGAGTGCGGTGGCGACCAAGCTTGGGTGGTACCTGAACTCGTTCTATCCGCTGTTCGCGCTCGGCGTCGCGTGGGTGCTCGTGGAGGCGTGGCGGGCGACGGTGGCCTTGCCGCGTCGCACGGTGCTCGTGGTGGCGTCCACCGTCGTGGCGCTCGGCGTGGCCGAGGGGAAGCTGGCGTGGCACTCGTACCGGCTGCTCGACCTGGACCGATCGGCTCAGAGCCTGTTCCTGGCGCGCGGCCCGGAGATCGCGCGAAGGCAGGTGTATGCGGAGCAGTGGCCGCACGCGGATCGCTTCGTGGTCCGAAGCGTGGGCGGGCGCTGCCTCACCGCGCCGGGCGTGGACGAATTTCTGAGCCACAGCCATGCGGACGACCTGTGGCTCGGCGCGCCCGGTGCCGACGCGCGGCTCGTGCCGGTGGCGACCACCGGCCGGCAGACGCTGTATCGACGGGCGAACTAGATGTAGAGGGCGGTCTTCAGACCGCGGGCGGGTCTACCGCGGGCGGGTCTAAAGACCCGCAACTACGTACTACTGCAGGCCGAGCAGCGCGCGGGCCTGTGTCGGCGTGGCGACGGGCCGCCCGTAGTCGCCGCACAGCGCGGCCACGCGGGCCACGAGCTCGGCGTTCGAGGCGGCCAGGCGGTCCTTGTCCCACCGGACGTTGTCTTCGAGCCCGGTGCGGCAGTGACCGCCCATCTCCAGGCACCAGCGGTTGACCTCGAGCTGATAGCGGCCGATGCCGGCTGCCACCCACGTGGCGTCGGGCATCAGTTCGCGCAGCTTGGTCACCTCGAACTCGAGGATATCGCGCTCGGCGGGCAGGGCGTGTTTCACGCCGAGCACGAACTGCACGTGCAGCGGCGCCGTGAGCAGGCCGTCGCGCACGTAGTTGACCGCGTTGTACAGCATGGCGAGATCGAACACCTCGATCTCGGGCTTCACGCGGTACTGGTTCATCTTGCCGGCGAGCTCCAGAATCAGGTCGGGCGGATTTTCGTAGACGCGGGTGGGGAAATTGCAGGACCCGGTGGAGAGCGACGCCATGTCGGGCCCCAGGTGCAGCATGCCTCCGCGTTCGGAGCCGACGCCGGAGCGGCCGCCGGTGGAGAACTGCACGATCATGTCCGGGCAGTGGGGGCGGATGCGCTCGAGGAAGTCCGCAAACTTCTCGGGGTTCGACGTGGTGGACTGATCGTCGTTGCGCACGTGCACGTGGACCAGCGCCGCGCCCGCCTCGTAGCAGGCGTGCGTGGACTCGATCTGCTCGCTCACGGTGATCGGGACGGCGGGATTGTTCTCCTTGCGCGGCACCGACCCGGTGATGGCGGCGGTGATGATGCAGGGCGGCGGTGCCATCAGCGCCTGCGCGCCGCCGAGCGCAGCGTGCCCTGGTGGATCGCGAGCACGGCCTGGCTGCGCAGCACCTTGAGGTTGTTGAGGACCGTGGGCGTCAGCAGGCGCGCGCCCGCCTCGTCGCCGTCGATGTAGAACAGCCCCACGCTCTTCTGGTTGACGACCAGCGGCAGGAGCACCGCGTAGCGGCGTTCGAGCGTCGTGGGCTTGTACCAGGCTGGAATGAGCGGCTCCAGGTCCGGCGATTGCAGATCTTTAATCACCAGGTCGCGCGCCTGATTCATCGCCAGCACGAACAGATCCTGTGTCCCCTTGAGCGGCACTTCCATCCACGTTCGCATGTCGGCGGCCGACTGGCCCATGCCGAAGCGGAAGCGCGCCTTGGGCAGCGTGGCGTCCTTCAGCATGAAGAACGCCCGCGTGCGGGAGACGCCGAGCGCGCGGTAGATCGTTTCGAGGATGACGCGGAGGACGTCATCCAGGGTGTACTCGGTGACCAGCAGGCTGGTGACCTCGTGCAGCCCCTGTGTCAGCACCGTCTCGGGCGCTTCATCGCCCGGCAGATGCGAGGCGGCGCTCTCGGCCACCAGGCCGCCGGCCGCGGACACGCTGCTGATGTGGCCGACGCTGGCCGACACGATGGCGTCGGCCTTGAATTCGTTCAATCCAGTCGCAAAGGAACTGCCCTCGAGATCGAGCTTGAATGCCTTCGAGTGCTCGTGCAGTTCGGTTTCGGCGCCGGCGATCAGCGTGTCCATCGTCTTGACGTCGAGCGTCTTGAACGGGGCGCCGTACGACTTCACCAGCCGTTCGATCGCCTGCTTCTTGATCTTCGGGCTGGCGGACGTGGCAAGCGCGTCGGCGACCCCGTTCGACAGCGTGGCCAGCGCGCCCAGCTTTTCCTCGTCCGTCATCGAAGCGTGCGTCTGCGACCCGGTGACGCGATTCATGCTTTGCAGCAGCCGCTCCGGCAGGTTGAGCGCGCGTGCCACCGCCACCCCGATCGACGCGTAGGTCATGCCGAGCACCCGGTGCACCGCCGCATCCTGCTGCTGGTCGGCCTCGGCGCGGATGGCCTTCGACTCCGCCGGCAGATAGAGCGCGACCAGCGTCCGTCCGAGGTTGTGGAAGAGCGCGGTGATGAAGGTTTCTTCCTTGTCGGCGAGCCCGGTCTGATCGGCCATCGAGCGGCCGAGGATGGCGCTGTAGAACGACATGTTCAGCGCGTCGACGAGCGCCGGCGTCTTGGCCTCGGCCTGCAACCGCTCGAAGAGCATCAGCCCCATGGCGACGCTGCGGACGCGGTCGAATCCCATGAGCAGCACCGCCCGTGAGACCGTGGTCACCTGCCCGTGCTGGGCGTAGGCGAGCGTGTTCACGAGCCGGAGCAGCTTCTGCGCCAGCCCGTAGTCCTGGAGCACCGTGTCGGCGAGCGCGCTGATCGAGGTGTCTTCCGACGAGGTGAGCGCGCTCACGGAGCCTACCGTCTTGGCCATGGCAGGGAAGTCGCCGCTCTCGCGCAGCCGCGCGAGAATCAGCTCGACGGCTGGGGACGTAGTGGGCATCGGTAGCCTAAATAGCGAACCGGCGTTAAGCCGGTTTGCCAGATACTGTCGCGCGGTCCGCGTTCTGAGCGGGCCGCGCAATGTTACTGGAAGTGCCGGCTCGACCGCTCGTTCTCGAGGCACACGAACTCGATCAGCTCGTCGTCTGCCATCAGGCGCTGCTTGATGGTGACGGTCCAGGGACGCGTGTAGGCCTTCGGATCGTCCACCGTCACTTCGACGTCCATGAAACCGTAGCTCGTGCGGCGATAGCGCTCGATGGTGCGGCCGCGATCGGTGAGCGGAGTGCCGTTGACGTCCAGCCAGCCGCCGTCGCGGAAGCCGGTCGTCTCGATGACCAGCGTGTCGTCCATCCACCGGCCGCTCGAATAGCCGAACCACCACGGCTGCACGTCGCTGGCGGGCAGCGGCCGGCCGTCGGTGAAGAGTTGCCGCACGCCGCCGTTGCCCTCGTAGAGCATCACCACGACGTCGGCGGTCTGAATGATCTTGCGCGGCTGGGGATGCGTGTGCAGCTGCAGGTTGCCGATCGGCAGGCAGTGGGCATCCGGATTGTCCATGCTGTTGCCGGTCATGCGCTGCTTCTTCAGCGCCGCCGCCCACGGCTGCAGCGGCAGGCCGCCAGCCACGCCGGCGCCGATGTCGAAGAAGAGACCAGGTCCCGACGTGAGAACGCCGGTGGCGGCCGCCACCAGCGGCCGGGTGCCGGGGGAGCCGCCGGTGCCGCTGACGTCGTTGCTCACCTGCTGAAGCTCGCGCCAGCCGATGTTCTCCCACACACCGGAAAGGTCCGGCGTGCCCGCGGCGGTGCGCGGCACGGGGCCCTGCATGTTGACGCGGCCGTCGGCGGCGCGGGGAGCCGCCGCCACGCGACGCGGGGGCCACTGCGCCGACAGCGGCACCGATGCCGCGAGCAGTCCGGCGACGAGCGCAGCGGAGAGGCGGGTTGTCATCGAAGCCTGGAGAGCCGGGATTGTAGTGAACTTTTGCCCGGACCGATCCGTCGAAGCCGGATATGTTCAGGAACTGCGGTTACGGGTGGCCGGATCAGTATGGCCGTTGGTACCGCCACCGTTCCCCCTTTGGCGGCCTCATTTCCACCGTCATGACGCTGGCGCTCATCGCGATGGCCTTCGCCTGGTGGCGCGGGCGCCGGTCACGGTTTACCTGGTAGGTCCTGCGCGGCCGCGGCGGGGCTGAAAGCCCCGCCCTACCAGCAGTGCCGACCCGCCGTCGGGGACAATAGGCGGCACCGTGACCGAGCGAGCGGCCGACGTCGCGTTCCAGTGCATCGGGCTTCAGAAGCGCTACGCCGACGTGGTGGCCGTGGACGGGCTGTCGCTCTCGGTACGGCGCGGCGAGTGTTTCGGCCTGCTCGGGCCCAACGGCGCCGGCAAGACGACCACCATCGAGATCTTCGAAGGGCTGCTCGAACCGGATGCCGGCGAGGTGGAAGTCCTCGGCCTGCACTGGGACGGCCACGAGCACGAGCTGCGGCAGCGGCTCGGCATCCAGCTGCAGGAGACGCAGCTGGCCGACAAGCTCACCGTCGAAGAGACACTCAGGCTCTTCCGGTCTTTTTACCGTCAGGGCCGTGACGTCGCTGAGCTGCTGCAGCTCGTCGAGCTCGAAAGCAAGCGGTCAAGCTGGGTGAGCAAGCTGTCGGGCGGACAGAAGCAGCGGCTGTCGGTGGCGTGCGCGTTGGCAGGGTCTCCGGATCTGCTTTTTCTCGACGAGCCGACCACCGGGCTCGATCCGCAGTCGCGGCGGCAACTGTGGGGCATCCTCGAACGATTTCGAACCGACGGCGGCACCATCCTGCTGACCACGCACTACATGGACGAGGCCGAGGTGCTGTGCGACCGCGTGGCCATCGTCGACAAGGGCAAGGTCATCGCGCTCGACACGCCGAAGGCGCTCATCGCGACGCTCGGCGAGCCGAGAGTGATCACGCACCACGGCACGCTCGAGGACGTCTTCATGGCGCGGACCGGACGCCTGTTGCGAGAGGAATGAGGTGAACCGCGGCGGCGCTCTTCATCCGCTCGTCGAGCTCACGCTCGCCCGGCTGCGCGAAATTTTTCGCGAGCCCGAGGCGCTCTTCTGGGCGTTCATCTTTCCGATCCTGATGTCGGTGGCGATGGCGGTCGCGTTCCCATCGTCGGGGAGCGCGCCGGTGCCGGTGGGCATCCGCCAGGGCGCCGGGGCCGACGCGTTGCAGGCGACGCTTGCTGCGTCCAAGGCCCTGGCGCCGCGCCTGGTGGCCGCGGCCGACGAGGGACGCGCGCTGCGCGACGGCGAGGTGGACCTGGTCATCGTTCCCGGCGCACCTCCGACCTACCGGTTCGATCCGGCCCGGGCCGAAAGCCGCGCTGCCAGGCTGGTCCTGGACGACACCCTCAAGCGCGCCGCCGGCCGTCCCGATCCCTGGACCGCGCTCGAGGAGTACGTGTCGGTGCCGGGATCGCGCTACGTGGACTGGCTGATTCCCGGCCTCATGGGGATGGGGATCATCGGGACCAGCGTGTGGGGGATCGCGTTTTCAATCGTGCAGGCGCGGATGCGCAAGCTGCTCAAGCGGATGGTCGCCAGTCCGATGCGGCGCAGCCATTATCTGCTGGCGCAGGTCCTGGCGCGGCTGCTGTTCCTGCTGCCCGAAGTGGCCGTTCCGCTGATCTTCGGGCGCTATGTCATCGGGATGCCGCTGCGCGGCTCGCTCGCGGCGGTGGCGATCGTGTCGCTCGTGGGCGCCCTGTCATGCGGCGGGCTGGGGCTGCTCATCGCCAGCCGCACCAAGACGTTCGAGGCGGTCTCGGGCATGGTGAACCTGATCCTGCTGCCGATGTGGATCGGCAGCGGCGTGTTCTTCTCGGCGTCGCGCTTCCCGGCGGTGCTGCAGCCGCTCGTCCAGGCGCTGCCGCTGACCGCGATCGTCGATGCGCTGCGTGCCATCATCCTCGAAGGGGCGTCGCTGGCCTCGCCTCAGGTCGCGACCGAGCTGGGCATCCTGGCCGCCTGGGGAATCCTCCCGTTCGTCATCGCCTTGAGGATTTTCCGATGGCGATGACGAACAGCCTTTAACCGCCAGTCTCTGGCCTTCAGGTACTACGCTTCTTTGGCCGGGAAGCTCTGGCTAGAGGCCAGAGGCCAAAGGCCAAAGGCCAGAGGCCAGCGGCTAGAGGCAGCCGCTAGAGGCCAGAGGCCAGAGGCCAGCGGCCCGTGATCGGCGCTATGATCTCGCCGGCTTCAGGAGGGCTTCCCGTGACTCAGGCTGCGATGGCTCCCTTTAAACGCAATCCGCCACCGCTTCCGGCGCGGGTCTTCTTCGCGACGATGCTCACCGCGATGGGCCCGGTGTACTGGTTCCTTCAGCGCTTCAAGCTCGATGGCAAGCTGTTCGGCGCCATGCGCGAACGGCAGCGCAAGGAGCTGAAGACGAAGAATCCGTTCAAGGGGTACGAGCCCACCGAACACGACGTGTTCGTCGTGACCTACGTCAAGAGCGGCACCAACTGGATGATGCAGCTCGCGCACCAGCTCCTCTTTCACGGCCACGGCGAGTTCGAGCACATTCACTGCGTGGTGCCATGGCCCGATACGGCGCTGATGGGGCCGATGACGAACTACGCGATACCCATCACGGACCCTCGCGTCTGGCAAGCGTCGCCGGAGGGGAAGCGAGTCGTCAAGACACACTTCCGGTGGGAGGACGTCCCATACTCGCCGAAGGCGAAATACATCATCGTCATCCGCGACCCGAAGGACGTCTTCGTCTCCAGCTATCACTTCTTCGTGAAAGACGGCCCCCTGAGCTTCACGAACATGTCCGTCGGCGCTTTTCTCGAAACCTTCCTCTCCGACCAGTTCTTCATGGGAGGTTCCTGGGCCACCACCACGGCCGACTACTGGGCGCAGCGCGACAAGCCGAACGTGCTCGTCTGCTCGTTCAAGGAGATGCGACGCGATCTCGCCGGCTCGGTACGTCGGGTGGCGGAGTTCCTGGGCGTGGCGGCTTCACCCGAGATGCTGGAGCGGGTCACCGAGCTGTCGTCGTTCAACTACATGAAGACGATCGACGACAAGTTCAGCACCGGCAAGTTCCTGTCGCTGCGAGCGGCCGCCCCGATGATGCGCAAGGGGACCGAGGGTGGATCCTCTGAGTTGATCACGCCCGCGCAAGCGCGGCGGATTGACGAGCATTTCATGAGCGAGCTGAAACGGCTCGGATCGGACTTCCCGTACGAGGAGTTCTGCCGGCTGGCCCCTGGCGTGGCCCCGAGCGCGCCCGCGCAGCCCGTGATGGTCAAAGCCTGAGGAGAGCACACATGCGAGGACTGGACGCGGGCATCGCCGCGGCCGCCGTCGTGTTGCTGGCCGCCGCGGCGCCGGCGCTGGCGCAGGCGCAGGCTTCGTCCGGAGCCGGCGAGGCCGTCTACAAACAGAACTGCGCGGCATGCCACGAGGGCAACCTGCCGCGCATGCCCACGCGGGCGGCGTTGCGCGAGCTCACGCCCGAGCACGTCGAGACCGCACTCAGCTCGTTCAGCATGCGGCGGCAGGGCGCCAATCTGTCGCCGGCCGAACGCCGCGCCGTGGCCGAGTACGTCACCGGCCGGCCCGGCGGGTCGTATCAGGCGCCCCTCGACGTCATTCCCAAGAGCGCGTATTGCGTCGCGGGCGCCCGCGATGCGTCCGCGCCGCTGGCGGGCGCCAGCTGGAATGGCTGGGGCAGCGATGCGCGCAACACGCGCTACCAGTCCGCGGCCGCGGCGGGGCTTACAGCGTCGGACGTGCCGAAACTGAAGTTGAAGTGGGCCTTTGGTGTGCCGGGCGTGTCGGCCTCCGGGTCGCAGGTGTCGGTGGCGGGCTCCCGGGTGTTCGTCGGCACGCGCAACGGGATGGTCTACTCGCTGGACGCCAGGACCGGTTGCCTGGTGTGGGCCTTCGAAGCAGCGGCGGCGGTGCGCTCCACGCCGATCGTCGTCACCCAGGCCGCCGCCGACACCGTGTACTTCGGCGACGCGCATGCGCAGGTGTACGCGGTCGACGCAAAGAGCGGCGCCCTGAAGTGGAAGACGAAAGCCGAGGACCATCTCGACGCCATCATCACGGGCGGCGTCTCCTACGCCAACGGCCGGGTGTTCGTGCCGGTGGCGTCGATGGAAGAGTCGTCTGGCGCCATCCCGAACTATCAGTGCTGTACCTTCCGCGGCAGCGTGCTGGCGCTCGACGCGGCGTCGGGCAGGCAGATCTGGAAGACCTACACGATTCCCGAGGAGCCGCAACCGATCACCCGCAGTTCGCGCGGCACGCAGCTCTTCGGGCCGTCGGGCGCGGGTGTGTGGGGCGCGCCGGCGCTCGATGCCGGGCGCAACCGCGTCTACGTCGCCACCGGCGACGCCTACTCGCAGCCGGCCGCCCCGTCCACCGACGCGATCATGGCGCTGGCAATGGACACGGGGAAGATTGTCTGGGTGCGGCAGGTGTTGGCCGGTGACGCCTGGACCACCGCGTGCCTCGGGCCAGACGCGGCTGGCAAGGACAACTGCCCTGCGAAGGCGGGCCCCGATCACGACTTCGGCAGCGCCACTGCGCTCGCCACCGTCAACGGCCGGCGGCTCGTGATCGCGGGGCAGAAATCGGGCGAGCTGTACGCAGTGAATGCCGACAGCGGCGAAATGGTGTGGAAGATGCGCGCCGGCGACGGCGGCGTTCTTGGCGGCATCGAATGGGGCTTTGCCATCGACGGCAGGTCGGCGTTCGTGTCGCTCTCGAACGCGTTCGAGAAGAAGCCGGGCGAGGCCGGCGGGCTGCTCGGCGTGAACCTCGCCGACGGCAAGGCGCGGTGGGCGGCGCCGCCGAGCCCCGACACCTGCGGCGCGCGCGCCGGGTGCAGTACCGCCCAGCCTGCCGCGGTCAGCGCGATGCCCGGCGTGATCTTCTCGGGCGCGCTCGACGGGCACCTGCGAGCCTACGACTCCGCCAACGGTAACGTGATCTGGGACGTGGACACCGCGCGTCCGTACGACGGCACCGTCAACGGCGTGCCGGCAAAGGGCGGCGGCATGAACGGCCCCGGCGCCACCGTCGCCGGCGGGATGGTGTTCGTGAACTCCGGCTACGGCTCCATCGGCTTCATGGCCGGGAATGCCATCTTGGCGTTCAGCGTCGAGGGCAGGTGAGGCGGGTCTAAAGACCCGCAACC
>Ga0070670_100005563_pt1 | contig 10629 bp, 9 predicted proteins | sample KBSS63metaG_FD_64665 | JGI IMG/M metagenome (GOLD analysis project Ga0070670, IMG submission 64665) | Switchgrass rhizosphere microbial communities from Kellogg Biological Station, Michigan, USA - KBS S6-3 metaG | ecosystem: Host-associated > Plants > Roots > Rhizosphere > Soil ... | reverse complement strand
ATATATGGCGACGTCATTCCGCAGCATCAGGCAGATAAGCGGATCGTGGTCATCAAGCAGCCGATCGGTGTGTGCGCGGCGATCACGCCGTGGAACTTTCCGAACGCAATGATCACCCGCAAAGCGGGTCCGGCGCTCGCCGCCGGATGCACGATGGTGATTAAGCCGGCGACATACACACCGTACTCGGCGCTTGCTTTATGCGAATTGGCAGAACGCGCGGGCATCCCTAAAGGTGTGATCAACGTCGTGACTGGGTCGTCCGGTCCGATCGGCAATGAACTCACCACCAGCCCGATCGTTCGCAAGTTCACTTTCACAGGCTCGACCGAAGTGGGCAAGCAGTTGATGGCCCAGTGCGCGAGCACTGTCAAAAAAGTTTCACTGGAACTCGGCGGCAATGCGCCGTTCATCGTGTTCGACGATGCGGATATCGAGGCCGCGGTCGAGGGCGCCATGGCTTCCAAATTCCGCAACACGGGTCAAACGTGCGTGTGCGCGAACCGGCTGTTTGTTCAGGACGGTGTCTACGAACAATTCGCGAAAAAGCTGGGTGAGAAAGTCGCCGCCATGAAAGTCGGCAGCGGCCTTGACGAAGGCGTGATGCAGGGGCCGCTCATCGATATGAAGGCAGTCGAGAAAGTGGAAGAGCATATTACCGATGCAGTGGGCAAAGGCGCGCGGCTGGTAACCGGCGGCAAGCGCCATACGAAAGGCGGCACGTTCTTCGAGCCAACGGTACTCGCTGACGTGAAAACGACGATGAAGGTGACTCACGAAGAGACGTTCGGGCCCGTAGCTCCCCTCTTTCGTTTCAAAACGGAGCAGGAGCTCATCAAGCTCGCGAATGACACTGAGTACGGACTCGCATCATATTTCTACAGTCGCGATATCGGGCGCATCTGGCGCGTTGCCGAGGCGCTCGAGTACGGCATCGTGGGTATCAACGTCGGCATCATTTCGAACGAAGTGGCGCCTTTCGGCGGCATGAAAGAATCAGGGATTGGCCGCGAGGGCTCGAAATATGGTATTGAAGAGTTTCTCGAGGTCAAATACCTATGCATGGGCGGGATCGACAAATAATTCCCTCGTACCGGAGCATGCAATGCCATCGAGCCGCGGGGCTCGGTGGCATTTTTATTTGAGATGGCAGAAAAAAAAGCGGACAGCGTTTTTCATATTCTGGGTCTCGACCACGCGGTATTGCGCGTGAGCGATGCTGCGCGTGTGACGCGGTTTTATTGCGATGTCCTCGGCTGCCATGTTGAGCGCGACCGACCGGAACTCGGCCTCGTGCAGCTGCGCGCCGGCGTCTCGCTGATCGATCTGATCACGGTCGACGGCGAACTCGGCCGCGCCGGCGGCGCCGCGCCTGGAAAGACCCGGCGCAATATGGATCACCTCTGCCTGCGGATTGAGCCCTTCGATCAGAATGCGCTGCTTGCTCATCTCGTATCGAATGGCGTCGCGGTGGGTGAAATCAAATCACGCTTCGGCGCGGATGGCTACGGGCCATCCCTCTACATCAGCGATCCTGAAGGCAATGTCGTCGAGCTGAAAGGTCCGCCGACGCGGGCGGGCAAAACATAGCGCGTGTGGAGCGCGTAGCGTTCAAACGCTGAACAGACTACTCCGGCTTGAGACCGATCGTCTTTACCAGCTGCGAGAACTTCGCAATCTCCCGGCGCAGGAACGTCGAATATTCTGCGGGCGTGGAATACACGGGATCGATTCCGAGATCGGCGAAGCGTTCCTTTACATCAGCCAGTTGCAGCGCACGCTTAACCTCCGCGTTGAGTTTGTTAATAACGGACGCCGGCGTATGCCGCGGCGCAAGCAGCGACCACCAGCTATCAAACTCGAAACCCTGAACGCCGGATTCGGCCACCGTCGGAAGATCCGGAGCTAGCGGCGTGCGTTTTGCGCTCGAGACGGCGAGCGCGCGCAATCGTCCGCTTTTCATATGAGCCAGCGCAACCGGCGTGCTAGCGAACACGAGTTGTATCTGTCCGGCGATGAGATCGTTAACGGATTGCCCGGTCCCCTTGTACGGTACATGCACGAGGTTGATGCCGGCCATCTGTTTCAGCAGTTCCGTCGTGAGGTGCGCCGGTGTTCCGTTGCCGCCGCTGCCGTAGTTGAGTTTGCCGGGTTGCGATTTCGCGAGCGCTATCAGCTCTGCGACGGACTTCGCCGCGACGGATGGATGCACGACGAGTATGGTAGGCCCCGTTGCAAGCATCGAAACCGGTGCGAAATCGGCCAGGGGATCGTACGGTAAACGCTGAATTGTCGCGCTGATCGCCAGCGGCGCAATGTTGCCGAGCAATAGCGTGTAGCCGTCCGGCGTAGCGCGTGCTGCCAGCTCACTGCCCACGATGCCTCCGGCACCGGCGCGATTGTCGACGACGAACTGCTGTCCGTAACTGTCACTGAATTTCTGCGCAACGATGCGTGCAACGAGGTCCGATGAGCCGCCCGCCGGATACGGTGCGATCCATCTGACCGGCTTTGCGGGATATAGATTGGCGTCCTGCGCATGGCTGAGACAGGCGGAGAACAGCGATGCACTCGCGACCGCGCATCGCACGATCGCCAATATCATTGGCTCATCATTCCGGTTTGATACCGGACTGACGAACGACTTTCGACCACTTATCGTTTTCTGAACGGATGAATGCGCCAAATTCGGCGGGTGTGTCCGGCGCCGGATCGATCCCGCGCGCCTTGAGCGCTTCGATCACGTCCGGGGCCTTGAGCGCCGCCACCATTTCGTGGTTCAAGCGGTCAATGATAGGTTTCGGTGTTCTCGACGGCGCGAGCAGACCGTACCAATTTGTCGCCGCGTAACCGGGGACACCGGCTTCAGCGACTGTCGGCACGTCGGGTACGGCTTCGGCTCGCTTGGCGCCCGTCACTCCGAGCGCACGCACCTTGCCCGCTTGAACATGCGGTACCCCGGTAGATATCACGGCGAAGAATGTCGGCACATGGCCGGCGAGCAAATCGGTAATCGCAGGCCCGCCGCCTTTATAGGGAATATGCGAAAGCTTGATGCCGGCCATCGATTCGAGTAGCACGGCCGCGAGGTGACCGGGACTGCCAATGCCGGATGTCGCATAGTTGAGCTCATTTGGTTTCGCCTTGGCGAGTGCGATGAATTCTTTGAGCGACTTTGCCGGCATGGTCGGATGCGTGATGATAATGTTTTGCAGTGAGACCGTAAGGCCGATCGGCGCGAAGTCCTTGAACGCATCGTAGGGTACTTTCTGAATGGCCGGGCTGATCACCAGCATGCCGATGTGGCCCATCAGAATCGAATAGCCATCCGGATCTGCATGCTTGGTTAGCTCGCCAGCGATGATGCCATTGGCCCCTGGGCGATTATCCACGACCAGTTGCTGGCCCAATGCCGCCGTCATGCGCGGTTGTATGATGCGCGCGACCAGATCGGTTGCGCCGCCCGGCGGGAAGCCGACGATCATGCGCACCGGTTTGGTCGGATAGTCTGCTGCCGAGGCGAGTGCTGCGCCTACAGTTGCGATTACCGCAATCAGTGCACGCATCAGTCAGCTTTGGCGCCCGAAGCTTTGATGACCTTCGCCCATTTCCCGAGCTCCGACTTTATGTATGCACCGAATTGTTCAGGTGTAGACGGAGCCGGATCCAGCCCCTGTGTAAAAAAGAGCTCTTTCAAATCCGGTGCGTTAAGGGCTTTCACGATCTCTGTATTGAGGCGAGTAACGATCGGCTTTGGCGTTTTTACGGGAACCACTACGCCATACCAGTTGTTTGCGTCGTAACCTTTCAGGCCGGACTCGGAGATCGTCGGCAGGTCCGGCATTACGGATGAACGCTTAAGTGTCGTCACTGCAAGCCCGCGTATCTTTCCAGACTTGATTTGCGGCACTGCGGTTGGCGGCGTCGCAAACACGAGCTGAACCTGCCCGCCGACCAGTTCGATCATCGCCGGACCACCGCCTTTATAGGGAACATGCGTCATCTTCGTGCCGGCCAGTTCATCGAAGAGAACGCCGGCAAGATGTCCCGTGCCGCCGATCCCTGATGAGCCATAGTTCAGCGTGCCGGGCTTGGCTTTTGCGAGCGCGATCAACTCCTGCACTGATTTGGCCTGCACGCTCGGATGTACGACGAGGATGTTGCTTGAATTGACTGCCTGCGAAACCGGCGCCAGGTCCTTGATAGGGTCGAATGCAAGGTTGCCGTAGAGAGTTGGATTGATGGCGAGGGCTGCGATCGTTCCCATGAGTATCGTGTAGCCGTCCGCTGGGCCTCTTACAACAAGTTCCGTCGCCACATTCCCGGCAGCGCCCGGGCGGTTATCGACAACGACCTGCTCGCCCATCGCCGCTGACATTTTTTGCGCTATAGCGCGCGCCGTCGTGTCTGTGCCGCCACCTGCAGCGAAGCCAACAATCATGCGTATGGGCTTGCTCGGATAATCCGCGGCGTACACAGCCGATTGGATACCGGCCAGCGTCAGTAAAACGCTGATGCGGCTAAGCGCTGCAAACTTCATCGGAAATTCTCCTCGTTGGTTTCGACTATTATAGCGGGCGCATCGGCGCCTTCAGCGCATGCGATCTGCACATGAACAGGAGTGTCGCAATGAGCCGTACATTGAGAATTGGAATTCTCGAGGGAGATGACATCGGGTTGGAAGTCGTGCCGGAATGCGTGAAGGTGATGAAATCCGCTGCGAGTAAGACGGGGCTCGCGATCGAATGGTTCCCGATGCCAATTGGCAAAGTCGCCTTCGATAAGCTTGGCTACACGCTGCCGCCTGGCACGCTTGAAAAACTTTTTACGCTCGACGGCTGGGTGCTCGGACCGATTGGCCATCAGGCTTATCCCAAAGACAAACCGAACGCAATCAATCCACATCCTATATTGCGTAAAAACTATGACTTGTTCGCGAACATACGCCCGGCGAAATCCCTGCCCGGATTACCAGCCATTTATCCAGATGTCGATCTCATCATCGTACGCGAAAACAACGAGGGGTTTCCGCCGGACCGCAATGTCTACATGGGATCCGGTGAATTCCGTCCCACACCCGACGTAACGATCTCAGTGCGCGTGATCACGCGTCAAGCCTCGCGTAAAGTGGCGCGTGCCGCTTTCGAGCTGGCAGTGAGCCGACCTCGGAAAATGCTCACGAGCGTGCACAAGAACACCGTGTTCAAGCTGGGTTGCGGAATGTTCGCGGAAGAATGCCGCGAAGTAGCGAAGGAATTTCCGAACGTTGCTTATAACGAGGTGCTTGTCGATACGTTCGCCATGCGTCTCGTCATGAAACCACAGGATTTCGATGTCATCGTCACTACAAATACGTTCGGCGACATTCTGTCCGATGCAGCTGCAGGCCTTGTCGGTGGTCTAGGACTCGCCGCTGGATTATCGGCAGGTCCGGAACGCGCTATGGCGCAGGCGACGCATGGCTCGGCGCCGGACATCGCTGGCAGAAACATTGCGAATCCCTATGCGATGATCGTGTCAGGCCAGATGCTATTCGACTGGCTGGGCCGTAAACACGCTGAACCAAAAGCAGTCGAGGCCGCTCGTGTCATGGAGCAGGCGGTGGAGCGCGTGATACGCGAGAAAAAAGCGTTGACGGGCGATCTCGGCGGTAAAGCTACGACCCGTCAGATGGGCGACGCAATCGCCGCAGCGGTGTGATCCGCTACGACGCTCACTCCGCCTTGATGCCCGCGTCGCGGGCGATCTTGGACAGTCGTGCAACTTCGGATTTGATCAGATTGCCAAAATCTTCCGGTGAAGGGCTGGCGACGAGTTCGATGCTGCGCTCGGCGAAACGCGCAGACAACTCCGGCTGCTTGTAAGCCTTGACCACTTCGGCGTGAAGCTTCGCGATGATTTCGCGCGGCGTACCGACCGGTGCAAGCAGTAGATTCAATGTGACGTCCTCGTAACCCGGGTAGCCGGAACCGTCCATCGTAGGCACGTCGGGAAACAGCAGAGAACGCTTAAGGCTGGTGACGGCCAACGCCCGCAGCTTGCCGGCTTTGACGTATGGACCGGAGGTGCTTATCTGGTCGAACATGAGATTCGCCTGACCGCTGATGACATCGAGCACCGCTTGTGCGCTTCCCTTATAGAACACATTCAGCAGCTTGACGCCGGCGCGGCTGGAAAATACCTCGCCCGCGATGTGGCCGGTTGAGCCGTTGCCGGAATTGGCGTTGGAGATTTCGCCCGGACGTGACTTGGCAAGCGCGACGAATTCCGCGACCGTGCGGGCGGGCACGCTGGGATGCACTTCCATGAACATCGGCGCCTTGCAGGTCAGCGTGATTGGCGCGAGATCTTTCACCGGGTCATAGCCCGCGTTCGCCGATATCACCGGTGCGGTAAAAAAGGTGCTTGAGTGCGCAAGGAGCGTGTAGCCGTCGGGCGCCGCCTTGGCGACCGCTTGTGTTCCCACCAGCGATGCCGCGCTCGGCCGATTCTCCACGAGAACAGTTTGCCCCATGCTTTTAGACAATTCGGCGGCGAGCGTGCGCGCCACGATGTCCACGTTGCCGCCCGGCGCTACGGGCACAACGATGCGAATCGGCCGGTTTGGATAATCGGATTGAGCGTATGCGAGCGACGCGCAGCCGGCTGCAACGATCGCCAGCTTTACAATCCGCATGCAATGCATAGTGCCTCCTCGCACTTGCTCGATCGGCAGACCAACACTCAAGGCGCTTTTACAGCCGTCGCCTGATTTTTCGCGGCTGCCAGCTTCGCACCGATTCTGAGCGCCTGTTCGAGTGCGCCCGTGTCGGCCTTGCCCTGGCCGACGATATCGAATGCAGTGCCGTGCGCCGGCGTGGTAAAAACCGTTTTCAAGCCTGCCGTAACAGTCACGCCCTTATTAAAGCCCAGCAGTTTCGTCGCGATCTGGCCCTGATCGTGATACATCATTACGACGCCGTCATACTCGCCCTTCAATGCTTTGAGGAAGATGACGTCTGAGGACACCGGCCCCACACAGTTCATGCCGCTCGCGCGGACGGTCTCGACCGTCGGGCGAATGATGCGAATTTCTTCATCGCCGAACAATCCATTTTCTCCGCTATGGGGGTTGAGTGCGGCTACCGCGATGCGCGGTTTTGTAATGCCGGCCGCGCGGAGAGTGTCGTCAGCGAGTTTGATTGCGGCGGTAATGCGCTCCGGCGTGATCATCGCGATCGCTTCCCTCAATGCCACATGGGAAGTCACGCGAAAGGTGGCGAACTCCTTGATCACATTCATCTCGCCGAAAAAGCCCTGATGCTGGGTGAGCGCGGCGAACATTTGGTGCTCATCGTGATACTTCCAGCCGCCGCGATGCAGCGCGCCTTTGTTGAGCGGCGCAAAACTGATGCCATCGAGTTTACGTGCGAGCGCGAGATCGATCATATGTTTGAGCGTCTCACCGGTGAGCTTGCCTGACTCCGCGGACAACTCGCCGCGTTTTATTTTTGCCGGATCAACGTTACCGAGATCGATCAAGGGCACCTCGTCGCGGCTCCAATCGATCGCGTCCACGCTCGGATACACCTGAGATTCCACCTTCACCTTCGCGTCTTCGCAACCGAGTGCTAACACCCGCGAATCGCCTATCACGACGACCCGGGCGACCGATTGCAGCGCGTGCGAAGCAAGCAGTTTGGCGCTGATCTCGGGGCCGATACCCGTGACGTCGCCGAGCATGAGACCAATTACGGGAAGTTGTGCGTTCATGGTTGGTGTATCCATCGGGACTCCGACGCTGAGTGTGCTAAAGCGATGACCAGTACATGATTACTTGCGGCGCTTGGCCGTGACGCCTTTCTTTGACGATGCCTTTCGGCTCGTCGCTTTTCGACGCGCGCCGGTCTGCAGAAGTTTCGTAAGGTCGCGCACATTCTTCAGCTTCTCGAGATTGAACACGATCTCGATGACTTTCTCAGCGCTTGCGTCGGGCAGTTTTCCCCAAGTTGCGCACTCGCGAAATTTTTTTGCGAGCTCGTCATCGCTCATTGGATTGGCTGGACTGCCTTTGCCGAAGTCGGCCCGTCCGCTGACCGTGCGGCCGTCCATCAGCTCGATATCGATGATGGTCGTCATCTTTTCGTACCCGGCCGCTTCAGCCACCGGATGCACGCGGTAATCGATCTTCTCGATCAGGCGTTTCACGTCCCTTCTATTGACCACTTCATCGGTGAATTCAGCGAGGCCGGCTTTGCGCCGCAGCAGGAGAATCGCCATACAGAACTGCATGCTGAACTTAGCCTGCAGCTCGTTGGTCGGCCGATTGTGTATGAGCGCGTTGACGTTCTGCCGGTTGACCCCGACAGAAACGCTTTTCACCTGGTCAGCTTTTATGTCGTGCTGGCGAATAAGATCGAGCATCAATCCCATGCCCGGATGCGTAAGGGAGCCGCTCGGATGCGGCTTGATAGAGACGCCGGGAAATGAAAACGTCCACGGCTTCCCCAGCTTGCCTTCAATCGCATCGGCGTCATAGCCGCCGCCCGCCGCCTTATAGAAGCCGCGGCCGGCCTCGAGGATGATCGGCGTTGCGGTAAAACCGAGCTGCGCAAACTCCGCGGCAATCACACCGCTTTCACACGCGCGTCCTGCGTGAAACGGTTTCATCATCGTGCCGAAATTTTCTCTCAGTCCGGCGGCCTGGCTTGCCGCAATGCTGAGCGTGCGCCGCGTTTGTTCAGCGTTGAAACGCAGCAAGTGGGCTGGCCCTGCACCGGCGGCAATCGCGCCAATGGTGGCCGTACTGTGAAACCCATCCTGATAATGGCGCGGATTCATGGCTTCTGAAATTTTGGTTTCCACTTCAACCGCAATTTGATAGGCAGTGAGGACATCGCGTCCGGACCGGCCGTCGCGTTCGCCGATCGCAAGCACGGGCGGCAGCGCGGGCGCAGTCGGATGGGTGAGCAGCCCATAGACGCGATCCTTGCCGACCGCGAGCTGCGTGTCATCGAAGTCGTCAGCGTGAATGGCAACGCCGTTCGCAAACGCCGCAAAGCGCGCCGCCATTTTCATGTTGCTGCCGATGAGTGTGCAGCCTTGGCGCGGAGCGCACACTAGCGATTGCAGATGCTTGCGTACGATATGGCCGGATTCGGCAACACTGCCCGCGAGAGCGAGACCAATGCCATCCAGAATCGAGCGCTTGCCAAGATGCATCACGTCCGCAGGGATATCGCGCGTACGCGTGCGCACGATGAAATCAGCGACATACGCAGTTAGCGACGAGGCTTGTTTCTCAGCCATTGCAGGAGTTCTCTTCAAACAGGAACGGCGTTAATAGCATAACAATGCAGGAACGCCAAGCCGCATGCCGCAGCATGTGACTTCGAGCGGTCAATCCATCGAGCAGGCGCCCGCCTTGACCCTGCCGACGAGCACGCGGTAACCTCGCGGCTCCTCCGAGTCGCAGAACCACTTACAACAAAAATCATGGCAGTCGAGAACGCTATTCGCAAACGCCTGAGCGAAGGCAGGACTGTCACCGGCATGCTGCTGTTCACCGGCAGCCCTGTAGTCGTTGAGATGATGGCTGCGGCAGGTCTTGATTTCGTCATCATCGACATGGAGCACAGCGCGCTCGATCTCGATCGCGCGGGTCACCTCATACGCGCCGCGGATGCCGCTGCTATCACGCCGTTCGTGCGCGTACCCGGTGTCGACGCCGCACTGATCAAGAAGCTCCTGAACCTTGGCGCTGCCGGCATAGTGTTACCGCACGCCAACCGTGATAATTGTGCTGAGCTGCTAAGTGCGATGCGTTTTGCGCCGGACGGCGAGCGCGGCGCCTGCCAGATCACGCGCGCTGCGGGCTACAAGCGCGGCGGCTGGGATGCTTATGCACAGACGGCGAACCGCGAAATCATGGCGATCCCCCTGCTCGAGGAAGGCTCGAGCATTGCCGACTTTGAAGCACTGGCGGCGATGCGCGGCCTCGATGTTTACTTCGTAGGCCCGACAGACTTATCCATATCGCTCGGCGTGCCCGGCGCGACATTCGACGATCCAAAGATGAGTGCGGCGCTTGACACCGTCGTTGCGACCGCGCGACGCCATGGCAAGTATGCGATGACACTCATCGGCAACAATCTCGATGTCGAGTACGGCAGGCGCATCGCCCGCCGCGGTGTTCAAGTCATCGTGCTCGGCACCGACGGCGATCTATTCGTCGATGCAATCCGTCGCATGTCGGGCATCAAGGACTGAATGCCGCATGCGGCATTCACTCGGCGCCGGGTCGTCATGATGTGCGGTAGGCGAAGGGGCGGCTAACCACAACCGGTCGCCGCACAATGGTCTGCATCGGCGCGCTGTGAGCGGCGCCTGCGAATTCCCTGATAAAATGGCGACACTTCCGGCGGCGATTCCATACATCGCCCAGCGCCGATAGACAGGTCTTGAACTCATGGGTCAGACAATCGCCGAAAAAATTCTCGCCGCCCATGGTGGTCTCGAGGCGGTACGCGCCGGCGATGTGGTGGTCGCTGCGGTGGATTTTGCGATGCTACACGACGCGCGCGCTTCCAATGCGCTGAAGATGATCTCCCGGCTTGGCTCTGGAAAGGGCGAAGTGCCGCTGCCGTTTGC
>Ga0070670_100005562_pt1 | contig 10630 bp, 9 predicted proteins | sample KBSS63metaG_FD_64665 | JGI IMG/M metagenome (GOLD analysis project Ga0070670, IMG submission 64665) | Switchgrass rhizosphere microbial communities from Kellogg Biological Station, Michigan, USA - KBS S6-3 metaG | ecosystem: Host-associated > Plants > Roots > Rhizosphere > Soil ... | reverse complement strand
GACAGGGCCAAGCAGTTCGCACCGTGCAGCTATGACGGCTACGTCATCGGCGACGTGATCATGTTTCACCACGCCGAAAACGAGTTCAATCTCGTGGGTCGCGCGCCGACGGTGAACTGGGTTCAGTTTCATGCAGAGACTGGCGGCTGGAAGGTTGAGATCGTGCGTGACGATCGCTCGCCCTCGATCACCGGCGGCAAGGCGGTCATTCGGCGTCACTATCGCTTCCAGGTCCAGGGCCCGAACGCAGCGCGGATTCTGGATCGTCTCAACGGCGGCCCGATCCCCGACGTGAAGTTCTTCCATCTCGACGCCATCAACATCAAGGGCCGGAAGGTCCGTGCGTTGAGGCACGGCATGGCCGGTGCTCCTGGTCTCGAGGTCTGGGGCCCGTACGAGCAGATGGAAGAAGTCCGCGCGGCGATCGTTGAGGCCGGCAAGGACTTCGGCCTGGTTCAGGTGGGCGCCCGTGCGTATGCCACCAACACGCTCGAGTCAGGCTGGATTCCGTCGCCGCTTCCTGCGGTCTACACCGGCGAGAAAATGAAGACGTACCGCGAGTGGCTCCCGGCCAATGGCTACGAAGCCACCGGCTCGCTGGGGGGCAGTTACGTCTCGAACAACATCGAGGACTACTACGTCACGCCGTACGAGATGGGCTACGGATCGTTCGTCAAGTTTGACCACGACTTCGTCGGCCGCGAAGCGCTCGAGAAAAAGTCCAAGGAGCCGCATCGCAAGAAGGTGACGTTCGTGTGGAACGGCGACGACGTGACGAAGGTTGTCGCGTCGCAGTTCACGCCGGGCGCCGAGCGTTACAAGTACATTGACCTGCCGTTGTCCAACTACGCGTCATCCTCGTACGACAAGGTGATGAAGGGCGGAAAGGTCGTCGGGCTCTCGATGTTCAGCGGAATCAGCTACAACGAACAGTCGATGCTGTCGCTCGGCATCGTCGATCCGGACATCAAGGTGGGCGACCAGTTGACGCTCGTGTGGGGCGAAGAGAACGGCGGCTCGAAGAAGTCGACGGTCGAGCGCCACAAACAGACCGAGATCCGCGTCACCGTCGGCACCGTTCCCTACGGCCAGATGGCACGGGAAACCTATCGACCGAAATAGAACAAGAAGTAGGCAGTATGCGGTAGGCGCAAGAGTTTCCTACCGCATACCGCTTACTGCCTACTGATTGGCGGCGGTTCAATATGAATGACGACGTCCACGAGCTGTGGGAACTTCGTCATCAATCGATCCTTCACGACGTGCGACGTCGCATGCGCACGCTCGAGCGAGATGTTCCCGTTCAGCCAGAGATGCAGATCGAGAAACGCGTAGTCGGCTGAGCCGCGCGTTCGAATCTTCTCGCAGCCAAGCACCTCGGGCACTGACTGCACAACCTCACGCACTTGCCCTTCCGGAAGGACGATCTCGTCCGCCAGAATTCGCGACGCCTCCTGCGCGATGCTCCAGCAGGCGTGACCGATGAAGCCTGCCACGAGCAGCGCGGCCATCGGGTCGAGCAGGGGATAGCCCCACCAGACGCCCATAAGCGCTCCGAGCACCGCTCCGGTCGTGAGCACATCACTTCGTGTGTGCTTGGCGTCGGCGCGCAGGACTTCGCTCTTCAGCCGTCGCCCTTCGCGCATCTCGTACGCGACCACCCACACGTTGACGACAAGGGTGAGAGCCATGAGGGCAATGCCCTCGGGAAAGACGCGAGGCGTGCCGCCGTTGACGAATCGATCGGCGGCAGCGGTCAGCACTTCGACCAGGACGACGACGAGGAAGACGAGGATGCAGAGCGAGGCCATCGTCTCGTACTTGCGATGGCCGTACGGATGCTCAGCGTCCGGAGGCTGTCGTGCGATGGAGATCCCGATCAGCGCGACGACATTCGACGCTGAGTCGGTGAGCGAGTGAAAGCCGTCCGACACGATCGAGACGGCACCGGTGTAGTAACCAAGGAGGATCTTCGCCAGCGCGACGACGAGATTCAGGAGTAAAACGCGATAGAGGACTCTGTTGACGTCGCTGTATCGGTCGGTCACATGTAATTCAAAATGCAAAAGTCAAAATGCAAAAAAAGGAGGGGACCAGTTTGCATTCTGCATTTGCAACTTTGCATTACGTGAGTATCAGAAGACCCGCGCGTTCGGAATCGGCCACCAGCGCAGCTGGACACGGCCGATGATGTACTTCTTCGGCACCATGCCCCAGTGACGGCTGTCAGAACTGTTGTTGCGATGGTCTCCCATCACGAAGTAATACCCGTCGTCGATGCGCTTCGGACCGAAGTCGTCGTGGCTGCGGTACTCTGGCGGTACGAAATCGTCCGGCAGCGGCACGTCGTTCACGTACACACGACCGTCAACGATGCGAACTTCGTCGCCTTCTTCTGCAATGACCCGTTTGACGAATGATTTATCCGGATTGAGCGGGTAATAAAGCATCACGATATCGCCTCGCCGCGGTGCGCCCACTCGATAGGCGAACTTGTTGACGATGAGGCGGTCTTGATCGGCGAGGGTGGGCGCCATGCTCTGGCCTTCCACACGCGCAACCTGGAAACCGAACGTGACGATCAATGTCGCGTACACGGCGGCTGAGAAGAGGGTCTTGAACCACGCGACGAGCTCGTCCTTCCACACGCCGAGGCGCTGTGACAGCGCATCGGCAGGGGGATCTTCAACCTCGAGGTGCAGTGCGGCCACGGCGGTCTGCGGATCGATACCGGGCTCGATCGGTACGACTACAGCTTCAGATATTCCCGGAGTCGCTTGGTCTGGGTGCGGCTCACCGGTATCTCCGTGCCCTTCGTGTCTTTCATCCGAAGGATATAGTTCCTGCTGAACCAAGGGACGATCTCCTTGATCTTGTTGATGTTCACCAGATGCGACCGGTGGACGCGCCAGAAAATGTCCGGATCCAGCCGCGCCTGAAGGTCGTCCAGGGTCCGGTAGTTGGATGTCCCCGCTACTTGCCCTGTAACTATGTTAATCGAGTCGTCCGCCAACGAGGCATAGATGATTTCCTCGGCCTGGACGAGCATGAAGCGCTCTCCAACCCGAATAGCCACCTGATCTCGCCGGATTTGGCGTCCGGCCATCATTTTGACGATCTTCTCGAGCTGGTCGTTCACTGGGATGGGGCCGGCCGGGCCCTGTCGCTCGGCTTCGACACGCCGGCGCGCCCGCTGGAGCGCCTGCTCGAGCCGTCCCGATTCGACCGGCTTGAGCAGGTAGTCCACGGCGTTCACCTCGAATGCCTCGATCGCGTGCTGGTCGAATGCGGTGACGAAGACCAGGGCCGGCGGATCGTCGCCCCTTTCGAGCAGTCGGCGGGCCACTTCGAATCCGCCCAATCCGGGCATCTGGATGTCCAGGAACACGAGGTCGGGCTCATGTCTGTCGACGGCAGCGAGCGCCTCGAGGCCGTCAGCTGCCTGCCCGACGATCTCGATATCGCCCAGCTGGTCGAGCTGATAGCACAGCTCTTCTCGTGCCAGCTGTTCGTCGTCTACGACGAGCACTCTCATGCTGCTCATGCCGTGATCTGCTGCACGGCCGTCAGTTCAGGAACCTCGATATGGGCACTTGTGCCGCGGCCAGGCTCGCTCGTCAGTTGGAGTTGGTACTGGTCGCCGTAGATTACCGCCAGCCTTTCGCGCACGTTCGCCAATCCGATGCCGCTCGACATCGGCTGGTTCAACCGATCGAGCACGAATCCCATTCCGTCATCCTCGACCTCGATGACCGCGCGACCGTTTTCGCGACGGCTCCGAATCGTGATCACGCCCGGTCCGACCTTCCGCGCGAAGCCGTGCTTGATTGAGTTCTCCACGAGCGGCTGCAGGATCATGCTCGGCACGACCACGTCGAGCGTGTCCGGGTTGATCTCTTTGCGGACCTGAAGCTTGGGACCGAAGCGAATGACCTCGATGTCGAGGTACTCGTCGATCGACTCGAGCTCTTCACGCAGCGTGACGAAGTGTTGATGACTGCGAAGCAGCCGTCGGAGGAGGGCCGAGAGCTTGAGGATGAGTGTGCGCGCTGTGTCGGGCTGAGAGCGAATCAGCGATGAGATCGACGTCAGCGTGTTGAAAAGGAAGTGCGGGTTGATCTGACTCTTGAGCGCCTCGATCTTCGCGGCCAGCAGCAACTGGGCCTGCTCCTGCAGGCGATGCTCGACACGCGCGGAGTTCCAGATCTTGATCGGCGTGGCGACGGCGACCACGGTTACGAGCACCACGACCAGCGTCATCCACGGTGATGGGGAGCCAAGGTAGAAGAGGCGCTCGGCGCCGAAGCGCGTGCCCAGAGCCTGGCGCAAGAGTTCGAGCGCGACGGTCGCGAGCAACAAGGCCAGCTGCCAGTTGGGCTCGAAGTTCCGGAGCATCTTCCAGACGTGCTTGCGCAGGTCAACGAAGACGAATGGGGTGAACTGCCAGATCGCTTCCTTCGGGCAGACCTCGCGGAGCCCGCCACCGGCAAAGCCGCACCCGACGGCGAAGGGGAGGGCGATCCATTCGTTGGCGATGACGGCCGGCGTTGCGGCCAGCAGTCCGACGAGGGCGCCGGTATACGGACCGGCGAGAAGTCCGGCAAGGAAGGCGCCTTCGAGCGTGAGATCGGCGGCGTCGTACTTCAGGATTACCCGGCTCGTGACGCCCGCCATGAGCGGCACGCCGAGGGACAGCGTAAACACCAGGCGGTCTACCCAGCCCCGCCGCTCGAAGATCAAAATGCGGCGGAACCGGTGGAATCGCGCGAGCATCGTGGCGAGCACCGCAATGGCCGCCAGCCGGACGAGCAGCGTCAGCAGGAACTGCTCGGGCGTGAGGATTCGAGGTTCCACCAGGGGCATTGTACAAACTCCCAACTGCCAACTCCCAAACGAATCCTGTTGTTACGCTGTTTCCTGGGAGTTGGAGGTTGGGGGTTGGGAGTTGTCGCAGTTATGATTGAGGAATGATCGGTCCGCTGATTAAGGGCTTTCTCCTCACCGCCCGGCACATGTTCAAGAAGCCGGTAACGGTCAACTACCCGTACCAGAAGGTTCCCGTCTTTCCGAAGTACCGCGGCAAGCAGGTCCTGATGAGGGACGAGAACGGCCTGGAAAAGTGCGTGGCGTGCGGACTCTGCTCCGTCGCTTGCCCGGCCGACGCGATCTACCTCGAGGCCGCCGAGAACGACGGCACCGTGATGGCCGGCCCGCGTTACGCCAGCATCTACCAGATCCACAAGACCCGCTGCATCTTCTGCGGCATGTGCGAGGAAGCGTGTCCCGTGTCCGCGATCTTCATGGGCAAGGACTACGAGCTCGCGGTCTACAGCAAGGACGACTTCGTCTGGGACAAGGCCGACCTGCTCGTAGCACCACCGACCACAGCCGATGCTTCCGCCCTTTCTCGAAGCGCTCAATGAGCGCATCCTCGTCTGCGACGGTGGGATGGGGACGATGCTCTATGTGCAGGGCGTCTTCATCAACCGCTCCTTCGATTCCCTGAACCTGAGCGATCCGGCGCGCGTGGTAGCCGTTCACAAGGCCTACGCGCAGTCGGGCGCTGATGTCATCGAGACCAACACGTTCGGTGCGAACCGCCTCAAGCTGCGCGCGTTTGGTCTGGCCGATCGCCTCCACGAGATCAATCAGGCCGGTGCTCGCCTGGCGCGCGAAGGCGCGCAGGGGACGGCCTACGTGGCCGGAGCGATCGGCCCGCTTGGTTTGCGCATCGAGCCGTGGGGCCGGATGGGTCGCGACGAGGCCGAACTGTACTTTCGCGAACAGGCACAGGCGCTCGTCGACGGCGGGGTAGACCTCTTCATCCTCGAAACGTTTCGCGACCTGAACGAGATCCGCGCAGCGATTGCCGCCGTGCGCAGCGTGTGCGCCCTGCCGATCGTGGCGCAGATGACGATCGAGGACGATGGCAATACGCTCGACGGCACAGCGCCGGAGCAGTTTGCGCCATCGCTGCAGGAGTCAGGGGCCAATCTCATCGGTCTCAATTGCAGCATTGGCCCCGCGCACATGCTCGAAACGCTCGAGCGGATGACTGCGTCGACGACGGTTGGGCTGTCGGCGCAGCCCAACGCCGGACGGCCCCGTGATGTGGAGGGGCGAACGATCTACCTGACGTCACCCGAGTACATGGCCTCGTACGCGCGGCGCTTCGCCGAGCGGCGCGTTCGTCTGGTTGGTGGATGCTGCGGCACCACGCCGGATCACGTCGCTCAGATTAAAGCGGCTCTGAGCAAAGCGAGCGTCCCGTCATCCACCAGGCCTTCGAGTCGAGCGCGAGGCGGTGAGTCACTCGAGCCTGCTCCTGTGCCCAGTGATGCACCGCTCAATCCATCGGAGAAGTCGGTCCTCAGTCGCGCCTTTGCCAACCGGCGATTCGTTCGTGTGATCGAGGTGGTGCCGCCGCGAGGTCACGATACGAGGTCCGCGATCGATCAGGCGCTTCAGTTGCGCGCGCGACGCGTGGACGCCGTTCAGGTGCCCGACGGCGCAACGGGTCCGCGACTGAGTGCCTTGTCGCTGGCGGTGTTGATTCGTCAGCAGGCCGGCATCGATGTCGTGCTGCAGTTCTCGTCGCGCGACAAGCCGTTGATCGTCATGCAGTCGGAGCTGCTCGGTGCTCACGCGCTCGGTGTGCGGAATCTGCTGCCAGTCACCGGCGATGTCCGTCCCGTTGGCGATTACTCGGACGCGACATCTGTCACCGACGTCGACTCGATCGGTCTGGTCAATGCGATGTCGCGTTTGAACAAGGGGCTGGACGTCGGAGGCCAGACAATCGGCAGTGCAACCGCGTTCCACATCGGCGTCACGGTCAACCCAGCAGCCGACGATCTGGATGAAGAAATGCGCCGGTTCGAATGGAAAGTCGAAGCGGGGGCGGAGTACGTGATCACGAGACCCGTGTTCGACGTCAGAGCATTCGAGCAGATGCATCGCCGGCTCGAGTCAGCAGGCCTCCCGGTCGTCCTGAGCGCTCGACCGTTCGAAAACGTGCTCGACGCCGAGTATCTGGCGAACGAAGTGCCCGGTGTGCGCGTGCCGTTGGAGATGATCGAGCGCATGCGACGCGCACAGAACGTCGAAGTGGCCGCGCAGGAAGGTGTCGCGATCGCCAGGGAAGTCATACACGCGCTTCGAAGCAGCATCCAGGGCGTGAATGTGATCCCACCGCTCGGCCGTTTCGATTTGGGATTGGCCCTACTCGATGCACTCACATGATCGCAAGCCGCAGCCGCCTTCGTTCCTGTTCACCTCACGTAAACAATGCTTGTCGGGATTGGGAAGGCCTTGTATAGTGCCGAACGGCAGTCCTCGCGTGTCCTGTCGCGCGTCGTGCCGGAAGTTGAGTGAGTCGAACAGGTTGCGGGCTACAGTCCAGACGGATTGGCCCCGGGTCAAGTCAGGATTGAGGCCCCTCAGACGGGCCCACATGTGAGGAGCCACGATGGCCCTGTTCGAACGCGAAGATGAGCTCAGACCCGATGTTGGCTCCCGCGCGTTATCGGTGACGGCGGTCGAGAACGACTTCGTTGAATCGGTTTACGAGAAACTCGCCAAAGTCTACGACCTGACATTCGGACCCGCGCTTCATCCCGGGCGCCTCGTCGCGCTCGAAGGCATGGGGCTCAGGCCGGGCGATCAGGTGCTCGAAGTCGGGGTCGGCACCGGCATCAACGCGCCACTCTATCCACGCAACTGCCAGATCACCGGGATCGACTTCTCAGCAAAGATGCTCGCGAAGGCGCATGAGCGCGTCGAGCGCAAAGGCCTCCGCAACGTCCGCCTGATGGAGATGGATGCGGCGAACCTCTCGTTCCCCGACAACTCCTTCGACGTCGTCTATGCGCCGTACGTGATCAGCGTCGTGCCGGATCCCGTTAGAGTCGTCGGCGAAATGCGCCGCGTCTGCCGGCCCGGTGGCAAGATCATCGTTCTCAATCATTTCCGCAGCCCCAATCCGCTGCTCGCACGAGTCGAACGCGCCATCTCGCCGTTCACCGTGCACATCGGGTTCAAGTCCGATCTCGATCTGCCTGGCTTCCTCGCGCAGGCGGATCTGACACCCATCTCGGTCCAGAAGGTCAGCTTCCCGCGCATCTGGTCGCTCGTCACCTTCATCAAAGGCTAGCGGCAGCAAGCGAAGACCAGATATCCTCTGGCCTATCGCTTGCAGCCTTACTCAGGGTGTCGTTTACACCCATAACATCCTTAACTTCTTTAACACCTCAGGGGGTTCGCGCGAAGGCCCGCACGATCCTCGGTTGGACGCCTGGCCTGCGCAATCTCGTGTCTGGCGGTGTATTACCGTGCGGATGTCTCGTCGGTGCCTACGAGACGTGGACACGCGGGGTGATCACGATAGTGGACGAACGGGGTAGCGGTTGTCGCGACGATCGTCATCAGGCGAACTCAATTCTCTGAATCCTCTGATCTGAGCTCGACGATTTTCTCGACTTCCTGAGCCACCCCAGTCTTCGGCCGCGATCGTCTAGATCTTGACCTTCGGCCGTCCCCGCGGTTTCTTCGGCGGCTTGTCGAGTGCCTTCAGCAGGAGGTCGGCAGCCACCTCTGCGCCGTTGGTTTCCGGCTTCTTTTTTGGTTTTGGCTGCGCGAGCAGCTTGTCGAGCGCACCCTCCCATTTCCCTGCGAGCAGATCGTCGTGGTTGATGAGCGCCGAGCGCAGATGCTTCGGCATCTCGTCAACGAGCACGTCGTACTCGGGGAAGTGGCCGCGAGGCGTGTAGAGCACCGCTGAATCGTTTGCGATGCACTCGGAGATGATGCCGTATCCAGGCTTGGTGACGACTGCGTCGGAGGCGCCGACGAGATCCTCGTAGCGCACGCCGATGTTGTACATCGCCTCCTCGTTGATCGTGACGAGGGAACCCTTGCGCTCGGCCGCCGGGGTGTCCTTTTTCACACGAGCCTGTGGCGCCATCGTCGTCACGACCACCGTATATTTTCGGAACTTCGAGATCACGTCCGCATCGATTCCGGCCAGTCCGAAGCCACCGAACGAGGACAACACGATCGGCTTGTCCGCCGGGATTTTGAGCAGCTTGCAGACCTCTTCGCGCGTTCGGCTTGCGTGCCGTGCGACGAACGGGATGTCGCGGACGTTGGAGAAGCTCTCGAACCCACCAGACATCGGCAGCCGCAGTGCCATCGACGCTTTGGCGTATGCGCCGCGAATCGCCGGCAGGAGCGACGGCGCGAGGCGGACGCGCGGATAGTCCGCGTAGATCCAGTCCCACGTGAAGTTGCCAAGTCCGATCGACGGGATGCCCGCCGATGCACCGACCGCGAACGCGAGCGGTGGGATGTCCCCCACGATCAGCCCCGCACCCAGCTCGCGTAGCGAACGTGTTTCGCTCGCCGCCCGCGTGACGAGGTCGCTGTGGAACGCGGCCGCGCGTCTGATGCTGTCCGCTTCGTCCAGCGTCACCGCGTCCGACTGGACAACGCCAGTGTCACATTCGAGGGTGCTGTAAGTGACTTTCCCTTTGACGGTCAGGTCGAACAGCCAGCGAGGGGCGGACGTGCGCACACCCACTCGCGTTTCGGGACGTTGGGTAAGAATCGCGTTGATGACCTCGATGGAGCGTGAGGCGTGACCATACCCGTGACCTGAGATGTAGAAGACGATCGCTTGTGCCAAAGACTGGGCTACCTCGCTCGGGCGGGGTTGAGGCCCGCCTTCACTGTGAGGGTCCGAAGACCCGCGCTACCGTGTCACCGACTGCTGAGGGACATCCGATCCATCAAGCTTCGGTGGCTGAACGTTTGAGAGTGCGATTGCGACAACCTGTTCCAGGGTCTCGACCGGAATGAACGTCATGTCCCTCCGGATCTCTTCAGCCAACTCCGTCAGATCGGGCTCATTTAACGCCGGCAGGATAACCGTCTTGATGCCCGAACGCCGCGCGGCCAGCGACTTCTCACGGATTCCGCCGACGGGCAGCACTAATCCACTCAACGTGATTTCGCCCGTCATGGCGATATCCTGACGGACAGGAACCTTGCGCGCCGCCGACAGGATGGCCGTGGCCATCGTGACGCCAGCCGACGGACCGTCCTTCGGTATGGCCCCGGCAGGCACGTGGACGTGCAAGTCCTGGTGCAACAGAAAATCCGGAGAAATCCCCAATTCCCTTGCGTTGGCGCGGATGTGACTGAGGGCGGCGCGAGCCGATTCCTGCATCACGTTCCCGAGCTGGCCAGTCAAGATAATGTTCTGGTTCCCGCCGGGAAGCAAGGTCGCTTCGACAAAAAGGACGTCGCCGCCGGTTTCCGTCCATGCCAGTCCGGTCGCCACGCCGGGGCGCGACGTGCGGAACGCCATTTCTTTTCTGAACCGCGCCGTACCTAAATAAGTTTCGAGATCCGTTGGGTTGATGACCGTTGGCGGCGGCACCGGGCTGTCGAGCGGGCGTACAGCGATCCGCGCCGCGACCTTTCGCGCCAGCGTCCCCAGCTGGCGTTCGAGGCTTCGGACGCCAGCCTCTCGCGTGTACTCGCTGATCACCAACCTGAGTGTTTCGTCCGGAATCTGCATCGTGTCGTCAGGCAACCCGTGCTCGGTCATCTGTCGAGGCAGCAGGTACTT
>Ga0070670_100005559_pt1 | contig 10633 bp, 11 predicted proteins | sample KBSS63metaG_FD_64665 | JGI IMG/M metagenome (GOLD analysis project Ga0070670, IMG submission 64665) | Switchgrass rhizosphere microbial communities from Kellogg Biological Station, Michigan, USA - KBS S6-3 metaG | ecosystem: Host-associated > Plants > Roots > Rhizosphere > Soil ... | reverse complement strand
GGCGCGTCAAAGGCCTTCCCGTCCGCCGCCATCATCTGGTAGGTTCCCCGCATGGTGCCCACATTCGTCGGGATCGAGGCGCCGCTGGTGTATTCGAAAGATTCGCCGGGCTTCAGCATCGGCTGCTGGCCGACTACGCCGAGGCCCTTGACCTCCTGCACCTTGTGGTCGGCGTCGGTGATGATCCAGTGACGGCTCAGCAGTTGGGCGGCGACGTCGCCGGTGTTCGTGATCTTGATCGTGTAGGTAAAGACGTACTGGTCCTTCGCAGGGTCGGATTGATCCGCGAGAAACCTCGCCACAGGTTCCACCGTCACCTCGTATCGTTTGCTCTCCGCCATGCCTAGCTCGATCATTGCGCACCCAACCTGCCCCCGCGGATTATAGCCCGATGCCCACGACCTTCCGGATTGCCCCGTCGATACTGTCCGCGGATTTCTCGCGCCTGGGCGAGGAAGTGCGCGCGGTCGTTGCGGCGGGCGCGGACATGATTCATTTCGACGTGATGGACAACCATTACGTTCCCAACCTGACGATCGGTCCGCTGGTTTGCGCCGCGATCAGGCCCCACACCAGCGTGCCGATCGACGTGCATTTGATGGTCAAGCCCGTCGATCGCATCGTCCCCGACTTTGCCAATGCAGGTGCCTCGGTCATCAGCTTTCACCCGGAAGCCTCCGAGCACGTCGACCGCACGATCGGCCTCATTCATGACCATGGCGTCAAGGCAGGTCTCGTGTTCAACCCGGCCACGCCGCTCGACTGGCTGATGCACGTGATCGACAAGCTCGACCTCGTTCTCATCATGTCGGTGAATCCTGGATTCGGCGGCCAGTCGTTCATTCCCCATGCGCTGGACAAGCTGCGTGCGGCGCGCAAGCTGGTGGACATGGCGCAGCAACGCACGGGCCGGCCGATCATGCTTGAAGTCGACGGCGGCGTGAAGGTCGACAACATCGCCGAGATCGGGGAGGCCGGCGCGGACACGTTCGTCGCCGGGAGCGCGATATTCGGTGTCCCGGACTATCGCGCGACAATCGGCGCGATGCGCGCGGCGTTGGCGGCGCACGGCCGCTAGATATCGCCAAGGGATACGTGCGATGCTATGATCGATCGCATGGCCCGGCCGCCTCGTGTGGCCGCACCGAACCCTGATATGCACCTCGACTCCTCCGACTGCAACAGCCTCCCGGCGAGCCCGGGCTGGCGGCGCAAGGGCGAGTGGCGCTGGCAGCGCCCCTCTTAGCCCTTCGCGTCTTCGCGTCGCGCGCAATAACTCAAGCGACGCACCTGTTGGCAGGCTGTTCCGAAGCATGAGGTTCGAAGCATGATCACCGAAGCCGATTTCCGCGCCCTTGCCGCCAAGGGCTACAACCGCATCCCGCTCGTCCTCGAGACATTCGCCGATCTCGACACGCCGTTGTCGCTGTACCTGAAGCTCGCCGCGGCACGCTTCACGTTCCTGCTGGAATCCGTCGTCGGAGGCGAACGCTTCGGACGCTATTCTTTCATCGGGTTGCCGGCGAAGATCAGGCTGCGCGTACGCGGCAACCGCACCGAGGTCGAGGACGACCAGGGGGTCGTCGAGACACACGACGGCGATCCGCTGACCTTCATCCAGCAGTTTCGCGAGCGCTTTCGCGCAGCACCGCTGCCCGGGTTGCCGCGTTTCTGCGGCGGGCTGGCCGGCTATTTCGGTTACGACACGGTGCGCCATATCGAGACCCGCCTCGCCCATTCGGCCAAGCCGCCAACGCCCGGGCTGGCCGACGTTCCCGACATGCTGCTGCTCTTGTCGGAGGAGCTCGCCGTCGTCGACAACCTGGGCGGCAAGATCTCGCTGATCGTCTACGCAGATCCGGCCCTGCCAGCTGCCTACGCCAATGCCGCCGCCCGGCTCACCGAGTTGCGGCGGAAGTTGCGCGAACCGGTTGCGATTCCTTTCGGTACCGCGTCGGTGGTGACGCGCGCGACGAGCGAGTTCGGTGAAAGCGGCTACAAGGCGGCCGTGGCGCGAACCAAGGAGTACATTGCGGCCGGCGACATCATGCAGGCAGTGATCTCGCAGCGGATGACGATGCCGTTCACGGCGCCGCCGCTGTCGCTGTACCGTGCGCTGCGCTCGCTGAATCCGTCGCCGTACATGTTCTACTACGATTTTGGCGACTTCCACGTCGTCGGTGCGTCGCCGGAAATTCTCGTGCGCAAGGAAGGCACGACGATCACGCTGCGCCCGATCGCCGGGACCCGGCCGCGCGGCAAGACGCGCGAATCCGACGAGGCATTGGCGAGCGAGCTGGCGCACGACCCGAAGGAAATCGCCGAGCACGTCATGCTGCTCGACTTGGGCCGCAACGACGTCGGACGCGTCGCCACGACCGGTTCGGTCCAGGTCTCCGATCAAATGGTGATCGAGCGTTATTCGCACGTGATGCACATCGTGTCCAACGTGGAGGGCCAGCTGCAGCCCGGACTCACCAGCATCGATGTGCTGCGCGCGACATTTCCAGCCGGCACCGTGAGCGGCGCGCCGAAGGTGCGTGCGATGGAAATCATTGACGAACTGGAGCCGACGAAACGCGGCATCTACTCCGGCGCGGTCGGCTACATCAGCTTCCAGGACGACATGGACACGGCGATCGCCTTGCGCACCGCCGTGCTCAAGGACGGCACGCTCTACGCGCAGGCGGGCGGCGGCATCGTCCACGACTCGTCGCCGGAGGGCGAGTGGCAGGAAACGCTGAACAAACTCCGGGCCGTTCTGCGCGCGGCGGAAATGGTGCAACAGGGCTTGGACGAGCCCGACGACGGGCAATGAGTCAAGCCGCCGCCATCGGATCCACAGTAGGACACAGCCTACGCGCTTATGGGGTGACGGGTAATGCCTGACGGCGTCCGCGAGTCATAGAGTGTGGTGGGTGTTGCCGGCGCCACGGGGTGCCTTCCCGCTATGACTAAAAATCAGTGGAGGTTGAAATGACAAAATCCATACTTGCAATCGGAATCATGAGCGCCATCCTCGCCGGTTGCGATCGGCCCGCCCCTGTTGTGGTGCAGCCGACCCCCGCTCCAGCGCCGCCTCCCGTCGTGGTAACTTCCCCGGACGCACAGGCTGCCAAGGATGATGCGAAAGCGGCAGCTAACCAGGCCGCGTCCGCAGCCAATGACGCAGCGCGTGCGGCCGCGGCCAGCAAGGACTCGGCGGCGGACGCCAAGGACGCGGCTAGTCGTCCCAAGCAATAGATACTTCGCCGCGGGCCACTTTTAATCAGTGGTAAAGCCCGGACGTCCTCGCCAGTTTCCAGCCCTCACAGTCCCGGGGTGAGGTCGTATGGACAAGGATCAATTGTCCGAAGTCATGACCTCGCTGCTGGTGGCGATGGACGAGGCGTCCTTGCGTTCGGACGCGGGCGATCGAAGCGACCAATATCTCGACCTGCTGAGCCACGTCCGCGAATTGCACATCTCGCTGCTCGAGTTGCTGCTGCTTTCCGAGCCCGACGTGGATCCGGCTACGCGCCAACTCGCGGAATTGCTCGGACACCGCATCGACCAGCTGCAGGCCGTCGTCCAGGCCAACCGGATCGAGCACTGAGACGGACCTGGTGCTTGGGGCGTTCCAAACCGCTGACGAGTCGCTTGTCGGAGCCGCCCTACACGGGAATTGGCCACGGCGGCCTGCCCTGCGAATGCAATCCTCCCTAACATCGCCGATGCAACTATTGAAACCACTCCTCGAGGAGAGCAGCAATGTTTGGATTCACGACATCGGACACCAAGAACGCGATCGACCTTCTGAAACAGGACCACGACGAGGTGGACGGCCTGTTCAAAGACTATGAAGCCGCCAAGAAAGAGGGCACAGCGGCAACCAAGCTGGCGCTGGCCAGCCATATCTGCTCGGCGTTGAGCGTGCATGCGACGATCGAGGAGGAATTGTTCTACCCGGCGATCCGCGGCGTCGATCCGGAAATGGATGACCTCGTGGACGAAGCGGCGGTGGAACATCAATCGCTGAAAGACATCATCGGCCGGCTGGAGGCGGCTCCGCAAAGCGACCCGCTGTACGACGCGGGCGTCAAGGTGCTGAGCGAGTACGTGAAGCACCACGTCAAGGAAGAGGAAAACGAGATCTTCCCCAAAGTCCGAAAGAGCGCGATCGATCTGGAACAATTGGGGGAACGTATTCTCGCCCGCAAGGCGGAGCTGGAGAGCGGGAACGGCAAACCGCCTTCCGCTACGGCACCCCGCGGCCGTGTCCAAAACAAGTCAAGCGAAAACCGTCGCTCCAACTGAGCGCGGAAGAGCGGTGCAGTCGGCAGATCGCGCGGAGGCGTTGCCGGCCGAACCATCACGCTGTTGAATGACATTGGCGCGGCGCCCGATGCGGGCGCCGCGCCATTTTCGCTCCCCGTACAGCGATCCGAAGCAAAGGCCGGAGGGAGCGAAACTCGAATGATCGTCGCCGTGGGCGGTTCGTTCTCATGGCGTGGCCAACTTGACCTCGGCACCCGCGACACCCACAATCTGTCGTGTGAACGTCATGGCCCCTGCTCCCTCGCGCCATTCCCCTCGCTGCTGGCGATAGTCCGCCACGCCTAGCGCCTTCCCCGCACTTCCAGTCGCCCGACTGGAAGGTAAATATCCCGGGGTAGTCAAGGTCCGTCGATCCTATTGAAGATCAGGTAGTCAGGAGTCGCCATGCTGTTCATGCTCGACAACTACGATAGCTTCACCTACAACCTCGTCCAGTACCTGCGCGAACTTGGCGCCGACGTCTGCGTCTATCGTAACGATGCGATCACCGTCGACCAAGTCGCAGAACTCGGCCCCGCGCAGATCGTCGTCTCGCCAGGACCGTGTACGCCCAACGAGGCCGGCATCTCGGTTCCGCTGATCCAGCGCTTCGCCGGGCAGATCCCGATCCTGGGCGTATGCCTCGGGCATCAGGCGATCGGGCAGGCGTTCGGCGGTCGCGTCGTGCGTGCGCAGCGGGTGATGCATGGCAAGGTCTCCCCGGTGACGCATGACGGCCGCGGTATTTTCGCGGGAGTTCCCGCTCCGTTCGCCGTGACGCGATACCATTCGCTGGCAATCGAGCGGGCGAGCGTTCCCGAAGCGCTGGAGATCACTGCGACAGCGGATGATGGCGAAATCATGGGTGTGCGCCATCGCCGCCTCGCCGTCGAGGGTGTGCAATTCCATCCGGAGGCGATCCTGACCGAACACGGCAAGCGACTGCTCGCCAATTTCCTGGAGGGGAAGAGATGAACATAACCCTGCTGCCGGTAGCGATGGTCCTGCTTTTTATCGCGGCGCCCGCAACGGCGGGTGCGCTGGAGGAATGCCAGATCGCCGGCGATCACGCCGTGGTGATGAAGTGCCTGGTCGATGCGGATGCGCAGGCGCAGGCATCGCTGCGCAACGCCGAGGGGCTAGCGGGTACGCGCGCCCGCGAAATCGACAACGCCACCGGACGGCCCGGCGCCAACGCGGCGCTGGCCAAGACGCTGCGCACGTTTGCCGACTACCGGACGACGCAGTGCGATTACGTCAAGGCGCTGTACGCGAGCGGCACCGGCGCCGACCAGGCGCTGCTGGCTTGCCGCATCGACCTCACGCGGCGGCGAGTTCGCGAACTGCAACCCTAGGCACGCACATGTCGATCACCATCCACGATGCGCTGCAGCGCACGATAGAGCACCGCGAGATCTTCCACGACGAGATGCTGTCGCTGATGCGGCAGATCATGAGCGGCGAAGTGTCGCCGGTGATGATCGCGGCACTGACCGTCGGCCTGCGCGTAAAAAAGGAGACCATCGGAGAAATCGCTGCCGCCGCGCAGGTGATGCGCGAGCTCGCCACCAAGGTGGACGTGCCCGACCGCGAGCACCTGGTCGACATCGTCGGCACCGGTGGCGACGCTTCGCACACCTTCAACATCTCGACGGCGTCGATGTTCGTCGCTGCGGGCGCGGGTGCGCGCGTCGCGAAGCACGGCGGACGCTCGGTGTCTTCCCGGTCCGGCAGCGCGGACGTACTGGAAGCGCTCGGCGCCAACATCATGCTGACGCCGGCGCAGGTCGCCGCGTGCATTGCCGAGACGGGCGTGGGCTTCATGTTCGCGCCCAACCATCATTCGGCGATGAAGCATGCCGGGCCGGTACGCAAGGAACTGGGCGTGCGCACGATCTTCAACATCCTGGGCCCGCTGACCAATCCGGCCGGCGCGCCGAATCAGCTGATCGGCGTATTCCACCAGGATCTGGTCGGCATTCACATCCGCGTGCTGCAGCGCCTCGGCAGCCGGCACGCGCTCGTTGTCTATGGCCGCGATGGGATGGACGAGGTTTCTCTCGGCGCGTCGACGATGGTCGGCGAACTCAAGGACGGCGAAATACTCGAATACGAAATCCATCCCGAGGACTTCGGCATGTCGATGAAGTCCAATCGCGGCCTCAAGGTCAAGGACGCGGCCGAGTCGAAGGAAATGCTGCTGGAGGCCCTCGCGAACGTCGACGGTACGCCGCGTGAAATCGTGACGCTTAATGCCGGAGCGGCGCTGTACGCCGCCAACATTGCGACGTCGATCCCGGACGGCATCGTCCGCGCGCGGGAGGCGATCGCCAGCGGAGCGGCCAAGCGCAAACTGGACGCATTCGTCGCGACGACGCAGAAGCTGGCGACCCCATCGACGTGAGCGCGAGCGACATCCTCGACCAGATCGTCGCGACCAAGGCCGCGGAGGTCATCAATGCGCAGGTCGCGCGGCCGTTCGACGTCGTCGACGCGACAGCGCGCGCCATGCCTTCCGCACGCGGCTTCCTGACCGCGCTGCGGGCGAAAATAGCGGCGGGGCGTCCCGCGGTCATCGCCGAAATCAAGAAGGCCAGCCCGAGCAAGGGCCTGTTGCGGGAAGCGTTCGATCCGCCGGCCATTGCCGCAAGCTACGAGGCCGCCGGCGCGGCGTGCCTTTCGGTGCTGACCGACAGACCTTTCTTCCAGGGGGATCCGGACTACCTGGTCGGTGCGCGCAATGCCTGTTCGCTGCCGGTGTTGCGCAAGGAGTTCATCATCGACGACTACCAGGTCGCCGAGTCGCGCGCACTTGGCGCCGACGCGATTCTCCTCATCGTTGCGGCGCTGGAAGACTCCCAGATGGCGAACCTTGAGGCCGCCGCGCATGCTTATGGCATGGACGTCCTGGTCGAAGTTCACGATGGCGGGGAGCTCGACCGCGCTTTGCGCCTCAGGACGCCACTGATCGGCATCAACAACCGCAACCTGCGCAATTTCAGCGTGACGCTCGACACCACGCTCAACCTGCTTTCCCGCGTTCCGGCAGACCGGCTGGTGGTGACCGAAAGCGGCATCCAGGTCCAGCGCGACGTCGCGTTGATGCGGTCCCGCGGAGTGCATGCCTTTCTGGTCGGCGAGGCGTTCATGCGCGCGCCGGACCCCGGTGCGGCGTTGACTGCGCTGTTCGGCTGAGCTTTCCCGACGCATCCATCAGTTTGCTATCATGCCCTGCCATATGCGCGGGCCAAAGGGGAAGGCTTCAAGTCCCCAGCGCGGCGCCGCCCGGTTTTCATCGCCAAACTCCACGTTTCACGTTGCCCTCGAAGGACGCGCACGGTGTCGGCCATTGCCGTCGAAAACGTAAGCAAGCACTGGACGACGCCTTCCGGGCAGGTGCGCGCGGTCGACGCCATATCGTTCGAGTTGGCGGCGGGCACGTTCAACGTGCTGCTGGGCCCCTCGGGCTGCGGCAAGTCCACGACGCTGCGTCTGATCGCGGGGCTGGAAACGGCCGACGAAGGCCGGGTCATCATCGACGGCCGCGACGTTACCGGACTGCCGCCGGCGCAGCGCAGCATTGCCATGGTGTTTCAGAGTTACGCGCTGTTTCCACACCTTACCGTTGCCGCGAATATCCTCTTCGGCCTGCACGTGCGGCGCGTGTCCGCCGCGGATTGCCGGACGCGGCTCGCGCGCGTGGCGGAACTCCTCGGCCTGTCGCCGCTTCTGGCACGCAAGCCGTCGCAGCTCTCGGGTGGGCAGCAGCAGCGCGTGGCGCTGGGGCGGGCGATCATCAACGACGCGCCGGTGTGCCTGATGGATGAGCCGCTGTCCAACCTCGACGCGCAGTTGCGCGCGGAAATGCGGCTGGAGATCCGGGCGCTGCAGCGCAAGCTCGGCATCACGATGGTGTACGTCACGCACGACCAGGTCGAAGCGATGTCGATGGCCGACCGGGTGATTTTGTTGAACGGCGGCCGCATCGAGCAAAACGGCAAGCCAATCGAACTCTACGAGCAGCCCGCGAATGCGTTTGTCGCGCGCTTCATCGGCACGCCGCCGATGAACCTGCTGGCATTGGACCCGGGGGCTGGCGGCGCGATCATCCGCGGCGCGGACGGACCGGCGGTGCTGCCGGAGCATTGCGCGGGCGGCATGCTCGGCGTGCGACCCGAACATATCGGGCTCGCGTTCGAGCGCGGGGTGCGCGCGCGCGTGGACAGCGTCGAATACTTAGGCGGCGATTCGCTGGTCGCGTGCCGGATCGGTGTCCAGCCCGTCGCCGTGCGCGTGCAGGGAAACGTCGCGCTGGCGTCGGGAGATGCGGCATGGCTAACCTGGGCCCCCGGCGCACAGCACTATTTTGCGGAGGACGGTGCGAGGCGCGCCGTTCCCGCGCAGCAGCAATCCGAAACCCAGATTGCATGACAACACGCGGAGCGAATCCGCGGCCCTTGGAGGAGAGAGCAATGTGGCATCGAAACATCCGTAACGCGATGATTGCCCTGTTTGCGGCGGCGATTCTTTCCGCACCCGCGCTGGCGCAGGCGCAAACTGAAGTATCTTTCTACTACCCCGTTGCGGTGGGCGGGCCAATCACCAAGATCATCGACGGCCTCGCCGCCGACTTCGAAAAGGAAAATCCGGGGATCAAGCTCAAGCCGATCTACTCCGGCAGCTATCAGGACTCGGTCACCAAGGCGCTGACGGCCGTGAAGAGCGGCGAGCCGCCGGTCACGTCGATTCTCTTGTCCACCGACATGTACACGCTGATCGACGAGGACGCGATACAGCCATTCGACGATCTCATCAAGACGCCGGAAGACAAGGCGTGGTTGAAGAGCTTCTATCCGGCGTTCATGGAGAACAGCCAGACCGGCGGCAAGACGTGGGGCATCCCGTTCCAGCGCTCGACGATCGTCCTGTATTACAACAAGGAAATGTTCAAGGAGGCGGGGCTTGACCCGAACCGCCCGCCGGCGACGTGGAAGGAGATGACTGAATACGCGCAGAAGCTGACCAAGCGCGATGCCTCCGGCAAGGTGACGCAGTGGGGCGTGCAGATCCCGTCGTCTGGTTTCCCGTACTGGCTGTTCCAGGGGCTCGCGATCGAGAACGGCGGCATCCTGATGAACCCCGCCGGCACCCAGACGTTCTACGACAAGCCGGAGGTTATCGGCGCGTTGCAGTACTGGGTCGAGCTCGTCAACAAGTACAAAGTCCACCCCGAAGGCATCGTCGAGTGGGGCACCACGCCGAAGGATTTCTTCGAAAAGAAGGTCGCGATGGTCTGGACCACCACCGGCAACCTGACCAATTTCAAGACCAACGCGAAGATGGATTTCGGCGTCGCGATGCTGCCCGCGGGCAAGCAGCGCGGCAGCCCGACCGGAGGAGGCAACTTCTACCTGTTCAAGAAGTCGACGCCGGCGCAGCGCGAAGCCGCGTTCAAGTTCATCAAGTGGGTGACGACACCGCAACGCGCGGCGCAATGGGGCATCGACACAGGTTATGTGGCGGTGCGCGCGGACGCGTGGGACACGCCGGCAATGAAGCAATATGTTGCCGGATTCCCGGCCGCCGCGGTCGCGCGCGACCAGCTGCCGTACGCGAAAGCCGAACTCTCCACGCACGACAATCAGCGCGTCACCAAGGCGTTGAACGATGGACTGCAGGCGGCGCTGACCGGCACCAAGACACCGGAGCAGGCGATGAAGGACGCGCAAGCGCAGTCGGAGCGGATATTGCGCACGTACCGGCGATAAGCGCGCAGGCCCCGCGCACGCCGCAGACTTGAAGCGCTGCCTTTGAATCGCCGGATGCAGTGGGTGTACGGCTGGCTGCTGCTGTTGCCGGCGATGGCGCTGCTCGCGCTGTTCACCCACTATCCGGCGGTCGCCAATCTCTGGCACAGCTTCCGGTCGACACCCAAGGGTGACCTGCCGACGAAGTTCGTCGGCCTCGACAATTACCAGCAGCTGGTCGAGGACCCGGTCTTCTGGCAGGCGCTGAGCAACAACCTCTGGTACGCGCTCGGCACCATCCCGGCATCGATCGCACTTGCGCTGGTGATGGCGGTGTGGGTGAACGACCGCATTCCCGGCCGCGGCATACTGCGCCTCGCCTTCTTCACGCCGACGGTGTTGCCGATGATCGCGGTGGCCAACATCTGGGTCTTCTTCTACACGCCGCAGTACGGACTGCTCGAACAACTCACCGGCGCGCTCGGCATGCCGAGTCACAACTGGTTGGGCAGCCAGAGCACGGCGCTTGCGGCGCTGATGGTCGTCACGATCTGGAAGGAAGCCGGCTTCTTCATGATCTTCTACCTGGC
>Ga0070670_100005558_pt1 | contig 10636 bp, 8 predicted proteins | sample KBSS63metaG_FD_64665 | JGI IMG/M metagenome (GOLD analysis project Ga0070670, IMG submission 64665) | Switchgrass rhizosphere microbial communities from Kellogg Biological Station, Michigan, USA - KBS S6-3 metaG | ecosystem: Host-associated > Plants > Roots > Rhizosphere > Soil ... | reverse complement strand
CAGCGGTTCCCCCATGCCCATGAGGACGATATTGAACCGCCCGTCGAGCATGCCAAGCTCGCCGGCGAGCACGCGGACCTGCCCGGCGATCTCGCCGGCGGTCAGGTTCCGCTCGATACCCATCTTCCCGGTCAAGCAGAACGCGCAGCGCATCGCGCAGCCGACCTGCGTGGAGATGCAGAAGGTCTGTGCCGGAGTATCGGGGATGTAGACCGATTCGATCAGCTTTCCGTCGGCGAGCCGCAGGAGGAACTTGGTCGTTCCGTCGGTCGAACGCTCCTGGCGTTCGACGTGCGGGGTCGAGGTGGTGAAGCCGGCGGCAAGCTGGACGCGCAGATCGCGTCCGAGATCACTCATCAGGGGGAAGTCGGTCACGCCACGCTTGTGCACCCACTGAAAGATCTGGCGGGCGTGGAAGCGGCGATGCCCAAGGCTCTCGAGCGCCTGTTCGAGCTCGTGCAGCTCGAGTTCCGCGATGTCGGTTCGGTTCTGGGTGATCATCGGTTTCGCGGGCACCGTCCTGTCCCGCCCAAACCCAGGAAAGCGTGTCCCGCCAAAGCTTTAGCCAGGCGGAACTTCTCATTGTACTATGTCGGTCGAGCCCGGCATTTTCCGGTGGATCGCCTTGAATAGCCGCTTTTGCCGTGGTATTATCCAGGTTTCGACAAACCAAGCTAATTCCTTTAGGAGCAACAATTTACGGTGACGGAGCACACTTCTTAGCGATGGTCGTCCGCGACGTTCTCGACAACGGCCTTCGGCTGATCACCGAAACCATGCCGCACGTCCGCTCGGTCACGATCGGCGTGTGGCTGATGCGCGGGTCGCGGCACGAGTCCGATGACCTCGGTGGCATTGCGCACTTCGTCGAGCACATGTTGTTCAAGGGAACCGACACCCGGACGGCGGAGGACATCGCGCAGGCGATTGACTCGATCGGCGGTCAGCTCGACGCGTTCACCGCCAAGGAGTATGCGAGCTACTACATCAAGGTGCTCGACGAGCACGTACCCCTCGCGGTCGACCTTCTCGCCGATATCGTGCTCCGGCCCGCGTTTTCAGCCGCCGAAATCGAGCGGGAGAAGAAGGTCATCCTCGAGGAGATCAAGATGGTCGAGGATACCCCTGACGACCTCGTTCATGAGCTCTTCACGCAGCATTTCTGGGAAGGGCACCCTCTCGGCCGCCCCATTCTCGGCTCCAAGGAGACCGTCGAAGCGTTCACCAGCGAGATCCTGCTCGATTACTTCCACGGCGCTTATGTCGCGAAGAACATGATCATCTCGGCGGCGGGAAACCTGGAACACGCGCGCGTCCGCGCGCTCGTGGAATCGGCGTTTGGCGCGGTCGCGTCGACGGGCGACCCGCTGTCGGGCCAGGCTCCCCGCGTCGTTCCCCAGGTGATCACGCGCACCAAGGAGCTCGAGCAGAGCCATCTCTGTCTTGGCACCAACAGCTATCCGCAGAATCATGAAGATCGATACGTCAGCTACATCATGAACACCGTGCTCGGCGGGTCGATGAGCTCACGGCTTTTTCAGAACGTGCGCGAGAAGCGCGGGCTGGCCTACGCGGTATTCAGCGGCCTGAGCGCCTACCGTGACGCGGGGAACATCACGATTTATGCGGGCTGTTCGAACCAGGCGGTTGGTGAGGTGATCGACCTGTGCGTCGAGGAGCTGCGCGGGATGAAGCGCGCGCCCGTTCCCGAAACCGAGCTGCGCCGCGCGAAGGATCACCTGAAGGGCAGCCTGATGCTGAGCCTCGAGAACACCGCGAGCCGCATGTCCCATCTCGCCAGGCAGGAAATCTACTTCGATCGCCATTTCGGTCTCGACGAGACACTGAGCGGTGTCGAGCGGGTAACGGAACTGGATGTGCAACGCGTGGCCAGCGATCTGTTCGCCGATGGGTCGCTCGCCGCGACGGTGCTCGGACCTGCCGTCCCGGACATCGATCGCAAGCGCATCGACCTCGGATGATGGAGAATGGCGAAATGCTGAGTGACGATTGTCGATTGCTGATTGATTGCGCCATCGACAATTTCCAATAAATCAACCATCAGCACTCGACAATCAGCAATTCGATGATTCGCCGCTACACCAATCCCGAAATGGGGGCCATCTGGAGCGAGCAGCGTCGCTACGAGACGTGGCTCGAGGTGGAGCTCGCCGCCGCCGACGCGATGGCGGAAGCAGGGCTCGTCCCCGGCGAGGCGGCGCGCGATCTTCGCGCCCGAGCGGGCTTCGACATCGGGCGCATCGAGGAGATCGAGCAGACGACGCAGCACGATGTCATCGCGTTCACCACCGCGGTGGCCGAGCAGGTCGGGCCATCGGCGCGGTGGCTGCATTTCGGGCTGACGTCATCCGACGTTGTCGATACCGCGCAAGCCATCCAGATGCGCGATGCGTGCGATCTCATCGTGAAGAACATCGCCGCGCTGATGGAGACGGTGCGCTCACGCGCCGACGAGCATCGCCGCACGCCGATGATCGGGCGCACCCATGGCGTCCACGCCGAGCCGATGACCTTCGGCCTGAAGCTCGCGCTTTGGTACGCGGAGCTGCAGCGCGACCTGGACCGCGTCCTGCGCGCCCGCGAGATCGTGTCGGTGGGCAAGGTCTCCGGCGCCGTCGGCACGTTCGCGCACCTGGACCCGTCGATTGAAGCGAGCGTGTGCCAGCGCCTCGGACTCGAACCGGCGCCGGTCTCCTCCCAGATTATCCAGCGCGATCGGCACGCCGAGCTCATGACGTCGCTCGCGATCACCGCGGCGTCGCTCGAAAAGTTCGCGCTCGAGATCCGCGGGCTGCAAAAGACCGAGATTGGCGAGGTCGAGGAGCCGTTCGGCAAAGGGCAGAAGGGCTCGTCGGCGATGCCGCACAAGCGCAACCCGGTCGGCTGCGAGCAGATTACCGGGCTGGCGCGGCTGATCCGCGCAAATGCGATGGCCGCGCTCGAAAACATCGCGCTCTGGCACGAGCGCGACATCTCGCATTCCTCGGTCGAGCGGGTCATCCTGCCCGACAGCTTCATCGGTTTGGATCACATGCTGCGCCGGTTCACGCGGATCGTGCGCGGCATGGTGGTGTATCCGGATCGGATGCAGGAAAACTTGAACCGGTCGCGTGGCGTCGTCTTCTCGGGAACCGTGCTGCTCGAGCTCGCGAAGCGCGGCATCTCGCGCGAGCAGGCTTACGAATGGGTGCAGCGCAACGCGATGCGTTCGTTCCACGAGCGGCGGGACTTCAAGCAGCTGCTGCTCGCGGATCCCGATTTGACGCAGGTCTTGACCCCGTCGGAGATCGAGAAGGCGTTCGATCTGAACGATCAGATGCGCAACGTCGACGCCATTTTCGATCGGGTGTTTACATCGGTTCCGGCGTAGCTGGAAGCTGATAGCTGGGAGCTGATAGCTGGGAGCTGGTAGCTGGTAGCTGGGAGCTCGTATGAAAGCGCGCGTTTTCGTCACGTTGAAACCGTCGGTGTTCGATCCCCAGGGGCAGACGATTGCCGACGCGCTGCACTCGATGGGCTACGCCGGCGTCGGGGATGTGCGCCAGGGCAAGTATTTCGAGCTGGAGCTGAAAGAGAAGTCGGCCGAGCAGGCCCGCGCCCTGGCGTCGGAGGTCGCGGACAAGCTGCTCGCGAATCCGGTGATTGAAAGCTATCGCGTTGAAGTTGAATGAGCAGGCTGTCGCGGCTAACCAGCGGCGCGAGCGATGAGCGAGCGCTGGCAGGCGCTGGGGGTGCCGCCTTCGCCAAGGCTACGGCGAGCCTCGCCGAAGCGAAGCGGAGGCGGGGGGCCCCAGCGCAAAGGAAAACATGAAGTTCTCGATCGTCGTCTTTCCCGGCTCCAACTGCGATCACGACGCCTACCATGCCGCCAAGCACGTGCTCGGCCACGACGCCGAGTTCATCTGGCACAAGGAGACCAGCCTGAAGGGCGCCGACGTCGTCGTGCTGCCCGGCGGCTTCTCGCATGGCGACTACCTGCGCACGGGCGCAATCGCGCGGTTCTCGCCGGTCATGACCGCGGTGGCAGACTTCGCGCGCCAGGGTGGACCGACGCTCGGTATCTGTAACGGCTTCCAGATCCTCTGCGAGGCGGGGCTGCTGCCCGGCGCGATGCTGCGCAACCGCGATCTCAAGTTTCACTGCGAGCACGTCTGCATCCGGGTCGAACAGGCCGACACGCCGTTCACCGCGCTCGCCAAGCGGGGGCAGGTGCTGCGGATCCCGATCGCGCATGGGGAAGGAAACTTCTACGCCGATGCCGAAACGATCGCGGAACTCGAATCCGAGCGGCGCGTGATCTTCCGCTACTGCGACGTGCGCGGCGAGATTACCGATGCCTCGAACCCGAATGGCGCGCTGAACGGCATCGCCGGCATCTGCAATCCGGGACGCAACGTCGTCGGGCTCATGCCGCATCCGGAACGGGCGTGCGAGCCGTCGCTCGGCAGCGCCGACGGTCTCGTGCTGTTTGAATCGGTTGTTTCAGTGCTCGCCGCGCACGGCGGCGCGCGCTAGTTCCTCCACATGCCCATCGATCCCGAAGTTCTCGAACGCCATGGACTCTCATCTGAGGAATACGACCGCATCGTCGGTTCGCTGAAACGCGAGCCGACGATGACCGAGCTGGGCATCTTCTCGGTCATGTGGTCGGAACACTGCAGCTACAAGAGCTCCCGCGTCCACCTGCGCAAGCTGCCCACCGAGGGGCCGCGGGTGCTGCAGGGCCCCGGTGAGAACGCCGGCGCCGTTGACATCGGCGATGGGCTCGCCGCCGTCTTCAAGATCGAATCGCACAACCATCCCTCGTTCATCGAGCCGTACCAGGGTGCCGCGACCGGCGTCGGCGGGATCATCCGCGACATCTTCACGATGGGTGCGCGGCCGATTGCCTTGCTGAATTCCCTGCGGTTCGGCGAGATGGACGGGCCGGACGGGGCGCGCACCCGCCGCACGGTCGAAGGGGTCGTCGCGGGGATCGCCGGCTACGGCAACAGCATCGGTATCCCCACCGTCGGGGGCGAGATCGCATTCGACGACCGCTATGCGGCGAATCCGCTCGTCAACGTGTTCTGTCTCGGGATTGCGCGCGCCGACGCACTGGTGAAAGGAAGCGCCTCCGGGATCGGCAACCCAGTGTATTACGTCGGTTCGAAGACCGGCCGTGATGGGATCCACGGCGCGACGATGGCGTCGGCGGAGTTCGACGAGAAGTCCGCGGAGAAGCGGCCGGCCGTGCAGGTCGGCGATCCATTCATGGAGAAGCTGCTGCTCGAGGCCTGTCTCGAGCTGATGCAGACCGACGCGCTGATCGGCGTGCAGGACATGGGCGCGGCGGGGCTGACCTGTTCGACGTGCGAGATGGGGTCGCGCGGCGGCGCCGGCATCGAGATCGATGTGATGCATGTCCCGCAGCGAGAGACCGGCATGACCCCTTACGAAATCATGCTGTCCGAATCGCAGGAACGCATGCTTCTGGCTGTCAAGCGGGGACGCGAGGCGGAGGTCGAGCGCATCTTCGAGAAATGGGATCTCCACGCGGCGCACATCGGCGACGTCACCAATGATGGCTTGATGCGGGTCAAGGATCACGGGCAGGTCGTCGCGGAGATCCCGAACAGCGCGCTCGTCGATGCGGCGCCCGTCTACACCCGTCCGACGGCACGGCCGGCGTATCTCGACGAAGTCCGGAAGTTCGAGCCGGCGTCGCTGCCGCCGGTGGCGCCGCAGACCGCGCTCTTCGCGCTGCTCGGGTCGCCGACCATTGCCAGCAAGCGATGGGTGTACCGCCAGTACGACCACATGGTGCGCACCAACACGATCGTGCTGGCCGGGATGGGCGCGGGCGTCGTCCGGGTCAAGGGCACCTCGCGCGCGATTGCCATGTCGGTCGATGGGAACGGACGCTACTGCTACCTCGATCCACGCCGTGGCGCGATGCTCGCGGTCGCGGAGGCGGCGCGCAACGTCGCCTGCGCGGGGGCGACGCCGATCGGTGCGACGAATTGCCTCAACTTCGGCAATCCGGAGCGCCCCGAGATCATGTGGCAGCTCGTCGAAGCGATCGAGGGAATTGCCGACGCATGTCGTGCGCTCGACGTGCCGATCACCGGGGGCAACGTCAGCCTGTACAACGAGACCAATGGCGAGGCGATCTATCCCACGCCAATTCTGGGCGTCGTCGGCGTGATCGAGGACGCGTCGAAGGTCATGTCGCGGACGTTCAAGAGTGCGGGTGACGAGATTCTGCTCTGTGGGCAGGGCTTTGGTGAGCTTGGCGGCAGCGAATTCCTGAAGGTGCTCCACGGCACGGCAAAGGGGCAGCCGCCGCAGCTCGATCTCGCGAAAGAACGCGCGTTGATCACCCTGCTCACGCGGGCAGTGTCTGGGGGGCTTCTCCGTTCGGCACACGACTGCTCCGACGGCGGTGTCGCGGTGACCCTTGCGGAGTGTGCCTTCGACTCAGGTGGCATCGGTTTCGACGTCGACATGCCCGCGCATGTTGGGCAAGCTCCCAACTCAATCCGGCTCACGGCGACGCTCTTTGGCGAATCAGCCTCGCGCGTGGTGGTCTCTGCGCAGCCCCAGAGCGTCAACGCCGTGCTGAAACTCGCGGCGCAGCTTGGAGTTCCCGTGCATCGAATCGGCAGGACAGGCGGTTCGCGTCTCGCGGTTCGAGTCGAGGGGCATGACGCGATCGACTGCACAGTCGCCGAAGCGGAACGGATGTGGTCGACGGCGATTGAGCGACACTTCGCCGGCAGAGCAGCGTAAAATAGAGATTCACCCCCACGTCAGCGCCAAGACACGATGCTCGATAAGTTCAAGGACGAATGTGGTGTCTTCGGGATCTTTGGGCACCCCGAAGCGGCGAACCTCTCGTATCTCGGGCTGTACGCATTGCAGCATCGAGGGCAGGAGAGCGCCGGCATTGTCACGGCCGACGGCGAACGGATGCGTGCATCGCGCGCGATGGGGCACGTTGCCGAGGCGTTCGACGAGAACGCTCTGCAGGCGCTGCCGGGCCACCTGGCCATCGGCCACACCCGCTATTCCACAGCCGGCGAAAGCCGCATCAACAACGCACAACCATTCCTGATCGATTGCGCTCACGGGCAGATCGCGGTCGCGCACAACGGGAATCTCGTCAACGCGCGCGAACTGCGCGACGACCTCGTGCACGGCGGCGCGATCTTTCAGACGAGCAGCGACACGGAAGTGCTGCTGCATCTCTATGCGCGGTCGAAGGCCCCTTCGGTCGAAGAGGCGCTGATCGAGTCGATCAGGCAGATCCGGGGTGCCTTTTCGCTCGCGCTGCTGACGAAAGATCGGTTGATCGCCGTGCGGGATCCGAACGGCTTCCGGCCGCTGGCGCTGGGCAAGCTTGGCGATGCCTGGATCGTGTGTTCGGAGACGTGTGCGCTGGACCTCATCGGCGGAACATACGTGCGCGACATCGAGCCGGGTGAAGTGCTGGTCATCAGCGACGGCGGACTCCGCTCGATCCAAGCGTTCCCGCCGGCGCCGCTGTCGCACTGTGTGTTCGAGCACGTCTACTTCGCGCGTCCCGACAGCTATGTCTTCGGCCGCAGCGTCAACGATGTGCGCACCGATCTCGGGCGCGTGCTCGCGCGCGAGGCGCCGGTCGAAGCCGATGTCGTCGTCCCGATTCCGGACTCGGGCGTCTGCGCCGCGACCGGCTTCGCGGAGGAGGCCAAGCTGCCGCTCCGCATGGGGCTCATCAGGAATCACTACATCGGCCGAACGTTCATTCAGCCGCAGCAGTCGATCCGCCATTTCGGGGTGAAGGTGAAGCTGAATCCCGTGCGGAGCATTCTGGAAGGGAAGCGCGTCGTGCTGATCGACGACTCGCTGGTGCGCGGGACGACGAGCCGCAAGATCGTCAAGATGGTGAAGGCTGCGGGCGCGAAAGAAGTGCACCTGCGCATCAGCTGTCCGCCGACGATCTCTCCCTGTTTCTATGGCGTGGACACGCCAAGCCGCACCGAGCTGATCGCTGCGACGCACACGATCGATGAGATTCGCAAATACGTCGGCGCCGATTCGCTGGCCTACCTGAGCCTCGACGGAATGGGCCAGGCGGTAGGTCCGTCGCAGCAGAAGTCGTACTGCACGTCGTGCTACACGGGCGTGTACCCGATCGCGTTCCCCCGGGACGAACGCGCCTACCTGCAGCTCGCGCTGAAGGCGGTCGACTGAGCCGCATGCGTCTGGTTGCCGCGCTGGTGACGGCCGTGCTGTTGGTGTCCGCCACGCCGGTCGCGGCCCAGCCGCCGGCCCCGCCACGCACCGCGGGAGCGCAGCCCGAAGCGCAGCGCGAGACCCCGCTCACCGCGCAGCAGATCAAAGACGCGATCGATCAGCTCGGCCGCATCGATTACGGCATCCGCATGTCGGCCGCGCGGCGAATTCGGCGCGCACCCGCCGACACCGCCGTTCCCGCGCTGATCGACGCCGTTCAGAATCACCCGGACAGCTACTCGCGATTCCGATCCCTGATTCTCCTCGCCGGTTTCAACGATTCGCGCACCCATGACGTCATGGCACGCGCTCTCTCGGAAAAGAACGATCGGCTCCGCGCGGTCGGCTACGCCTACTTCGAGCACAACGCCGATCCACAGATCGTCCCGCGCATGCTCGACGCGCTCGGCACCGAGCAATCCGAGTTCGTCCGTCCCGCGTTGACGCGCGCACTCGCGGCGTACGCCACCGACACCCGCGTTCGCGAGGCGCTGGCCGGCCTCGTCATGAAAGGACAGGACTTCTTTCGCAGCGCCGTGATCGAGGCCATCGGCGATTACAAGGGGGCGTACGCGCTGCCCTCATTGACGCAGGTAGCCAAGCTCGAGGGCCCGTTGCAGGACGACGCGGTGCTGGCGCTGGGGAAGATCGGCGACAAGAAGTCGCTCGAAGTCCTGGCGGCCCTCCAGAGGACGGCGCACCGTAATGTCCAGCCCGCGATCGCAGCGTCCATCTGTCTGCTCGGCGTCAACTGCACCTCCCATTTGCGGTTCCTCGACCAGTCCCTTCGCTTCGGGATGGAGAACAGCGGCTACGAGGACCTGCTGCGCGCGTCAGCGAACGGCCTGGCGGCGATCGCGGTTGCCGGCAACCCGGACGTGGCGTCGGCGTTGATCGAGCGTGGGGTTCCGAGCCGCGATCCGGGCCGGGCGGCGATCGCGCTCGCGCTTGGCGCAGTTGCACTGCGCAATACGCCGCTGATGCTGACCGCCCTCGAGAAACAGCGCGATCCCGCGCCGGCCATCGTGCTGCTGGGCGAGGCGTTCGACATGCTCGAAGAGGACTTCGAGGAAGAACGCTTCTACGTCGCCGTTCGACGCGCCTACTGGGCGGGGCCGCAGGAGTCGGCGGCGCGGAAGATTGCGGCGGCGCTGATCCAATCGCTCGATTTCTGATGGACTACAAGCAGGCCGGCGTAGACATCGAAGCCGGCAACGAGGTCGTCCGCCGCATCCGATCGCTGGCGCGCGGCACGTTTACCCCCGGCGTCCTGTCGGAGATAGGCTCGTTCGGCGGTCTGTTCCGCCTCGACGCCGCGGGTGTCGATGATCCGGTGCTGGTGGCGAGCGCCGACGGCGTCGGCACCAAGCTGCGAGTCGCGTTTCTTGCCGGTCGCCACACGACGGTCGGCCGCGATCTCGTCAATCACTGCGTCAACGACATCCTCGTCCAGGGAGCGCTGCCGCTGTTCTTCCTCGACTATCTCGCCACCGGCCGTCTCGACCCCGATGTCGCCGTGCAGGTGGTCGAAGGACTCTCCGCGGCGTGCCGCGAGAATGGATGCGCATTGCTCGGCGGCGAGACCGCCGAGATGCCTGGTTTCTACGCGGACGGCGAATACGATGTCGCCGGCTTTATCGTCGGCGTCGTGTCGCGCGAGCGATTGATCGATGGGAAGCGGATCGCGCCGGGCGACGCGCTCATCGGGGTGCCCTCCTCGGGTCTGCATACCAACGGGTATTCGCTGGCGCGGCGGATCGCGTTCGACGTTGCCGGTTTGAGCGTGCATTCGCACGTCCCGGAGCTCGCGACGACCATCGGCGCCGCACTGCTCGAACCGCATCGGTCGTATCTGCCGCTGATTCGTCCGCTGCTTGCCTCGGGGCTGATCAAGGGGATGGCGCACATCACCGGCGGTGGCATCACCGAGAACCTGCCGCGCATTCTCCCGGAAGGTGCCGCCGCCAGGATCGACCGCGCGACGTGGCGTGTGCCGAGGATCTTCGAGTGGCTGCAGCGCACCGGCAAGGTTCCGGAGGAGGACATGATGCGCACCTTCAATATGGGCATCGGGCTCATCGTCGCGTGCGACGACGCGTCGGCGGACGGGCTGGTCGCGGATCTCGGCCCGGGCGCCACTCGGATCGGGCGGGTCGAGGCGGGTCACCGAGGCGTCACGTACAGTGGGCGCTGAGTCGCGAACGATCGCCGTGCTCATCTCCGGGCGAGGGAGCAATCTGCAGGCGCTCATCGATGCAATCGCGGAGGGCAGGCTCGACGCAGCAATCGCCGTGGTGATCTCGAACCGGGCCGATGCACCAGGACTCGAGCGCGCGCGGGCAGCGGGAATCGAGAC
>Ga0070670_100005557_pt1 | contig 10636 bp, 6 predicted proteins | sample KBSS63metaG_FD_64665 | JGI IMG/M metagenome (GOLD analysis project Ga0070670, IMG submission 64665) | Switchgrass rhizosphere microbial communities from Kellogg Biological Station, Michigan, USA - KBS S6-3 metaG | ecosystem: Host-associated > Plants > Roots > Rhizosphere > Soil ... | reverse complement strand
GTCATCAGGCGTACGCCGTCGCTGCCGTCCTCGACGATGGGCGCTTCGGTGGCGTCGCCCCGCTCGGCCGCGTCGCGCAGCTGTTCCACGAAGCCACGGAACGACAGCCCGTCGTTGCGCTCGTACTGGCGAGCGAGCTCCGCGACATGCAGCACGTTGGCCAGTGCCTGCTCGCCGCTGCGGCGCAGCGCGAGGCCCACGTGGGCGCGCGTGGCGTCGAGCAGGCGCATCACGGTTTCCGCCACCGGACGCCGGTTGCGCTGGGCATGGAGCTTCGCCAGCAACGTCAGCGTGGCGCCGATGGGCTCGAGGTGCGCCGGCAGGTTGGCCGGCACCCGGAACGGATGCATGGCGCGCCCGTAGGCGTGCCGGTATTCGAGGAGCTCCTCGTCGCCGATCGCGAAGAGCGCGCCTCGCAGCGTGGCGAACACCGACAGCTCGTCGTCGGGCCATTCGATCGCCGCGAGCGCCGCCCGCAGCGTCTCGATCTCCTCGCGATCGTGGAACGCCCGGCCACCGACGAGCAGATGACGCACGCCGCGCGCTTCCAGCGCGTTCACGTAGGCGCGCGTGACATCAGTGCCGAAGCTGACGAACCGCCGGAACAGGATGCAGACATGCCCCGGCTGCACCGGCAACGGCACACCAGGCGCCTGCCGCGTGGTGACCGTCCATCCGCTCTCGTGGACCAGCCAGCCGATGAACGCACCAACCGCGTCGGGCAGCGACTGCTCGATCGCCATCGCCGACATGTTCCGGCGCCCGTACGGCCGCGGCACCGGCAAGGCGACGACCGACGGCTGCGCCGCCGCGGCGGGACGGCTCGGCGAGAGCGGAATATAGCCGGCCTGCAGCGTGTCGTCATCCTCGACCATCGCGCTCGCGAACGCCGCGTTGACGACCTGCTGCAGCGCCGGCGTGCCGCGGAAGCTGGTGGAGAGCGTCAGGTGGCGAGCGCCGTGGCGCCGCAGCTGGCGGCACACCTGGTGATAGACCTGCACGTCGGCGCGGCGAAAGCGGTAGATCGACTGTTTGGGATCGCCGACGATGAACAGCTTCCCCGCGACGGGCCGTACCGCCGTCCAGTCGCGCTCAGCGGGATCGTCGGCCGCGAGCAGCAGCAGCAGCTCGGCCTGCAACGGGTCGGTGTCCTGGAACTCGTCCACGAAGATGCGGACGCATCGTGCTTGGAGGGCGGCCCGCACGTCGTCGCGCTGGCAGACCAGATTGCGGGCGCGGTGCAGCAGGTCGAAGAAATCGAGCTCGCCCCTCCGCGCTTTGAGCGCGCCATAGAGGTCGAGGCTGCCCCATAGCTCCTCGCGCAGCAGCGCCGCGAGGTCGGCGTCGGCGTACATCCGAAACTGGTCGAGCTGTGCCACCAGCTGCTGATGCGCCTCGTAGGTGGCGGCCCGTGTGAACTGCTTGGTGAACTGCGGTCCGTAGCCCTTGCGCGCCCGCCGGAAATCACGGTCCCGGCAGAGATCGACCAGCAGCGCCTCGGCGCCGTCGAGGTCTTCGTCCGCGATGAGGCGCGGCAGTTCGTCGGCCGCGCGACGCGCCGGCGCCGTGTCGAGGAACAGCGGATCGCGCACGTTCGACGCGTGTCGCGTGATCTCCGCCAGGAGCTGCACACACGTCGTCAGGCGATCGATTTCGGACGCCCGCGGGAAATCGGGGCGGGTCCACGACGACGGGAAATCGCGCCACTCGGTCAGGCTCCACCCCGCCGAGCGCAGCCGATCGACCGGCCCGTCGGCGTCGCCGTCACCGCCCATGCCGGGGCGGCTCGATCGCCGCAGCGATCGGCGCACGCCTTCGGGCATGTCCTTGAGCGCCGCCTGGAACCACGACGTGAACGCCTCGTCGTAGCGGCGGCGGGCCTGGTCCTCCGTGAGCACGACGAACAGCGGGTCGACCTCGGCCTCGACCGGGTGCTCCTTGAGCAGGTCGGCGCAGAATCCGTGGATGGTGCCGATCTGCGCCTCCTCGAGGCTGCGTAGCGCTGTTTCGAGCGCCGCATGCTCGTCCGGCGGCCGCGCGGCGGCCGCGCGCGCCTTCTCGAGCTCCTGCCGCAGGCGCAGCTTCAGCTCACCGGCCGCCTTCTCCGTGAACGTCACCGCGACGAGCCCGCTCATCTCGGCGCGGCCGGTCGCCAGCACGCGCACCATGCGGTCGACGAGCGCCGTGGTCTTGCCGGTGCCGGCGGCGGCCTCGACGACCAGCGTCTCGTCGAGCACGGCCTTGATCACTTCGCGGGCGCCGTGATCGCTCGGCGCCGTCACGGCCGGCCCCGCAGCCATTTCAGATCCTCGAGGAAGGCCTGCGGCTTCCGCGCGATGCGCTCCTCTTCGCCCGGCCCGCAGACAGGCCGGAACTCGCACCACCTGCACGCGCCATCGGCCGGCGCCGGCGCCAGTGCGCCACGTTCGACGGCCCGGTCGATCGTCTCCAGCGCTTCGATCGCCATCCGCCGGGTGGCCGGATCGAGCAGCACCTGTCGCTGCTTGAAGCCGCCCGCGGATGTGCAGAAGAAGAGCCGCGACTCCCCCACCGGCACGCCGAGCAGGTTCTCGGCGACGGCCGCGTAAACCAGCGGCTGCAACACGCTGCCGCCGGCAATGACCAGCGCGTCCTTTGTCCGGTCCTTGCCGGTCTTGTGGTCCGTGACCCGCAGCACCTGTGTCTGCCGGTGGACGTCGATGGCGTCGATGGCGCCGCGGAGCGGATAGCGCCCGTCTACGAGCACGGGATTCGGATCGCTGCGCGGATCGCGCTGCTCGGGATCGAGCGGCAGGCCGAACGACAGCTCGAAGTAGCGCGGCTCCCAGGCGTTGTCGGCGGCCACCTGCCGTAGCCACCCGCGCAGATCGCGCGCGATGGCGGCGATCTCTTCCTGCCACACTCTCTCGATGGCCGGCACCATCAGCTCGCGGTACTCCGCGGCCACATCCGCGATCGCCCGCTCGAGTACGGCGAGCGCGGCCGGCAGGGCGTCTGGTGCGATCGGCAGGCGCCTCTCATCCCGCAACGCCCGCATGGTCACCGCCTGCATCCGGTGGACGATGCTCCCTTTCGTCAGCGGATCGAGGCGCTGAAGCGGCTCCGGCTGCTCCGCGGCGCGGAGCCGGTGGATGCCGCTCAGCAGGAACTGATACGGACAGGCCGAGAATCGCTGGAGGGCGGACACCGAGTAGGGGCGGGCGGTGAGCCGCTGCGCGGCCAGGGCCGCGCGTGTGCGGTCGGTCACCTGGACCAGCCCGTCGTACTGCGTCCACTTCTTCGCGTCCGTGCGGGCCCAGCGCTCCGTGACCGCGCGCCGCAGCGCCTCGTTGAGGCGCAGCAGATACTGCGCCCGTCCGCGAACGGTCTCGCCGGGAGGCGCGTCGAGCAGTTCGCGCAGCACCGCCAGGTCGTGCTCCTGACCGTCGATCGCGGTGTCGGGATCGGGAGGCGCCGGCCACGCAAGCGTGGAGTGTCCGGCCTTGGCCGCCGCGGCGGCCAGCTCCTCGTGATCGGGGATGCGGCCCGTGACACCGCGAACGGCGTCGAGGGCGTAGAACGACGGTACGCGCACGCGCGACTCGGCCACGTCGAGGCGCGGATACGACAGGTACAGCCGCTCGGTCGCGGCGCCGACGGCGAGGTGCAGCAGCAGCCGCTCGCGAACACTGCGATCGGCCCTGGTGTCGAGCCGGTCGCCGAACTGCGTCCGGATGGCGTCCGGCAGCAGCGGATCCTGCCGCGGCTTCTGGGGAAAGACACGCTCCGCCACGCCCGGCACGAAGACGACGCGGAAGCTGCGCCCGCGCGCGTGCGCCGGGCTTCCGACGAAGATCTGCCCGTAGCGCCTCGACGGCGGATCGGCCGCCACCAGGCGCAATCGCTCCGACAGCACGCCACGCACTTCATCGAGACCGACCGGGCCCACGGCCGCCATCGGCCGCAGGTCGGCGAGCACGCGCAGCACGTGGCCCGGGACGCGCAGGACTCGGGGCGCGAGCTGCTCGAACCGCGCCAGCCAGTCGCCCCACGGCGCGCGGTCGGGCCACGACGCCATCTCGCGTACGAGCGGCAGCGCAAAGCCGGCCAGGTGCGCCAGCCGGGCCAGATCCCGTTCCAGCGCCTGCGTCAGCGATGACTCGGGATCGCTGCGCCGCGACTCGGCAAGCCGGACCTGGAGCTCCGCCGCGAAGCCGCGGAGACGCCGGCGCCAGCGTTCGGGATCGCCACCGATGACCGCCGCCTCAACCAGCATCCACTCCCAGCGTCGGGGCGTACGCAGGGTGCCGGCAATCTCGGGCTGGTCCTCGCTCGCGAGCGCGAGCGACGGCTCGGGCTCGGGCGGGGCGTGCGGCGCGTCGCGCGGCTCGAGGGCGGCGAACAGCTCGTCGCCTGGCGGCACCCACGCGGCCGGCGGCGCACCGGCCTCCGGCAGCTGGCCGAGCGACAGGTACTCGGCGAAGCGGTTGGCCGAGAGCCCTTCGGCGCCGCACGCGAGCAGCGCCAGGAAGGCCCGGCCTCCCGCGTGTGGACGCCGCGTACCGCGCTCGAAGCTGGCCGGCACGTTGGCGCGCTCGAGCGCGTGTTCGAGCAAGCCGAGGTAGTGCGCCGGGGCGCGGACGAGCACCGCCATCTCGTCGAACCCGACGCCGCGCCGCGCTTCCTGCAACACCCGCCGCGCGATCTCCACGCATTCCCGCCCCTCGCCCGGCGCCGAGAAGAATTCGAAGGTCCCATCGCTTTCGCGTTTCGGCGGCGTCTCCTCGGAAAAGAGATACGTCTGTATGCTGCCCAGATCGGTCGCCGCCTCTGGCGCCAGCAGCTCGATCGCCGCGCCGGCGTGCGACCACGCGCGGTGGGCCGCGGCGTCAGGCATCGGCGCCGTCGCGAGGGCCGTGCGCGCGGCGGCCACCAGCGCCAGCGCAAACGTCTCTTCGACCCGTGTGCCCAAGTCGAGGTCGAGGAGGATGAGCGGGTGCGCCAGGAAGGCCTCGCCGGACACGCCGTCGATGGCCGCCTCGAAGAGCCGCGCGCGGTCGGCGACGCGCGCCTCTCGCAGCTCGTCGTCCGCCTCCTGCACGAGTCGCGACAGGTCGGCGTTGGCCGGACGCCCATCCGCGCTGGCGATGTCGTCGGCGGTGATCTCGGCAAGGCGCACGTCCCCGAAGGTGGCGGCCAACGCGCGCGGGAAGCCTGGCGCAGCGGCGACGGTGGACAGCGCCGACAGCTGCTCGTGCCTGGACGTCTCGAAGGCGGCTCGCGCGGCCACCGCTTCGAGCGCCAGCGCGCTGGCCGGGGCGATGCCACGGCCGGCCAGCCGCGGCGCCGCGATGCGCGCCGCGAGCTGCGTCAGGCTGAAGCGCGACAGGCCCAGGGTCGCCGGACGCTGCCGCGCAATCGCCCGCGCGAAATCGTCGGCCGCGCCGCGGGTGGCGGCGACAATGGTCAGCGGTTGCGACGGAGGAAGCGCCAGCGCAAAGGCGTGCGCGGCTTCAAGGCGGCTGGCCGCCGACGGCGACAGCACACAACGGAATCGGACTGCGCTCATGCGAGCACCTGCGCCGGACGCTGTGCCGGGCGATTGGGGATCGACGACACCACGTCGTCGAGGCGCGCTAACGTTAGCAGATCTGGAGGCGGGTCTAAAGACCCGCAACTACGTACGCTAGGGAGCGAGGCGCTGACGACGCCAGGCGCCCGCATCGAGCACGTACGCGAGCCGGTCGTGCAGGCGGTTCTCGCGCCCTTGCCAGAACTCGAAGCCGTCGGGCGACACGCGGAAGCCGCCCCACCCGGCGGGCCGAGGGACGGCGTCGCCGTACTGCGCGCGCACCCGGGCGACGGCGGTTTCGAGCGACTCGCGGCTCTCGATGACGTGGCTCTGCGGCGACGCGTGCGCACTCCAGCGGCTTTCGAGCGGCCGCGACGCGAAATAGGCGTCCGATTCACCATCCTCGAGGCGCGAGACGGCGCCCTCGATGCGAACCTGCCGGTCGAGCACCGGCCAGTAGAACAGCAGCGCCGCGCGATGCGTGGCGTCCAGCTCGCCGCCTTTACGGCTCGCGTAGTTCGTGTAGAACACGAAGCCGCGGTGATCGAATCCCTTGAGCAGCACCATGCGCGCCGACGGGCGGCCGTCGGTCCCGGCCGTGGCCAGTGCCATGGCGGTCGGATCGGCCTCGGTGGCAGTGGCCTCCTCGAACCAGCGGGTGAACTGCTCGAACGGCTCGCGGGCGGCGGACGCTTCGATGAGCGGTTGTCCGCGGTACTCGCGCCGCGCGTTGGCGATGCTCATGCCTCGGAGAGGTCCGCACCCGCCGCGCCAGCCTGCAGCCGGATGTCGTCGCCCTCCACCGTGATCAGCAGCGTCCCACCACTGGCGAGCGAGCCGAAGAGCAGTAGTTCGGAGAGCGGCTTCTTGATCACGCGCTCGACCAGGCGCGCCATCGGCCGCGCGCCGAACGCGCGGTCGAACCCCTTCACTGCCAGCCACGCCCGCGCAGCGGGATCCAGCTCGATGACGATGCCCTTCTGCGCCACCATCGTGCGCAGCTCGTCGACCTGCTTGTCCACCACCTTCTCCACCTCGGACGTGCCGAGCGCGTTGAAGGTGACGGTGGCATCGAGCCGGTTGCGGAACTCCGGCGTGAACGTGCGCTCGAGCGCGCCGCGCGTCGAGCGGCCGACGCCGGTGTCGGCAAACCCGAGCCGGCGATCCGAGACGTCGCGCGCGCCGGCGTTGGTGGTCATGATCAGGATCACGTGGCGGAAATCCGCCTTGCGGCCGTGCGAATCGGTGAGCGTGGCGTGATCCATGACCTGCAGCAGGATGCTGAACATATCTGGATGCGCCTTCTCGATCTCGTCGAGCAGCAGTACCGCGTGCGGCGACTTCCGGACCGCGTCGATCAGCAGCCCGCCCTCCTCGTAGCCCACATAGCCGGGCGGCGCGCCGATGAGGCGCGACACCGCGTGTTTTTCCATGTACTCGGACATGTCGTAGCGCAGGAACTCCACGCCGAGAATGCGGGCCAGCTGCCGCGCCAGCTCGGTCTTGCCCACTCCGGTCGGCCCGGCGAACAGGAAGTTGCCGATCGGCTTGTCCGCCGAGCGGAGCCCCGAGCGTGCGAGCTTGATCGCCGACGCGACTGCCGCAATCGCGGCGTCCTGCCCGTAGATGACGCGGCGCAGCTCGACGTCGAGATTGGCCAGCGCCTGCTTGTCGTCGCTCGAAACCGATTGCACCGGCACCCGCGCCATCTTGGCTACGACCGATTCGATCTCCGCGGGCCCGATGGTGGCGGTGCGGCGCTCGGCCGGCAGCAGCTTCTGGGCGGCGCCGGCTTCGTCGATGACGTCGATCGCCTTGTCGGGCAGGTGCAGATCCTTCAGATGCTTGGCCGAGAGCGTGACGGCGGCTTCGAGCGCCGCGTCGGCGTAGGCCACGCCGTGGTGCTTCTCGTAGTGCGGCCGCAGCCCCTTCAGGATGTCCAGCGTCTCGGCCTCGCTGGGCTCGAGGACGTCGATCTTCTGGAAGCGGCGCGAGAGCCCGCGATCCTTGTCGAATGACTGCTTCACGTCGTTGAACGTCGTGGACCCGATGCAGCGCAGCGTGCCGCCCGCGAGCGCGGGCTTGAGGAGGTTGCCGGCGTCCATCGCGCCGCCGGAGGCCGCGCCGGCGCCGACGAGCGTGTGGATCTCGTCGATGAAGACAATCGCGTGCGGCTCCTTCGCGAGCCGGTCGAGTACCTGCTTGATGCGCTCCTCGAAGTCGCCGCGGTAGCGCGTGCCGGCCACCAGCGAGCCGAGGTCGAGCGCATAGACGGTGGCTTCCTTCAGCACCTCGGGCACGTCGCCCTGATGAATGCGCAGCGCCAGCCCCTCGGCGAGCGCCGTCTTGCCCACGCCCGGTTCGCCGACGAGCAGCGGGTTGTTCTTGCGGCGCCGGCACAGCACCTGCACCATGCGCTCGAGTTCGGCCGCGCGTCCGATCAGCGGATCGATGTCGCCGCTCGCCGCCTTCTGATTGAGGTTCGTGGCGTAGGCCTCGAGCGGATCGGGCGGTGCCGGCGCGGCCGCCGGCTCGCCAGCCGGCACCGGGGCGCCGTCCGGGCTGCCGTGCGACAGGATCCGCAGCAGCTTCAGCCGCTCCACGCCGTGCGTCTTGAGGAAATAGGCGGCGTGGCTCTCCGTCTCCTGCAGCATGAAGACCAGGAGGCTGCCGGTGTCCACCTGCGTGGCGCTCGACGCCGAGGCGTGCGCCACGGCGTTCTGGACCACCCGGTCGAACGCGACGGTCGGCTCGGGTTCGACCGACGCCGAGCCGGGCACCGGGACGAAGGCGCGCTCGAGCACGTCCGTCACGCTCTGCCGCAGCGAGGGCAGATCGGCACCGCACGCGGCCAGCTGCTGGCGTGCGGTCGGCTCTTCGGTGATCGCGAGCAGGAGATGTTCCAGGCCGACCGTGTCGTGACGCCGCCGGCTCGCGTGGCGGAAGGCCCGCTGGATCGTCTCGAGCGTCTCCGAGGCGAAGGGGATGGGCGTCTTGCTCATGAGCCGGTCTCCTCGGGGCCTGCTTCAGGCTCCATCGTCACGAGGAGCGGGAACTCGTGTGCCTCGGCGGTTTCCATCGTCGTTCGCAGTTTCGTCTCGGCGACCTCGTGGGTATACACCCCGGCAACGCCCAGTCCGGAGCGGTGCACGCTCATCATGATGGTAAAGGCCTCGGCGTAGGGCTTCTGGAAGATGGTTTCGAGCACCCAGACCACGAACTCCTGCGTGGTGTAGTCGTCGTTGTGCAGCAGGACCCGCCACATCCGCGGCCGCTGCACCCGCTGGTCGGGCCGAGACTCGGTGAGCGTGGACTCGCGCGTGTCCGGCCGAGTACCTCCTGCCATGCCAAGTCCTATTGTACGCGGGCGTCATTCCCGGGCGAGGTCACCGTCGAGACGCCAGGGCGCCGCCACCGGCGGCTCGGCGACACAGCGTCGGACCACGGACAGGAACTCCGCCCGGCTCACCGTGCGGGCCCCGAGCGAGGCCAGGTGCGATGTGGACATCTGGCAGTCGATCAGCGGAAAGCCCCAGCGGCGCAGCTGGCGGACCAGGTGCACCAGCGCCACCTTCGACGCGTCGTTGCGGCGGGCGAACATCGACTCGCCGAAGAACATCCGCCCCAGGGCGACGCCGTACAGCCCGCCCACCAGCGTGTCGCCATCCCACGCTTCGATGGAGTGCGCAACGCCCGTCGCGTGCAGCGTGCAGTAGGCATCGAACACGGCGCGCGTGATCCAGGTGCCGTCCTGATCCTGCCGCGGCTCGGCGCAGGCGGCGATGACGGACGGAAACGCCGTGTCGGCGGTGACGCGGAACCGGTCGGCGCGGATCGTCTTGCGGAGCGATCGCGTCACCCGCATCGCGTCGGTCGCGAGCACCATGCGGGGATCCGGGCTCCACCACAGCACGGGATCGCCCTCGCCGAACCACGGAAAGATGCCGCGCTCGTACGCCTGCAGCAGCCGCGGCGTGGTGAGCTCGTCGCCGGCGGCCAAAAGCCCGTTCGGATCCTGCAGCGCCTCTTCCACGGGTGGGAAGGGATCGCCGGATTCAAGCCATGGGATCATCAGTGTTCGTGCCACCGCCCGTCACGCGCTTCGCGCCGTCTCCGACAGGGTACCTGCACCTGGGCCACGTGGTGAACGCGATCTACGTCTGGGGACTCGCGCACGCCAGGGGCGGCCGCGTGATCCTGCGCATCGAGGATCATGATCGGCTTCGCTGCCACGAGCGGTACGAAAGGGCGCTGCTCGAGGACCTCGACTGGCTCGGCTTCGTACCGGACGAGGGTCGTCATCCGCCGGCGCGCCAGAGCGATCGGCTGAGCGACTTCGCCGCGGCACTCGACACGTTGGACCGCCAGGGCCTCGTCTACGCCTGCGACTGCTCGCGGAAGCGCGTGGGCGGCCGGCCGTACGACGGCTGCTGCCGCGGCCGCGGCCTCGCGCGCGAACCGGGACGCGGCCTGCGCGTGCGCCTCGACGGCGAGCCGTCTGGCGATCTCCTGCTCCGCGATCGGGACGGCCACTGGACCTACCAGTTCGCGGTTACCGTGGACGACACCCGCCAGAACGTCAGCCTGGTCATTCGGGGGCTCGACCTGGCCGACTCCACCGGGCGACAGGTGGCGCTGGCGCGCCTGCTGGGGCGCCAGGAGCCGCCGGACTTCGTGCACCACCCCCTGATCCTGGACTCGACGGGGCGAAAACTCAGTAAGTCCGCCCACGACACCGGCATTCGCCAGCTGCGCGCCTCGGGCCTGGCGCCCGAAACCGTAGTGGGGCTGGCGGCCGCTGCCGTTGGGCTGATCGACAACCCGGCGCCCCTCCGCGCCCCCTCGGTGCTGAATCTCTTCCTCGCGGGGGGCCCTCCCACACAAAACACCCCGCCGAAGGCGAGGTAAGGAGATACTGTTACTAGCGAGGCACAGCCGCCATGGCCTGGGCGGAGCCTCGCTAGTGATAGAATCTGCTGCCGTCTCACCGAGATGGCGATTTCGTGAGGGAGCCTTGGCAGTCCGTTTGTTCATCGGGAACCTTCCCTACGGGGCGAGCGAAGCCGACCTCCGCGCCCACTTCTC
>Ga0070670_100005554_pt1 | contig 10638 bp, 10 predicted proteins | sample KBSS63metaG_FD_64665 | JGI IMG/M metagenome (GOLD analysis project Ga0070670, IMG submission 64665) | Switchgrass rhizosphere microbial communities from Kellogg Biological Station, Michigan, USA - KBS S6-3 metaG | ecosystem: Host-associated > Plants > Roots > Rhizosphere > Soil ... | reverse complement strand
CTTTTGCCGCTTGCGGGATCGGTGGCGGTGTTCGCCGCCCTGGGGCTGGGATTGGCGCTTCCGTTCCTGCTGATCGCATTCGTCCCCCTGCTGCGTGGGAAGCTGCCGAGGCCAGGACCCTGGATGGATCGGTTCAAGCGCTTCCTAGCTATCCCGATGGCGGCATCGGCCGTGGCTGCAGCTTGGCTGCTTTCGCGGCTGACCGGTCAGCAAGGCCTGATCGCCGCGCTTGGCTGGTCCGCGTTGCTCCTCGCGCTGCTCGCCGCGTTCGGCTTTGCTCAACGCAAGGGCCGCAGCTTCGGCATTGCCGCGGTCGCGCTGTCGTCGGTGACCGCCTTTTCTGCGATCGCGACCGTACCCAAACCAGTATCGACGACACCGGGCTCCCCTTCGAGCGCCGACGCATGGAGCGAGGCACGACTTGCGAGCGCAGTCCAGCGCAACAAGCCCGTCTTCCTGTATTTCACGGCCGACTGGTGCCTGACTTGCAAAGTCAACGAGGCCGCCGCCATCGACCGAGATGAGGTGCGGGCATCGTTCAAGCAGGCCGGCGTCACCATTTTGGTCGGCGATTGGACGAACGGCGATCCCGCGATCACGCGCTTTCTCGAAAGCCGCGGCCGCGCTGGGGTGCCGTTCTACCTTTGGTATGCGCCGGGGAAACCACCCGAGGAGCTGCCGCAGGTGTTGACTCCGTCGATGCTCATTTCCCGCGCTCAGGCCGTGAAGCGGTAGGCGCACGGCTCCAGACTTTCTTGCCGGCCATCCACGTTTCCAGCACCTCGGTTTTTGCGAGCGATCGCGCATCGACCTTGGTCGGATCGCGGTCGACGATGATGAAGTCCGCCCATTTGCCGGGTTCCAGCGCGCCGAACCGGTCCTCGGCGAAGCCCGCATAGGCCGCGCCGCGGGTGAACGCATCGAGCGCCTGCGCCAGGGTCAGGCGCTCCGAGGGTATCCAGCCACTTGGCGGCTGACCCTCGACGTCCTGGCGGCTTACCCCGGCGGACAGGCCCGGGAAGGGATTGGGCGATTCCACCGGAAAGTCAGAGCCGAACGCGAGCCGTGCGCCACTCTTGAGAACCGTCTGCCACGCATAAGCGCCCGCAAGGCGGTTCGGACCCAGGCGCTTTTCAGCCATCAGCCGGTCGCTCGTCTGGTGCGTCGGCTGCATTGAGGCGATGATTCCCGTCGGGGCCAGGCGCGGAATATCGGCGGGATCGGCGATCTGGAGATGCTCGATCCGCCAACGCCGGTCGCCAGGATATTTGCGATGCATCTGCTCATAGACCGAAATGACCTGCGCATTGGCCGCGTCTCCAATCGCGTGGGTCGCGATCTGGAAGCCGGCCCCCGCCGCCTTGTCGTCAAGGCTCAGCAGCTCCGCGTCGGAATGGAACTGCAGCCCGTGCGAATCAGGCTTGTCGGCATAGGGTTGCTTTAGCCACGCCCCGCGTGAGCCGAGGGCGCCGTCGGCATAGAATTTGATGCCGACCATCCGGAGGCGATCGCGGTACAGCCAGCCGGTGGGACGGGGGACTTCGCCGAGCAGCTTCAATTCGTCGGCATAGACCATCAGCCGTACCTGAAGGCTCCCGGCTTCGCCGGCACGGCGCATGGCCTGCCAATCGCCGAGCGTCGTACTCATCGATCCGACGCCGGTGACGCCATAGCTCAGCAGGATCTCCTGCGCCTTCGCCAACGCCTGATCATTCTCGGCCGGCGTCGCGGGCGGCACAGCCTTTCCCACCAGCTCGACCGCATTATCGACGAACAGGCCGTTCTCGATCCTGCCTCCCGGCGGTGCCTTGGTGCCGGCGGTAATCCCGGCCGCGCGCATTGCCGCACTGTTTGCGACTACCGCATGACCGTCGACGCGCTCCAGCACCACGGGGCGATCGGGAACGATGGCGTCGAGATCGGTCGCGGTCGGGAAACGCTTGTCGGGCCACAGCTCCTGGTTCCATCCGCGGCCGAGGATCCAGCGCGCGTCCGGATGCGCGGCGGCATAAGCGCCGAGCCGCTTCTTGAGATCGTCGAGCGAGCTGGTGCCGATCAGGTCGAGTTGCAGAGCGCCGAAGCCAAGCCCGAGGACATGGCCGTGCGCGTCGATGAGGCCCGGCAGCAAGGTCCTCCCCTCGCCGTTGACCATGCGATCGAAGCGACTCATCCGGGGCGTGGCGTTCGTCATGACCTGCTTCACGCGGCCGTCGTCGCCGATCAGCAGGCTGCCGAAATGTTGGAGACGGCCGTCGGATCCAACCTGGATCCCATTGACGTTGCTGACGAGCGTTTCAGCGGTGGCCGCGGTTGAAGCGAGCAGCGCAGCAAGCGCTAGAAGGGCCTTGTTCATGGGCCGACGCATAGCATTGTCGCCGACCAAGTGAACGGCTAGGCCGCTGCCTCAATGCAAGCAGCTCCCACGATCGACGACATTCGCGCGGCGGCACGGCGGATCGACGGCGCCGTCGTCCGAACGCCCATGATGATAAGCAGGACATTGTCCGAGGTCATCGGCGCGGAAGTCTGGCTCAAGTTCGAGAATCTGCAGTTCACTGCCGCCTACAAGGAACGTGGAGCGCTCAACAAATTGCTCCAGCTGACGCCGGAGGAGCGGGCGCGTGGGGTCATTGCCGCTTCCGCCGGCAATCATGCGCAGGCCGTCGCGTACCATGCCAAGCGGCTCGGCATCCCGGCGACGATCGTCATGCCGGAATCGACCCCGACGGTGAAGGTCACCCAGACGGCCGGCCACGGGGCGACGGTCGTCCTTTACGGCAGGATCGTCGACGACGCGTTCACCAAGGCGCGCGAACTTGCGCTCGAGAACGGTTACGTTTTCGTCCACGCCTTCGACGATCCTCAGATCATCGCCGGCGCCGGCACCGTCGGCCTCGAGATGCTTGAGGAAGCGCCGGATCTCGACACGATCGTCGTTCCGATCGGCGGCGGCGGGCTCATGTCTGGCGTTTCGATCGCCGCGCGCGCGGTGAAGCCGGAGATCGAGCTGATCGGTGTGGAGGCCGAGCTTTATCCGTCCATGAAATGCGAGATCCAGAACTGCCAGATGCCGCTCGGCGGCGACACGCTGGCGGAAGGGATCGCGGTCAAGCAGCCGGGCGAGCTGACCTCTCGCATCCTGCGGGAGTATGCGAACGACGTCACATTGGTGAGCGAACGCGATCTTGAGCGCGCCGTCGCGATGTTGGTCGGCATTGAGAAGACCGTCGTCGAGGGTGCTGGCGCGGCGGGGCTCGCCGCAATGCTGGCCGAGCCCGACCGATACCGGGGCAAGAAGGTCGCCACCTTGCTGTGCGGGGGCAACATCGACACGCACCTCCTCGCCAACGTTCTCGTCCGCGACCTCGTGCGTCAGGGCCGCATCGCGCGACTCCACGTCGCTGCGCACGATCAGCCCGGTGCGCTCGCCGCGATCACCGCCAAAGTCTACGAAGCCGGCGTAAACGTCATCGAGATCAACCACAGCCGGATTTTCACGCGGCTTCCGGCAAAGGACACGATGATCGAGGTCGAATGCGAAGCGCGCGATCCTCAGTCGATCGACGACGTCGTATCGCGACTGGAAGCTGCCGGGTTCAGGGTCGAACGCGCGCTCCTCGACTGACTCACTGTCTCCTGACGGGACAGGTCTCCCCCCGCTGGTCGAAAATGACGGGACCGAACTCTTTTCATCCGCGTTAACCCGCCGCATAAAGAGTTGCGTAACCATTGAGCGAGGTCGGGGTGAGCGCACCATTCCGCTTTCCCAAGTTTTTCGTCACGAACCCTAGTCCGTGCCCCTATCTGCCGGGCAAGGTCGAGCGGAAGGTATTCACTGAGCTCAGCGGCCGTCACGCGAGCGAACTCAACGAGGCATTGGGCCGGATCGGATTCCGCCGCAGCCAGTCGGTTGCATATCGGCCGAGCTGCATCGATTGCTCCGCTTGCGTGTCGGTCCGCGTCCTTGCAGCGGAGTTCGAGGCGAACGGCACCCAGCGAAAGCTGCTTCGTCGTCACGCCGATCTCGAGGTCAGCGCCTGCAAGCCGTGGACGACCGATGAGCAATATGAGTTGCTCCGTGGCTATCTTGCTGCGCGGCACCCTGGCGGCGGCATGGCGGAAATGGACGAGAGCGATTTCGCCGACATGGTCGAGCAGACGCCGGTCCGCACCTATGTCATCGAATATCGCGAGCCGTCGGTCGACGGCCGCCCGGGCAGGCTTGTCGGTGCCTGCCTCAGCGACCAGCAGAGCGATGGGTTGTCCATGATCTACAGCTTCTTCGATGTCGGACCGGAGGCGAGGAAGGGGCTGGGGACTTTCATCATCCTCGACCACGTCATCCGCGCCGCTCGGGCGGGCCTGCCATACGTCTATCTCGGCTATTGGGTCGAAGGCTCCACACGCATGGCCTACAAGACCGGATTCAGGCCTCTTGAGCGTCTGGGCCGTGACGGCTGGCGGCGGATGGACGAGGCCGCGACCGATGTCGAAATGACCGAGCCGCTCTCGCTCCCAACGCGCCGTGACCGGCGACGCCTCCTCATCGACGCGTAAAAAAAGGCGGAGCCTTTCGGCCCCGCCTTCTCCCCGTTGCCCCCCGTTGCAACTTGTTAGGCGACTGCGGCCTGCGGCTGCGTTTCTTCGCTCTCGTCGGCGTCCCGCAGCACATAGCCGCGGCCCCAGACGGTCTCGATGTAATTGGCGCCGCCGCAAGCGAGGCTGAGCTTCTTGCGGAGCTTGCAGATGAAAACGTCGATGATCTTGAGTTCTGGCTCGTCCATGCCGCCGTAGAGATGATTGAGGAACATCTCCTTGGTGAGCGTAGTGCCCTTGCGGAGCGAAAGCAGCTCCAGCATTGCATATTCCTTGCCGGTCAGGTGCACGCGAGATCCGTCGACCTCGACCGTCTTGGCGTCGAGGTTCACGGCGAGCTTGCCGGTCCGGATGACCGATTGCGAGTGGCCCTTCGAGCGGCGGACGATGGCGTGAATGCGTGCGACCAGCTCATCGCGGTGGAACGGCTTGGTGACATAATCGTCGGCACCGAAGCCGAGCGCGCGCACCTTGCTGTCCATTTCGCCGATGCCGGAGAGGATCAGGACGGGAGTGGAAACCTTGGCCGTGCGCAGCTTCTTCAGAACGTCATAGCCGTGCATGTCCGGCAGATTCAGGTCGAGAAGGATGATGTCGTAATCATAGAGCTTGCCGAGATCGAGGCCCTCTTCGCCAAGATCCGTCGTGTAAACGTTGAAGCCCTCGGTACCGAGCATCAGCTCGATGCTCTTTGCCGTCGTTGGCTCGTCCTCGATCAGCAGCACGCGCATTGATTGTCCCCCCGTCCGAGGCCCAGGGCATACGCCAATGCGTAAATCGCCCTTAACGGCCTTGAAGCGTCCATTAACCATTCGAGGTCTGAAGGGAAAAGGTTAATATTTCCTAACACGCTGGATTCCTTGGATTCGTTGCAAAGGAGTCACAAACTCATCCACAGCGGGCCTTGCTTCCGCCGGGCTGGCGCCCGCATGGGAGGCGGATGTTGCTGTCGGACCGGATCCTCTTCATCGACGCCGAGGCGCTGGTGATCGACAAGCCGGGAGGCCTTCCCGTCGACGCGCCGCGCCGGGGCGGAGAATCCATCGCGGCGCGCATCGAAGAGCTGAGCTGCGGCTTCAAAAGGCCGCCGACGCCGATGCACCGGCTCGATACCGACACGAGCGGCTGCCTCCTGTTCGCGCGCAATGCCAAGGCACGGTCCGTGTTCCAGCAAGCATTCGAGACGCGGAAGGTTGAGAAATACTATCTTGCGGTGGTCGCCGCGGAGCTCGCGGAGCAGCAAGGGGTGATCGATTTGCCGCTTGCAAAGGTCTCGAGCGCGGAAGCCGGTTGGCGGATGGTGGGCGATTCCGACGGCCATGAGGCGATAACGCGCTGGCGGCGGATTCTCGTGCGCGAAGGGGCCACATTGGTCGAATTCCGTCCCCTGACGGGACGCACGCACCAAATCCGCGCGCACGCGCGTGAGGCATTCGGGCGCGGGATCGTCGGCGATCGGGTCTATGGCGTTCCAGGCGGCCCGATGCTGCTGCATGCATCGCGGCTCGTGCTGCCGCGGTCCGGGAAGCCCGAGATCGACGTGACAGCTCTGCTGCCCGACCATTTCGGCGAGTGGCGCGATGCGGCCTGACGACGTCGTCATCCCGGAGGACGCGCTCAGCGAAACCTTTCTCGCCGCGACGGGACCAGGTGGCCAGAACGTCAACAAGGTGGCGACGGCAGTCCAGCTTCGAGTCGATCTTTTCAGGCTCGGGCTGCACCCGGACGCCTATGAGCGGCTGAAGGTCATCGCCGGCAGCCGGGTGACTGGCGCGGGCGAGCTGCTGATCACCGCGCGCCGCTTTCGCACTCAGGAGGCGAACCGCGCAGACGCGCGGCGCAGGCTGGCGGAGATGATTGCCGCTGCCCATATTGTGCAAAGGAAGCGCAAGCCGACACGGCCGTCGAAGGCCGCGAAAGCCCAGCGCGTACAGAGCAAGCGCCAGCGTAGCGTGGTCAAGCAGGCGCGCGGAAAGGTGACGTTCGATTGACCTACGACTTCAGGATTGCCGCCGCCGACACGCCGACCATGTACCGCGACCTCGAGTCTGCGCTGCAGGGGTTGGTGGCCGGCGAGACGGATGCCGTCGCCAACATGGCCAACGCGGCCGCGCTGATCTGGGAGACCTTGCCGGACGTCAATTGGGTCGGCTTCTACCGCAATGTCGGTGGAGAGCTGGTGCTCGGCCCCTTCCAAGGCCGTCCCGCCTGTATCCGGATCAAGTTCGGCGAGGGCGTGTGCGGCGTCGCTGCGGAAACTCGCCAGGTGCAGCGGATCGAGGACGTCCACGCCTTTCCCGGCCATATCGCCTGCGACAGCGCGTCGAATAGCGAGATCGTCGTGCCCTTGATCCGCGACGGCGAACTGCTGGGCGTCCTCGACATCGACAGTCCGAAGACGGCCCGTTTCAGCGAGGAGGACGAAGCCGGCTGCCTTCGCCTGGGCGCGATCCTCTCGCGAATTCTCTAGCTCAGCTGCTCCAACCGCTCGTCGGTGAGGCTTCCAGGTATGATCATCACCGGACAGGGGAGCATTCCCGCATCCGTGCCGGTGAAGTTCACGACCAGAGGTCCAGGGCTTCCGCTCGGCGCCGCGCCCAGCACAAGCGCAGCGATTTCGTCGCGGCCGGCAACATAATCGCGCACGGTTTTCACGACTTCGCCCTGGCGGATGATGATGTTCGCTTCGATGCCCGACTCGTCGAGGATTTCGCCGATGGAGGCGCTGACCACGCCCTCAATCCTCAGTTTCTGCTCTTCTTCGATCGCCGCCTGGACTCCGCCGAACTGCACGAAATCCTGCGGTTCGACGATTCCGAGCACCTCAATGCTGCCGCTCGTCTTGCCCGCGCGGCGGGCCGCGAAGCGCAAGGCGACGCGCGATTCCGCGCTGTCGTCGACGACGACCAGGTAGGTGCGTTTGGCCTCGACCCCCATTCAACAACAAGTGCTGCGTTAAACTGCGAGTAAGTGCAAGCGGCGGACTAGGGAATTCGGCGCAGACTTGACCGCGCCCGCCGCATTGGCTTTGAGCCGCGCGAGCCTTTTCAGGACACGCCCATGCCGATCGAACTCAAGATGCCCGCCCTTTCCCCGACGATGGAGGAGGGCACGCTCGCCAAATGGCTCGTGAAGGAGGGCGACAAGGTCGCCAGCGGCGACATTCTCGCCGAGATCGAGACCGACAAGGCTACGATGGAGTTCGAGGCGGTGGACGAAGGGACCGTCGCCAGGATTCTGGTGCCCGAGGGCACGGACGGCGTGAAGGTAGGCGCACCGATCGCGATACTTGCCGGTGAGGGTGAGGACGCGTCCGCCGCCGCCTCGGCGGCTCCGAAGGCCGATACTGCCCCCGCAGCGCCGCCGAAAGCGACTCCGGAACCGAAGCCGGACGCGACTCCGAAGAGTGCGCCGCCCCAGGCTCCCGTCGAAACGCCCGCAGCGCCGAGTCAGCCGGCTGCCGCGCCTCGCGCCGAGGGCGACCGAATCAAGGCGTCGCCGCTCGCGCGTCGCCTCGCACAGGCACAGAATGTCGATCTTTCCGCGCTCCAGGGCAGCGGGCCTGGCGGGCGGATCGTGCGCGCCGACATCGACGCTGCCGTAGGCAAAGGCCCCGCCGTCGCGCCAGCCGGCACTCCGGCCGCTGCACCGGCCCCCACGGCGGCGCACGCGGTTCTTCCGGGGCCAGCGGAGCAGGCCATCCCGCACGAAGCCGTCAAGCTGTCGAACATGCGCAAGACCATCGCGCGCCGGCTGTCGGAGTCGAAGCAGCAGATCCCGCACATCTATCTCACCGTCGACATTCAGCTCGATGCGCTGCTGAATCTGCGCGGCGAATTGAACGCGGGCCTCGAAAGCCGCGGCGTCAAGCTCAGCGTCAACGACCTGCTGATCAAGGCGCTCGCGCAGGCGCTGATGGACGTGCCCGAATGCAACGTCAGCTTCGCCGGCGACCAACTCTTCAAATACAGCCGCGCGGACGTGTCCGTCGCCGTATCCATTCCGGCCGGGCTGATCACGCCGATCATCGTCGGTGCGGACACGAAGAGTGTCTCGGCGATTTCCACCGAGATGAAAGACCTCGCGGGCCGGGCCAAGGAGGGCAAGCTGCAGCCCCAGGAATATCAGGGCGGTACCGCGAGCCTTAGCAACATGGGCATGTACGGCATCAAGCAATTCGAGGCCGTCATCAACCCGCCGCAGGGCATGATCATGGCCATCGGCGCGGGCGAAAAGCGGCCCTATGTCGTCAACGACAGCCTTCAGATCGCAACGGTAATGAGCGCGACCGGCAGCTTCGACCACCGCGCCATCGACGGAGCGGACGGTGCCAGACTGATGCAGGCGTTCAAGCGGCTGGTCGAGAATCCCTTGGGGATGCTGGCTTGAGCCGAGAGGCGGTGATCCGCGTCACCGCAATGCCCGCCGACACCAATCCTTACGGCGGAGTGTTCGGCGGTTGGCTAATGGGTCAGATGGGGCTCGCCTGCGGTTCGTTCGCATCGCGCCGGACTCACGGCAAGGCGATCCTGGTTGCCGCGGATGGGATCAAATTCCCTGGCGCGATGGCCGTCGGCGACGAACTCAGCGTCTATGTCGATTTGTTGAAAGCGGGACGCACGTCGCTGACGCTCAAGGCCGAGGCGATCGGGCGTGAGCGGGACGGTGAAACGGAGAAGGTCGTGGCGGAGGGTGAGTTCACCTTTGTCGCACTAGACGAGACAGGAAAGCCGCGGGCGTTTGCGGAAGAAAGTGGAAGCAATGGCTGACCAATATGATGTGATTGTTCTCGGCTCCGGACCTGGCGGCTATGTCGCTGCCATCCGGGCCGCCCAACTCGGCCTGAAGACCGTCATCGTCGAGCGCGAGAATCTGGGCGGCATTTGCCTCAACTGGGGCTGCATCCCGACGAAGGCTCTGCTGCGCACGGCCGAAGTCTTCCACTACATGCAGCACGCGGACGCATATGGTCTCAGCAACGACAAACCGTCGTTCGACCTCGCCAAGGTCGTCGCTCGCAGCCGGGCCGTTGCGAAGCAGCTCAATCAGGGCGTCACGCACCTGATGAAGAAGAACAAGATCACGGTGGCGATGGGCGAGGGGAAGGTCACCGGCAAAGGCAAGCTCAGCGTTACCGGAGCCGACGGCAAGTCGACCGACCTCGCAGCCAAGCACATCATTATCGCCACCGGCGCGCGGGCGCGGGACCTGCCGTTCGCAAAGACGGACGGCAAGAAGATCTGGACCTACCGTCACGCCATGACTCCGGCCGAAATGCCGACCGAGCTTCTGGTCATTGGCTCCGGAGCGATCGGGATCGAGTTCGCGAGCTTCTATGCCGATCTGGGCGCCAAGGTGACGGTCGTCGAGATGCTCGACCGTGTCGTGCCGGTGGAGGACGCCGAAGTAAGCGCACAGCTCGCCAAGAGCCTCCAGAAGCAGGGCCTGACCATTTTGACGTCGGCCGTAGTCGAGAGCCTGACGGCAGACGCGAAAGGCGTCGCAGCCAAGATCAAGACCAGCGACGGCAAGACCGCCGAACAACGTTTCAGCCACTGCATCGTTGCCGTGGGCATCGTTCCGAATACCGAGAATATTGGCTTGGAAGCGCTCGGCGTGAAGACGACCAAGGGTCATATCGACACCGACCCGATGTGCCGCACAAACGTGCCCGGCATATGGGCGATCGGCGATGTGACCGCTCCGCCATGGCTGGCGCACAAGGCGAGCCACGAAGGCGTCACGGCCGCTGAGGCAATCGCGCAGGAGTTGGGCAACAAGGACGTTCACCCGCACGCAACCGATCCCAAAAACATTCCGGGCTGCACTTACTGCAGACCGCAGGTTGCGAGCGTGGGCCTGACGGAGGCCAAGGCGAAAGAAGCCGGCTATGAGGTCAAGGTCGGCAAGTTCCCCGCCATCGGCAACGGCAAGGCGATCGCGCTCGGCGAAGTCGAGGGTTTTGTGAAGACGGTGTTCGACGCGAAGACCGGCGAGCTGCTCGGTGCCCACATGATCGGAGCCGAGGTCACGGAGCTGATC
>Ga0070670_100005549_pt1 | contig 10641 bp, 8 predicted proteins | sample KBSS63metaG_FD_64665 | JGI IMG/M metagenome (GOLD analysis project Ga0070670, IMG submission 64665) | Switchgrass rhizosphere microbial communities from Kellogg Biological Station, Michigan, USA - KBS S6-3 metaG | ecosystem: Host-associated > Plants > Roots > Rhizosphere > Soil ... | reverse complement strand
CGGTGCAGCCATCCCATGCCTTCGCGGCACGGCGTGCACTGGCCGCACGACTCGTGGTGATAGAAGCGAAGCAGCACCTGCAGGAGACGCACCATGCACGTGCCGTCGGCGATCACGACCATCCCGCCCGATCCCATCGACGAGCCCGCCGAGGTGAGCGACGGGTTGTCGAGCGTGAGCTTCTCGATTTCCTTGCCGGTGAGCACCTTCGTCGAGATGCCGCCGGGGATGATCGCCTTGATGGGCCGGCCGCCCAGCCCCCCGCCGCAATCGTCGAAGATGAACGTGTGGAACGGGTAGCCGCACTCGATCTCGTAGACACCGGGCCGCTCGACATGGCCGGAGATTGAAATCAGCCGAGTGCCCGGATCCTTCTCGTGGCCGATTTTCTTGAAGGCCTCGCCGCCGTTCGCGACGATCCACGCGATGTTCGAGAGCGTCTCGACGTTGTTGATGACGGTGGGCTTCTGGTAGAGCCCGCGCACGGTCAGGCGCGGCGGACGGTTGCGCGGGTAGCCGCGCTTGCCTTCGATCGACGTGATGAGCGCCGACGCTTCGCCGCAGACATACGACCCGGCGCCGCGATAGACGACGAGATCGCAGGCGAAGTCGGTGCCGAGAACCCGGGTCCCGAGATAGCCGGCGTCGTACGCTTCCTCGACGGCGCCCGCGAGCCGCCGATACGGGCCGTCGAATTCGCCGCGGATGTAGACGAAGGCGTTGCGGACCTGCAGCGCGTACGCGGCGATCGCCATCGACTCGATCAGGAGGTGCGGCGCGAACTCGAGGATCCAGCGATCCTTGAACGTGCCCGGTTCCCCTTCGTCCGCGTTCGCGCAGAGGTAATGCGGCTGGCCGTCGTTCGGGTGGATGACCGCCCACTTGCGCCCCATCGGAAACGCCGCACCGCCGCGCCCCTGGATGCCGGACGCCGTGACCTCGGCGGTGACGTTTTGCGGGGTCATGCGCGTCAGCGCCTTCTCGAGCGCCTGGTAGCCGCCGCGCGCACGGTACTCCGCGAGCGTGTGCGACGACGCCGTCACCGGGAACGTCATCAGCAGATGGCGATTGGCAGTCATGTCAGTGGCGAAGGGCCGCCGCGAGCCACTGATGCGCCCCCTCTGGGGGCAGCGAAGCCGAACGCAAGTGCGGCGATCGTAGGGGTCGTTTCATCACCCGCGCTCCTTCAGCAGCGCGTCGATCCTGTCCGGCGTCAGGCTCTCGTGGTACGTCTCGTCGACCATCATCACCGGCGCCGTTCCGCACGCCGCGAGGCACTCGACGGTGGAGAGCGTGAAGCGGCCGTCGGGCGTCGTCTCGCCGGGCTTGATCCCGAGCGCCGCCGACAGGTGATCGACGATCTTCTCGGCGCCCATCAGCGAGCACGACAGGTTGCGGCACACCTGCAGGTGACAGCGGCCGATCGGCTTGCGCCGGAACTGCCCGTAGAAGGAGAGCACCTCCTCCACCTGGATGCGCGGGACGCCGAGGTACTGCACGACGCCGTCGATGTCTTCGTCGGCCACGAAGCCGCGGTCCTCCTGGATGCGCCGCAGGCAAGGCAGCACGAGCGACGACTCGAACCCCTCCGGATAACGGGCGCGCAGCTTCTCGAATTCGGGAATGAGGTGCTTCATCGGGTGTCCGCTAGCGATCGCACTCGCCGCCGATCATGTTCACCGACCCGAACGTCGGGATGATGTCCGCGAGCTGGTAGCCTTCGAGGAGGCGATGCACTCCGCCCATGTGAACGAAGCTCGGGCTGCGGACGTGGACTTTGTACGGCGTGCCGCCGCCCGTGCTGACGAGATAGAAGCCAAGCTCGCCGTTGGGCGCCTCGTGCGCGGTGTACACCTCGCCCGCCGGAACGGCAGGGCCGTCCATCACCAGCTTGAAGTGGTTGATCAGCGATTCGATCTCGCTGTACACGAGCGACTTGTCCGGGAACGTGCAGCGCCGGTCGTCGACGTTGATCGGGCCGTCCGGCAGCATGTCCATCAGCTGCCGGATCATGTAGACCGACTCGTCCATCTCGCGCATCCGCACGTAGTAGCGGTCGTAGTTGTCGCCGTTGATCCCCACGGGCACGTCGAAGTCGAGCTCCGCGTACGCGAGGTAGGGTGCGTCCTTGCGCAGGTCGTGCGGCGCACCGGTCGAGCGCAGGATCGGACCCGTGTAGCCCCAGTTGATCGCGTCCGCGGTCGAGATCGTCCCGACGTTGCGGGTGCGGTCGATGAAGATCCGGTTGCGATCCATCAGTCCATGTATGCGGCCGACGAAAACCTCGTACTGCTCGAGTATCTCCGCGAGGCGCGCGAGCCAGCCCTCAGGGAGATCGCGCGCGAGGCCCCCGATGCGTCCGTACGAGTACGTCACGCGCGCCCCCGTGAGGTCGGCGAGATGCTCGTAGATGTAGTCGCGAATCATCACGAGGTAGAGGAACGCGGTCATCGCGCCGAGCTCCATGAGCGAGGCGGCGATGCACGTCAGGTGATCGGCGATGCGCGAATATTCGGACAGAAGCGTGCGCAGGTAGCGACACCGCGGGGTGATCTCCACTCCCATGAGCGTCTCGACGGCCTCGCAGTAGGCAAAATCGTTGATGAGCCCGGAGCAGTAGTTGAGCCGGTCGACGTACGGGATGAGGTTGTGCCAGGTGTGGTCCTCGCACTCCTTCTCGAAGCCGCGGTGCAGATAGCCGCAGTGGACGTCGACGCGCTGCACCTTCTCGCCGTCGAGCATCGCGATCACCTGGATCGTGCCGTGCGTCGCGGGGTGGGACGGGCCGATGTTGACGATGACGGCATCGTCGCGCTCCCCGCGATCGAACGCCGGCCGAACCGGGTTGGGCAAGCCGGCATCGAGCGGCGGACTCACTCGGGCGCCCTCATGCGAACCTCGTCATTTGCGCTCGCTCCCGCTGCGATACGGGACGAGCGGCTGCTCGTGGAGCTTCGCGTAGTCCTTGCGGAGGGGGTGGCCGACGAACCCTTCGTAGAGCAGGATCGGCCGCAAGTCGCGATTGCCGCGGAACACGATGCCGTACATGTCGTGGCATTCGCGCTCCATGAAAGCGGCGGATCCATAGAGGGGAACGAGCGAGTCGACGGTCGGCTCGCTCTCGGGAACGGCGGTCTTCACGCGGACGCGAACGTGATGCGCCGTCGAATAGAAGTGATAGACGACGTCGAAGCGCGGCGTTCGCTCCGGCCAGTCGACGGCCGTGACGTCGAGCAGAAGGTCGAAGCCGAGCTCCGTTTTGAGGCGACGGACGGCCGCAAGCAGCTTGTCCGGGGCGAGCGTGACCACGTCCATACCGTGCGAAGTCGTCACCGTTCCGCCGATGCGAACGGTCGCCTCTTCGATACGCGGTGTGATGACCATGGCTCCCCTAGAACGTCTTCGTCACGATCGGGTGGTGCGAGCGGCCAATGCGGTCCTGCAGCTTCATGATCGCGTCGATCACCGTTTCCGGCCGCGGGGGACAACCCGGAACGTAGACGTCGACGGGAATGATCCTGTCGATGCCGGGCACGGCCGCGTAGTTCTGATAGAAGCCGCCCGAGGTCGCACAGGCGCCGAACGCCATCACCCACTTGGGCTCGCACATCTGCTCGTACACCCTCAGCAGGACCGGCGCCTGCTTGTGCGTGAGCGTGCCGACGACCATCAGGAGATCCGACTGCCTGGGCGAGAAGCGCGGCAGCGCGGCGCCGAAGCGATCCGTGTCGTAGGGCGTGGACGAGACCGCCATGAATTCCATCGCGCAGCACGCCGTGACGAACGGATAGGGGAAGAGCGAGAACTTGCGCGCCCAGCCGACAAACTCGTCCTTCTTCGTCGAGAAGTATTCGAACCCGGTCGACGGCGCGCGCGTCGGCGTGTCCGCCTGCCGGATCGGAATCGTCGGGTTCCCGTTCCGCATGGCTAGTCGCCCACCGCTTCGATCAATCGCAGGCGATAGACGTAGAGCAGCATCAGCACGAGCAGGAACGCGAACAGGAACAGCGTGAACAGCATGAAGCCCGTCACCGGCTGCGCGCCCAACGCCCAGACGAACAGGAACACGGTCTCGAGATCGAACAGCATGAAGGCGATCGCGACGCCGTAGTACTTGATCGGCACCGGCTTCGTGTTCTGCGCGTCGACCGCCGTGGCGCCGCACTCGAACGGCTCCATCTTGAGCGCAGAGGCTACGGGCTTCGGCCCGAGATAGCGGTTCATCACGAGCGTGACGAAGACGAACGCCAGGATCGCGAGCAGGTAGAGGAGGAATGCGGCGTACGGGTTCATGGCAGGTCGGGGTCGGGAGCTACAGTAAGCGCCGCGCACCCATGTGCGTTTGACATATGTCAACGCACGGCGCGGGAGCCGAACGCCGCGGCAGCGCGCGCTCGCCCTGCAACGAGCCATGACCTGGGTCAAACCAGGCGGGTTGCGCGCCGCGTAAGTTGCGCGGACGCGGTGGACCGCCGCCTGAGAACAGGGAGACAACAATGAGCTGGTCGCAGGTCTACGATCCTCTGAACAACGAGCTTCTTTCCACGATCGTTGCCGCGCTGCCGATCGTCGTGCTGCTGGGAAGCCTTGCGTTCTTCCACGTGAAGGCGCACTGGGCCGCGATCCTCGGGCTCGTCGTCGCCCTCGCCGTCTCGATCTTCGCCTTCGGCATGCCGGCGGGAATGGCCGCGAAGTCGGCGTTCTACGGCGCGCTGTTCGGCCTGCTGCCGATCGGCTGGATCGTGCTGAACGTGATCTTCATGTACCAGCTCACCAACTCGGTGGGCCTCTTCGACGTGCTGCAGAAGAGCATCACCGGAATCACGAACGACCGGCGGCTGCAGCTCCTGCTCGTCGCGTTCTGCTTCGGCGCGTTCTTCGAAGGCGCAGCAGGCTTCGGCACGCCAGTAGCCGTCACCGCGGCAATCCTGATGGGGCTCGGCTTCAAGCCGCTCGCGGCCGCCGGGCTGTCGCTGATCGCCAATACCGCACCCGTGGCGTACGGCGCCCTGGGCACGCCCATCGTGGTGCTCGCCGCGGTCACCGGCATCGACCTGCAGGCGCTCTCCGCAATGGTCGGCCGGCAGCTCCCGTTCTTCTCCGTGCTGGTGCCGTTCTGGCTCATCTGGGCGTTCGTCGGCTTCCGCCGGATGATCGAGATCTGGCCGGCGATCCTGGTGGCGGGCGTGGCGTTCGCCGTGCCGCAGTTCCTCGTTTCGAATTTCCACGGGCCATGGCTCGTCGACGTCGTCGCGGCGATCTCGTCGATGGGCGCGCTCGCGCTGTTCCTCAAGATCTGGCATCCGAAAGAGATCTGGACCAGCACGTCGCGCGAAGGGACGACGATGACGCACGCCGAAGCCGAGGCTACCGCCGTCAGGCACGGCTTCACTCGCCCGCAGATCGTCAAGGCCTGGACGCCGTGGGTGATCCTGACCGTGCTCGTGTTCCTGTGGGGGTTGCCGCAGGTCAAGGACATCCTCAACGGAGTCTCGTCGCCCAAGTTCCCCATCGAAGGTCTGCACAACCTGGTCGTGCGCATGCCGCCGGTCGTTCCGAAGCCAACACCCGAAGCGGCGGTCTACACGCTCAACTGGCTCTCCGCGACCGGCAGCGGCATCCTGCTGGCCGCGATCATCGCAGGGCTCGTGATGGGAATCTCGGTGCCGAAGCTCGTGACGACGTACGGGCAGACGCTGAAGCGGGTCCGCTACTCGCTGCTCACGATCGCGGCGATGCTCGCGCTCGGCTTTACGACCAAGGGCGCGGGGCTCGACTCGACGCTGGGCCTCGCGTTCGCGCACGCCGGCTGGTTCTATCCGTTTTTCGGTGCGATGCTGGGCTGGCTGGGGGTCGCGCTCACCGGCTCCGACACCTCGTCGAACGTGCTCTTCGGCGGATTGCAGAAGGTCTCGGCCGAGCAGCTCGGACTGTCGCCCGTCCTGATGGCGGCCGCCAACAGCTCGGGCGGCGTCATGGGCAAGATGATCGATGCGCAGAGCATCGTCGTCGCGTCGACCGCGACGCTGTGGTACGGACACGAAGGCGACATCCTCCGCTACGTGTTCTTCCACAGCCTGGCACTGGCTGCGCTGATGGGAATGCTGGTGATGGCGCAGGCTTACGTGTGGCCGTTCACCGCGCTGGTCGTGCATTGACAGAAGCGCTGAAAACGGCGGGCAGCGCGGCGCCGAAGCTGCCGGCGCGATACCGGGCGTACGAGCGCACGCTCGCGCCGCCGTACGACGCGCTGTACCGCCGTGTCGCGGTCTACATTGCGGCGGATCGGCTGATTACCGATCCGCTGCGTCTTCTCACGTGGGGCACCGACGCGAGCTTCTACCGGCTCGTGCCGAAGATCGTCGTGGTAGTCGACAACGAGCATGAAGTCGTGCGGCTCCTGGGTGATTGCGCGGCGCTCGGCACACCCGTCACGTTCCGCGCCGCGGGGACGAGTCTCTCAGGCCAGGCGATCACCGACTCGGTGCTCGTGCTGCTGGGCGACGGCTGGCGTCGCGCCCAAGTCGCTCCGGACGCGAAAACGATCACCCTGCAACCCGGCGTCATCGGCGCTGCCGCCAATCGCTGTCTCGTTGCGCATGGCCGCAAGATCGGCCCCGATCCCGCGTCGATCGATGCGGCGAAGATCGGCGGCATCGCCGCCAACAACGCGAGCGGAATGTGCTGCGGCACTGCGCAGAACAGCTACCACACGCTCGCCGGGATGCGCGTCGTCCTCGCGAACGGCACGGTGCTCGACACGCGCGATCCGGCGAGCCGCGCCGCATTCGGCGAGCGCGAAGCGGATCTCGTCCGTGGATTGGACGAGCTCGGGCGCGCGACGCGCGCCGACGAAGTCCTCGCGACGCGGATCCGGCACAAGTTCCGGCTCAAGAATACGACGGGCTACAGCCTGAACGCACTCGTCGACTTCGAGGATCCGATCGACATTCTCGCCCACCTGATGATCGGTTCGGAAGGCACGCTCGGATTCCTGAGCGAGATCACGTACGAGACCGTGCTCGACTACGCCGACAAGGCGAGCGCCCTAATCCTGTTCGACGACCTGGAGACGGCCTGCCGCGCGGTGACGCTGCTCAAGAGCACGCCGGTGTCCGCCGTCGAGCTCGCCGATCGGGCGGCCCTGCGATCGGTCGAAGGCAAACCCGGGCTGCCGCATGGCATCGGGGCGCTGGGTCCGGATGGCGCCGCGCTGCTCGTCGAGACGCGTGCGCCGGACGCCGCGGCCCTCGCGAAGCAGATACGCGCGATCGAGACGACGCTCGCGACCCTGCCGCAGATCGGCGACGTGCGCTTCTCGACCGATCCAGCCGAGTGCGCGCGGCTATGGAACGTGCGCAAGGGCATGTTCCCGTCGGTCGGCGCGATGCGCGCCGTCGGGACGACCGTCATCATCGAGGACGTCGCGTTCCCGGTGTCCCGCCTCGCCGAGGCGACGCTTTCGCTGCAGCGCCTGCTCTCCGAACACGGTTACCGCGACGCCATCATCTTCGGCCACGCGCTCGAGGGCAACCTGCATTTCGTGTTCACCCAGGACTTCAACGTCGCAGCGGAGGTCGGGCGGTACCGGGGCTTCATGGACGCGCTGTGCAGGATGGTCGTCGATCGCTACGACGGCTCGCTCAAGGCGGAGCATGGAACGGGGCGCAACATTGCGCCGTTCGTCGAGCTCGAGTGGGGCGCCGCCGCGTACGGGATCATGCGCGCGATCAAGGCGCTGCTCGATCCGAAAGGGCTGCTGAATCCGGGCGTGCTCATCAACGACGATGCCGAGGCTCATCTCAAGCACCTGAAGCCGATGCCGCAGTGCGATGCGCTCGTCGACAAGTGCATCGAGTGCGGGTTCTGCGAGCCGAAGTGCCCGTCGCACACCCTGACGCTATCGCCGCGACAAAGGATCGTCGGTTGGCGGGAGATCCGTCGTCTCGAGGATGATGATGCGGGCTCGGCGCCGCTCGCCGCCATGCGCACGCTGTACGACTTTCACGGCATCGACACGTGCGCCGCCTGCGGGCTGTGCGCCACTGCTTGCCCGGTCGGCATCGAGACCGGTCTGCTCATCAAGTCGCTTCGCGCACGACGCGCGGGCCCGTTGGCCCGCGAGGTCGCCGACATTGCCGCGAATCACTTCGGCGCCGTGACGCGTGGGGTCCGGGGGGCGCTGGCCGCGGCCGACGCACTGCACGCAATGCTCGGCCCCAACCGGATGGGGTCGGCGCTCGACGGGATTCGCCGCGTCTCAGGCGGCCGCATCCCGAAGTGGTCGGCGACGCTGCCACGGCCCGCGCCCGCCGTCCCGCGCCGCGGAGCGCTGCCTTCGCGCGCGAGCCGTATCGTGTACTTCCCGAGCTGCGCCGCGCGCACGATGGGCGCCCAGCGCGGCGACGACGAGACCGACGCGCTGCCGGTGGTCGCCGAGCGGCTCTTCGGCAAGGCGGGCTTTGCGGTGATCCTTCCGGAACGGCTCTCCGCGCTGTGCTGCGGCCAGCCGTTCGAGAGCAAGGGGTTGTTCGACGCGGCCGATCGCAAGTCGGCGGAGCTCGAGACGGCGCTGCGGGTCGCCTCCGACGAGGGCCGCTACCCGATCGTGTTCGACACGAGCCCATGCGCCTATCGGATGAAGCGCTATCTCGCGGGCAGGCTCGCGGTGCAGGACAGCATCGAGTTCATTCACGACGCCGTGCTGCCGCGCGTTCATCTCGATCGGAGCGGCGCCGCGATCGCCATTCACCCGGTGTGCAGCGTGCGCAAGATGGGGCTCGTCGGCAAGCTCGTCGCGATCGGAGAGCGGTGCAGCGAAAACGTCGTCCAGCCGGATTCGATCCAGTGCTGCGGTTTTGCCGGCGACAAGGGCTTCAACCGTCCGGAGCTGAACGAGCACGCGCTGCGCGACTTGAAGTCCGCGCTTCCGTCCGCCTGCAAGGAAGGCTACTCTTCGAGCCGCACCTGCGAGATCGGGCTTTCCGAGCAGGCGGGCTTCCCCTATCGTTCGCTGATCCGCCTCGTCGACCGTTGTGTGAGATCCTCATGAAAGCCGCCCTGTTCGTGCCGTGCTACGTCGATGCGTTCTTTCCCGAGGTCGCGATCGCGACGCTCGAGCTGCTCGAGCGCCTGGGGGTCGAGGTCGCGTACCCGCTCGACCAGACCTGTTGCGCGCAACCGATGGCAAATAGCGGCTGCCAGCAGGACGCTGCGGCCACCGAGGCGCTGTTCGTGAAGAACTTCGCGAAGTACGACTACATCGTCGGACCGTCGGGCTCGTGCGTCCATCACGTGCGCGAGCACCTGACGGCGATTCCACAGTCGCGAGACGTGACGCGCGTGCGGCGGAACACGTACGAGCTGGTCGAATTCCTCCACGACGTGCTCGAGGTCGACGCGTTTCCGTGGGCGCACTTTCCGCACAAGGTCGGCCTGCACAACGGCTGCGCCTCGCTGCGCGCGCTCCGCACGGCGAAAATGTCCGAGATCGCCGAGCCGGCTTTCTCGAAGCCGCTCGACCTTTTGCGCAAGGTCGGCGGCATCCAGTTCGTGAAGCCCGAGCGCCCCGACGAGTGCTGCGGCTTCGGGGGCACATTTTCGGTATTCGAGGAGCCGGTGTCGGCGAAGATGGGCTACGACAAGGTCAACGATCATCACCGCGCCGGGGCGGAATACATCGTGTCCGCCGACATGTCCTGCGTCATGCATCAGAAGGGCTGCGCGGAGCGGCTCGGGCTGCCGGTCAAGTTCATCCACATCGCGCAGGTGCTGAACGGCGCACGGGAATGATCGGCCCGCGGAAATGTGAGTCAGTCCTGAGGGACGACGAGGGCGTGCGAGGGAGCGGAAGACGATGAAACGGATCGACCATGCGGAGGCGTCATCGAAGTTCATCAAGGCGACCGATCATCTCGACTTCCACGACAAGCGGCTGTGGGACCTGCGCAAGAAGCGCGACCGGGTGAGCGAGGCGCTGCCCGAGTGGGAAGAGCTGCGAGTGCTCGCGTCGGCGATCAAGGAGCACACGCTCACCCACCTCGGCGACTACCTCGAGGAGTTCGAGCGAAACGCGATCGCGAACGGCGCGCAGGTGCACTGGGCGAAGGATGCGGCCGAGCACAACCAGGTCGTCCTCGACATCCTGAGCGCGCACCGTGCACAAACGTTGGTCAAGGCGAAGTCGATGCTGACGGACGAGTGCGAGATGCGTCCGTTCCTGGAGAAGCGCGGTATCGTCGTCATGGAGACGGACCTGGGCGAGCGGATCCAGCAGCTGGACGACGAGCCGCCGAGCCACATCGTCGTCCCGGCCGTGCACAAGCTCAGGACGGACGTCGCGCGCGTCTTCGCCGACACGATCGGCACCGATCGCAAGAACAGTGACGTCCACTATCTTGCCGAAAGCCAGCGCCAGCACACACGGCCGTATTTCCTGAAGGCGGATGCCGGAATGACGGGCGCGAACTTCGCGGTCGCCGAAACCGGTACCGTCGTCGTCTGCACGAACGAAGGCAACGCGGATTTGAGCGTCAACCTGCCCAGGCTTTACATCGCCTGCGTCGGAATCGAGAAGGTGATCCCGAAGATCGAGCATCTGGGCGTCTTCGTACGGATGCTCTCGCGAAGCGCGCTCGGCTC
>Ga0070670_100005548_pt1 | contig 10643 bp, 11 predicted proteins | sample KBSS63metaG_FD_64665 | JGI IMG/M metagenome (GOLD analysis project Ga0070670, IMG submission 64665) | Switchgrass rhizosphere microbial communities from Kellogg Biological Station, Michigan, USA - KBS S6-3 metaG | ecosystem: Host-associated > Plants > Roots > Rhizosphere > Soil ... | reverse complement strand
ACCCTCCGTTCCTCAAGTGGTAAGTGTCGAAACTCCACTTTGGCACGTCGATGCCGTTCGGTCCGGAGGGTCCCTTCGTCCTCGGGCCTCCGAAAGGAGGGCGGTGTCCATGCCATCTCGGCCAGGAGCGGACGTCCGCGAATGACTGGTTTGCGCGTTCCTTCTGACGCGGCCTCGCCGGCGGCTTCGAACGTGGCCGAGAACGGTGATGGGCCGCAAACGCGACGCAGAGAGGGGATGCGGCTCAAAGCTGAATAGAAGCTCTCCCGATCCCAGGAAACTCGGCAATCACGAGATCGCCCGCCGACGCGTAGAGCACGCCGCACCATGTGCCCGTGGTAACGACGGTGCCTCGCCGCACCCAGGCCCCGGTTCGCGTGGCATGGCGAAGCCACGCGGGCAGCACGAAGGCCGGGTCAGCCATGGCATGGCTGCCGCGCCCCTCGACGGTCGGCCGATCGCCGAGGGTGACACGACAGACCTGCTGTGACCAGTCGCATGTCGTGAACTGAACCCAGTCGCCCAGGACGAGCCCGCCGTGCGACTGCATGTCGGCGAGCTTGGCCAGAGGCGGCGCATCGAGCCCTTCCATCCATCTCGACTCGACTAGTTCGATCGACACGCACATGGCGTCGACCAGTGCACGTGCGGCGTCGAGGTCGAGACCGTCAGCGGCCTCCGCACCCACGTCGCGGCCGATGCGCAGCGCGACCTCCGCCTCGATGCCGCGCATGACGAGCGGCAAGGTCGTGCCATCGGCTGGGCTCGCATAAACGCCGCGCGACGGCAACACTGCGTGCGTCTGGACGGATTCGCGCGACGCACCGCCGGATTTCCAGCGCGCCGGACCGCCGTCGCTGAATCCTCCCAGCGCCGCGGCAACGCCTTCCTGCACCGCATAGGCGGCTTCGGCATCGGCAAGCGGCGCGTCGGCGGCGATCGCGGGCCGGCCGGTGGCGTGCGCTCTCAACAGCGCACGAACGGCGGCGTCGACGGAGTTCATCGTCGCGTCGCTCGTTCGCACTTCAGAGCGCGGGCCAGCGGTCGGCCCAGGGCGCGTCGGCTTCATAGGCTGCACCGAGGTCGAGCAGCGCGTCGTCGCTGCCGTAACTGCCGATGATTTGGATGCCAATCGGCAGGCCCTGCGAAGAGGGCGCTGAGGGCACGGCCAGCGCCGGCAGTCCGGCCGCGTTGACCCAGCCGGTGTAAATCGCGTGCCCGCGCGGGCCGACGTCGCAGCCGTCGATGCGCGGCGGGAAAGCCTCGCTCGCGGGCCACGGCAAAGCGGCGACCGACGGCATGACGACGACGTCGGTGCGCTCAAACAACGCCGCGCTGTCGCGACGCAGCCGCTGCACCTGGTCGACGATCTGCCAGAGCCTTGAGGCCGGAAGGCGACGACCAGCTTCGGCCATCTCGCGGTATTTCGGCGACGCCTGTTGTGCCCAGTCGGGTTGGCGGTCGAACAGATGGGCGAGGCCGATCTGGCCGATCTGTGGCCAGGCTTCGGCGAAGAAATCGAGGTCAAGTGGCAAGGCGCCCGTTTCAACACGGTGGCCGAGCGCTGTCAGCTTGGCCACGGCGGTGCGGACGCTGTCTGCCACCTCGGCGTCCAGCGGTGCGTCGCCCAGGCGCTCGACGAACAGCATGCTTAGGGGGCCGGCGCGCGGGCGTTGCGTCGCCGCGTATGCCGCTGCGAGCGAGGCGCGGTCGTCGGATGCCGGGCCGCGCAAGACCGAGAACAGCAGGCGCGTATCGGCGATCGTGCGTGCGAGCGGGCCGATGACCTCGAAGTCGAGCAACAGGCTGGGCAGAACGTGTCGTCGCGGCACGGCGCTGAGCGAGGGCTTGAGGCCGACGACGCCGGCATGCGCCGCGGGCCGACGGATCGAGCCGCCGCCGTCCTGGCCGATCGCCAACGGCGCCATGCCGCTCGCCACGGCGGCCACTGCGCCGCCGCTCGAGCCTCCCGGTGTCAGCTGCGTATTCCAGGGATTGCCGGTGACTCCAAACAGCGGATTCGCGGTGTAGCCCTCTAGCGCGAACTCCGGGACGTTGGTCTTGCCGACTACGAGCGCGCCCGCCGCGCGCGCCCGGCTGACGGCGAGCTCGTCATTGCCCGTGCGATGCTCGCGCAGCGCACGCGTGCCCCAGGTCGTCGGGAGGTCGGCGGTGAGCAGACTGTCCTTGACCGTGAACGGAACGCCGTCGAGCGGCGACAACGGCTCGTTGCGGGCGTAGCGTCGCGTCGCCTCCTCCGCCTCTTCGAGAAAGCACACATCGCGCCGCGCGACGATCGCGTTCAGGCGCGGGTTGACGGCATCGATGCGCTGCAGGCAGGCCTGCGCCACGCTCGATGGCGTGAGGCTACCGTTCGCGTAGCGGCGCTGCAGCTCGCACGCCGACAGCTGCCAAAGCGGTTCGCTCATCCTCGGCTCACATATGCGCCGGCAACCAGGTCGCGAGCCCGGGTACGGCCATCAGCAGCAAGGTGAACAGGATCATGATGAACGCGTACGGCAGGGCGCCCCAGATCGCATCCTCGATCCCGCCCTTGTCGGGGCGGATACCGTGCACGACGAAGAGGTTCATGCCGACCGGCGGCGTGATCAGTCCCAGCTCGCACATGAGCACGATGAAGATCCCGTACCAGATCGGGTCGACGCCGAGCGCGGTCACGATCGGATAGGTGATAGGAATCGTCGCCACCTGCATCGATAGCACGTCCATGAACATGCCGAGGATGAGGTAGAAGACGATCAGCACCAGGATCATCGTCGTCGCCGACAGGCCGAGCCCGGTCACCGCCTTGGTCATCGCCTCGGCCACGCCCGTGAGGCTGATCGTCAGGTTGAGGATGAACGCGGCCATGATGATCAGAAGGATCATGCCGCTGACCCGGGCGGTCGAGATGAAGCAGGTCCGGAGCACCTCCCAGCTGAGCTTGCCCGACTGCCAGACGAAAAAGAGTGCCGCCATCACGCCGAGCGCTGCGCTTTCGGTGGTGGTGGCGATGCCGAAGTAGAGGCTTCCCATGACGATGCCGAAGACGACCATCGGCGGCACCAGGAACCTGAGCGTGGCCACGCGTTCCTGGAGTGGCACCTTCTCTTCGCGCTTGACGTTGCCGCTGGCCAGGCTCGAGATCAGGATCCAGAGCATGAAGCAGGCGGTCAGCAGGATCCCCGGGATGATGCCGGCGATGAACAGCTTGCCGATCGAGTTGTTGGTGAGCGAGCCGTAGACGATCATGTTCACGCTCGGCGGGATCAGGATCCCGAGCGTGCCGCCAGCGGCCAGCGAGCCGAGCGAGGCGCGCATCGAGTAGCCGCGTCTCTGCAGCGACGGCAGCGCCACGGTGCCGATGGTGGCCGCGGTCGCCACCGACGATCCGGAGGTCGCGGCGAACAGCGCGCAGCTGCCGATGTTGGTGTGCAGCAGCCCGCCCGGCAGGCGGCCGAGCCAGGCCGACAGCGCGATGTACATGCGGTCGGCGATGCCCGAGCGCAGCAACAGCTCGCCGAGGAGCACGAACAGCGGGATCGAGGTCAGCAGATTCTCGTTCTGCACGCCCCAGACCACCGGCGCGATCGAGTCCATGAACGGCACGCCGTAGGCGGCGATGCCGCCGACGATGCCGATCAGCGCCATCGAGACGGCTATCGGGATGCCGACCAGCATCAGACCGATCATCAGCAGGAACGCGAGGCTGAACAGGCCGACGCTCATGGCTGGGCTCCGGGGCTGCCGGGAAGGCGCTGCGCGAGATCCTCGAGCTCTTCCTTCAGCTCTTCCTTGGCGCTCTTGGGATGGAAGTCGTGGTTCAGCGTGTCGATGCGACCCGTGACCAGCAGCTGGGTAGCCCGGAGGGCGTAGCCGCAGGCGACCAGTGCGAAGATCACGAGGCCCGCATACCAGACGCTTTGCGGCCAGATCAGGGGCGTGGCCCATGGCGTCTGCGCCGTGCTGCCGTAGCTGCGCGTGTCGCCGAGGACCTTCAAGGCGATCCAGGCGATGAAGACGCCGAGCGTGGCCAGCGACGCGATCGACAGCCAGTTCAGCGCCGCCTGCACGACGCGCGGGAACTTCTCGTGAAACACGTCGACCCGGATGTGGTTGCGGCCCATGAGCGCGAGGCTGAAGGCGATCGTCGAGCCGACGGCGAGCGCGTAGCCGCCGAGCTCGTCGGCCCCCTGCAGCGAGACGTTAAAGACCTTGCGGCTCACGGTCTCGACGACCACCACCACCGAGAGCAGTAGGAAGATGGCGCCGAAGATGTTGGCAAGCACGCCTTCGACTCGCTCCTTCGGGCTCGTCACTTGAGCCCCAGCACCGGCGCCACCGTCGCGATCCACTTCTTCGAGCACTCGGGGTTGGACTTGTCGCACACCTCGGCCCAGACCGGCAGGCTGACCTTGCTGACGGCGTTGCGCACCAGCTCGCCGTCGGCCGGCGTGACCGGCACGTTGACCAGCTTGAACTTCTTGCCTTCCTTGCACGGGTCTTTGCCGGCGTTGCAGTTCAGCGCGTCCTGGAAGAGGTCCTCCGAATAGCTCCAGATTTCCTCGGTGAGGGTGTCGAACGCCGCCTTCAGCTTTGTCTGCTGGTCGGGCTTGAGCTGGGTCCACGCCTTCAGCGTGATCGCGTAGCCGTTGAGCGCCATCTGGAAGCCGAGCGGCAACTGGTGCGTCGTGACTTCGGGCCAGCCGGCGGAGTTGGCGGAGCTCGGCCCGGTGACCGCGCAGTCGACGACGCCGAGCGACAGCGACTGATGCGTGTCCGCGAACGAGATCGGCACGGGCGTGCCGCCGACCAGCTCGATGAACTTGGCGAGGTTCTGGTCGTACACGCGCACCTTCAGGCCTTTCACGTCGGCGAGCTTCGTGATCGGCTTCTTGCAGAACAGGATCTGGGGGCCGAAGGGCCAGACGCCGAGGAGCTTGACGCCGAACTGCTGCTGCAGCCGGGCATCGACGGTGTCGAAGTAGGCCTTCGCGACCTTGCGACCGGTGGCGTAGTCCGGGCTGGCGCCGACCAGATCGAGGCCGAGGAGGGTAGGCTCGTCACGCGAGTTCTGCGAGACGCGCAGCGAGACGATGTCGAACAGGCCGGCCTTCATCACCCGCAGTTGCTCGGTGTCCTTGAGCCCGAGGGTATCGATCGGCTTGTAGTCGACGTCGATCGGCAGGCCCGTCTTGGCGGCGAAGTTCTCAAAGAACGGCTGTTCCTTGTTCTTCTGGATCAGGCCCGTGGCAAGCGGTTGGCCGATGGCCTTGAACCGGAGTCTTTCCTGCGCCTGCGCCGGAGCCGACACAGCGGCGGCGAGCACGAATGCGGAGACGGTGGCAACGATTCTGGACATAACGGAACTCCTTGGTCTGATGAAAGTGGATCAGCTGCGGCTTCGCTCGAGCAGCGAGGCGATGGCGCTCGGCAGGCCGCGGTGGGGCTTGACGGGAGGTGCCGCGAAGCTGCCCTGCGTCGCGCGGCCGGGCGTCAGCGCGACGAGCGTCTGTGCGTGACGAACGGCGCTCGAGACACCATCGACCACCGGCACCGGGAGCCGGCCGGCCAATGACCGCGCAAGGCCCGCCAGCGGTGCTCCCGCGAGAACGATGACCTCGGCGCCGTCTTCGTCGACGGCCCTCTGGGCGAGTGTTTGCAATGCCTGCGCGTGGTCGTTCTGGACGCCGCCGATGCTCGCGAGCGGCCGGTCGAGGGCGCGGATGCTCACGAGCCGGGAACCGAATCCATACGACTCGACGACCTCGCGGTACCAGGCCTGGATGCGCTGCGAGATGGCGATGATCGAGATGCGGTGGCCGAGCAGATGGGCGCTGGCCAGCGCGGCCTCGGTGAGGCCAGTCACGGGGATCGGCAGGACCTCGCGCAAGCCCGCGAGGCCTGGGTCGCCGAAGGCGGCAACGATTACCGCGTCGAAACGCGCGTGGTGCTCGGCGGCAAGCTGCGCCGCGGCGTACGCGCCGATCAGCGCCTCGAAGCGGGTCTCGATGTACGCCACCCCGAACGGCGCGGTCAGCACGTCCACCGTCGTGCCTTCGGCCACGCTGCGCAGGGCCTCGGCGCGGATCAGCTCGCTGACGCTGTCCGAGATGTTCGGGTTGATGAGCAACAGGCGAGTCATGCGGCCTCGCGCTTTGTCAGCGGCAGCAACGACGGCGCGCCGCAGGAGAGGAAGGTGCCACGCCCCGCGCGGGGGTGAAATTCCCCGTCCCAGACCACCTCGCCGCGGGCGATGGTCACGCCGGGCCAGGCGCGCAGGGCCCTTCCTTCGTAAGGTGTGTAGTCGACTGCGTGATGCAGATTCGCGTTGCGAATCACGAGCTCGCGCTCGTCCCAGATGACGAGGTCGGCGTCGCTGCCGACCGCGATCGTTCCCTTGCGCGGATGCAGGCCGTACGCCTTCGCCGGATTGGTGGCGGTGAGCTCGACGAAGCGGTTCAGTGTGATGCGTCCGCCGAGCACGCCTTCCGAATAGAGCAGCGGCATGCGCGTCTCGAGACCGGGAATGCCGTTTGGGATGTGCCGGAACGCGACCTCTTCGCCGCCCGGCTTCTTGCCTTCGGGCGCGTCATATCGGAACGGCGCATGGTCGGAGCTGAAGACGGTGAACAGGCCATCGCTTAGGCCGGCCCAGATGACCTCCTGGTTGGCTGCGTCGCGGGGCGGCGGGCTGCAGACGCAACGCGCGCCGCCATAGCTGTCGTCGATGCCGAGGTCGGCGGCGGTGAGGAACAGGTACTGCGGGCAGGTCTCGGCAAAGACGCGCAGGCCGTGCCCACGCGCCCAGCGGATCTGCTCGACCGCTTCTTGGCCCGACACGTGCACGATCAGGACGGGAACGTCGACCAACTCGGCAAGCGCGATGGCGCGGTGCGTGGCCTCGCGCTCGACCAGCATCGGCCGCGACTGCGCATGGAAGCGGGGCGACGTCCGGCCTGCGGCCTCGAGCCGCTTCGTCAGCCATTCGATGCAGTCGGCATTCTCGGCATGGATCATCGCCATGGCGCCGTGCTGCCGCGCCACCGCCAGCACGTCGAGGACTTGGCCATCGTCCAGCTTCAGGTCGTCGTAGGTCATGTAGACCTTGAACGACGTGTAGCCCTCCGCGATGAGGCCGGGCAGTTCGTCGCGCAACACTTCAGGAGTCGGGTCGCTGACGATCAGATGGAAGGCGTAGTCGACGTGCGCCTTGCCATCGGCACGCCGGTGGTAGTCGGCGACGGCGGCCCGCAGCGACTCGCCTTTGACCTGGGCGGCGAAGGGAATCACGGTGGTCGTTCCGCCGCACGCCGCCGCTCGGGTGCCGCTATCGAAGTCATCTGCCATGCGCAGCGGCGGCGGCATGGGCTGGTCGAGATGGCAGTGCGCATCGACGCCGCCCGGTGTGACGGTACGGCCGGCTGCATCCAACTCGCGACTGCCTGCCGGCAGGCCGTTGCCCAACAGCACGATGCGGCCACCGGAAATGCCGATGTCCGCGTCAAACGTGTCTGCGGCAGTGGCGACACGGGCACGTCGAATGACCAAGTCGAGGCTCATCGCCGGCGCCCGGAAGCACCAATCCCGAGCGTTCTACTTGTGCCTTTGTCGACAACATTGTCGACAAATGAACATTGTGGGCACTGTTGGTGCATTGACACGCGATCTTCCTCTAGAAACGACACCTGACGCAAGCTCGATGCCAGCCCGCTGGATCGGGGTCGAGCACTGGTAATGATCCTCTCATGGCGGCAATGTCAAGCTCGGTGTTAGCACGAGTGTCGACAATCTCGAAGGAACGAGCCATCATGGGCGCGGGTCCGCGTTGGCGGTCCGTTGCTTGCTTATGCCCCCATCCGATGTCCGGTCCCATCCGCCTCGGCGTGCTCACGCCGTCTTCCAATACCGCGCTGGAGCCGCTCACCAGCGCCATGGTGGCGGCGGTGCCTGACGCCAGCGTGCACTTCTCGCGCTTCCGGGTCACCGAAATCGCGCTGTCGGAGGCCGCGCTCGGCCAGTTCGACGATGCCCACATCCTCGCCGCCGCCGACCTGCTCGCCGACGCGCGCGTCGACGCCATCGGCTGGAGCGGCACGGCAGCCGGCTGGCTCGGCTTCGACGCCGACCATCGCCTCGTCGAGCGCATTCGTTCCCGGACCGGCATCGCGGCGACGACAGCAGTGCTCGCGCTCAACGAGCTGCTCGCTTTGCGCGGCATCACGCGGCTCGGCCTCGTGACGCCGTACACCGGCGATGTGCAGCAGCGGATCGTCGACAACTACCGGGCCATCGGCATCGAGGTGGTCGCAGAACGCCATCTCGGCATTCGCGTCAACCACGACTTCGCGAAGGTGGAGCCCGCCAAGATCCAGGCGCTGATGCGCGAAGTGGCCGACCAGCGGCCGCAGGCGATCACGACCTTCTGCACGAACCTGCGCGCCGCGTCGCTGGCCGTCGAGATGGAAGCCGAGCTCGGCATTCCGTTGCTCGACACCGTCAGCACGACGCTGTGGGGCCAGCTCCGCACCGTCGGCGTCGACCCGTCGCAGGTCGAGGGCTGGGGGCAGCTCTTCCGCTGGCGATGAGCAGGCGCGTGCCGCCAGTGGGAGGTAACGGTCTGGAAGTGCCGCCCGGCCGACCCTCGCGCCGAAATGCCTCGCCCGCGCGCCGCCAACGCGAGGCCAGCCAGGATGAGATCTACGAGAGGATCTACGTCGCGATCCTGGAGCATCGCCTGCATCCCGGCACCAAGCTGGTCGAGGAGCGGCTCGGCGAGATCTTCGGCGTGGGTCGTGCACGCATCCGCGAGGTGCTCGCGCGCCTCGCGCACGAGCAGATCGTCGAGCTGTTCCCGCAGCGCGGCGCCTATGTCGCCAAGCCGACGATTGAGCAGGCGCGCGACGTGTTTGAGGCGCGTCGCCTGATCGAGCCGGCGGTGCTGCGGCGCCTCATCGACAATCTGACGCCCGAGAAGCTCGCGCAACTGCGTCGCCACCAGGACCTCGAGCTTGACGCGCGGCGGCGCGACGACAAGCGTGCCGTGATCCGGCTTTCCGGCGAGTTCCACTCGCTCGCCGCCGAGTTGGCAGGCAACACCGCGCTGGCGCGCACGATGCGCGAGCTGTCAGTGCTGACCTGCCTGATGATCGTTCTGTACGACGCCCCGACGGCGACGAGCTGCCGGGCTGACGAGCACTCGCAGATCATCGATGCGATCGCCAAGCGTGACGTGGCGCGGGCCGGTCGGCTGATGCTCGAGCACCTGAACCACATCGAGGGCAGCATGAAGCTGGAGGCGCTGACCGAAGAGGCGGACCTGGAGGCAATCTTTCGCGGTTAGTTGTCAGGTAGATCGGGTCGCGTGAGCGCCCGGTGAGGCGCTCACGCCCCATCAACTTCATCGCCTTCATTGTCCTGGCCCACCCCGGTAGGCATCACGAGCACTTGGGCAAATCGCCACAGTCGAGGGCGAAGATGGGGTCGGCTTGACCAACTCGCCAGACGGCTGACGTGGTTGACTGCGCAACGCAGATGACGTTCGCGTGCGGCCTGCCTGGTACTAGCAGAGGCGCCGATTGACTAACCCGAGCTACTTTTCGATCTCGCTCTTGACCGGCTCGAGGGTCTTTGCGTCGTAGTAAATCTCGACCGTCTTGCCTTCCTTGTTCTTGCCGTAGATCTCGTAGCAGTTGCCGGAAACCTTGAATTTGTCGATCGCGTAGCCCTGGGCCTGTATCTTGGCCTTGGCGTCGGCCTCCTTCATCCATTCGCCCTTGGGATAGGCCTTGCAGTTGCGGGTGCAGGACGATGGGCCGGGGGTCGATCCGGCGTGGCGTCGCGAGCTGCGCGCCGCGATCGATGCACAGGGCTATGCCGGTCGCACCGGCCTCGGCCTGATGCTGGCCGATCTCGTCGCACGCGCGCATGGCGGCGGCCTGTCCTTGCCTGAGGACGCGAGCGGATTCGCCGTCGAGCTGAGTCTAGGACCGCGCTGACCAGCGCTAGTCAGTGAAGGGCAAGGTCTGCTTCGCGCCATCAAATTTGCCAATCTGAACTTCTGCATTGGGTGTGCGCCGTGACAAGGCGGCGCTTTCCAGTGGGTGCAAGGCCCACCCGGCAACAGCTCCAGCCGGAAGCAACCGGAGCAGGCATGGAGGTGACGAAATGTCTGAAGCCTTCGGGGAACAGCTGCCGCTCGGGTACATCCGGACCCGGCCATGAGCCGCCGGTCACCCGTTGAACTCAAATGTCCGCCTTCAAACTAGGAGCGGCCAGTTGCGCGCGGCACCGCAACTGGTGCGTTTAGCCCAACAGGCGGTCGACGATCGTCTCTTGCGCGCGTACCCTCCAGTATCGGAGGCCCTACTTGAGCCCAACCCCTTCGCTCTGTCGCCGCCGCGTCCTCGGTGCAGTCTCGGCGGCCATGCTCGCCTTGCTGGGTGCCCGAAAGGCGCGCGCTAGAGTGTTGTGGCCCAGTCGCCCCGTTCATGTCGTCGTGCCCTTCTCTCCGGGCACGGGCATGGACGCGCTGGCTCGCGCACTCGCGCCGCACTTAAGTGCGCTCTGGGGCCAGACGATCGTGATTGACAACCGTCCGGGCGCTTCAGGGAACCTTGGCGCGAACGCCGTGGCCAAGTCGC
>Ga0070670_100005546_pt1 | contig 10644 bp, 9 predicted proteins | sample KBSS63metaG_FD_64665 | JGI IMG/M metagenome (GOLD analysis project Ga0070670, IMG submission 64665) | Switchgrass rhizosphere microbial communities from Kellogg Biological Station, Michigan, USA - KBS S6-3 metaG | ecosystem: Host-associated > Plants > Roots > Rhizosphere > Soil ... | reverse complement strand
GGTACCGCGCCGACGCACTGCGCCGCGCCAGCCGCCTCGACGATGCCGTCGCCTTGGTGCGCCTGGCGCGCGCGGAGTTCGCGACCACACAGCCATGGGACATGTACATCGCGGAGACCTGGCAGATCGAGCGCCGGGCCTGCCTCGACGGCGGCGATGCGGAAGGGGCGCGCGCCGCGCTGCGCGGCGGGCTGGGCTGGATCGAAGCCGCACTCGCTGACGTGCCCGACGAGTTTCGCGACAGCTTCCGGAACCGCAACCCGGTCAACGAAGCACTGCTCACGGCGCGCGCACCTCGCTCTAGGGCTGCGGGCGACGCGGCCCTGCAGAACAGCACCCGCAGGCCCGAAGCCGCGACCGGTCGGCGGTAACGCTCGGGTAACGGCCGGGCGCCTACGCTGGCTCCATGAAATCCGTGCTGACCTTCGAGTCGATGATCACGCCAAAGATCATCACGTTCCTCTACTGGCTGCTGCTGCTCGGTGTCGCGGTCGGCGGCGTCGCCGCGATGCTGAGCTTCGGCCGCCTCTCGTTCGCGAGCTTTGCGACCGGCCTGCTGGTGATGGCCGGGGCGCGCTCGCGGCGCGCATCTGGTGCGAGCTGCTGATCGTGCTGTTCAAGATCAACGAGCACATGCAGACGGTGTCGAAGCGGCTGTGAGCGTGCGCCCCGACGATCGAGAAGGTTGACAACTAAAGGATCGGGCCGTACCGTCTCGACGACCCGCCTGCAGCGGTGTCGGTGCGCCACGACCGCCGCCGCGCTGCAATGCGTGCCGTCCCGCCGCCCGTGCCGCCACCGGTCTCTCTCGCTCAAATGAAGATCGCCATCCTCGGCGGCGGGCATGGCTGCTACGCGGCCGCGGCTGACCTGTCGGAGCAAGGGCATCAGGTGGTTCTCTGGCGGCGTGACGCCGCGGCTCTGAAGCCCCTGATCACAACCCGCAGCATCGTGCTGAAAGACGCCGCCGGCGCGCGCGACGTGCCGATCGCCGGCGCGACCGCCGACATCGGCACCGCGGTGCGCGACGCCGAGCTGGTCCTGATCCCGTCGCCGGCGACTGCGCAGCACGACATCGCCACGCAGCTCGCCCCCCATTTGCGTGACGGCCAGGTCGTGTTCCTGCCGCCCGGCACGTTCGGCAGCTATGCGATGGCGCAGATCGTGCGCGCCGCCGGCAACCGGGCGCGTGTTGCCTGGGCCGAAACCGGCACCTTGCCGTACCTCGCCCGCAAGCACGGCGAGCGCGAGATCAACATCACCGTGCGTGCGGTGCGCCTGCCGACCGGCGTCTATCCGGCGCGCGACGCCGACCGCGCGATCGACGTGATCCGGCGCGCCTACCCGAGCGTCAGCCCGTGCGGCGACGCGCTGTCCGGCGCGCTGATGAACGCCGGGCCGATCATCCACCCGCCACTGATCGTGATGAATGCGGCGCCGCTGCAGCATCACGAGCGCTGGGACATCCACGCCGAGGGAACGCAGCCTGCCGTGCGTGCCGTGACCGATCGCCTGGATCTGGAGCGCATCGCAGTGCGCGAGGCGTACGGATGGGGCACGCCGCACTACCCGCTCGCCGACCACTACCACAACGACCGCTGGATGTATGGCGACGCCCACAAGCAGCTGGTCAAGTCGGGCGACTGGCGCGAGCACATCGACCTGCACACGCACCGCTACGTCACCGAGGACACCGTGCTCGGCCTGGCGTTCCTGGCGTCGGCAGCACGCCATGCCAGCGTCGACGCGCCGATCGCGCACGGCCTGCTCGCGATCGTCGGCGGCTTCCTCGGCCGCGACCTCCGCAGCGGACCGCGCACGCTGGAAGCGCTTGGCCTCGCGTCCCTGACGCCGGCTGCGCTGAAGCAGCGCCTGCATGACGGCGACTGAGACCAATGCGATCACGTCGCGGCCACGCTTCGCCGCGGTCGGCGCCGGCCGCATGGGGCGCGGCATCGCGATCGCGTTCGCATGGGCCGGGCACCGGATTGCGCTGATCGACCTTCGGCCGCGCGAGGCCGACGCTTGGCAGCGGCTGCATGATGAGGCGCTGGGTGAGATCAAGGCCAGCCTTGCCGCGCTGGCCCAGCTCGGCGCACTGCGGGCCGACCAGGTCGACACGATCGCGGCGCGCGTCTCGATGGTGCCTTCGAGCGGCGCGGCCGCTGCGCTCGAGACCGCCGAGCTGGTGTTCGAAGGCGTGCCCGAGCGCCTCGATGCGAAGCGTGAGGCGTTCGCGCAACTGAACCGGATGTGTCGCGCCGACGCGATCCTGACGTCGACGACGAGCAGCATCCTGATCACGCAGCTCGCCGCGCTGGTCGAGCGGCCCGAGCGCTTTCTCAACATCCACTGGCTGAACCCGGCCTACGTGATCCCGGTCGTCGAGCTGAGCACGCACGCCGGCACCTCGCCCGACGTGCTGGCGCGGGCGAAGGCACTGATGGAGTCGATCGGCAAGCTGCCGGTGGTCTGCGGGCCGACACCCGGCTACATCGTGCCGCGCCTGCAGGCGCTGGTGATGAACGAGGCCGCGCGGATGGTCGAGGAAGGCGCCGCCACCGCCGAGGAAATCGACAAGGCGACGCGCTACGGCCTCGGCCTGCGCTTTGCCGCGCTCGGCGTGGTCGAGTTCATCGACTTCGGCGGCGCCGACATCCTGCACCACGCGAGCCGCGAGATGTCGGCCTCGATCGACGCGGCGCGCTATGCCGCGCCGGCGATCGTCGACCGCCACGTCGCCGAGGGCCGGCTCGGCCTGAAGAGCGGCAGCGGTTTCTACGACTACGCCGGCCGCGACCTCGGCGCCTACCGGCGTGACGTGTTGGCGCGCACCCTCGGCATGTTGAACCACGCCGGCCTGTGGCGTCCTGCTTCCGACGAGACGCTGTCGTAGCGCGGCGCTTCCTGCGCGCGGCGGGTCGCGTGCTGCGTGGCGCTGCGATCTATCTCGGCGCGGTCTGCATCGGCGTGACGCCCATCGCCACCGTCCAGGCCGCAGGCCATGACGCGACGCCCTGCGACCGCACGCACTTCACGATCGCGATCGATCCCGGCCACTCGCGGGAACAGCCGGGTGCGATCAGCGCGCGCGGCGTTCCCGAGCGTGCGTTCAATGAGGCGCTGTCGGCGCAGGTGGTCGCGTCGCTGCGGCGTGCCGGCTTCGCGCAAACGTTTGCGACGCACCCGGACGATGCGGTCGGGATCGGCCTCGAAGACCGCACCCGCGTCGCAGCGGAGCGCGGTGCGCGCCTGTTCCTCTCGATCCACCACGATTCGGTGCAGCCGCAGTACTTGACCCGGTGGTCGCACCGCGGCGTCGAACGACTGCACACGCCGCGCATCCGCGGCCATTCGCTCTTCGTCTCCGGCAGCGGCGACGAAGCGGCCGAGAGCTTGCGCTTCGCGCGATTGTTCGGCGCCGAGCTGCGTCAGCGCTGCCTCGTGCCGACGTTGCATCACGCCGAACCGGTCGCCGGCGAAAGCCGCGCGCTGATCGACCGCGCGCTCGGCATCTACCGCTACGACGAGCTCGCCGTGCTGCGGACCGCGACGATGCCGGCGGTGCTGTTCGAAGCCGGGATGATCGTCCATCGCGGCGAGGAGGCGCAACTGCAGCGGCCGGCGCACCGGCTCCTCTTGGCTGGTGCCCTAACTAGGGCAGCGATAGCGTTTTGCGAAGGTTTAGCACCGAAGCACGTTGCCAAAACCCGCTGCCGCTGATCGCGCATCACGCGCCTTCGCCGTAGCCCAACACGCTGCGATGCGATGACCAGCGACCGAGGAACAAAACGGCGTACGCACTCAGGACACTTGACGGCTTCAATCGTTGACCCGGCTCAGACCTCTCCGCTACCCGCAGTGCGGTGCAGCTCGATGATCTGCCGCAACGTCGTCTTCAGATCCTCGGCACGCGCCAGCCCGAACGGCTCGAGCACGCGCTGCTCATGCTCGCGCGCCAATCCGATCAGGCGCTCGACCATCCGGCTGCCGGCCGGCGTGATGCGAACCAAGGTAACGCGGCGGTCGCCGTCATGGCCGAGGCGCTCGACCTGGCGCTTGGCCGCCATGCGGTCGAGCATGCGCGTCACGGTCGGTTGCTTCAGCACCGCGACCTGAGCGAGCTGACCGATCGCGATCGGCTCGCCGCCGGCCAGGCTGGCGAGCACGCGCCACTCCGAGACCGAGAGGCCGTTCGCTCGCACGACCGCATGAAACTCCGACGAAATCAGGTGGCTGGCCTGCGCCAGCAGGGCAGCCAGGTAGTTATCGACGAAGCGCGTCATGCGGCGTCCCGCGACGTGGAATCAGGCATCCGCGCGGTCTGGGCGAAGTGCTGTTCGCGGCGCCGCTTCACCCACCCGGCGTGACCGCTTGCCCCGTCCGCGCTCGGGTAAAACATGAATTTGAATATATTGCCACCTCAACTAATATAGCCACGCCCAGCGGCGCCAGCATCCGGACAGACCCAACGCAACCATGGCCGAGCGATCGTTCGTCGAAGAGGTCAAGAAGCTGCGTCTCGGCGAAGGCGAGGTCTTCCGCGGCGAGGGCATCCTCGCGGTTACGAAGGCGCTGCTCGAGTCCGGCGTCTCGTACGTCGCCGGCTACCAGGGCGCTCCGATCTCGCACCTGATGGACGTGCTGGCCGACGCCCAGGACATCCTCGCCGAGCACGGGATCCGCTTCGAGAACTCGGCGAGCGAAGCGACCGCGGCGGCCACGCTCGCGGCCTCGGTCAACTACCCGATGCGCGGCGCCGTCGCGTTCAAGGGCCCGGTCGGCGTCAACGTCGCATCCGATGCGCTCGCCAACCTCGCGTCGGGCGGTGTGACCGGCGGCGCGCTTGTGATCGTCGGCGAAGACTACGGCGAAGGTTCGTCGATCATGCAGGAGCGCAGCCACGCGTTCGCGATGAAGTCGCAGATCTGGCTGCTCGACCCGCGTCCCAGCCTGCCGTCGATCGTCAAGGCGGTGAAGGACGGCTTCGAGCTCTCGGAGGCGAGCCATTCGCCGGTGATGCTGATGCTGCGGATTCGTGCCTGCCACGTGCACGGCCACTTCGTCGCCGGCGCAAACCGCACCGCCGCGTTCACGACCGGCGACGCGGTCGACACGCCGCGCCGCGACACCGCGCGCATCGCGCTGCCACCGGCGACCTATGTCCACGAGCAGGAAAAGATCCGGGAGCGCTGGCCGGCGGCGGTGCGCTTCATCGAGGAGCGCGGCCTCAACGAATTCTTCGACGCCGACGGCGAGCGGGACCTCGGCATCATCGTCCAGGGCGGCAACTACAACGCGCTGTTGCGCGCGCTCGAACGGCTCGGCCTCGCCGACGCCTACGGCCGCTCGCAGATCCCGCTCTACGTGATGAACGTGACCTACCCGGTCGTGCCAGCCGAGGTCACGCGCTTCTGCGCGGGCAAGCGCGCGGTGCTGCTGGTCGAGGAAGGGCAGCCCAACTTTCTCGAGCAGAACATCGCGACCGTCCTGCGCCAGGCCGACCTGCAGACCGCCCTGCACGGCAAGGACTGCCTGACGATGGCCGGCGAGTACACGAGCGCCGAGGTGCTGAAGGGCACGCGCGCGTTCCTCGAGCACTACGGGCGCGTCGAACCGCAGCCGCCGCCGGTGCGAACGCCGAAGGTGATCCCGATCGCCGCGATGGAGGGCAGCAACGGATCGACGACTGCGACGCCCTCGGATGCTGGCACGGCCGCTCCAGTCGTTGCTTCCTCCGGCGTCGACGGCGCACCCGAGCCGACCGCTGCACCGGAATCAACCGCCGCCCTGGCGCCGCTCGCCGACGTCGTGCACGGCCGCCCGCCGGGCTTCTGCACCGGCTGCCCGGAGCGGCCGATCTTCAGCGCGATGAAGCTGGTCGAGCGCGAACTCGGTCCGCATCACGTCAGCGCCGACATCGGTTGCCATCTGTTCTCGATCCTGCCGCCGTTCCACATCGGCAACACGACGATGGGGTACGGCCTCGGCACCGCCGGTGCGTCGGCGTTCAGCGCGGCGTCCGGCAAGCGCGCGATCGCGATGATGGGCGACGGTGGGTTCTGGCACAACGGCCTGACCAGCGGCGTCGCGAACGCGGTCTTCAACCGCAGCGACAACCTGACGATCGTCGTCGACAACAACTACACCTCGGCGACCGGCGGCCAGGACCTGCTGTCGTCGAAAGCGACGAATGCGACCCGCAGCACCGGCCATGCGATCGAGCAGGCAGTGCGCGGGGTCGGCGTCAAATGGGTGAAGACGATGCGGCGCACTTACGACGTCGCCGGCATGCGCGACGCGCTGCGCGAGGCGCTGACGACGACTGAGAAAGGCCCGAAGGTCCTGATCGCGCAATCGGAGTGCCAGCTCAACCGGCAGCGCCGCATCAAGCCGCAGATCAAGAAGGCGATCGCGGCCGGCGAGCGCGTCGTGCGCGAGCGCTTCGGCGTCGATGCCGACACCTGCACCGGCGACCACTCCTGCATCCGCCTGTCGGGGTGCCCGTCGCTCTCGATCAAGCCGAACCCGGACCCGCTGCGCACCGACCCAGTCGCAACCGTCCTCGACAGCTGCGTCGGCTGCGGCGTCTGCGGCGAGGTCTCCCACGCGGCCGTGCTCTGCCCGTCGTTCTACAAGGCGCGCATCGTCACCAATCCGAGCGGCTGGGATCGCTTCGCCGAGCGGGTGCGCGGCGCGGTGATCGGCTGGCTGCAGCGGCGCGACGCGCGGGCGCGCGAGCGGCTGGCGTTCTGACGCCGAGCACGCGATGCAATGAATGCGCCGACGCCCGCCCGTGATCTGCCCGCGATGAATACGGCGGCATCGGGCGGCGCGCGATCACTGAAGATCGCCATCATGGCGATGGGCGGCGAAGGCGGCGGCGTGCTGGCCGACTGGATCGTCGACCTGGGCGAGCAGAACGGCCACTACGCGCAGACGACCTCGGTGCCCGGCGTCGCGCAGCGCACCGGCGCCACGATCTACTACGTCGAGCTGTTTCCCCGTGCGCAGGCCGAGCGCGACGGCGCGATGCCGGTGCTCGCGCTGATGCCGCTGCCAGGTGACGTCGACGTCGTCCTCGCTTCGGAGCTGATGGAATGCGGCCGCGCCGTGCAGCGCGGCCTGGTCACGCCCGATCGCACGACCCTGATCGCGTCGACGCATCGCATCTACTCGATCGCCGAGAAGACCGCACTCGGCGACGGTCGCGTCGACAGCGCCGCGCTGATCGCGCACGCCGCCGCAGCGGCGAAGCGCTTCATCCGCTTCGACATGGCCGAGACCGCCGAGCAGACCGGCAGCGTGATCAGCGCGGTGCTGTTCGGCGCACTCGCCGGCACCGGCGTGCTGCCGTTCAGCCGCGCCCAGTTCGAGGCGACGATCGCGCGCGGCGGCGTCGGCGTCGCGCCGAGCTTGAAGGCGTTCGAGACGGCGTACGCGCGCGCGGCAGGCGCCCTCGACGGCAATGCGGGCGACCCGCGCGCTGCGGCCGCATTGGCGACGAATGGGCAAGGCGCCGCCATGGCCGGTGCGGGAGGAACGGTACCTCGTGCGCACGGCGATGCCGTGGCTGCGCCGGCGGCATCGGCGCTCGACGGAACCACCGACGCGCCGCTGGCGGTCGCGATCGCGGCAAGGTCGAGCGTCGCATCGGCAGCGGTGCCGAGCGACCCGCGCGTCCGCGCGCTGCTCGGCCGCATCGACAGCGGCTTTCCGGCGACTGGTCATGCGCTGCTGCGCGAAGGCGTGCGCCGCCTGATCGACTACCAGGACCCTGCGTACGCGGACCTCTACCTCGACCGCATCGCGCGGATCGCCGCGCTGCCGGGCGCGTCCGCCACGCTGATCGACGAGACCGCGCGCCACCTCGCGCTCTGGATGTCGTACGAGGACACGATGCGCGTCGCGGCACTGAAGACGCGCGGCACCCGCTTCGAGCGCGTGCGCGGCGAAGTCCGGGCCGGCTCCGACCAGGTGCTCGCAATCGACGAGTACCTGCACCCGCGCGTGCAGGAGATCGCCGAGACGCTGCCCGGCGCACTCGGCCGCTGGCTCGAGCGACCCGGCCCGGTGCTCCGCCTCATCGAACGTCTGACCACGAAGGGCCGCGTCGTCACGACAAGCTCGCTGACCGGCTTCCTGATGCTCTACACCGTCGCCGGCATGAAGCGCTGGCGCCGCACGACGACACGCTATGCGACCGAGAACACAGCGATCGAAGCCTGGCTCGCGCGCATTGCGGAGACAGTCGCGTTGAACCCCGAGCTCGCCGTCGAAGTCGCGCGCTGCCAGCGCCTCGTCAAGGGCTACAGCGACACCCACGAACGCGGCGTGCGCAACTACGAGACGGTGATGGCCGCGGTCGCGCGCGCCGGCGCACAGCTCGCGCCGGCGACCCTGCGTGAACTGCGCGAGGCGGCCCTCGCCGACGAGCACGGCGTCAAGCTGAAGGGACTGCTCGCGCAGCACGCGCTGGCCTGACGCCAACTGAGGAAGGAGACCAGCCGATGAGCTCTGCGTACCGCGACGACCCCGAGGCCGTGCGCGCGCTGGTGCAGCCCGATCGAGTGCACCGCGACCTCTACATCGACCAAGACCTGTTCGAGCTCGAGCAGCAGCACTTCTTTGCGAACACCTGGAACTACGTCGGCCATGACTCGCAGATCCCGAACCCCGGCGACTACCTGCGCAGCGAGATCGCCGGGCAGCCGCTGATCGTCGTGCGCCACACCGACGGCTCCGTGCGCGTGCTGATGAACCGCTGCGCGCACAAGGGCTCGCGCCTCGTCAGCGCGCCGTGCGGCAACACCGGCAAGTTCTTCCGCTGCCCGTACCACGCATGGACGTTTCGCACCGACGGATCGCTGCTGAACATGCCGCTGAAGAACGGCTACGACGGCACCGCGCTGCACGAATGCGAATCGGCGAAGGGACTCGTCACAGTCGACAACGTGCGCCTGCACCGCGGCTTCATCTTCGCGAAGATCAACGACGTCGGCCCAGATTTCGAGGAGTTCTTCGGCGACTCGCTGTCGTCGATCGACAACATGGCCGAACGCTCGCCCGAAGGCAAGCTGCAGATCGCCGGCGGCTGCCTGCGCTTCATCCACCAGTGCAACTGGAAGATGTTTGTCGAGAACCTGAACGACACGATGCACCCGATGGTCGTCCACGAGTCGTCGGCCGGCACCGCGAAGCGGATGTGGATCGACAAGCCGGCGGACGCACCCAAGCCGATGGCGATCGAGCAGTTCACACCGTTCATGTCGGAGTACAAGTTCTTCGAGGACATGGGCGTGCGCGTGTTCGACAACGGCCACAGCTTTTCGGGCGTGCACTTCAGCATCCACAGCAAGTACTCGGCAATTCCGGCCTACGACGCGGCGATGAAGGCGGCCTACGGCGAAGAACGCACCGCGCAGATCCTCGGCCTCGCGCGCCACAACACCGTCTACTACCCGAACCTGACGATCAAGGGCGCGATCCAGTCGATCCGCGTCGTCAAGCCGATTGCGGTCGACAAGACGCTGATCGAAAGCTGGACCTTTCGGCTGGTCGGCGCGCCGCCCGAGCTGCTGCAGCGCACGACGATGTACAACCGCCTGATCAATTCGCCGTTCTCGGTCGTCGGCCACGACGACCTGCAGGCCTACCGAGGCATCCAGGCCGGCCTGCATGCGAGCGGCAACCCGTGGATCAGCCTGCACCGCAACTACGATCCGAACGAAGTGGGACAGAAGGACGTGACCGCGATCGGCACCAGCGAGATCTCGATGCGCAACCAGTACCGCGCGTGGGCGCGCTACATGACGATGACGATGTGATGGAAGGCTCGAACATCTCGGAGCGAGCGCTGATCGACTTCGTCGTGCGCGAAGCGCGCCTGCTCGACGAGAAGCGCTACGAAGAGTGGAACGCGCTGTTCACCGACGACGCCTACTACTGGGTGCCGCTGGTGCCCGATCAGGAAGACGGCCTGAACCACACCTCGCACCTGTACGAGGACAAGTTGCTGCGCGAGCTGCGCATCGAGCGGCTGAAAAGCCCCCGTGCGTTCTCGCAACAGCCGCCGACGCGCAGCCACCACCTGCTGCAGACGCCGACCGTGGAGCGCGCCGATCCGGCGGCGAACCAGTACATCGTGCGCAGCGAATTCCACTACACCGAGTCGCAGGGCGACGAGCTGAACACCTTCGTCGGCACCTGCTTCCACCACCTGACCGTCGAAGGCGGCGCGCTGCGCATGACGTTGAAGCGGGTGAACCTGATCAACTGCGACGCCGCGCTGCCGGCGGTTCAGCTCTTCATCTGACGATGCCGATGACATCCTCGACAGCGACTGCTCGAACCGTCCACGCCGCCTTCGCCGCGACCGCAGCGCGCACGCCCGACGCACCCTTCCTCTGCGTCGAGGCCGTCACCGCGGCGACCTACGGCATCCCCGCCGGCGAGATCTCGTGGCGCGAGGCGGCGCGCCAGGTCGACGCGCTGCGGGCGCGCTATGCCGCGGCCGGCTACGGCCACGGTCACCGCGTCGGCCTGCTGCTCGAGAACCGGCCGGCGTTCCTGTTCCACTGGTTCGCGCTCAACGCGCTCGGCGCGAGCGTCGTGCCGATCAACGCCGAGATGCGCTCCGCCGAG
>Ga0070670_100005545_pt1 | contig 10644 bp, 12 predicted proteins | sample KBSS63metaG_FD_64665 | JGI IMG/M metagenome (GOLD analysis project Ga0070670, IMG submission 64665) | Switchgrass rhizosphere microbial communities from Kellogg Biological Station, Michigan, USA - KBS S6-3 metaG | ecosystem: Host-associated > Plants > Roots > Rhizosphere > Soil ... | reverse complement strand
AAGGTGTCGCCTACGCGCTGCTTGTCCACGGCCGGAGTGAGGAAGGCCGGGATGCCCCATTTCGCGGTCGGCCAGGCGCCGATCACATCGTGCTCCATGGCAACGGCCTTGCCGTTGGAGTCCAGCCCGACCTTGACCTTCTGGTAGGTCAGCGGACGGGTGAAATCCATCTGCATGTCGTCTTCGCGGGCGAAGATGAGCTTCACCGGCTTGCCGACGCCCTTGGAGGCAGCAACCGCCGCCACCACCATGTCCGACTCCAGACGACGTCCGAAACCGCCGCCGAGGAAGTGCTGGTGCATGGCGATGTTCTTGGGATCCGTACCCGCCACCACCGACCCGATGATGGTCGAACGGGTAAAGAACTGGTTGCCCGTGTAGATGTGCCAAACCCCGTCCTTCTGCAGGGCGAGGGCATTCATCGGCTCCAGCGGCGCGTGGATGTTCAGGCTGGTGAGGTATTCGCCCTCGATGACCTTGGCTGCCTTTTCCAGTGCCGCGGACGAATCGCCGTCCTTGACGAAGAGGAAGCCTTCCTTGCCCTCCTTCTGCAGACGGCGGGACTCATCGATGATCGATTCGTCGGACACGTTGGCGTACTGACCCTTGTCCCAATCGATCTTGAGCGCCTCAGCGGCCTTCTTGGCGCCTTCGTAGCTCGTCGCCACCGCGACCACCCAGCCGGAGGTCGTGGCAGTCTTGTCCTCGACCACGACGGCCTTGACGAAGCCAGGCACTTTCTTGGCGGCACTGTCGTCGACCGACTTGACCGTCGCGCCGAAGCGAACCGGCGGCAGCGCGAGCTTGCCGTACAGCATGTCTGGCACGAAGGCGTCGATGCCGTACTTGGCCGTGCCGTTCGTCTTCGGCGGAATGTCAAGCTGCGGCAGCGAATGCCCGATCTTGGTGTACTGGTCGGGCGTCTTCAGCTTGATCGCCTTGAGGTCGTCCGCAGACCAGGCCTTGTTGGCCTTGCCGCCGGCGACGATCTGCGCGTAGGTCACGCTCTTCTTCGACTTTGCATGATGCACGCGCGATTCTCTCGCGTGGCATTCGCCCTCAGGCACGCCGAGCATGTCGGCGCCGGCCTTGATCAGCGTGATACGGCCGGCGGCGCCGGCGCGGCACATCGTGTCGAAGTTCATTCCGGTGCTCCAGCTGCCGCCGGTCACGGCGGCGCCGAGAATCGGATCGTTGTACTTCGGATCGTTGGAAGCGAGCGCGATCGACATGTCCTTCCAGGACGCCTCGAGCTCCTCGGCCACGAGCTGTGCCATGGTGCTCGAAATATGTTGGCCCATTTCGGCCTTGCCGACGGTCACCACGACCTTGCCGTCATGGCCGATCGAGTACCAGACGGACGGCTCGAAATTGGCGCTCGTCGCTCCGAACGCGTCCTTGATCGCGGGCGCGCCGACATAACCGAAGATGAGGCCGGTCGCCGCTGTCCCGACGAGGAAGCTGCGCCGGTCGATGTTCGGCAGCATGTCAATCTTCTGATGCTTCGTCATGGCTTACACTCCCCGCATGTCGGCGGCCGCGCGCAGGATGGCGCGCTGGATACGGGCGTAGGTCATGCAACGGCAGAGGTTGCCGTCCATGTGCGCCACGACTTCGGCCTTGGTGGGATCGGGGTTCTTTGAGAGCAGCGATGCCGCCTGCATGATCTGCCCGGACTGGCAGTAGCCGCATTGCGGGACCTGCTCGGCGATCCAGGCGCGCTGCAACGGATGCTCGCCCTTGGGATCGAGGCCTTCGATGGTGACGATCTTCTTGCCGGCGGCCTGCGATACGGCGGTCTGGCAAGAGCGCACCGCTTCACCGTTGAGGTGGACGGTACAGGCGCCGCACAAACCAGCGCCGCAACCGAATTTCGTGCCGGTCATCTGCAAGTGCTCGCGGATGACCCACAGCAGGGGCGTATCATTCGGTACGTCGACCGAATGATCACGCCCATTGATGTTCAGGGTGGTCATTCTTCCTCCACTGGCGGATCCTTTTAGCCACGGATCGCCGCCTATCAGGTCCGTGGTATTGCCGGCTTTTCGGCGTCCGGCCGAGGCGTGCCGCCATGTGCGGCCATCCCAGAACCGGTCAAGAACTGCAGCGCCACAGGGGATGCAGCACTGCCAGATTGTGACATGCTAACAAGTCCGCGTACGTAAGCAAGACAAATTCTAAACTGCCGGGCTCAGGTCACGGTGGGCGAAAATGCCGCATCGTGGGCCGTGCCGCCCACCAAACAGGCCCCAGAGTGTCACTGCAATTTCGCGAGGTCGCTGATCAGGAAACGGTCGAGGACGTAAGGCTCCCGCGGCGGCAGATAGGTCATGTGCGCCCCCTTGGCCAAAGTCTCGACCTCGCCCTCCTTAAGCATGGCGTCGAGCGCCGCGTTCACCCGCTCGATCAAGTCAGCCTGGGTCGCCAGGCCCACGAACCCCATGTTGAAGCCGACCGGCAGATAATAGCCGGACGGCCGGAGTTTCGTGTCCGGATGATCGAGGCGGTAGGCGTCAAAGCGGTGAATGGGGATCAGCGTCGCCTGGTAGTCGCCCGCCTCGAGCCGCGGCAGCAGTTCGCCACGCCCCGGCACCATGTGCGTGACGGCGGGGATGAAGCGGCCGTGCTCGACGGTCATGAGGATCGAGTCGGCAAGCGTGCCGCCTTCGACGCCGAGTTTTAGCCCCTCGAGATCGGCGAGCCTGGCGACCGGTTTCGCCGCATCGCCGCCAAGCACGATAGATAGCCCAGCAAAATGATAGGGCCTCGTCGCTGTCAAAGTGCCGAGCGTGACCCGGCGCCGGCGATCGGCCGGACCCGCCCCGGCGAAACCCGGCAATCTTCCGGTTTCCGCGCCGGGCTTGCCGAGCCCATCCTTGACCAGCGGATAGCCGGCGAGCAGGTCACAGCGCCCGTCCGAGAGGAGTGCGTTAGCCTGGATCGCAGTACTTGAATCGAGGTCGAGCTTGCTTTCGTACCATTGGACGGCGAGCGGCTGCCCGAGCCGTTTGGCGAGCGCCTGCGAAATCAGGACATCGAAACCGGTGCCTGCCTCGGCCTGTTTCACCGAATAGGGCGGCACGTTCTCGTCGAGGCACACCCTGAGCGTGCCGCCGCTGGTCTCCGCCGCGTTTGCGGCCGCGGCATGGATCAAACAAGCCAGACCAGCCGCCAGCGCCGCCAGCAGGCTCGATCTCACTGCGCTCCTCCAGTTTCCACATAGGCCCAAAGCTGATCGATTTCCTGCGGGCTCAGCAGGTCGGCCCATCGCGGCATGCGGTTGTTCTTGCCGTTGGTCACCGAGTTCACGAAGCGCGATTTCTGGTCATGCGGAAACTGCCGCAGGTCGTAGGCGACGGTGCCGGGGTTGACCATGTTGAAGCCGTGACAATGCGCGCAATGGTGGGTGTAGAGCGCCCTGCCGTCGGCAACCATCTTGGCATCGGGCTGTTCGCCGGCTGCGGCCGTTGCGGCCGACGCCGCTTCCTCCGCGCATGCCGGCCGCATTCCGGCCGCCGCCGCAAGCAGCGCGATGGTCGCCAGCGTTGCGATCAACGCAGTGCCGATCTTTGTTTGCATGCTTTTGACGATCGGAATTAGCAAGGGGGACGAGGTCGCTGTCGCACGACCTCGTCCCTGTCTCGTTGCTGCTACTTCGCGAGAGCAAAGACCCAGAGGGATCCGCCCGCGGGCACGGAAGCAAGCCGCGGATCACCCGAGAACAGCGAGTAGACGCCGCCGATGCCGACCGACACCGCGACGTACTGCACGCCGTCCTGCTCCCAGGTGACCGGCTGACCCTCGATGCCCGAGCCGGTCTGGAACTGCCAGAGCTTGTTGCCGGTATCGGCGTCGAAGGCCTCGAACTCGCCGGTCAACTGCCCGGAGAACACCACGCCGCCGGCGGTCGACAGCACGCCCGAGAAGCGCGGAATATCGCTGCCAGCTTGCCACTTGGCCTTTCCGGTCAGCGGGTCGATGGCCTTGAGATAGCCGCGCGGCTCGCCCTCGTACCAGGCCCACGGCGCGGTAAGGTCCATGCCGACGTACCACTCGCCGGCCTTGTACTCCGCCGGCACCGCCTTGTAGTTGCCCGCGAAATTGAGCGTGTTGGCATAGGCCAATCCGGTCTGCGGGTTGTACGACATCGGCTCCCAGTTCTTGCCACCGAGAATCGAGGGCTGCACCACCACCGGCTCCCCGGCGCGCGCCTTCGTGGTCACCTCGGTCAGCACCGGCTTGCCGGTGTTGAGATCGATCGAGGACGCCCAGTTGACTTTCACGTAGGGATTGGCGGCAAGCAGTTTGCCGTTGGTGCGGTCGATCACATAGAAGAAGCCGTTACGGTTGGCGTCCATCACTACCTTGGTGGGGGCGCCGTTGATGTTGAGCGTGGCGAGCACCATCTCGGCGACCGAATCGTAGTCGAACGGATCGTTCGGCGTGAATTGATAGTGCCACTTGATCTTCCCGGTCTTGGGATCAAGCGCCAGCACCGAGTCGGTATAGAGATTGTCGCCCGGCCGGCCGGTGGCATTGAACGGCCCCGGATTGCCGATGCCCCAATACACGGTGTGCAGCTCGGGATCGAACGAGCCGGTGATCCAGGTCGAGCCGCCGCCGTTCTTCCAGGTGTCTCCCGGCCATGTGTCATGTCCGGGCTCGCCGGGGCCGGGGATCGTGTAGGTGCGCCACAGGTGCTCGCCGCTCGCTGCATCCCAGCCGTCGATGAACAGGCGGGTGCCGAATTCGGCGCCGGAAATGCCGGTGAGGACCACACCGTCGGCAACGAGCGGCGCGCCGGTCATCGAATATCCGTTCTTGAACTCGATCGCATTCTTGCGCCACAGCTCCTTGCCGGTCTTGGCGTCGAGCGCGATGACGTTGGCGTCGAGCGTGGTGCGGAAGATCTTGCCGTCATAGATGGCGGCGCCGCGGTTGATGATGCCGCAGCAGACGATGCGTGGCACCTCCGGCGGATATTCGACCTTCGTCTTCCAGAGCTGCTTGCCGGTCTTGGCGTCGATCGCGATCGTGGCGCTGTTCGTGGTGACGTAGAGCACCCCTTTGTAGATCAGCGGCTGGGATTCTTCACTGCGATTATCGTCGTAGCTGTAATTCCACACCGGGATCAGGTGCTTGACATTGTCCTTGTTGATTGTCTTGAGCGGGCTGAAGCGGTTGAGATTGTAGCCCATCCCGTAGTTGACGACGGCGCTGGTGTCGTCCGAGCCCTTCGCCAGCTCGTCCGCTGTCTGCGCCATCGCGGCCGGCGCAAACAGCAACGCCAAGCCAACAGCCAGTAGCTGCTTCTTCATGGTGTCCTCCCCAGGAGCACGCGGTCTGCACGACCGCTGTCGCGGCGGCAAACATTGTTGACTTCGGTCCGGTTGAACCGAACGGTGCAGTCCCGGCCCACGCATGGGCCATGCCCCATACTACGCCGAGGTTCCCGGACGGCGTCAACCGTTTTCGAAATGTGGCCGTTGTGCAAGCCGCTCGCGCAGGATTTAGACGCCTGTCGGCCACTATTTCAGCGCGTCCTGGGGCCAGGGCGACCCGGTACGCGAAGGCCCGATCGAAAGGCGCCCGCGAAGCGGCCCACCCCGGGTGCCGGCGGGTGCGAACTCACGGGCGGCACGATCTCGAATGTTCGGGGGTTTCAAAGGCGGACCCCGCAAGGTTCGGCGTCCGTGGAAAGAACCTTACGTTGCAGCGGCTGGACATCCGCGGGAGCTTCGCTAAAAGTCGGTGTGGGAAGCACGACTTGACAGCCGCCCGCCCGGGCCGGCCGCGTACCATCGGCGACAACCCATGCCCTTCACCAGCGCCCCAGGCACGTTCACTGGCACGACCAGCGAATGGCTGATCAGCCACACGACTTTCAGCGGCGACGTGATCAACGCCGGCGTGATTGGGATCAGCGGCATTGTGGTCATAAGCAGCACGTTCACAAATGGAAGGTTGATCGACGGTGGAACGCTCATCGGCGGCATCCACATCGACGGCAGCAGCAAGATTCTTGCGAGCAACACCGCGATTGTCGTTGAAGGGCCATCAACATTCGGCGGCGGCATCCGCAATGCGGGCATCCTCTCGGCCGGTCATGACGACATCCACATCCTCCAGGTCTCGACCTTCTCCGGCGGCATCACCAACAGCGGCCAACTCGCGGCATCGACGGGCGACGGCATCGTGGTCAGCTCCTCCGTCGGGGTATTCGCCAGCGGCACCGCCGGCGGCGGTATCGCCAACAGCGGAACGATCACCGCGGGCTCACAGGGCATTTTCGTCGGCGGCCGTGCCAGCGACCCCGGAGGCACGACTGTAACCTCCTTGCGGGCGGGATCAGGAATGCCGGCACGATCTCGGCGGGCAGCGATGGCATTTTTGTCGGCGGCATTGTCCATAAAACCGCCGCCAGCGGCGGCTTCACAGTGGCGAATTTCGCCGGCGGCATCAGCAATGCCGGTACCGTTGTCGCTGGCTCAAATGGCATTTTCGTCGGCGGTCACGTCCAGGGACAGCCTTCCCACGACGGGTTCTTGATTATTGACACGTTCACCGGCGGCGTCAGCAACGCCGGCACGATATGCGCAGAACGCCGCCGGCACCGGCGGTACGATGACGGTGACCGACGGCCGCCACGCGGCGAGCGTCGTGCTCTTCGGCAACTACATGGCCGGGAGCTTGGTGACCGCGGCCGACGGCCACGGCGGCACGCTGGTCACTGCGGCGGAGCAAACGCCGCAGCCGCTGCTGGCGCGCCCGCGCGGGTGACGGTCGATAGCGGCGGAGTTTCTGCCGGCGCGGCAAGCGCGAAGGCGCGCACCGCTGCCGCAACGTTCCTTCAGTTCCGGCTGCGGTCGACCAGCGCCCGCTGCTTGATCCACGGCATCATGGCGCGCAGCTTTTCGCCGACCTGCTCGATCGGATGGTCGGCGCATTTGGCGCGCATCGCCTTGAACGAGGTCTGGTTGACCTTGTTCTCCAGCATCCAGTCCTTGACGAACTTGCCCGACTGAATGTCGGCGAGAATGCTCTTCATCTCCGCACGCGTCTTCTCGTCGACCACGCGCGGGCCGGAGACGTATTCGCCGTATTCGGCGGTATTGGAGACCGAGTAGTTCATGGTGGCGATGCCGCCCTCGTAGATGAGGTCGACGATCAGCTTCACCTCGTGCACGCACTCGAAATAGGCCATCTCGGGCGCGTAGCCGGCTTCCACGAGCGTCTCGTAGCCGGCCTTCATCAGCTCGACGAGGCCGCCGCACAACACCGACTGCTCGCCGAACAGATCGGTCTCGCACTCCTCACGGAACGAGGTCTCGATGATGCCGGCGCGGCCGCCGCCGATGGCGGCGCCGTACGACAGGCCGAGGTCGTGAGCATTGCCGGAGACGTCCTTGTGCACTGCCAGCAGGCAGGGCACGCCGGCGCCGCGCTCATATTCGGAGCGCACGGTGTGACCGGGCCCCTTGGGGGCGATCATCATCACGTCGATGTCGGCGCGCGGCTCGATCAGGTTGAAGTGGATGTTGAGGCCGTGCGCGAACATCAGCGCCGCACCCTCTTTCATGTGCGGATGCAAATGGCTGCTGTAAATCTCGGCCTGCAGCTCGTCGGGCGTGAGCATCATCATCACGTCGGCCCACTTGGCGGCTTCGGCCACTTCCATCACCTTGAGCTTCTCGGCTCCGGCTTTCTTGACGCCCTGCGAATTTTTCCGCAGCGCCACCGCGACGTCCTTGACGCCGGAATCGCGCAGGTTGAGCGCATGCGCGTGCCCCTGGCTGCCATAGCCGATGATGGCAATCTTCTTGCCCTTGATCAGATTCAGGTCGGCATCGCGGTCGTAGTAAACACGCATCGGTTTCACCCCTGGTGAGGCCACGCCGGCTGGAGGACCTGGCCGCTTGTTTGCGCTGCTGCTTCTAAGTTCTGCGCGCGGCTTGGACAAGGCCGGTCTGCGCCGCGCGGTGATTGATCGGAGCTTTGCCGCTGGCCGTGCAGGTCTCATCGAACCGCTCGCGGGCGCGGGCGATCTTCGGCTGATTGCGGACCGCCCAGGCGCCGAGCGCCGAAACGGGATTGAGGAGGTCGCGCCCGAGCGAGGTCAGCGCATAGTCGACGCGCGGCGGGATGGTCGGGAACACGGTGCGGGTGATCAGGCCGTCGCGTTCGAGCCCGCGCAATGTGAGCGTCAGCATGCGCTGGGAAATACCGCCGATCGTGCGGCGCAGCTCGTTGAAGCGGAGCGGCCCGTCGCCGAGCCGGGAAACGACCAGCACCGACCATTTGTCGCCGATCCGGGCGAGCACGTCGCTGATCGCGCGGCAATCCGCAGGCAAATGCGTGTGACCGGGTTTCATGGATGTGCCTTCTTGCACGCGGCCTGTCCAGGCACCTATTTAGCGTCGGTTATCAATTTACACCAGAGGATCGGCGCCATGGCCAAGCTCAATCTCGCCGTCATCGTCGGCAGCAACCGCCGCGATTCGATCAACCGCAAGCTCGCCCATGCCCTCGCCCGGCTCGGCGCCGGCAGCTTCTGGGCGAATTTCGTGCGCATCGACGATCTGCCGATGTTCAACCAGGATCTCGAAGGCAGCCTGCCGGCCGAAGTCGTCCGCTACAAGGGCGAGCTCGCCCGCGCCGACGGCGTCCTGATCGTCACTCCGGAACATGATCGCTCCATTCCGGCGGTGCTCAAAAACGCCATCGATTGGGGCGCCCGCCCCTATGGCAAGAACTCGTGGGCCGGCAAGCCTGCGTTCATCACCGGCACCTCCCCGGGCGCCATCGGCAGTGCGCTGGCACAGCAGCATTTGCGCTCGGTGATGGTTGGGCTTGGCGCAACGCTCCTCGGCGGCGAAGCCTATGTCACGTTCAAGCCGAACCTCGTCGACGAGGAGGGCAATATCGGCGACGAAGGCACGCGAAGCTTTTTGCAAGGCTTCATCGATCGGTTCGCTACCCTGGTGCGACGTTTGACAGCGCCAGAAGCAGCACGCTCGGCCGCGTAGGAGCGGCCGAACCTACATTCCCTCCGGCCCTCGCCCGATGGCGACGACGCCGGTGCGCGAGACTTCGACCAGACCGAGCGGCAGCATCAGGCTGATGAAGCTTTCGATCTTGTCGGACGCGCCGGTGATCTCGAACACGAAGCTTTCGTTGGTGGCGTCGATGACGCGGGCGCGGAAGGCGTCGGCGAGGCGGAGCGCCTCCATGCGCTGGTCGCCCTTGCCGCGCACCTTGACCATGGCGAGCTCGCGCTGCAGCGCCGGGCCCGCGGTGGTCAGGTCGATGACACGATGCACCGGCACCAGCCGCTCGAGCTGGTGCTTGATCTGCTCGATCACCATCGGCGTGCCGCGGGTGACGATGGTGATGCGCGAGAGATGCTTCTCGTGCTCGGTCTCGGACACCGTGAGCGAGTCGATGTTGTAGCCGCGGCCGGAAAACAACCCGATGACGCGGGCGAGCACGCCGGGCTCGTTGTCGACCAGGATGCAAAGCGTGCGGCTCTCGATCGACTGGCTGACTGCGGCGGCGGGATAATGAGTGGTCGCGGCGGGGGCGTTCATGGCGGGCATCCTTCAGCGCCTGAGGATCGCAAAAGCAAAGTCGCGGCCGAGCCCGCGCTTGAGCGCAAGCTCGATCCACAGCATGGCGTGCGCTTCGAGCAGGCGGGCGTTGCGCAGCGGGCCGGCATCGATCACCTCGAACCCGAGTGCGGCGAGGAGCGCGATCACCTTCGGCTTGGCCGCCGCATCGTCGCCGGCGACGAACATCACCGATTTCACGCCACCGACTACCGGGTCGGCCATGTTGCCGTAGCCGGTCGTGTTGAGCGTCTTGGACCGAGGCGCCCTTCGCCCAGCCCTGCACCTTCTCGCCGGCTGAGGTGTCGTGGCCGATCTCGAGCCCGAGGCCGTCCGGCCCCATCGCCAACGGATTGGTGGCGTCGAGGATGATCTTGCCGCTCACGTCGCCCAGGGAGCGGATCGTGGCTTCGGCGCCGTTCCACGGCGTCGCCAGCACGATGACGTCGGCAGACGCCGCCGCTTCCGCAGCCGTGCCGGCCCGCGCCTTGCCGCCGAGCGAGCGCACAAGTGCTTGCACCTTTTCGGATTGCGGATTGCGCACGCCGAAGAAAATCTCGTGCCCGGCCTTCTGCGCCCAGGCGGTGCCGAGCGTCCCGCCGACACTGCCGGCACCGATGATGGCGAGCTTCATCTAGATCTCCATCGCATACGACTCGTCATTGCGAGGCAAAAGGGCGTCTACGCCCGTCTTGGACGGGCTATGGCGACGAAGCAATCCAAACCTTTCGCAACAAAAGACTGGATTGCTTCGCTTCGCTCGCAATGACGACAAGGGTTCTCACACCATCACCTTCCCTTCCTCCGTGACGGCGTCCTCGACGCGCGTTGCCGCATCGCCGAGCAGCATCTCGTTATGGGCGCGGCCGGAGGGAATCATCGGGAAGCAGTTTTCCGCCGGATCGACCACACAGTCGAACAGCACCGGTTTCTTCACCTCGATCATTTCCCGGATTTTCTCGTCGAGCTCGCCTGGATGCGTGCAGCGGATGCCGTGGGCGTGATAGGCCTCGGCGAGCTTGACGAAGTCGGGCAGCGC
>Ga0070670_100005541_pt1 | contig 10649 bp, 8 predicted proteins | sample KBSS63metaG_FD_64665 | JGI IMG/M metagenome (GOLD analysis project Ga0070670, IMG submission 64665) | Switchgrass rhizosphere microbial communities from Kellogg Biological Station, Michigan, USA - KBS S6-3 metaG | ecosystem: Host-associated > Plants > Roots > Rhizosphere > Soil ... | reverse complement strand
ATCAGCTGATCGAAGCGCTGCACCTCGGCATCCGCGGCTTCGTGCTGAAAGAAATGGCCCCCAAACTCCTAATCGAGTGCCTGCGCCGGGTCTACGCCGGCGGCCAGTGGCTCGAAAAGGATTCGGCGAACCGCGCGATGGCGAAACTGGTCCGCCGCGAGGCGCGCGCGGGCGAGATCGCCAAGCTGCTGACGCCGCGCGAAATCGAAGTCGTCAAGATGGTGGCGAAGGGGCTGACGAACAAGGAAATCGCCGACCAGCTCTGCATCGCCGACGGCACGGTCAAGATTCACCTGCACAACATCTACGAGAAGGTGAAGGTGAACCGCCGCGCCGAGCTGATGCGCTTCGCGGAGGAATACGGGCTCACGTAAATTTGGAAATGTGGAAATGTGCAAATTTGGAAATGTGGCAAAGCCGGACACATTTCCACATTCCCACATTCCCACATTTCCAAATTTCCAAATTCTTAAGCGACCGAGTTCCGTCCGGAGGCCTTGACGCGGTACAGCTGGCGGTCGGCGGCCGCGAACATGGCTTCGAACGAATAGTCGCTGGCGAGCGACGCGACGCCGACTGAGGCCGTGACGCCCGGGATGCCGGCGAGGCGCAGCCCCTCGATGGCGCTGCGCACACGTTCGCCGAGCATGAACGCCTGCTCCTTGGCCACGCCGGGCAGCACGACGAGGAATTCCTCGCCGCCCCAGCGGATGAGGATGTCGTAGGCACGCAGCGTACGCCGCAGCAGGGCGCCGATTTCGCGGAGCACGTAGTCACCGGCCTGGTGGCCGTAGGTGTCGTTCACTTGCTTGAAATGATCCAGATCGATCAGCACACAGCTGAGCGCGGTCGTCTGCCGACGGGCGCGCGAGATCTCCGCGGCGATGTCCTTTTCGCCGCCGCGGCGGTTCGAGAGGCCGGTGAGCGGATCGGCGGAGGCGAGGCGCTCGAGGCTGTCGATGTCGGCGGCCGTGGGCGTCCGCGGCGCCCCCTCGGCGGGCGCTTCGGCGGGTATCTCGCGGATGCCCGCGAGATCGCGTCCGAGATCGCGCGCGAGCGCCTCGAGACCGTGCAGGTCCTCGGCGTCGAGCTGCAGCGGCTGCGCGTCGATGACGCAGAGCGCGCCGGCCAGCTCCCCGCGCGTGGCGTTGATCGGCGCCGCGGCGAATCCGCGCGCCAGCGCCAGGCCCGGCGCAAAGTCGCCGACCGCGGCGTAGGTCTGCACGTCGGGGACGATCAGCGGATCGGTGCCGGCGGCGACCTGCCGCAGGAACCCGAGCGTCGGCGCGACGTTGATCGGTCCGGTGGGATCGGTGACCGCGAACGTGCCGCGGACGATCTCCTGGCTTCCGAGTTTCACGTAGGCAAGGGTGATCGCGGTCCGGAACCGCTGCGCCGCCGACAGCACGGCGCCGTCGACGAGCTGGTCGGCGCGCAGGACCGGCTCCTTCCGCTTCTCGGCCGCCGGCACGCGGCGCGGAAACACGGCCGCGGCGCGGCCGCGCAGCGCCGTCTCGATCGCCTCGCGCAGCACGGCGCGATCGGCATCGAGCGGCAGGACGCGCACGATTCCGAGGGCCTCGGCCATGCGCCGCGCCGCTTCCAGAATCGCGGCGTGGCCGGAGACGACGATCGCGGCGGTGCGGTCGGGGGAAATGTTCGCGCGCAGCTCGCGGAGCAGGGCGAAGCCGTCCACTTTCGGGAGCGAGAGGTCGAGCACGATGAGCGTCGGGGCGTGCCGGCTCAGCTCTCGGCGGGCCTCCTCGCCGTCGCGGGTGACCGTGGTGGCGAGCCCCAGCTCAGCCAGCACCGACTGGTGTGCGGCGGCCCGGCCGGGACTCGGCATGGCCAGGAGGACGTAGTCCTCCCGGTTCCCCGGCGGAGCGCTCCTCGTCCGGGGATCTCGTTCACTCATATGACGGTTGATGGGAGGAATTGTAGAGGAGTTCATGCACGTCGGCGCAGGGGCGGCGGTGGGTTTCCGTATCCGCGCGGCAACACAAGTATTGCGCCAGACACATGCGCCTGAAGATACAGAGTGGGCTCAGCCATTATCATTTTTCCGACAAAATTGAGTCCGAATTGACACAAATGGCTGACCTTCCGTATAATCAACTCTTCCGTTCCCCAGCAACTGCGCAGCACTGTAAGTCAAAGGGCGGAGCTGTACCTTGACAACGCGCAGTACACGTTTTTTGCGAAGCCATCTCGCCGGCCTGCTCATCGGCCTAGGCCTGGCCACGGGTGTCGTCTATACCTGTGCCGCCTGCCGGCAGCAGGCGTCCGCCCAGGAATCGGCGGGCCGGGTTCAGCCCAGCTACGACGCCAAGACGGGGAAGTTGACGAAGCTCGCCTACGACTCCAACGCCAACGGCAAGGACGACACCTGGGCCTACATGGACGGCGCCCGCCTCGTCCGTCTCGAAGCCGATGAAAACGAAGACGGCAAGATCGACCGCTGGGAGTACTACCCGGCCGGACCCGCGACGGGGCCGAAGCAGGCGCCTGATCGAATCGAGCGCGCCACCCGCGCCGACGGCCGCGTCTCGCGCCGCGAGTTCTTCGAGAAGGGCGCCCTGGTCCGCATCGAGGAAGACACCGACGGCAACGGCGCGATCGACAAGTGGGAAACCTACACGGAGGGCGCGCTGAGCGTGCTGGCGCTCGACACCTCCGGCCGGGGCAAGCCCGATCGCCGCCTGATCTATCGCGCCGACGGCCGGCTGGATCGCGTCGAGGCGGATCCGACGGGGTCCGGCGATTTCCAGCCGCTGAATCCGCCGCGACAGGCAAAGGACCCCCAGGCGAAGGGCCCCGAGGTGCAGAAATGAGCCGCGCGGTCGTGACCACCGCGACCGCGCTGCTCGCGACGGGGCGGTCCGCGGATGCCGGTGCCGAGCGCGTGCTCCGCGAGCTCGGTTTCGACACCGTTCACATCGGCGGCACGGAGGAAGTGAAGGACTTCACCGAGCCGGTGTCGCTGTGCCTGATCGATCTGCGCGAGAACGGGGAAGCGCTGCGCATCGCGCGCGCCGTCCGCGCGCAGCATCCGCAGGCGATTGTGATCGGCCTCGCGGATCCGACGCGTCCGCACGCTGCGGCGGAGGCGATCCGCGCCGGTGTGTTCGACGTGCTGCCGCGTCCGGCAGCGACGGGCGATCTGCAGGCGCTGATCGCGAACGCGCGCGAGCAGGCCACGCTCGCGGCGACGGCCGCGCCGGCGCGCCCGATCGAATCGCTCGCCTACGGCGTCGTCGGCGCGTCGCCGGCGATGCGGCCGATCATGGAGCTGGTGCAGCGCGGCGCGGCGGCGCAGTGCGGCATCCTGATCAGCGGCGAGCGCGGCAGCGGCCGCGAGATGATCGCCCGCGCGATCCACGCCTACAGCCCGCAGCGCAAAGGTCCGTTCATCAAGGTCGATTGCTCGGCGCCGGTGCCGGAAGACGTCGAGCTGCAGCTGTTCGGCGCGCTGATGAAACGCGGCGGCAACGCGCCGGAGCGGCGCAGCCTCGAACGCGTGCAGCGCAACAGCCGCCTGCACGACGCGGCCGGCGGATTCCTGTGCCTCGAGCACGTGGCCGAGATGCCGGCGCGCGCGCAGGCGCGGCTGGTCCGGGTGCTGCGCGATCGCGAGGTGTTCGTGGACGACGAGCGCGAGCGCGTACCGCTCTCCGTGCGCGTCGTCGCCTGCGCCGACGCGTCGATCCAGAGCGCGCTGGAAGAAGGGCGGCTGCGTCCCGACCTCTACGAGCGCCTCTCGCTGATTCGCATCGATCTGCCGGCGCTGCGTCAGCGCCGGGAAGACATCCCGGTGCTGGCGACGCATTTCCTGAAGGAGCTGTGCCAGGCGAACGGGATGCCGCTCAAGACGCTGACCCGCCCGGCGCTGACGCTGCTCTCGGCGCTTCCGTGGCGCGGGAACGCCCCGGAGCTCCGCAGCCTGCTCGAACGGCTCATCCTGCTCGTCCCGCAGGGCCTCATCCGGCTCGAAGACGTCCTGGCCCACACCCAGCTCGAGGGAGCGCCTGGGCCCGTCCGCCCCGATGCGACCCTGCGCCAGGCGCGGGCCCGGTTCGAGAGCGAGTACATCGCCGCCGTCCTCCAGCACCACCACGGCCGCATCGCGGATGCCGCCCAGGTGCTGGGGGTCCAAAGAACGAATTTGTATCGTAAGATGCGCCGGCTCAATCTGATGCGGCCACGGGGGCGGGCCTGATGTATCTCCCGGGATACGGCCGTGCTTGTGCCGATACAGTTCCCTCTGGCTCAACCTTGACCGGGCGCGCGGGGCGCGAGACGATAACCCTGCGAGCAACGCATGAATGGAAGGACAGTAGGTATGAGACAGACAGTCGCCTTTGCCCTGGCGGTCGCGGTCGCTGCCGGCCTGGTGGCCCAGCCGGCGCTGGGCGCGGGATCGCAGGGAGCGGGAGCCATCAGTGGAACGGCGGTCAAGGAAGCGAAGAAGCCGTTCCCGAACTATTCGGTGCAGGCGAGAAACGTGGTGGCGGGGACCGTCGGGGCCTCGGTACCGCTCGACCCGCAGGGCAACTTCGCGCTGACCGGAATGGATCAGTCGAAGTATCTCGTGGAGTTGCTCGATCCGAAGGGAAAAGTCGTCTGCACGGAAGGTCCGTTCGACCTGACGCAGCAGCCGACGAAGACCGGCGTCGAACTGCGCTGCGGCAATCCGGCCGCATGGTGGCTCCTGGCCGCGGCGGGCGCGGCGGGGATCACGGCAGGCGTCGTCGCCAACGGTCCGGCCAGCCCGGCCCGGTAAGCACTCCGCGCGCGTTCGTCGTTCAGGCAGTCGTCCTCCTCAGTGGGCCCGCGATCTCGCGGGCCCACGCTTTCCCCAGCTCGTTCCTCGGTTTTTCTTTTTTACGATCATGAAACTGAGAACTCTGCGCGTCCTCGCGTTCGCGTACGTGTGTCTGGGCCTCGCGTCTGCCGCCGCCGCGCAAGCCGGCGGCGAGAGTGAGGATCCGTTCGACATGGCGCGGTTCCGCCTGGGGCCGATCCGGTTCACGCCGGTCATCGAGCTGACGAGCCTCGGGCGCGATTCGAACGTGTTCAACGAAGCCGACGATCCCAAGGGGGACACGACGGCGGCGCTGGGGCCGGGCGTCCAGCTGTGGATGCACCCGGGGTCGACGCGGTTCTCCGGCAAGTTCAGCGGCCAGTATCTGTATTTCAAGCAGTACTCGACGCAGCGGGCGTGGAACACCAGTAACGAAGGGAAGTGGGAATTCCCGCTGGCACACATCGCGCCGTTCGTCGGCGGCCGCTACATCAACACGCGCGAGCGGCAGGGCTACGAGATCGACTCGCGGTCGCGGCGCCGCGACGCCGGCGCCACGGTCGGCTCGAGCGTCCGCTTCTCCGGCAAGACGTCCGTCGTCGCAAGTTATCAGCGGCAGGACGTGAAGTACGACGAGAGCGAGACGTTCCTGGGAGCGGAGCTGGCGCAGGAGCTGAACCGCACCGAGCAGCGCACCGACCTGGAGCTGCGCTACGCGGCCACGCCGTTGACGACGTTCGTCGTGCGCAGCGAGATTGGCAAGGATCGGTTTCAGACCGTGTCGCTGCGCGACAGCGACAGCGTCCGCGTGATGCCCGGCTTCGAGTTGAAGCCGCTGGCGCTCATCTCCGGCGAGATCTTCGTCGGCTACCGCCACATGTCGGCGCTCGACGCGCGCGTCCCCGACTTCACCGGCGTCGTCGCGGCGGTGAAGGCCAAGTACACGCGCGACGCGACGCGCTTCGAAGTGAAGGTCGATCGCGACCTGGCCTACTCGTATGCCGTGACCCGTCCCTACTACGCCCTGCTCGACGCCGGGCTGACGGTGACGCAGCGCGTCGGGCTGTCGTGGGAAATCGTCGGGCGCGGCAGCCGGCAGACGCTGGCCTACCGGCTCGCGGCCGCGGACGTCGGCCAGCACACGACCGATCGCGGGCACATCTTCGGCGGCGGCGTCGGCTACCGCGTGGGCGAGGGGCTGCGGCTCGGCCTCGACGCCAACTACGCGACGCGGCGATCGGAGATCGAGGGGCGGCGGGATTTCGAAGGGCTGCGTGTGTTTGGCTCGATCGCGTATGGGATTCAGCAATGAGAGAGACCACAAAACGTCTGTTCAGCTTCGTCACCGCGCTGGCCGTCTGGGCCGGCCTGATTGCGGCACCGGCCGCGCAAACCAGCTACGTGCTCGGTCCGAGCGACGCCGTCCACATCACCGTGCTCGGTGAAGAGGACCTGTCGCGGAAGTACACGATCGAGCAGGACGGGACGTTCACGTTTCCCCTGATCGGCCGCGTGACGGCGAAAGGCCTGACGCTGCGGGAGCTCGAGCAGGAGCTGAAGAAGCAGCTCGCGGCGGGCTACCTCCGCAACCCGCAGGTGCAGGTGGCGATCGAGGATTTCAAGAGCCAGCGGATCACCGTCTGGGGGCAGGTGAATCAGCCCGCCGAGTATCCCTTCACCGGTGACATGACGCTGCTCACCGCGCTGGCGCGCGCCGGCGGCGTCACGCCCGCGGCCGGCCGCGAGGTGCTGATCATCCGCTCCTCGCAGAAGCGCGCCGCCGACGGCACTGCCGCCGAACCGGAGATGGTTCGCGTCGATCTCGCGGAGCTGCAGGCGGGCAACATGTCGCTCAACGTGCCGCTGCAGAACGGCGACACGGTCAACGTGCCGAAGGCGCAGCAGGCGTTCGTCTCCGGCCACGTCAAGAGTCCGGGCGGCTACCCGGTCGAACCCGGCATGACGGTGCTGCAGGTGCTCTCGCTCGCCGGCGGCGTCAGCGAGCGCGGGTCCGACAAGCGCATCAGCATCCTGCGCACCATCGACGGCAAGAAGAAAGAGCTCAAAGGGGTCAAGTTGACCGACGTGGTGGAACCGGGCGACACGATCGTCGTCGGACCGCGGCTCTGGTAGGAACAGTTATGAAAACAGTTGATCGTCCTCGCGTCTCCGTGCCCGGTGCCGGCGAATCGCACACCGAGGAGAAACACATCCGCGACTACGTCCGCGTGCTCTACAAGCGGCGCTGGGTCGCCATCCCGGCGTTCCTCATCGTGTTCGTCACGATGACGCTGAACACGCTGCGCGAGACGCCGCTCTACCAGGGCCGGGCGCAGCTCCTGATCGAGAAGGACGCGCCGAACGTGGCGACGCTCGACCAGATGTTCCAGTCGCAGGAGGGCTGGTTCAACGACGAGTTCTACCAGACCCAGAACCGCATCCTCATGAGCCGGTCGCTGGCGAAGCGGACGATCGACGGGATGAAGCTGTGGGACGCGCCGCGGCTCGGCAACGGGCCGGAGTCGCGCACGAAGTTCAGTCCGACCGCGTTCGTGTGGGGCGTGGTCGACGGCGGCCTCGCGCTGGCGCGGCGGCCGTTCGCGCAGGAGCCGGCGGTTGCGCCGGCGCCCGCCGCGGAGCCGCGCAGCGGCAGCGAGACGCCGGCGCAGTCCGCGCGCATCGACGAGTTCCTCGGCGGGTTGAGCATCAACCCGGTCCGCAACACGCGCATCGTCGAGATCCGCTACACCTCCACCGATCCGCTGTTTGCAGCGCAGGCCGCCAACGCGGTCGCCACGGCCTACATGCAGCAGAACCTCGAGCTGAAGGTCAACACCTCGAAGGAGGCGGGCGACTTCCTCTCCAAGCAGCTGGCCGAGCAGAAGCAGGCGGTCGAGGCCAGCGAGCGCGCCATGCAGGAGTTCAAGGAGCGGAACGGCGCGGTTTCGATTGCCGACGGCGGGTCGAGCATCACCGTGCAGCGGCTGACCGACCTCAACGCCGCGCTGATCAAGGCCAAGACCGAGCGGATCAACAAGGAGTCGCTCTACAACCAGCTGAAGGCGATGCAGGCCAACGGCACGATCGACACGTTCCCCGCGGTGCTGGCGAACGAGTACATCCAGGGGCTCAAGAGCAGCCTCGCGACGCTGCAGCGCGACCAGGCGCAGCTCGCCGAACGCTACCGCGAGAACCATCCGGAGATGATCAAGGCGAACACCGCCGTGCAGACGGCGACCGCCAAGCTGAACGGGGAAATCTCGAAGGTCGTCGACGGCGTCAGCAACGAGTACCGCGCCGCGCTGTCGCAGGAGCAGAGCCTGCAGAGCGCGCTGAACGCGCAGCGCAGCGAAGCGCTCGGCCAGAACAAGATCGGCGTGACCTACAGCGTGCTCCAGCGCGAGGTCGACAGCAACCGCCAGATCTACGAGAACCTGCTGCAGCGGACGAAGGAGACCGGCATCTCCGGATCGCGTCGCGCCACCAACGTGCGCGTCGTCGACGAGGCCGAGGTCCCGCGCGGCGCCATCTCGCCGAACGTCCGCCGCGACATGACGCTGGCGTTCCTTGCCGCACTCACGCTCGGCGTGGCGCTCGCCTTCGGCTTCGAGCACCTCGACAACCGGATCAAGACGCCGCAGGAGCTCAAGGCGGCGGTCGGCGTGCCGTTCCTCGGCATGGTGCCGGTCATCGGCAAGGACAAGAGCCCGCACGTCAACCCGCTGCTCAATAACGGCGTGCCGGCGAACTTCGCCGAGGCGTTCAAGAGCGTGCGGACCAACGTGCTCTTCTCCACGGCGGAGGAGGGCCTGCGGTCGCTCGTCATCACCAGCGCGGGTCCGGGCGAGGGCAAGAGCATGGTGGCCAGCAACCTGGCGATCGCCCTGGCGCAGGCGAGCCAGCGCGTGCTGCTGATCGACGCCGACATGCGGCGTCCGCGCGTGCACGAGATCTTCGGCGGCGCGCAGGAGCCCGGACTGTCCAACGTGCTGGCCGGGAACTCGAAGACCAGTGAATCGCTGCGCAAGTCGGCGATCCCCGGCCTGTGGCTGATGCACGCCGGACACATTCCGCCGAACCCCGCCGAGCTGCTCGGCTCGAAGCGCTATCGCGATCTGATGGCGTCGCTCGAGGCGCATTTCGACTGGGTGCTGATCGACACGCCGCCGGTCATGGTCGTGGCGGATGGATCGATCTGCGCCAACCAGGCAACCGGCGTCGTGTTCGTCGTCGGCGCGGACCACACCAGCAAGCAGGCGGCGCGCGCGGCGATCGACCAGCTCGACGCGGCGAGCGCCCACGTCATCGGCGCGATCCTGAACCGCGTCGATCTGATCCGCAATCCCTATTACTACTCCGCGTACTATCGCAAGGAATACTCGCGCTACTACGTGTCGTCGTCTTCGGGCTCGGCGCGGAAGCAGGCGTAGGGCCAATGCGGCCAGCGGGCGGTGCGGCGCGCGAGCCGGGCTCCGACGCGTCAGCCGGATTGGCGGCGCGCGTCAAGAACCGCCTGGTGGCTCCCGGCAGGCGGCCGCGGCGGATCCTGCGCGGCGCGCTCAAAGGCGTCCGCATGCAGCTCGATCTGGGGCATCACGCGCAGGTCTACCTGGGCACCTACGAGCACGAAGTGCAGCAGCTCCTCCCGGGTCTGACCCTCGACGCGGTCACCGCCGTCGACGTCGGCGCGGCTGACGGCGCGTATTCTCTCTACTTCCTGGCCCGTACCGCGGTCCGCGCCGTCTACGCCTTCGAACCCGACCCCGCCGCGCGCGACGCGCTCCTCGCCAATCTGCGCCTGAACGACCTCGACGGGGACGGACGTCTGCGCCTGTCGGCCGCGGCCGCCGGTGCCGGCGGCGGCGCGAACGGCATTGCGCTCGATTCGCTGTCTCCGGAGATCGCCACGCCTGCCGTGATCAAGATCGACGTCGAAGGGCACGAGGCCGACGTGCTGCGCGGCGCCGGCCGCCTGCTCGAGCGGCGCGGCATCTCGTGGATCGTGGAAACCCATTCCACGGAGCTCGAGCGCGAGTGCACGCAGATACTGGAGGACGCCGGGCTCGCCGTCCGCGTCGTCTACCCGGCGTGGTGGCGCTTCGCGCTGCCCGAGCGGCGCCCGCTTCCGCACAACCGATGGCTGGTGGCGCCTGACGCCGCGCAGGACGTCGCATGACGTCGCTGGGCATCTGCGCCATCGCCTTTGCCGCGGCCTACTGGGCCGGCAAGCGGTCGCTGTGGCAGGGCATCGCCGTGGTGCTCACCATCGGCTACGTCTACGGCATCGCGCGAGCCCACCTCTCCGACGCGTTCATGCACCTGCTGTTCGACGCGTCGGTCGCCGGTCTCTACGCCGCGTGCCTCTGGAAGGCCGTCACCGCGACGAATCGTCCGGGCCTCTACAGCCTCAAGTCGTGGACGCTGCTCCTCGCCGCGTGGCCCACGATCCTGTTCTTCTTCCCGCAGGGCGATCTCCTGCTCGAAGTCGTCGGCTGGCGCGCCAACGTCTTCCTGCTGCCGTGCCTGCTCCTCGGCCCGCAGCTCGACGACGACGCGCTGTATTACCTGGCGCTGGTGATGGCGGCGCTCAACATTGCCGCGGCGGTCATGGGCGCGCTCGAGTTCACCTTCGGCATCCAGACGTTCCTGCCCTACAGCGACGTGACGGACATGGTCTACCGCAGCCGGTTGAGCGACCAGGAGTCGATCGGCCTGCGCATTCCGTCGACGTTCGTGAACGCGCATGCCTACGGCGGCACGATGGTGATGACGCTGCCGTTCATCTTCGGCGCCTGGATTCAGGCGCGCCGCAAATGGCAAGGCCATCTGCTGACGGCCGCCCTCGTCG
>Ga0070670_100005538_pt1 | contig 10650 bp, 11 predicted proteins | sample KBSS63metaG_FD_64665 | JGI IMG/M metagenome (GOLD analysis project Ga0070670, IMG submission 64665) | Switchgrass rhizosphere microbial communities from Kellogg Biological Station, Michigan, USA - KBS S6-3 metaG | ecosystem: Host-associated > Plants > Roots > Rhizosphere > Soil ... | reverse complement strand
AGTTGTCTTTCCAGGCCGTTGCGTAAATCTCGAGGAAGTACTTGATCTCTTCCTCCATGTGCTTCGTATCGATCGATCGCACCACGATTTGATGGCGTTTCTTGACCCGTTCCGCCAGTTCCGCCACTTTGGGATTGAACAACGCGAGCTCGTAGATCCAGGCGTAGAGGTCCTTCACCTTGGCATAGCCGGCCCGTTCGAGATACGTCGCGTATTCGGGCGGGTTATACGGCATCAACAGGAACGGCGCATCGTCGAATCCGTCGATGAGCAGGCCGGCGCTGTCGTTCAGCGATGGATTGAGGGGACCGCGCATGACAGCGCGGCCCTTCCGGCGCCCCCACTTCTCGGCGGCATCCAACAGGGCGCGGGCGGCCGCTTCGCTGTTCGCCTCGAAGAATCCGAATGCGGCGAGGTTATCGCGGTGCGTGTCGTTGTGGGTGTGATCGTCGATGGCCGCGATGCGACCGACGGTCGCGCCGTTGTCGATCGCGAGGAAAAGACCCATATCGGCGTGTGCCAGGAACGGGCTCTTCTTCCGATTGAAACGATCGCGTTCCCCCATCCGAAGCGGCGGGATCCAGAACGGGTGGCCGCGATACTTTCGATACGGAAAATCGACGAATTCGGCCAGCGCGGCGCGCCCCACGACGTCACGGACTTCGATCACGAGTGCCCTTTCAAGAGACAGGTCCGGCTGAAGCCGGACACGACGTACGATACGTACGACCTTGCCTGTTTGGGTGGACGCGAGCTATTTTACAGATCGTCCACATGCAAACGCCGTCAACAGGCACCTCAGCCCCCGGCCCGATGGCGGCGCTGCCGGCGCGTCCGACGTGGCTCACCGCGCCGCGTCTCTGGCCGCCGCGGCAGCAGAAGATCGTCGGACCGATTGTGCTCACGACGCACGACTGGTCGCGGCCGCAGGCCGGCGAGCCGCAGATGTTCAACCAGCCGCTGCTCGAGTGGTTTACGACGGTCCGGCCGATGACGCTGCCGGCGGTTTATGTTCCGCTGGCGATGTGGATGTTCTGGCTCAGCCTGCGCTCCGGCGTGCCGGCGGTCACCTCGATGGCGCTTTTCGTCTCCGGCCTCGCGTTGTGGACGTTGATGGAGTACGTGATCCACCGCTTCTCGTTCCACTTCACTCCGCACGGACGCTTCGGCGCGACACTGGCATACCTGATTCATGGTGTGCACCATGCCTATCCGGAGGACCATCGCCGCTGGGTCACCCCGCCGGTGTTGAGCCTGCCGATTGCCTTCGCACTCTACTTCGGGTTCAGTTTCGTGTTCGGCCGCTTCATCAATGGCCTTGGCGCGGGTGTGGCGATTGGTTACATGCTCTACGACCTCACTCACTACCTCGTGCACCGCGGGCAGGTGAAGTCACGCGTCGTGAAGTTCCTGCGCGCGTATCACATGCAGCATCATTACGCGATGCCCGAACGTCATTACGGCGTCTCCAGTCCGTTCTGGGATTACGTCTTCCGGACCCATCGTTAAAGCCGTTTTCAATTGATCGAACTTCCCCCACTCGATCGGATCCTTCCGCATCGATATCCGTTGCTGCTCGTGGACCGGATCATCGAGTTCGAGCCGAACCGCCGGATCGTCGGGATCAAGCACGTCACCCACGGCGAGCCGAATTTGTCGAGACCACGCCAGGGTCTGCCGGTGATCCCGCCGACGATTGTGATGGAAGCGGTCGCGCAGGTGGGCGCTGTGCTGGTGCTGGCGAGCCCCGAGAACCAGGGCCGCATCCCGTATCTGGTCGGCATGGACCGGGTGCGCCATCGCGGCGTCGTGCGCGTCGGCGATACACTGCACATCGAAGTAACGGTCCAGAAGCTGCGCGAAACGATGGGCCGCATGGCCGGCGTCGTCGAGGTCGACGGACAGACGATCGCGCGCGGCGTCGTGATCTTCGCGCTCGGCCCAGCAGCAGGTCGGGCAAGCCTGTAGGCGAGCGGAGCCGGACACAGTGCGAACCTTCAGGTTCGCGTCGCATGAATCTTCAGCAATTTCGCAAACTCGCCCGTAATTGGGACGCCTTCGGCGACGCCGATCCGCTGTTTGGCGTGCTCTCCGATCCGACCAAGTTCGGCGGACAGTGGCGCGTCGACGATTTCTTCGCCTCCGGTGACGCGCACGTCAGGAAATGGCTGCGCATCATTCACGGTGTGGCGCCGTTTCATCGCGGCAGCTGTCTGGATTTCGGCTGCGGCGTCGGCCGGCTCACGCGACCGCTGGCCGAGTCGTTTCTCGAAACGGTCGGCATCGACGTCGCGAAATCGATGATCGCGGTGGCGCGCCGGTACAATCGGAACCCGCACTGCCGGTTCGTGGTGAATCGTGACCCCGATCTGCGGTCGATCAATTCGTCGACGTTCGATTTCGTGCACTCCTGCCTGGTGCTGCAGCACGTCCCGCCCGAGGTCACGATCACGTACATCCAGGAATTCTTCCGCGTCGTCAAGCCCGGCGGCGTCGTGGCCTTCCAGTTGCCGGCCGAGCGCTATTCGGAGGAGTCGATTACCGAGCGCTATCGATTACCGGTGGATGCTTACGCCGTGCGGATCGTTCCCCTCGCTCCGCCGCCGACTTTGAGGCCCGGCGAAACCGCCACCGTACGACTGACGGTGGCCAACGAGAGCGCGCACGTGCTGGCGCACGACATTCCGGCAGGCCGTCACATTTCGGTGGCGAATCATTGGCTGCGGCCCGACGGCTCGGTGTCGATTGCTGATGACGGCCGCGCGATGCTGCCGGCGACGCTGGCGCCAGGCGAGCGTGTCGACGTCGAGTTGACAGTGCACGCACCGACGGAGCCCGGCCCGCATCTGCTCGAGATCGATCTGGTGCAGGAGCGCGTGTGCTGGTTTGCCGAACGCGGATCGAAAACCGCCCGCGTGCCGATCGAGGTTGCCGGACCGATCGTGCATCAGCCGGAGGCCGCGCCGACCACCACTCCCGCCGATGCAGCGCCACGAACCTCCTTCTTGCGCCGATGGCTGCGGCCTTTGCGCCGTGGCACGCCGACCTTCGAGATGCACGTGGTCCCGCGTGCCGAAGTCGAAGCCGCAATCGCACGCAGCGGCGGCGAACTGGTCGAGGCCATCGATGATGGCGCCGCCGGCTATCGGTGGCTCAGTTACACATATGTCGGCAGAAAAAAGAACCTAGAACCTAGAACCTAGAACCTAGAACCTAGAACCTAGAACCGAGAACCGAGAACCGAGAACCGTTTTTGTGATGCCTGACGCCGTTCTGAATATCCGCGTGATTCCGCGTGCGAAGCGATCGGCGGTCGCCGGACGTCGCGGCGAGGCGTGGCTCATTCGGCTGCAGGCGCCTCCCGTCGACGGCGCGGCCAATGAGGCGCTGATTGCGTTTCTCGCGGCGACGCTGGAGGTGCCGAAACGCGCCGTCACGATCATCGCCGGCGAGCGTTCGCGCGAAAAGCGAGTCCGGGTGACGGGCGTCGCAGAAGTCTCGGCTCAGGAACGCCTGTCCGCCGCCACTGCGCGGTCGTAGAGCGCTTCGAGTTCGGCCACCTGCGTCTGGTTGTCGAACTCCCGCTGCATCTTGGCGCGTGCCGCCCGGCCCATCCGCGCCCGCAGGGCGGGGTCGTTCAAGAGGCGCGCCAGGCGATCAGCGAGGCCGTCGACATCTTTTTCGTCCACCAGGAATCCGGTGGCTCCGTCCTCGACGATTTCGGGAATGCCGGCGTGAAAGGTACTGACCGGCACGACTTCGCTCGCACTCGCTTCTTTCACGACCATCGGACTGCCTTCGCGGTTGCCGTCGTGTCCGGTGACGCTTGGCGCCAGAAGAATGGCGCTCCGTCGCAGCCGTTCGCTGACCTCCTGGCTGGGGAGCACACCGGTGAAGGTCACGCGGCCGCCGATATCGAGCCCGCGAGCGAGCTGTTCGAGCGACGCACGGCGTGGTCCGTCGCCAATCACCGTGAGCGCCGCATTCGTGTGGGTATGAGCCACGCGCGCGAACGCCTGCAGACCGTACTCGAATCCCTTCTTCTCGACGAGCCGCCCGACCATCGCGATCTCGATCCGTTGCGTCTCGCGCGGCCCTGGGGTGAACTGATCGAGATCGATCCCGAGCCGATGGATGACGAGCCGATCGGCAGGCGCACCGAGTGCGCGCAAGCGATCGCGAATTTCGTGAGAGACGCACAGGCCCAGCGTCATGCGACTCAGAAGCTGCGGCGCCAGCCACGTGTACGGCCAGCGATGCGGTAGAAATCGCGCCCAACTGCTGAGGACGGTCACGTCCACACCATGAAATGTCACCACCAGTGGCAGCCGGTAGCGCGACGCATACGGCAGCGCGTACATCCCCGACGTGCCGAAGTGACCGTGGATCAATTCGTAACGCTGGGTATGAAACTGCGAATGAAACGCACCGGAGTAACCGGTCAGCAAGAACGGCATGCCGCCGACATGCACGCGCTCATAGGGAAACAGCGTTTCATTCAAGCGTCGCCAGGCAAAAACGTCGACCTGATGCCGCTTCAGCAGCCGGATTTCTTCGAACACGAACGTCTGCGAGAACGGCAGAAAGTCTTCCCGGAACATCGCGACACGACGGGCGGACATGGGAGAACACTATAGAGGCTTTAGGCCCTGGGCGGTCGCCACCAGAGCTTCACCACGCTTCGGGCGACGCTGACTTCGCCACCCAGGTCTGGACGTGTGGGTGTAGCTGTCCGTATTTTTGCTCGTGTATTGATGTCACATCACATGCGCACCAACGACGATCAACGCGGAACGCGCGGAACTCGCCGAGGCCAGGGTGTATTTCTGCGGTTCTGCGGCTTCTGCGTCGATCGTCGTCTCTTGTCTTTCCCCTGGCTACCGAGTCTGCTTGACCGAGAACACCTGATCGCCAATCGTGATGCGGCCGGTCCGCGTGATCGCGTGCCCCTTGTAGGGCGCCACGGTGTAGCGAATCGTTCCGTTCCCGCTGCCGCTCGATGTTCCCGTAATCGAGATCCACGATGCGCCGGACTTCGCCGTCCAGTCGCACTCGGCCAGATTCTGGATGGAGAAGCTGCCGATGCCGCCGGCAGCCGTGAATCCCTGAACGTCGGGTGACAGCGTGGAACTGCAGGCTTCGACGATCTTGCTGACGGTCCCGCCGAGCGACACCACATAGACTTCGCCGTCCTGGTCTTCGCCGAACGACGACACCAGGCCGCCCGCGTTGAGCAGCAGCTGCTGGGTGTGGCCGTCCCACGCGAAGATCTCGCCAGAGCAGTAGTCGGCGTAGAGATAGGTGCCGTCAGGCAACGCACCGGCCGGTCCGCGGTAGACGTAGCCGCCGGTCACCGAACAGCGGGCGCCGGCGTGCGAGTAATCGAAGACCGGGCTGAGGAACCGGCCCGTGCACAGCTGCGGATCGTTGTTCGTGCAATTGGCGCCTTCGTAGACGCGCCAGCCGTAGTTTCCGCCCGGCGTGATTGGCGTGTCGACTTCCTCGAACCGGTCCTGGCCGACATCGCCAAGCCACTGCTGGCTGGTGCGCCGGTCGAAACTGAAACGCCACGGATTGCGAAGGCCGTAGGCGAAGATTTCATCCCGGCCCGCCTTGCCGACGAACGGATTGCTCGGCGGTGTGCTGTACGGCGTTCCGGCCGCGGTGTCGGCCTGATCCACGTTCAGGCGAAGAATCTTTCCGAGGAGAACCTCGATGTTCTGTGCGTTGTTGGGCGGATCGTTGCTCGATCCACCGTCGCCGACGCCGATGTAGAGATAGCCGCCAGGGCCGAACGAAAGCATGCCGCCGTTGTGGTTGCCGTTGACTGGATGCGGAATCGTCAACAACACTTTTTCGGTCGGGCTGGCGACGTCGGGATCCGCGGTCACTTGGTATTCGGCGACGACAATCGCCCCGTCCGGACGCCGTGTGTAGTAGACGAAAACGCGGCCGTTCACGAAATACAGCGGGTGAAAGGCCAGACCCAGAAGCCCGCGTTCGCCGCCGGCGAGCACCTTCTCCCGCACGTCCAGGAAGACCGGTGCCGTGGAGGCGCCAGGGTGAAAGACGCGAATGGTGCCCTGCTGCTCGACAATGAACAAGCGATGCGAGCTGTCGCCAGCGTGAGTGACAAAGACCGGACTCGAAAGGCCGGTGACGATGGGGACGAGTTTGATGGCAGCGCTGACGGGTGATGCCAGGCCGACTGTCAGGAGAGCGGCGACCGTCCAACAGGGGACCATGCGTGCCATGGCCGACGATCATCGTCGCCCACGAGCACGCCGATCAAGCCTTACCGTGGTGGCGCGACGGTTCAGGCGGCACGAGTGACGGACGGCATCGGCTTCTCGACCGTAATGCCGCGTACGCGCGACGTAATTATGCGCCGTGGACCGCACGCGAGCTCGAGCGATCGATTCACTTCGATCCAGCCGCTGTGGAGCGCCGTACCGCCATCGGTGGCGCCTTCCAGCCTGGCCTCAGACACCGTCGGCAGGATGCCGCCTTGCACCAGAACGCGGCGATGGCCGCCCTCCAGCACAGTGACCCAGTATTCAGAATTCTTCGTCTGAACGCGGACTTTCGTGCCCGGGGTCAGGCCGTCAATCTGCACACCTTCGTTCGCATCGGTCTCTTCGGCAAATTCGGAAAGTGTCGGCCACGGCGGCAGCACTGGCTCGTCGACGTCGGCCTCAGGGGTGATTTCAGGTTGTTTCGGGTCGCGCATCACATTCCTCTTGCCCTTGGAGAGGAGCAAGAGCGCTGCCAGATATCCCGGGATGATGGGGTGCAGGATTTGTCCGATTTTCGCCGGATTCCTTTGATTTCCCTAAAAGTGGGTGCCGGGGGCGCGGATTTTTCCCCGCCCTGACGCGGGATTCCCGGCGATTGAGGGCTACGATTCGGCGGTGGGTGGCGGGTGAATCTCATCGTGGTCCGGCCGCAGGACATTGAGGGTAACGGCATGGTCATCCTGCGAGATGGGCACGCCCGGCATGCCATCGACGTGCTGAAGGTGGTTCCAGGCAAAACCGTGCGGGTTGGCGTGCTGAACGGTCCTTTTGGCGTGGGGACCGTCACGGCCGTCCACAGTGACGCCGTTTCCATGCACTGCGTCTTCGAGGCGAAGGCGCCCGAGAAACCACGGCTGGATCTGCTCCTCGCGCTTCCTCGTCCGAAGGTGCTGCGACGGCTGTGGGCGCAACTCGCGGCGCTCGGCGTGGGGCGCATCGCCGTCACCAACGCCGAGCGCGTCGAACGCAACTATTTCGATACGCACGTGCTGGCGGAGGATTTCTATCGTCCGCTGCTCATCGAGGGACTCCAGCAGGCGCGCGACACCCATCTGCCGACGATCTCGGTGCACAAACAATTCAAGATCCTGATCGAAGACGAGTTATCCACGCGTTTTCCGGAAGGACGCCGCATCGTCGCGCATCCGGGATCGGGAAGCGTGCAAGCGGCGTTGGCAGGTGTTCGATCGAACGACCGCGTGCTGCTGGCAGTGGGACCGGAAGGCGGCTGGAATCCGTTCGAACTGAAATTGCTGGCCGCCCATGGCTTTCAGGCCTTCGACATGGGCGGCCGGATCCTGCGCACCGACACCGCGTGCGTGGCGCTCATCGCATTGGTTCACCACGCGCTGGCAGAATTGCCGTGATCACCGCGAGGTGCTCATCGTCGCAGTCCGCAGATCCTTCAAGTCCACGGCGTTGACGTCGCTCATCACCTTGGCGTACGCGCGCGTGATCGCCGCGATGCCCGCCGATGAAATCGTCGCCGCCGTTTCCTGATCGGAGTGCCAGACGAACCCGCTCGTCATCACCTGGAGCGCCGGCGCGAACTGATAGTAACGTCCGATCTCGCCGGCCGGCGAGGCCGCCGACTGCGGATACGTGGGCACTTCAAAGGCATCGAGCGCCTTGACGACGATCTCCGACAGCCGCGGGCTTCCGGCAAACCAGGTGGCGATTGCCGACGAATTGCCGTTGCGCGCCGCGGTGTGGCTGGTGAGGATGGCCCCGGTGTGTTCGGAGTTGACCAGCAGGGCCGTCTTGGCGAAGACCTCAGGATGCTGCGCGAGCCAGGTTCCGCTCTGCGCGCCGGAGTTGTGATGCCCGGTCGTGCCCAGGAAGGTGATGGTGCGGCGGCGCTGGGCCTGCGGAATCTTCGCGAAATACTCAGCGAGCCCGATCATCGTGGCCACACCGGCGGCGTTGTCGTTCGCGCCCTCGAACCAGCCGTCGCGATGAGCGACCACGAAGATCGTTTCGTCGGTTGTCCCCGGGAGCGATCCCCAGATCGTTGCCGACTTCAGGTTCGGCGTCATGTCGACGTCGAGCCGGATCTTCAGATGCGCCGGCGCGGCGGCTGAGGCGGCAATCAGGTCTCGCAGCTTGAAGCCGTCTTCCTGCCCGAGCGAGAACGTCGGCACCCTGCTGTTGACCGGATAGAACTGCGTGCGCATGTTTCCGGGCAGCCCCTGCGCCACGAGGATGGCCGCGGCGCCGCGTTCCTCGATGCGGCGAATCGCATTGTCCGCCACACCGACATGCCGCGAGGCGAGGTCGATGCTGTAGAAGAGCACCGCCTTGCCACGCAGATCCTTCGCCATGTTGAGTTCGGCATCGCTGCCGAGGCCGACGTAAACGGCTTCCACATCGAGCCCGCCCGCCGGTGTCGCCGCCGCTTGATACGTCGGTTGCGCGGTGGCGACGTCGAGCGTCTTGCCATCGCCCGAGGCCGTCACCGACCATGACGTCGGCATCCACTGTGGCGGCAGATCAAAGGCCTGCGTGCGAACGTCGGTGAGTCCGATTTGCTTGAACTTGTCGAGCATCCACTGCGCGTTTTCGGCATCGGCCTCGGTGCCGATGATCCGTCCCCAGAACTGCGGATGCCCGTGATCGCGGTAGCGGCGCGACATTGCGGTGAGATCGTTGACGTATTGCATCAGGCGGGCGCCGTCGATGGCGCCGTAGGCCTGTTCGGAAGGTGCGAGCCTGCCGCCGACCTGGCTGGGCCGCGTGAAGGTCATGGCCGCGGGTCGCGCCGGCCGCTCGGCGGGCGCGGGCGCCGCAGGCGTCGCGCCGCGCTGCGCCCCCAGATATGCGGCACTCGTCGTGAGCATCAGAAGAGTGGCCGACAGCACTGTGTTCTGTTTCATGAACGCACGTCTTACGCTTCCCCCGGGCGGGTGTCAAGAAGGTGGCGGTGTAGGGGACGCCCTGAAGGGCGTCCCCTACAAAGGGCGGCTCCTAACCAAAGGGCGGCTCCTACGCTCGAAAGCGAGGGAACAGTGTCAGGGCGTTGTCGCGTTCGATCGCGCGCAGGTCGGCGGCGCTGAACATGCCGATTTCAGCCAGCGTTCTCACCGTATCGAGGCTGTTGGCGCCGGGCGGAAAATCGGTGCCGAACAGGACCTGTGCCGGCGGCACGAGTTGAAGGAGCGATGCGATCGCCCCTTTGTTGGCGGCGCCGGCGAGGTCGTAGAAGAACCGCTTCAATTCGTACATGAACCCGCGCGGCAACCGATCTTTCGCGCCGTTCGACGCGCCGTCGATTCGTCCGGCCAGAAACGGCACCGTCCCGCCGGCGTGCGACCAGATGAACCGAATGTTCGGAAAGCGCGCCGCGTCACCGCTGAAGGCCACGCCGGTAATCGCGCGTGTGGTATCGGTGCCGTACTCCATGCTGCCGGGACCGACGCCCGGCGCGTAATTCAGATTTCGACAGCAGTTCGCCGCCGTCGGGTGCACGTGGACGATGGCGTTGCGACGATTCAGTTCTTCAATCACCGGACGAAAGCCGGGTTTCCCAGCCAGGTGTCGCCGTAGCTCGTCATCAGGCCGACGCCGTCGGTTTTCAGTGAGTCGTAGGCATACGCGATCTCCTGCAGCGTGGCGTCGACGTCGGGCAGCGGCATCGCCGCAAACAGTCCGAACCGTGTCGGATGATCCTGCACGAGCTTCGCGCCGTATTCGTTGCAGGCGCGCGCCAGCCGCCGGGTCGCGGCCGCGTCGCCGAACCACAAACCGGGATTGGTGATCGACACCATCGCAGCCGCCACCCCGCCCCGATCCATGTCGTCAATCGATTTCTCAGGTGTCCACGTGGTGTTCGCCGGCTGCAGCAACGGCCGGCCGCGTACTTCCGAAACCCAGGACGGCGGCGCGAAATGATGATGGACATCGATCGGTCGCACTGCTCCGGTCTGCTGGCCGCCGGCGAACACGCGCCCGCGGCTGGTGCTCGCGATGACCGAGGCGACCGCCCCGGCGAGAAACTGCCGACGATCGATGGCCGTCATGGCGTCACCAGATCTTCACGCGGTCGGCCGGCGCCCGATACAGCTTGTCGCCGGGCTGCACGTTGAACGCGGCATAAAACGCGTCGATGTTGGTCAAGGGAATGAAGGCCCGGAACATGCCTGGTGAATGCACATCGGTCAGCAACTGATCGCGCAGCGCCTGGTCGCGCTCTTTGAAGCGCCAGATTTGCGCGTAGCCCATGAAGAACCGCTGATCGCCGGTGAATCCATCGATCACCGGTGCCGGATTCCCCTTGAGCGAGATGTGATACGCGTGCAACGCCACTGCGATGCCGCTCAAATCGCCGATGTTTTCACCCATCGTCTGACGCCCGTTG
>Ga0070670_100005534_pt1 | contig 10653 bp, 7 predicted proteins | sample KBSS63metaG_FD_64665 | JGI IMG/M metagenome (GOLD analysis project Ga0070670, IMG submission 64665) | Switchgrass rhizosphere microbial communities from Kellogg Biological Station, Michigan, USA - KBS S6-3 metaG | ecosystem: Host-associated > Plants > Roots > Rhizosphere > Soil ... | reverse complement strand
ATGCGCGCGCCGGGGATGACCCTGCACAAGATGCCGCTGTTTGTCTGGTCGATCCTAGTCACCGTCTTCCTGCTTCTGCTGGCGCTTCCGGTGCTTGCAGGCGCGATCACGATGCTGCTGACCGACCGCAACTTCGGTACCAGCTTCTTCGACGCTTCGGGCGGCGGGAACCCGGTGCTGTACCAGCACCTTTTCTGGTTCTTCGGTCACCCCGAAGTCTACATCATGATCCTGCCGGGCTTCGGCATGATCAGCCAGGTCGTCGCGACGTTCAGCCGCAAGCCGGTGTTCGGCTATCTCGGCATGGCCTACGCAATGGTCGCGATCGGCGTCGTCGGCTTCGTCGTCTGGGCGCACCACATGTTCACAGTCGGCCTGACGATGGAGGTGAAGATGTACTTCACCGCAGCGACGATGATCATCGCGGTCCCGACGGGCGTAAAGATATTCAGCTGGATCGCCACCATGTGGGGCGGCTCGATCTCATTCGAGACGCCGATGCTCTGGGCGATCGGCTTCATCTTCCTGTTCACCGTCGGCGGCGTCACCGGCGTCGTCCTCGCGAACGGCGGCGTCGATAATTACATGCACGACACCTATTACGTGGTGGCGCACTTCCACTACGTGCTTAGCCTCGGCGCGGTGTTCGCCATCTTCGCGGGCTTCTACTACTGGTTCCCGAAGATGAGCGGGCGCATGTACAACGAGCTGCTCGGCAAGCTGCACTTCTTCATCATGTTCATCGGCGTGAACATGGTATTCTTCCCGCAGCACTTCCTCGGTCTCGACGGCATGCCGCGGCGCATTCCGGACTACACTCCGGCGTTCGAGAAGTGGAACGAGGTGTCGACCTACGGCTACATGGTGACGATCGCGGGCATGGCGATTTTCTTCGTGAACCTGGTCTACTCGCTGCTTGCCGGCCCGAAGGCTCCCGACAATCCGTGGGGCGAAGGTGCGACGACTCTGGAATGGACTCTGTCCAGCCCGCCGCCGTTCCACCAGTTCTCGACCCTGCCGACCATCAAGTAGGCGTCGAGCATCCTCGGAAAACAAGGGCCGGGTTGCACCACGCAGCCCGGCCCTTTTCCTTTGGAAGCTGCTCGACGGCGGCACCGGTAAAAGCCCGGATGGCGTCGGTCCGCACGCGCAACAATCATGGCGCCATGAGACACTTCCGCCTCGCGCTCGCCGCCGCCGCCATCAGCTTCACCACTCCCGCGTTTTCGCAGGAGGTCGCGCGAGCCGATCGTCCGATCCTCCAGGTCGCCACGCAACTGAAGAACGGCCAATATGTCTGGGCGCCGGAACTCAGCCCGGCCGGGCCGATCCTCCTGGTGGTCAACCTGGAAACACAGCGGGCGGTGCTGTTCCGCAACGGCGTGCCCATCGGCGCCACGACCATCTCTTCGGGAAAGGCGGGGAATGAGACGCCCACCGGCGTCTTCACGATCCTTCAGAAGAACAAGGAACATTATTCCAAGACCTACAACAACGCGGCGATGCCCAACATGCAGCGCCTGACCTGGAGCGGCATCGCGCTCCATGCTGGCAAGCTGCCCGGCTATCCCGCGTCGCACGGCTGCATCCGTCTTCCGCATGCATTCTCCAACCTGCTGTTCGGAGCGACCCAGCTCGGTATGACCGTCGTGATCACGAGCATTCCTGCAGTCCCCAGCGGCTCCGAAGCGCCTGCGATTGCTACGATGGCTCCGGCTGCCGGCGTGTCACTCTCGACCGCTCCTTACGAATGGCATCCGGAAAGTTCGCCGGCTCACGTCGACAGCATGGTTTCCGTGGTCGTCAGCGCTGCCGACGGTAAGGCCGTCGTCATGCGCAACGGCGTGGAGATCGGCTCAGCCCCCGTGCGGGTCAGTGGCGAGGTGAAGCCGATGGCCTACGTGCTTCGGGCCTGGGACACGACCGGCCAGCATTGGCTCAAGCTGCAGTTTGCAGGCGAAGGCGGAAGCATGGAAGTCGGCCAGGGCGAGGGGAAGAGGTTCGAGGCCCCTGCCAAGTTCCGATACGATGTCGGCACGGTCCTGAGGCCCGGCAGCGTCGTCATCGTGACGCCGGCATCGTTGAGCTCGGGAAGCACCGGGCGTCAGCAGATGGTGATCGAGGAAGACGAATCGCGCCGGAACTGACCGTCGTTCCACCTCGATTTGAGTCATCTTCACCGAATTCCGATGCAGAATCAGGCATTTCCCTGATGTATGGAGTGGAGTGCCAAGTGAATGGCACCGCTTTCACGCTTCAGGGAGTCCCGCGATGAACTTCGGCAATTTCGGATCGCGGCCCCGGAACATCGCAATGGACCTCGGGACTGCGAACACGCTCGTTTATGTCTCGGGTGAAGGCATCGTCGTCGACGAACCCTCCGTGGTGGCAATCGAAACCGCGCATGGCGTCCAACGCGTCAGGGCAGTGGGGACGGACGCAAAGATCCTGCTCGGCAAGACGCCTGACAATATTCAGACCTTTCGCCCCCTGACCGGCGGCGTGATCAACGACCTTGAGATCGCCGAAGAGATGATCAAGCACTTCATCCATAAGGCCGGGGGCGGGTCCCAGCGAATGATGTCCCGCGGTCCCGAGATCATCGTTTGCGTGCCAACGAGCGCCACGTCGGTCGAACGGCGCGCGATCCGTGCGGCCGCGTTGAACGCAGGCGGACGCGAGGTGTGGCTCCTCGAAGAGCCCATGGCGGCTGCGATCGGCGCAGGGCTGCCTGTGAAGGAGCCCATCGGTTCAATGGTCGTCGACATTGGCGGTGGCACGACGGAAGTTGGCATAATTTCCCTCGGCAGGCTGAATTACGGAACGTCGGCGCGCGTCGGCGGCGACAAGATGGACGAGGCCATCACTGCGTTCGTGCGTAGGAAGCATAATGTCGCGATCGGCGAGGCAACGGCTGAGCGCATCAAGATCGAGATCGGATCCGCTGTCGCGATGAGCGAGAGCACGCACATCATGGGGTATGTACGCGGGCAGGACGTGACCAAGGGTGGGCCTTGCGAGCTGTCGCTCAGCCAGGCCGATATCGTCGAGGCCCTGCGCGAGCCTTTGTCCCACATCGTTGAAGCCGTGTGCATGTCGCTTGAGCAGGCCCAGCCCGAAATCGCGGCGGACATGATCGATCGCGGCATCACTTTGACCGGGGGAGGCGCACTCCTTCGGAACGTCGATCGCGTCCTCGCCGACGAGACCGGCCTGCCGGTCCAGGTCGCTGAAGACCCATTGACCTGCGTCGCCAAGGGCGCGGGCCAAGTGCTTCAAGACGAGGAGTTCCTGGAGGCTCTTTGCCCTGCTTAGATCACCGATGAAGTGTCTGCTTGCGACCCATTGCGGACATTAGCGAGGGCGCTTGACCCGACTCGTTGCAGTCAGTCAGGGTCGAAGGTGAGGCCGCCTGTCGGTAGCGCATCAGCATTTTCCTACGGTCGAGCACGCGTTGCGTACGCGTTCGAATCTCAACTCTTGTTGGGGATGGGCGATGCATACCTTCAAGACACTTGCCATGATCGCAATCGCAACCGCCGGAATAGGAAGCGCTTCCGCCCAAACCGCATGGCAGGGCGGTGCCACACCTTACGTAGAAATCAAGAATGAGCCCCCGCCAAAACTGATTGTGGATCCGCCGCTTCCCGAAGGATTACCCAAGGGGCTTGTCTGGATCCAATACCGAACGGAGAATGTTCGCATTGTGCCCGTACTTAGCGAAGGTGCGCTAAAGGTGTCGCCACGCGTGGGGCACTTGCACATTACGGTCGACGACTTGCCCTGGTTGTGGGCGGATACGAGCAACAGCAACACCATCGACATATTCGGCTTGCCGCCTGGCCCGCACAAAGTGACGATCGACCTGGTCGACGCAAACCACAATCTTTTCCCCGGGCAGAGAAAGGTGGTGAGCTTTACGATGCCTAACTGGGGCGGCCATCACTGATACGTGTGCGGCGTAGGCGCAGGTCTCGGTCCAGTTCCGGATTGTCAGCTTTAGCTTTTCGTGCTGCTAGCAGTTGCAGACGCAACCGCTGCGTGCCCCGGCATGTTAGGCTTACCGCGCCTGTATCTCCTCGATCGGAAGACCGACCTTCGCCAGCTGAGGCTTCACCTTCGCCGCATCGCCGACGACCACCCAGACGAAGCCCGATGGATCGATCGCCCGGCGGAGCGCCTCGTCGAGCGCGTTCTTGTCCAGTGCCCGATACTTGCCGGCCAGCAGCTCATAATAATTATCCGGCCGTCCGTAGAGTTCGTTCGATTGCATTGCAGACAGGACTGCGCTCGAAGTTTCGAACTGGCCCGGAAGCTGGTTGATGCGGTTGGCGATGGTCCGTGAAAGCTCCTCATCCGTCACGCCCTTTGTCGACAGGAACTCGCGAATGTCCTGGCGAAGCGCGGCGATGGAATCGCCCGTACGGTCGGCCTGGACCGGCGCACTGACGATGTAGGGAACGAGCTTCGCGTTGAGCTGTGCGGATCCGCGCACGCCGTAGGACCATCCTTTGGTTTCGCGCAGGTCCATGTTGATGCGTGAAAGGAACTGGCCACCGAGAACGTCGTTGCCACCTGTCAGTGCGGAAATGTCTCCACGCGGATCGACCGGTGTGACCTGCCCCGCCATGATTACCGACTGTGGTGAGCCTGGGCGGTCAATCAGGACGATGCGCTCGGCATTCGGGCGCGCCGGGGTCGCCCCGAAGGCCTTCTCGCCTTTCGCTACACCCGCAGGAGCGGCCCAGGTGCCAAAGTGCTGCTCGAGCTGCTGCTGGATTTCCGCGAGCCGCAGATTCGAGACCACGAAGATCTGAAGATTGTCGGGTCGCAGCCAGCGCTGCTGGAAGCCTATGAGATCGTCGCGACTGAATGCCTTCACGGCGACGGGATTGCCCGATCCGGTCGCTGAATAGGGATGAGCCTCTCCGTAAAGGAGCGTCGGCAGCGCACGCGCCGCCATGTTCTGCGGATCCTTCTGTTCCTGGGCGATTCCAGTCAGGATCTGCGTGCGGACTCGCTCGACTTCCGGCTGATTGAAATCAGGCTGCTGGACAATCTCCGAAAGCAGGTCGAGCGATGGCCCAAGGTTCGCGCTCAGAGCGGAAAGCGTGACGTTGCTGACGTCGGCGCTGCCTTGCGCCGCGATCTGCGCTCCCAGCCTCTCCTCTTCCTCCGCGATCTGCTGCGAGCTCTTCCCGGCGGCGCCTTCGTCCAGCAGTGCCAGGGTCATGCCCTGGAGGCCTCGACCCGAAGGGGAGTCGGCGGAGTATCCCGCGTCGAAGCCTAGTGCGATTTGCGTTATCGGGACGGTCGTCCGTTGGGCGTAGCTGACCTTGATGCCGTTCGACAAAGTCGCGTGCTGAACGTCAGGAAAATCGAGCGGCGGATTTGCACCGACGCCAGGCAGCTCGCGCTTGACCTTGGGCGTAGCGATGTCGGCGCTCTTGGCTTTCTTCGGCTTGAACTTCGTTTCCTCATAGGGCGGGCGATCCCCGGGCTCGAGCCGGATTTCGAACACCGGCCGCGACAACCACTGCTGCATTGCTGCTTTCACATCCGCCGGTGTCAGCGCGGCATATGCGTCCAGGCTCTTCTTGTAGAAATCGGAATCGCCTACAAAAACCTGTCCTTCAGCGAGTGCAACGGCCTTGCCGCCGAACCCGCCGACTTGTTCGAGGCCGCGTATCCGGCCGCCGACTTCGCGGGTGGCGGCACGGCGAACCTCGTCCTCGGTCGGGCCGTTGGCGATGAAATCCGCGATGATCTCGTCGAGCCTTTTTTGGACTACCGCGGGATCGACGCCGGGCTTCACCGTCGCATCGACTTCGAACTGGCCGATCCGCTGAAACGCCTGGAGGCCGGCGTCGACGCTGACTGCCAACTTTTCTTCGCGCACCAGAATCCTGTCGAGACGTGAGCTGGCGAGGCCGCCGAGGATGGATGCGCCGACATCGAGCGCAGCCAGCTGGTTGGACTGAAGGCCTGGAACGGCCCAGTAGCGCTGGATTTCGGTCGCAGCGACGCGGTCCTTCATCACGATCGATTTTGGTGCGGCGAGCGTTGGTACATCCGCGGCCGCCGGAACGTTGACCGGTCCCTGCTTGATCGCTCCGAAATATTTCTCGACCAGCGGCCGGGCTTCGGCGGCGGTCACGTCGCCGGCCAGGACGAGCACGGCATTGTTCGGGCCATATTTGTCGATGAACCACTCTTTCACCGTCGCGAGGCTCGCCGCGTCGAGGTCGGCCATCGAGCCGATGGTCGAATGATGGTACGGATGTCCGTCGGGGAAGAGGTTTCCGAGCACTTCATATTCGACGAGGCCGCCCGGGCGGTTGTCCCCTTGGCGCTTCTCGTTCTGGACGACACCTCGCTGGTTATCCAGCTTCTCCTGCGTCATCGCGCCGAGCAGATAGCCCATGCGATCCGATTCCATGAAAAGCGCGCGCTCAAGACCAGCCTTTGGGACCGTCTCGAAATAATTCGTGCGGTCGAACCAGGTCGTCCCGTTGTAATCGGTTGCGCCAAGCTGCTGCAGATAGGTGAAATAGTCGCCTGGCAGATTGTCCGATCCGTTGAACATCAGATGCTCGAACAGGTGGGCGAAGCCGGTCTTGCCCTTCGGCTCGTCCTTGGAGCCGACATTGTACCAGGTGCTGACCGCCACGACCGGTGCCTTGTGGTCCTCGTGAACGAGAACGGTGAGCCCGTTGGCGAGCTTGAACGTGCTGTGCGGGATCGCGACTTCCTGAACCAGCGCGCTGACGCGTGCCGGTTCGGCCGGAGCAACGGGCGCCGCAACGGCTTCGGTAGCCGGCGGTGGCGCGATCGCCGTTTGGGGCGTGGCACAGGCAGCCAGCGCCGAAACGCTGGTCAGCAGGACGGTCAGGCGACGAATTCGCATCACGTTGAGGCTCCGGGAGAATCTGGAGCGACGACCTTAGCGGCGAAGATTCCTCACGCAACGGTCTGCGAAAACGCCGCGTTAATTCGCGGCCACTTCCCGGGGGTTATGGGTGAGGAACTGCGCCCTGAAGGAGATCGCCGAGACCGAATTTCTTCTTTTTCTTCGGCTGCGGCTGATTGTTGGGTTGGGCCGGCTCACCCTGCATTTCGCTCATGTCCGGCATTCCGAGCATCAGTGATGCCGTGGTTTTGTAACGCGCCTTGGCGACCCACTTCGGAGCCTTCGGCGCTTCGGCGAAATTGGCCTCGGGGCCATAGCCGATCCCCATGATCATTCCCGCCGGCGAAGCCTTGGCAACTTCGGCCGGAAGCGTGCATTCGCTGACGTTCGGTGCAAGCACGTGGCCTGTACCGATCAGTCGCTTCACTTCCGCGGGCGGCAGATAATCGAGGAGCGGTGTGGTAGCTGCGCTCTTGGCCGAGCTCCACATTACCACGTCACCACTGCCGTTGCCGCCGAACATGACGAGCGCGTAGCCGGTTGCCGTGACCGACGTCGTCCATGCCAGGCGCGCCGCTCCGGACGGAAGGCTTCCCGCCTGGCGCAGGTTGAGCGCGGGCATGAAGTCCTGCGCGAGGGTGAAGCCGATCGGCGGCGAATAATTCCCCTCGACCTTGTGTTGGCCGATAAGCGAGCCGCTCGCCGGTACCGGACGGTGATCCTTGTTGTTCGGCCATTCGCCGAAGCCCGGCGCCGTATGAGGCACTTTTGCGGTTCGTGCGAAGTTCGCCATGGCCGCCATTCCCGGCGGCACCTGCCCGGCGGCCAGTTTCGAGAAATCGATCACGGTCGGCTGTCCGGCGCCGGCGTGCTCGCCGCAGCCCCAGTAGATGAGCATCCGTCCCTTGGGTTTCTCATACCCCGGCGGCAGGCCGTTCGTTTCCTTGACCGGCTTCGGGGCGGCCGGAGTGATCAACGGCAGGCGAGGTCCCATCTGCAGGCCCGGAGGAATCAGGTGGTTGGCTTCGGGCGCAGCGGCCGGTTTGGTTCGCGACGCCAGCTTCAGGTCGATCGTATGCATCACCGACGGAGCGCTGCCCGTCATCATGCCCATCATCTGGTTCATGCTCGGTCGCCCGCCCGGAGTCATTCCCGCCCCGAGCCCGCTGGCCGTCGCGACGTCCATCCAGTAGCTCGCGATCGGCGGCGGAGGCGCTGCCGGCGTCGCCGCATAGACGCTTGCACCCAACGCGGCCGCGCTGACGCCCGCAGCCATGATGCTGATCCTGTTCATCGATTTACCCCCTGTTGAGCGGCGCCCGTCCGCCGCCCTCGCCACTGCTTTATCGCTCTGCTAGGCGGCCCGCAAAAGCTAATCTTGCGCAAAGTAGACCAAATTGGCCGATCTCTCCCGAATCCGGAATTTCTCGATCATCGCCCATATCGACCATGGGAAGTCGACGCTCGCCGACCGCCTGATCCAGCGCACCGGCGGGCTGACCGAGCGCGAGATGACCCACGGCCAGATCCTCGACAATATGGAGATCGAGCAGGAGCGCGGGATCACCATCAAGGCGCAGACGGTGCGCCTCGCCTGGAACGGCTATGAGCTGAACCTGATGGACACGCCCGGCCATGTCGACTTCGCCTATGAGGTCAGCCGGAGCCTCGCCGCCTGCGAAGGCGCGCTGCTGGTGGTGGACGCGGCGCAGGGCGTCGAGGCGCAGACGCTCGCCAACGTCTACCAGTCGATCGAGCACGACCATGAAATCGTGCCGGTCATCAACAAGATCGACTTGCCTGCTGCGGACCCGGAAGGCGTGCGGCAGGAAATCGAGGAGATCATCGGCCTCGACGCGTCGGAGGCGGTGCTCGCGTCCGCCAAGTCAGGCATCGGCATCGACGAAGTGCTTCAGGCGATCGTCGACAAGATCCCGCCGCCCAAGGGCGACCGCGAAGCGCCGCTCAAGGCGATGCTCGTCGACAGCTGGTACGACCCCTATCTCGGCGTCGTCATCCTCGTCCGGGTGATGGACGGCGTCATCCGCAAGGGACAGCAGATCAAGTTCATGGCCGCCGGCACGACGCACCTCGTCGACCGTGTCGGCTGCTTCACGCCCAAGCGCACCGACCTCCCCGAGCTTGCGGCGGGCGAGATCGGCTTCATCACCGCGCAGATCAAGGAAGTCGCCGAAACCCGCGTCGGCGACACGATCACCGATGCCAAGCGCCCCACCGCGCAGGCGCTGCCCGGGTTTAAGCTGGTCCAGCCGGTCGTCTTCTGCGGCCTGTTTCCGGTCGACGCCGCGGACTTCGAAAAGCTCCGCGACAGCCTTTACAAGCTCCGCCTCAACGATGCGTCGTTCAGCTTCGAAACCGAAAGCAGCGCAGCGCTCGGCTTCGGTTTCCGCTGCGGCTTCCTCGGCCTCTTGCACCTCGAGATCATCCAGGAGCGGCTGACCCGCGAATATGACCTGGACCTCATCACCACCGCGCCCAGCGTGGTCTACAAGATGCATCTCACCCATTCGAAGAACGAGGCGGCGCAGACGATCGAACTGCACAACCCGGCCGACATGCCCGACCCCAACCGCATCGAGAGCATCGAGGAGCCGTGGATCGAGGCGACCATCTATACCCCCGACGAATATCTCGGGGCGATCCTCAAATTGTGCCAGGACCGCCGTGGTATCCAGAAGGGGCTGACCTATGTCGGCAGCGGCGCCCACCAGCGCGCCCAGATCAAGTACGAGCTTCCGCTGAACGAAGTGGTGTTCGACTTCTACGACCGGCTGAAGTCGATCAGCCGCGGCTATGCCAGCTTCGATTACGAGCAGATCGGCCACCGCGAGGGCGACCTCGTCAAGATGAGCATCCTGGTCAACGAGGAGCCGGTCGACGCGCTGAGCATGATCACCCACCGCGGCACCGCCGAGCAGCGCGGGCGCGGCATGTGCGAGCGGTTGAAGGAGCTCATCCCGCGCCATCTGTTCAAGATCCCGATCCAGGCCGCGATCGGCGGCAAGGTCATCGCCCGCGAAACGATCAGCGCCATGCGCAAGGACGTCACCGCCAAATGCTACGGCGGCGACGCGACCCGCAAACGCAAGCTGCTCGAGAAGCAGAAGAAGGGCAAAGCCAAGATGCGGGAATATGGCAATGTCTCGATCCCGCAGGAGGCTTTCATCGCCGCCCTCCGCATGGGGGAAGAGTAACCGCACCTCCACCGGCCGGCTTTAGCCTCCCGCCGATTTATAGGACGGCGAGATTAAAATATGTTAAGGTGGCGGCCGCCTGAGCCTTTGCGACCAACTCAGTTGTCGCAGACTCCGCACAAAGGAATTCGTGATGATGAAGAGCGTAGTTCTCGGAGCGATGACGGCTGCCATGCTGATTGCCACCCCCGCTTTTGCCGGCGAGATCACCGGCAGCGGCAAGGACCTGCCGATCAACGGCAATTCGGCATGTGCCTTTTCCGGTCTCAACGACACGCCCGACGGCCTGTGGCTCCCGATTGGGCCTGGCGGAGCGCTGGTGCAGGTCGACCCGGGCGGCCACACGCAGTCCTACGGTTCGTTCATGAGCACGGGCTTCCTTCCCGACCCGAGCGATCCCGCAGCCCGCGAGGGTCAGCGCGGCGGTTTCCCGGGAGCGAACTGCAACCCGACCGGCCCCGGCGAATAGCTTTCGTCCCTTTCGGTTGAAGCATGTAAGGGGGGCGCGGGCGACCGCGTCCCCCGTTT
>Ga0070670_100005532_pt1 | contig 10656 bp, 6 predicted proteins | sample KBSS63metaG_FD_64665 | JGI IMG/M metagenome (GOLD analysis project Ga0070670, IMG submission 64665) | Switchgrass rhizosphere microbial communities from Kellogg Biological Station, Michigan, USA - KBS S6-3 metaG | ecosystem: Host-associated > Plants > Roots > Rhizosphere > Soil ... | reverse complement strand
CGTCCGTGCCGCGTTGCCGCCTGCCATGCCGCTGTCGATGACTGCGTTGGCGTCGTGGTGCCTCGACGACAACTGGCTCGATGAACTGCCTGTGGACGAAGCCGTCCCGATGCTCTTCCGCATGGGACCATCGGAGTCGGCGTATCGGCGTGAATTCGCCACGCGCAGGACCGCGCCGGCATGCCGCGGAGCGCTGGGCGTGTCACTCGACGAGGGCACGGGCATTACCCTCCGGCGTGGCACACGCCTGTACGTGTTCAACCCGAGCCCGTGGACCGCGGCGGCCGTGCGCGCCGCGGTGGAGGATCTGCCTCGATGAAGCGCGTCCCGTTGATCATGCTGTTCGTCACGGCATCCGTCCTGGCCTGCGGCCCGTTCATCAGCGATCTCCTTCCCGTCGAGACCGTTCGTCCTGGTGATCTAAACGGATACGGGTACCGCGGCGAGATTGGTGTCGTCCGGCCTCATTTCGCCCGTCGCTACCTGGTGCAGGCGTACCGCCGCATGACCGGGCAGGGGCCGCTGCGTGCGGTGGGACGCCTGAAGCCGTTTTACGACGAGGCGGAACGGGACGCGCACCAGCAGTGGACCGAGCTCCACGTGCGCGTCGACGGCAAGACGCCGGGCATCGGTATAAATCGCAACATCGGCGACTACCAGTTCATCGTCAACTGCCTGGGCAGCGCCTACGCGGCCGCAGCCAAAACGCTGAGCGAGCGAATGGGACGCTACGGCGCCGCCAGTGCCGAAGTGCGGGACTGGCTCGAGGCACAGGACCGGGTCTTCGAGAATTGCACCAGCGAACACCTCGTTCTTCCCGATCCGCCGCCCGCGGGTGCGGACGCCTTCGTCCGCGGCGATCGCAACTATCAGATAGCCGCCGCGTACTTCTACGCGATGCAGTACGACGAGGCGGTCCGGCGATTCCGGCAGATTGCCGCCGACCAGACATCGCCGTGGCGGCCGTACGGCCATTACCTCGCGGCGCGGGCGTTACTGCGGCAAGGGACGACGGCGAAGGAGCTCGACCGCGCGAAGCTGGCGGAGGCCGAGACTGAATTCCGCGGAGTGCTGCAGGATGTCGGCGCGTCGTTCCTGCACGCGTCCGCCCGCGGACTGCTCGATCGGATTGCGCTGCGCGCCAATCCGACGGAACGGCTGCGCGTCGTGTCGGCTGCGCTCAGCACGCGGGACGTCGGCGACCAGGAACTCCGGGACTACGAGTCGTTGATGGACACCGCGCTGGGTGACACGACCGTTCTCGACTACGAGGCCGTCCCGGACCGCGCCGCGCTTGCGGCAACGTCCGAGATGAATGACTGGATTCTGGTCATGCAGGGCACCGGTCCGGGCGCTGTCGCGCGGGCGCTGGTGAAATGGAAGCAGACCAACGCGCTGCCATGGCTCGCGGCGGCCCTGTGGAAGGTCCCAGTCGGCAGCTCCGATGTGCCATCGCTCGTGCAGGCGGCTGCCCGCATCGAAGAGAGTTCTCCTGCGTACTACACGATCGCTTTCCTCCGCGTCCGTCTTCTCGCGTTGTCGGACCGCAACGACGAGGCACGTGCCGTCCTGGCGGGACTGCCGGCCAGCGCCGGCCTGTATGGGAAGGGCCCGGACGCGGAGACATTCAACTTGATCAGCGCGCTGCGTTTCAAGCTGGCTCGCAGCCTGGACGAACTGCTGGCGGCCGCGCCAAGGACGGTTGTCGGTCACCGCGAGGGTGCCTGGAACGATGCCGAGTACGGCGCTCCGCCCAAAGGGCCCGAGGATCCCGTCTTCGACGACGATGCCGGCCACGTCTTCAGCACACGGCTGCCGCTCGAACACCTGGTCATGGCGGCGACGTCATCGGCATTGCCGGCGCGGCTGCGGCTGCGTGTGGCATCGGCCGCATTCGCCCGGGCGTGGCTGTTGAAACGTTTCAATCACGCGCTCACGGTGGCACCGGTGCTACGGCAGTTGTCGCCGTCGCTCGCGGCCGACATGCGAAGGTTCGAAACGGCCGCAGCCGCGCAGGACCGTCACATCGCGGGCCTTCGCTTGATGTTGCGTACGCCGGGCATCCACGCGAGCGTCAAAGGCCTCGAAGACGACGAAGATCAGTCTCGCCAGGAGCTGTCGCGGAGCTTCGATCACACGTTCCGGCGCAACTGGTGGTGCGGGAGTGAAGACGAGCGAGGTCGGTATGCCGGCGGTCCGGATGGCACCTCGCAGGTGATGCAGTTCCTGTATCCCGGGAATGCCGTGCCGTATCCGGCGTTCCTCTCGAAAGCGGACATCGCGGCGGTCCAGCAGGAGCGCGACAATATTTCCGCACTCGGGCCGGCGCCGAACTACCTGGCTGCCGAGGCGGTGCGGTGGGCGAAGGCGCGACCGTCGGATCTTGACGCGGCCGAAGCGCTCGCGCACGCGGTCGAAGGCACGCGGTGGGGCTGCACGAACGAGGAGACCACGCAGATGTCACGCGCCGCGTTCCAGACGCTGCACCAGCTCTTTCCAAAAACCGACTGGGCGCGGCGGACGAAGTACTGGTATTAACGCCGCAGTTCGCGGACGACGTGCCCGAGTTCGGGAAGGATCAGCCTGCTCATGGCCAGGCGCACCGCGTTTTCGGATCCGGGCAGGATGAAGATGGCCGTCCCGCGCGCGATGCCGGCGCATGCGCGCGACAGCATGGCCGCGCTGCCGATATCGTTGAAGCTGAGCATCCGGAAAATCTCGCCGAAGCCGTCGAGTCGCTTCTCGAACAGGCCTACGACGGCTTCGTAGGTACTGTCCCGTGACGTGATGCCGGTGCCGCCGGTGGTGATGATCGCGTCGACGCCGCCCACCTGCGAGAGGACGGCATCGTGCACGTCCTTTGGTTCGTCACGCAGAATCTGCCGCTTGGCGACGACATGGCCGTCGGCTTCCAGCAGCTCGACGATCGTCCGGCCGCTGACGTCCGTTTCCGGTTTACGCGTGTCACTGATGGTGAGCACGGCGCAGCGCACGCCCTTCACGGCTTCCTTGCGGTGCTCCGCCACTCCCATGGCTCCAATTATGACCTACCATACGAGGCGAGCCATGAATCTCCGCGTCTCTGCGATTCCACTCCTTCTCAGTGTCCAGCTGGCGGTCGGGAGCTGGCAGCCGGCAACAGGCAGTCGCAAGCTGGACGCCGACGCCGAGCGCTGGGTGGCCGCGACGCTGAAGAAGATGACGCTCGACGACAAAGTCGGGCAGCTGCTGGTGTCGTCGTTTGGCTCGGACTACATGAGCACGGACTCACGCGAGTACGACGCGCTCGTCAAGGCGATTCACGACTATCGCATCGGCGGCTTCCATGTGTTCGGCGGCACCGAGAAAGCGCCCGACGTTCTGCTCGACGCCAATTACGGGACCGTCACGCTGGGACAGCCGCTCGCCGCTGCCTCGCTTCTCAACCGCCTGCAGGCGGTTGCACCTTATCCGCTCTTGAATTCGGCCGATTTCGAAACCGGCGTAGGCTTTCGCCTGGAAGGGGCGACCACGTTTCCGCGCAACATGGCCTTCGGGGCCGCCGGCGACGAGAAACTCGCCTACGAAGCCGGCCGGATCACGGCGATCGAGTCGCGCGCCATCGGCGTGCAGGTGAACTTCGGGCCGGTCGTGGACGTGAACAACAATCCGCGCAATCCCGTCATCAACACGCGATCCTACGGTGAGGACCCCGAACTCGTGGGCCGTCTCGGCGCCGCCTACATCCGTGGACTGCAGGGCGCCGGGATGCTCGGCACCTTGAAGCATTTTCCCGGGCATGGCGATACGGACGTCGATTCGCACCTCGGCTTGCCGATCATCAAAGACCCGCGCGAGTCGCTCGACAAGACCGAGTTCCCGCCGTTCAAGGCTGGAATTGCCGCCGGTGCCGGCGCAATCATGACCGCGCACATCGAGATGCCCGCGCTCGACGCTGCCCCCAACACCCCGACGACGCTGAGCCGTCCCATCGTGAGTGGCGTGCTCCGCGATGAGATGGGTTTCGACGGACTCATTTACACCGACTCGATGGGGATGGCCGGGGTGACGCAACTCTACAAACCGGGAGACGCGGCGGTCCGCGCCATCAAGGCCGGCAACGATGTCGTCCTGCACTCGCCGGACGACGGCGCGGCGTTTGCGGCCATCAAAGCGGCGCTCCAGTCCGGAGACATTCCGCAGGCGCAGGTCGACAAGTCAGTCGAACGCCTCCTGCGCGCCAAGGCCTTTGCCGGCCTGCACCGGAACCGCGCGGTCAATCTCGACGCCCTCGCCAATATCGTCGGCGGCCGCACGCACCAGGCAGTGGCCGACGAGGTGAGTCAGAAGTCGATGACGCTCGTGCGCGACCAGCGCAATCAGGTGCCGCTCAAGGTTGCGGACGATGCGCAGATTCTGTACTTGTCGGTGCTCGATTCCCCCTCCGGATGGCGCATCGCGGCGCCGAGCCGGACGTTCATTCCCGAGTTGAAGCGCCGCTGGCGCAATGTGACCTCCATCGAGTTGTCGGAACGATCGACGACCAACGAGGTGGAGCTCGTGCGCGCGATGGCGCCGCGCTACGACGCGATCGTCGCCGCTGTCTTCGTGCGCGCCGCCTCGGGCAGCGGACGCATGGACCTGCCGCCGAACATGCAGGCCCTTCTCCGCGTGATCGCGCGGCAGACGGAGCAGAGCCGGAAGCCGTTCGTCACCGTGCTCTTCGGCAATCCGTACACCGCCACGTTCCTGCAGGACGCGCCGGCGATTCTCCTGACCTATGATTTTTACGATCGCGCCGAGCGATCCGCCGTCCGCGCGTTGATTGGCGAGGCGCCGATTACGGGAAAACTGCCGATCACGCTTCCGGGCGTCGCGGACCGCGGCGCCGGCGTCAGTCGTTAGCGGCCAGGGCCCTGCCTGGACTCTGTCAGCTCCTCGTTTGACATGCGACAGTTGTCGCGTGTAGGATGCGACGCATGTCGCACCTGTCCGCCCTCACCCGCAGAGAACGGGAGATCATGAACGCGCTCTTTGCCTTGGGCAACCGCGCGTCGGCCGAGGCCATCCGCGCCCGGTTGAGCGACCCACCCAGCGACTCGTCGGTCCGTGTGATGCTGGCCCGCCTCGAGAAAAAGGGCTACCTCCGCCACCAGCAGGAGGGTCTCCGCTACATGTACTCCGCGACGATCTCGCCGACGGCTGCCAAGCGCACCGCGCTGCAGCAGTACGTGCAGACCTTCTTTGGCGGCTCACTCAAGCAGATGGTCGCGTCACTGCTCGCGGATGGTTCGTGGAGCGACGACGAGCTGGCCGGTCTGAAATCCGAGATCGACCGCGTGCGAAAAGAGAGGAAGCAGAAGCCATGACTGCCATCTCCATCCTCGTCAAAGTGACCTTCATGCTCGCACTGGCGCTGGCGGCGGTGCATGCCGCCCGGCGCAGCCGCGCCGCTGTGCGGCATGTCGTCCTGGCTTCCGTCTTTGGAGCACTCTTCGCGCTTCCGCTGGCCGCGATCGTCACGCCGACCATCCGCGTGCCCGTGATGATGCCCGCTCCGGCGCAGACCGTCGTGCTGTCGCTCGATGAGTTCGTTGGGCGGGCGACGCCGCCGATCAACGTTGGGGCGTCCCCCGCGGCCACCAGTGGCGTGACGTGGAGACGGCCGGCGGCGGCGTTGACCGGACTGTGGTCGATCGGCGCGCTGCTATTCGTGCTGCCGGTCATCGTCGGGCTCTGGCAGGTGCGGTCGCTTCGGCGAACCGGCACGCCGTGGCCGGACGGGCTCTCGATTGTGCAGCGCCTCGCGGGCGACGCCGCCGTCCAGCGGCCACTGTCCGTGCTCCTCCATGACGCCGTCAGCGGACCGATGACGTGCGGAGCGTTCCGACCGGCGATCGTGCTTCCTGCCGACGCGCCGAGGTGGCCGATCGAAGATCTGCACCGCGCGATTGTGCACGAGCTCGAGCACGTCCGCCGCGTTGACTGGCTGACGCACTGCGTCGCGCGCGTCGTGTGCGCAGCCTACTGGTTCCATCCCCTCGTCTGGATTGCCTGGCACCGCCTGGTGCTGGAGGCCGAGCGCGCCTGTGACGACGCAGTGCTGCATCGCGGCGAGGCGGCGGACTATGCCGACCAGCTCGTCGGTCTGGCCGAGCGGCTGTCGGAAGTTCGTCATCAGCCGCTGCTCGCGATGGCCAACAGGACCGATCTTGCCGCGCGTGTCCGCGCCGTCCTCGATCGCCATCAGGCGCGGGGTCCCGCCGGGGCGCTGGCAATCCGGATCGCCGCGGGTCTTGCCGCTCTTGCCGTGACCGCGATGTCGCCCCTGCGTATCGCCGCCGCGGAGCCATTCCAGCCGTCCGACGGCGCCCGCTTCGCGGTCGTGTCGGTCAAGCCGTGCGAGAACGAGCCTCCGACGCCGCCCGGGCAGCGCTCGAGCCAGGGTGGTTTCCCCACGGTCTCGCCCGGGCGCTTCACCATCGAGTGCGGAACCGTCGAACGCCTGATTAGCCACGCCTACGTGCTGAACGGCGAGCCGCTTTCAAATCAGCAGGCTCGCATCGGCAACATGGACTGGCTCAAGAACGCCCCGTCGTGGGTGCGGACGGAAAAGTTCACAATCGAAGCCAAGGCGGACGGCACTCCGGACCGCGCCGTGCTGCTGGGCCCAATGTTGCGCGCGCTGCTGGAGGACCGCTTCAAGCTGCGCCTGCACCGCGAGAGCGACGAACAGCCGATCTACCTGATGACACTGGTCAAGGGGGGCCTGAAGATCCAGCCGATCGGCGAGGACGGCTGCACGCCGCTCGAGGCCGCCGAGCGAAGTCCGGATCGGATGCGGCTGCTCACCGATACCGACAAACCGGTGTGCGGCAACATGAACATGACGCGCTCGGACGGGCAGCGTCGGTGGGTCATCGGCGGTACCACGATGCCGAACTTCTCCGGCACCTTGTCCGCCTTTTTGGACCACCACGTCGTGGACCGGACCGGTGTAGAGGGAAAGTTCAACGTGCGCCTGGTGTTTATGGCAGATGAGCACGTGCCGGGCCCGGACCGGCGCGCGGGCGCGCCCCCTCCGCCGCCGCCTGGGGACGGGCCGAACATCTTTGCCGCGCTCGAGCAGCAGCTCGGACTGAAGCTGGAGCAGACGCGCGGGCCGCACGGGTTCCTCGTGATCGATCACGTCGAACGGCCCTCGCCCAACGGCGGGCAATGATCGCACTGACGGCCGCGCTGCTCGCCGCGACGGTTTCCGGCCGCGTGACGTGCAATACGGTGGCGGTCCCCGGCGCTACCGTCACGGCGGCACAGGGACCTCGCTCGGTGAGCACGACGACGAACGAGGAAGGGGAGTTCACCCTCGCCAGTCTCGAGGACGGCGCCTGGCTCCTGCGCGTCGACATGCGCGGGTTCGTGCCCGCCATGCGCGAGATCGTCGTGCCGCTGCACGACCCTCTGCCGCCTTTTGCGCTGTCGCTTCAGCCGCTGGCGGACATCGTCGGTCGGCGGCCGCCCGCGGTGACCACGCTCCGGCCTCCTCCGGTGGAGGTCACCGCGGCGCCGGCGGCCGATCTGGACCTCGTCAACGGCAGCGTGATGAACGGGGCCGTGACGCCGTTTGCCCAGCCGCGCGCCTTCGGCAACAACCGCCCGGGCCGGCCGCCGCTGTATAACGGCCTGGCGAACATCCAGTTTGGCAATTCGCGCTGGAACGCGAAGCCGTACTCGATGGCAGGGTCTGGAGCGCCGCCTCCGTCGTTCACGAACCTGCAGGGAAGCTTCGCCGTCGGCGGGCCGCTGCGAATTCCCTGGCTGATCAAATACGGGCCACAGACGTTCGTCTCGTTCGAACGCGGGACGGCCCACAACGCCGTCACGCATGCCGCCGTTGTTCCCTCCGAGACTGTGCGCGCCGGCGATTTCGGTGTCGCCGCTGTTCTCCGCGATCCGCTCTCCGGAGAGCCTTTCGCCAACGGAGTCATTCCGGCCGCGCGCATCGATTCGGCGGCTCGGGCGCTCGTCTCGCTCTATCCGCTGCCGAACGCCGATTCGGCCTTCGGTAACTTCGAGGCGCCGATTGTCACCGCCACGACTCACGATGCGCTGCAGGCGTCGATCGCAGGGACCAGCAGGAACCGTGCGACGTCGCTGGGCGCGAACGTCGCGTTCCGGCGAACCTCGATCGACAGTACGGACCTCTTCGGCTTCGCGGACGAGAGCCGGCAGTCGTCCTTGACGGCGAGCGGCAGCTGGGCCCGGCGATTGACCTCGCAGGTGTCGCTGCGCGCGCGCTACGAGTTCACTTACGAGGCGTTCACGCTGACACCATTCTTCGCCAACAGGACGAATGTGTCCGCGGAGGCCGGCATTTCGGGGAACGACCAGCGGCCGGAGAGCTGGGGGCCGCCGGCGCTGCTGTTCCCGGACATCCTCGACCTCCGCGACCAGGATTTCGCGCGGACGCGCCGGCACTCGCACGCGGTGGGCGGCGAACTGGTTCTGCGCCGAGGCAACCATACCGTCACGACCGGCGGCGACGCACGGTGGCTGACCACCGACGTGTTGTCGCAGCCCGATCCGCGCGGCACGCTCACGTTCACCGGCGAGCTGTCGGGGAACGCGTTCGCGGACTTTCTGCTTGGTCTGCCCGCCGCGAGCGCGATGGCGTTTGCCGGAACCTCGACGCGGCTCGGTGGTGGGACATATGACGCGTATCTGAATGATGACTGGCGTCCCCGCGCCAACCTGACGCTCAATCTGGGCGTGCGCTGGGAGTACGATTCGCCGTTCACAGAAGCCGACAATCGTCTGTCCAATCTCGACGTCGACCCGGCTTTCACCTCGGCACGCGCCGTGGTTGCCAGCGCGTCGGACCGGTCGCTCATCTCGGCCGACAGGCTGGGCCTGGAACCGCGAGTGTCGATGTCGTGGCGGCCGAGTCCCGCGTCGCCGCTCATCATCCGTGCCGGCTACGGGCTCTACCGGAATCTCGGCGTCTACGAGTCGCTGGCGCTGCTGCTGGCGCAGCAGCCGCCGTTCTTTCACGCGGCGAACGTCCAAACGTCACGCTCGGCGCCGCTCGCGCTCGCCAGTCCGTTTTCCGTGCCAGCGGAAACCCCCAATACGGTCGCCATCGACCGGCACCTCAGGTCCGCGCAGGCCCACACGTGGCAGATCTCCGCGCAGCGCGAGCTGCCCGCGTCGCTCACGGTCACCGCCGCGTATGTGGGGACGAAGGGCAGCCGCCTGATGCAGGCCTATCTGCCCAACACTTACCCCCGCGGAGGCATCGAGGCCTGCGACTCGTGTCCGTCGGGATTCGTGTTCGTCGGTTCGGACGGCAGCTCGCTTCGCCATGCCGGTCAGTTCACCGTGCGCCGGCGGCTCCACGACGGCTTCACGGCATCGGCGCAGTACACCTTGGCGAAAGCGGTGGACGACGCGTCGTCTTTCAGCAATGGCGGGGTCACCATCCGATCGCTCACGATCGCGCAGGACTGGCTCGATCTCGGCGCCGAGCGCAGCCCCTCGGCATTCGATCAGCGCCATCTGATCACGCTGGCCTTTCAGTTCACCAGTGGAGCGCGGGTCGCCGGCCAGTCGACGCAAACGAGTAGCTGGGACTGGCTGCGCAAGGATTGGACGCTCGGGATGCAGCTGACGGCCGGCAGCGGGCTGCCATTCACGCCGGTCGCGTTCGTCTCGAAGAGCGGCAGCGCGTTCGTGGGCCAGCGTCCCATACTGACGGGGGAGTCGCCGCGGCCGGTCGTCGAGGGTACGTACGCCAATCCGGCCGCGTACGTGACGCCTCCCTCCGGGATGTGGGGAACCGCCGGCCGCAACTCCATACGAGGCCCGGCTGCGTTGTCACTCGACGGCGCGTTGTCGCGGTTGCTGCCGCTGCGCGGCCGGCTGACGATGGAGGCGCGGCTGACGGCGACGAACCTGCTCAACCGGGTGACGTTCGACGCCATCGACGCCGTGATCTCCAGCCCCCAGTTCGGACGGCCGTCACGCGCCAATCCGATGCGCGCGATTCAGGCGGGCATCCGCCTGCGGTTTTGATGCGCTGGATCGCCGCGCTCGTGGCCGTGGTCCTCGCGCAGCCGCAGGGCCAGCCGACCTTCCGCACGTCCGTTCATCTGATCGTCCAGCCGGTCACCGTGAAGGATCGCGCAGGCAACCCGATCCGCGGCCTGACGCCGGCGGATTTCACCGTCACCGAGGACGGCCTTCCGCAGGAGATCACCTTCGTCGAGTACGAGGAACTCGAGGCCCCGGCCGCCACCGCAACGGTCCGATCGAATGACATTCCGTCCACGGAGGCATCGCGTCCGCTCGTGCCGGTCCCAGGCGATCCCAGATACCGCGGCCGGCGCCTGATCGTGCTCTACTTCGACCTCTATCGCGCCACCATGTCGGACCAGGCGCGCGCGCTCGCCGGCGCCGCCGCTTACGTGGACCATTCGCAGCCGGCGGCCGACCTGCTGGCGATCATGGTGTTCGACGGCCGCGGCGTCCGCCTGCGCCAGGACTTCACCGACGATCGCGAAGCGCTGCACCGGACGCTCGCCACCATTGGCGGCGAGGCCCAGGACGACCTCGAGTTCGGTGTGAAGTGGGATCCCGGAGGTGCGTTCGGCGAAGACGACGATACGTTCAACATGTTCA
>Ga0070670_100005524_pt1 | contig 10669 bp, 9 predicted proteins | sample KBSS63metaG_FD_64665 | JGI IMG/M metagenome (GOLD analysis project Ga0070670, IMG submission 64665) | Switchgrass rhizosphere microbial communities from Kellogg Biological Station, Michigan, USA - KBS S6-3 metaG | ecosystem: Host-associated > Plants > Roots > Rhizosphere > Soil ... | reverse complement strand
GGCGAGGTCAATGCCGACCGGCTCGCCAAGCTGCAGGAATTCTACGTGGCCAAGGGCTTCATCCAGAAGGCGACGCCGGTCGACGAGCTCTATACCAACGCCTTCATCAAATAGGACGGCGCGGCCACGCTGCGCAACAAGCGCGTGAGCGACAGCCGCCGCCGCGAGCTATTTCTTGTAGCCGTCCGTTCCCTGCCACCCGTGCTTTGAAATATCGAAGATAACCCCGTCGGGGTCCTTGAACTTGCGCTCGAAATTGCCGTGCCGCTCGTCGCCGAGGTCGAAGAAGAACTTGCCGCCATTCGCCTCGATGCGCTTCTCGGCTTCGGCAAGGTCCTCGACCTGGAAACCGAAATGATGCGCGCCCACGAAGCTCTGGCCCTCCTTGATGTCGGATGCCTTGCTGCCGGCCGCGCCGGTGAAATTGAGCAGGGCGAGATTGATCACCCCGTCGCTCATATAGATCGCGGAACCGATCTCCAGATCCTCGCGGCCGATGCGCTTGAGATCGAAGACATTGGCGTAGAATTCCGCCGACTTTTCGAGATCCTTCACACAGACCGCAAAATGGCGCAGACGGGCCATGGAAATCCTCCTCGCGGGCGCCGATTGCCCTTGCAGCGCATCATAGCGCCGTCGCCGCGGCGAGAGCTACCCTTCACGGCGCAATGACGTAATAATCCCTCGGTGAAGAAACGACACGCCGAAATCGTAGGTGGGGGTTTTGCCGGCCTTACCGCCGCTTGCGCGCTGGCGCAGCGCGGCTGGAGCGTGCGCGTGCATGAGCGCGGCGAGCGCCTGCGCACAACCGGTGCAGGCATCTATATCTACGAGAACGGGTTGCGCGTGCTCGCGGCGGTGGGCGCCTACGACGCCGCGGTGAAGGGCGCGCCCTTCGCCCACACCCGCGAGGTGCGTGACGACCGCAACCGGGTGATCTCGGTGCACCGCTGGGTCGGCAGCCGCGTGTTCAGCATCGTGCGCCAGACGGTCATCAATGCGCTGGCGGCGGCGGCGGCCCGCGCCGGTGCCGAGATCATCACCGGCTCGGTGGCGACCGGGGCGAGCGCCGACGGCAAGCTCGTGCTGGCGGACGGACGGCGACTGAGCGCCGACCTGATCGTCGCCGCCGACGGCAGCAATTCGGCGCTGCGTGACGGGCTCGGGTTGCTGGCGATGCGCAAATATCTGGTCGACGGCTCGACGCGCCTCCTAATCGCGAAGACCGCCGAGGAGCGGTTGTCCGCCGACGGCGCCACCACGGTCGAATACTGGTCCGGCAGCCGACGTGTGCTCTACACGCCCTGCAGCGAGACCGACGTCTATATCGCGCTCACGATGCTCGACAGCGACGCGCTCGCCAAGGCGACCCCGGTGCGCAAGGATGCCTGGAAATCGTGGTTTCCGCATCTCGAGCCGCTGATCGAGCGCATCGGCAGCGAGGGCCGCTACGACCGCTTCGACCTGATCAAGCTCAGCCGCTGGTCGGCAGGAAAGGTGGCGGTGGTCGGCGACGCCGCTCATGCACTGCCGCCGAACATCGGCCAGGGCGGCGGATGCGCCATGATGAACGCACTCTCGCTGGCGGTCTATCTCGACCGCGAGGCGGATGTGCCGGCGGCGCTGGCGACATGGGAGCGCAACGAGCGCCCGGTGACCGAACACGCGCAACGCGTGTCCTACCTGCTCGGCCTGCCGACCACCTGGCCGCCGGCCCTGCGCGCCATGGCGCTGGCGGTGGCCGGGCGCTCGAAATGGCTGGTCCGCCAACGCACCAAGACGGCGCTGCACCGGCCGACAGGGACGACGCCTTAGCCGACATCGCGCCCGGCCCGAGCGACGCCCGGATTTTCACCGCGCTCCCAATATGTGCTGGACCGCGCCGTCGATGCTGGCTTCCGCCTCGCGCGCGGAGAGCGTCTTCTGCACCCCCAGGAGCATGCGCAGATGCGCATAGCCGCGCAGGAGCTCGAGAAACTCCTCGGCCGTTCGCCGCGGATTAGGCAGATTGAGGGACCTGCGGCTGTTGTGGCGCTCGAGATAAGCGGCAAGCATGGCGATGCATGCCTCGGGTCCGCTCTTGTAGAACAGACGACCGAGCGCGGGAAATCTCCGACTCTCCGCGATCACGATGCGATGCAGCTCGATCGTGTCGCGCGCGAACAGGATCGCCACCATCTTGCGCGCGAAGCCGCGCAAGGCCTCCTCCGGCCGCCGCTCCAGCATTCGCTCCAGGTCCTCGTCGATGATGCGCTCGCACAGGTCGCGGATGACGCCGGCAAAAAGTTGCTCCTTGCTCCGAAAGTACCGGTAGACCGTCATCTTGGAGACGCCGGCCGCGGCGGCGATCTCATCCATGCTGGCGCCTTCGAATCCGTGCCGGAGGAAGACGTCCTTCGCGCCGCCGACGATGCTCGCCCGCTTGACATCGAAGCGCGTCACCGCGGACGCCACCGCACCGGAAGCCATCGACAGCGCTCCTTGCCGGAAATGATACTATCCAGTATCATCGCTTCACACCTTGGATCAAGGACGAGCGGCTTTTGATCGGCTGCATCCGGCCGCGCTTGCGTCACGAGAGCGACAGATGACCGACATCGAGGATGAACTTTCGCGGTTAATCGCGCCCGGGCGCGTGCACCGTCGGCTCTACACCGATCCCGCCATCTTCGAGATGGAGATGCGGCGGATCTTCGATGCCGCCTGGATCTATGTGGGACACGAGAGCCAGATCAGGAATCCGGGCGACTATTTCGCCACCCAGATGGGGCGCAAGCCGGTCGTGCTGGTGCGCGACAACGACGGAACGGTGCGGGTGATCCACAACCAGTGCGCCCATCGCGGTGCGTTGGTGGTGGCGACCGACAAGGGCAATGCCCCGGAGTTCACCTGCTGCTATCACGGCTGGACCTACCATCTCGATGGACGCCTCAAGGCGGTACCGCTCAATCACGGCTACCCGCAAGGCTTCGACCCCAAGGATCCGAAGCTGGCGATGCTGCAGGCGCCGCGGGTGAAGAGCTATCGCGGCTTCGTGTTCGCGAGCGGCAAGAGCGACGGGCCGAGTCTCGAGGAATGGCTCGGCCACATGACGACGTCGCTCGACGACATGATCGATCGCGCGCCCGAGGGCGAGATCGAGGCCGCGGGCGGCGTGTTCAAGCACGCCTATGACGGCAACTGGAAGGTCTATTTCGAGAACCTGTGCGATGCCGCCCACCCGCTGTTCACCCATCGCTCCTCGATCGAGGCGGCGCAGCAGCAATCCGATGACGTGCACAGCGATGGGACCGGCGAGATCGCCATCCGCCAGATGCGCCAGAACGGCGCGCCCTACAGCTTCTGGGAGTCGCAGGTCGGCATCTGGACCTATCCCAACGGCCACAGCTATCTCGGAGACTATCACGACGATTCCAAGCTGGTCGCGGCGCTGAAAGACCCGGTGTTCCGCGACTACATCGCCGCGCTCGAAAAGAACAAGGGCAAGGCCGAAACCAAACGCATTCTCGAGGTACGCCGCTGGAACTCGAACATCTACCCGAATGTCTCGTTGATGAGTCAGTTCCAGCAATTGCGCGTCGTGCACCCGATCGCGGTCAATCGAACGGTCGTGCACACCTACAGCTTCCGACTCAAGGGCGCGCCGGAGCAGATGTTTCGTAACACCATCAGCTTTGCCAACATCGTCAACGGCACCGGCTCGCTCGTGCTCACCGACGATCTCGAGATCTACAATCGGCTCGACATGGGGATGTCGAGCGAAGGCGCCGAATGGCTGCAGATCGGCCGCGGCTATCGCAGCGACGTTCCCGATACGCATGGTGGCCGGCGCGGCAAGAACTCGACCAGCGAGGTCTATATCCGCAACATGCTCGATGCCTGGCTCGGGCTCATGACCGACCGGCAGGCGGCGCCGGCCCGCGCCGCTTCCTGATCCCGACCAGCACCATGGCAAAAGGCCGCAAGTCCAAGGCGAAGACCGCAGCGCGTGTGCGGCGCCCGTTACCGGCACCGCGCCCGCGCACGACCCGCGGCCGTGCGGTGCCCCTCGATCAAGGGAGCTGCGAGCGGTTCCTGCTGCACGAGGCGCGGCTGCTCGATGAGGCCAGGTTCGACGACTGGCTCGCGCTGTTCACTCCCGAGGGCTGGTACTGGGTGCCGAGCGAGCCCGACCAGAACAATCCGCACGACACAGTCTCGCTGATCTACGATGACCGGCGCCTGCTGGAGACGCGGGTGCGGCGGTTGGCGAGCCCGCGCATCTATTCGCAGGAGCCGCGCTCGCGCACCAGCCGCATCGTCGGCAATATCTCGATCGAGGACAGTGGCAGCGACGGCTGCACCGTGCGCTCGAAGTTCGTGATGATCGAATACCGCCGCGAGAGCCAGCGGCTGTTCGCAGGCACTGCCTTCCATCGTTTGGTATGGGCGGATGGCGGCATCCGGATCGCCTCCAAGCGCGTTGATCTGGTCAACTGCGACGCCCCGCTCGACGGCATCGTCGTGCCATTTTGACGGGCCGGCGCTGCGGTCGCGTGTCCGGACAAATCTAGCGAAGCGGAGCGAGACCGGGACCCGGCGCAGGACGCACGAAGCGGAGCGCGGCTCGAGAAGGAGCCTTGCGCACGCCAGCGCTCGCAGCGACGCGAAAGCGTCTATTCCGGACCGGCATATTTGCCGGCAGTTGCCGGGAACATCGATTTGACGATCTTCATTTTCGAGATGTCGACGGTGGCATCCATGTGCAGGAAGATGGCGGCATCGCGCAGCAACTTCTCGACCCCGAAATCGAGCATGATGCCGTTGCCGCCGTGCAGCTCGACGGCGTGCTGGGCGACTTTCATGATCTCCTCCGACGCGAACACCTTGGCCATGTTGCACAGCGTGTCGGCGTCGGGTGCGTTGTCGTCGACGGCGCGGGCCGCGCGCTCGAGCAACGCGCGCACCGCTTCGATGCGGGTCGCCATGTCGGCGAGACGCAGCGCCACCGCCTGGTGCTTGATCAGAATCCGCCCGCCCTGCACGTAGTTCTGCACGTAATCGGAGGTCACTTCGAAGCACCGCACGCCGACGCCGAGATTCTTCGACGCCTGGATGATCTTTCCCGGTCGAAAATAGACCCCGGCCTGGCCGAGCGCGTCGTTCTCGACCAAGAGGTGATCTTCCGGTACCCGCATGTCCTCGAACACCAGCTCGCCGTTGTTCATGAACCGGCAACCCAGCGTCTCGTTGCAGCGCGCGACCGTGAGCCCGGGCGTGTCGCGCGGCACCAGGAACGATGACGTGCCTTGCAGCATGCCGACCTTTGGATTGGTGTTGGCATAGACCACGTAGAGGCCGGCGTCGTAGCCGTTGGAGATGAACTGCTTGCGGCCGTTGATGATCCACTCGCCGTTCTTCCTGACCGCGCGGGTCTGCATCGCGGCTTCCGGCACGTTGTAGGGGAGCCAGCGGTCGGAGGCGCCGCGCGGCTCGGTCAAGCAATGGGCGAGCAGGAACTGCGGATCTCCGGTCAGGCGCTTGAACCATTTCTCCTGCAGGTGGCGCGGCGCGAGGTTGCGCAACAGCACCGAAACCTTCCAGTTCTGCACCAGCTTGTCGGACAGGCCGGAATCCCCGCGTGCGATTTCCTCGGAAATGAGCGCGAACGTCTGCACTTCCGTTCCCGGCTCGAGCTCGACGCCGCCGAATTCCTCTGGCACGCCGAGCGTGCGAATGCCGATCTTGTCGGCGCCGTCCAGGATTTCCGGCGGCAACCGGTTTTCCGGAGTCATGATCCATTCGCGCTGCCAGTTGCCGCGGATGAACGGAATCACCACGTCATCGACGAAGTCGCGGCACGATTGCCGCATCAGGCGCTGCTCTTCCGAGAGTTGGGACATCTTGCGTTTTCCTTCCGGCACGCGATCCGAAGATTCGTAGGTCGGGCTAGCGGCGCGTTGCGCGCTGCATTGGCGGGGTGCTGCTTCCGCGCGTAGCTGGGGTTCCGCCTGTCGTCACGGGTTACGCGCGGAATGAGAGAACCGCAAGCATCGCAGCTCTGCAGGGCCGCACCATGCGTCGCGACGATGCGGTGGCTAGGCCGCCTTCCTGCTTGCCAGGAATTCGCCCATGCGGTCGAGAGCGCGCAGAATGTTGTCGGTCGAATTGGCGTAGCTGAGCCGCACATAGCCTTCGCCCAGAATGCCGAAGTCGGGACCGCCGATGATCGCGACGCCGGCGTCCTCCAGCAGCGAGGCGGCGAGCGCCTTGGCCTGCCACCCCGTTCGCTTGATGTTGGGGAAGGCGTAGAACGCGCCCTTGGGCGTGGCGCAGGAGACGCCGGGAAGGCGATTGAGTCCCTCGACCACAACCTTCCGCCGCCGGTCGAACTCGGCCACCATCTTCGCCACTTCGTCCTGCGGCCCCTGGAGCGCAGCGAGCCCGGCATATTGCGCCGATGCATTGACACAGGAGTGCAGGTTGACCGCGAGCTTGCGCGCATAGTCGTAAAGTTTGCCCGGCCAGATCGCGTAGCCGAGGCGCCAGCCGGTCATGGCATAGGTTTTCGACCAGCCGTTGAGCAGAATCAGGCGGTCGCGAATCGACGGATAGGACAGCAGGCACACGTGGCGCTCCCCGTCGTAGACCATGTGGTCGTAGATCTCGTCCGACATGATCGCGACGTCGGGAAATTTCTCCAAGCCGGCAACAAGCCGGTCGATCTCGCGCTTTGGCGTCACCCCGCCGGTCGGATTTGCGGGTGAATTGACGATCAACAGCCGCGTCTGCGGCGTGATCAGCTTCAGCGTCTCGTCGGCCGAGAAGGCAAAATTGTTCTCCTCGCGGATCGGCACCGGGACCGGCCGCGCGCCGGTAAATTCGATCATGGAGCGATAGATCGGGAAGCCGGGATCGGGATAGAGGATGTCCGCGCCGGGCTCGCCGAACATCAGAATCGATATGAACATCGTGGGCTTGCCGCCCGGCAGGATCATCACTTCATCCGGCGACACGGCGACCTTGAAGCGCTTGCCGAGGTCTGCCGCCACCGCCTCGCGCAGCGGAGGAATGCCGACCGCTGGGGTGTAGCCGTGGTGACCGTCGCGCAAAGCCTTGATCGCGGCCTCGACGATGAAGTCGGGGGTGCGGAAGTCGGGTTGGCCAATGCCGAGATTGATGATGTCGCGGCCCTGCGCCGCCAGCGCATTGGCGCGCGCGAGCACGGCAAAGGCATTTTCCTCGCCGATGCGGTCAAACGCCGGAACAGTCTTGAACATGGGATCGCTTCTCTTGCATCAGGCGAATAGCGCGTGGTGAAGGGCAAGTAGCGGGGCGCAGACCATCCCCGCCAATGGCCCACTCCCCTATTCGCTACTTACTACTCCGCCGCTCGCCAATGTGTCACGCCCGGCGCACCATCGCCGGCACGAGGTGCTTGATCGACGGCGCGCCGACCTGCTGCATCATGGCGTAAGTTTCGGTACGCAGCAGTTCCAGCACCCGCTCGACGCCGGGCTGGCCGAAGGCGCCAAGACCCCAGATATAGGGCCGACCGACGCAGACCGCGTTCGCGCCGATGCACAATGCCTTGACGATGTCGGAACCGCGACGGAAGCCGCTGTCGACGATGATCGGGATGCGGCCGTTCACGGCTTCGACGATCTCCGGTAGTGCGTCGATGGTCGATCGCCCGGAATCCTCGCTGCGGGCGCCGTGATTGGACACGATGATCGCGTCGATGCCGTTGTCGGCAGCGAGCACCGCGTCCTCCCAGGCGAGGATGCCCTTGAGTACGATCTTCATCTTGGTGGTGTCGCGCAGGCGCTTGAAGTAATCCCAGGTCATGGCCGAGGACTGGGTGTTGGTCAGCCCCGAGAGATCGATGCCCTGATACATGGCACGGGTCTTCATGCTCGCCTGCAGGCTTGAACGGTCGTGGCAGCCATTGCAGTCGCGGGTATCGGAGGGCCGCATCCGGAACAGGGTCTCCTGGTTGCGGCCGCCGCTGCGGTCGATGGTCACCGCCACCGCGTAACAGCCCGCCTTCTCCGCGCGCTTCACCAAAGCTTCCGCCACTTCCCATTTGTTGGTGGCGTAGAGCTGGTACCAGATCGGCTGGCCGCGCGCGCTGCTGACATCCTCGACCCCGAGGCTGGTCGCGGTCGACAGGATCTGCAGATGATTTCCAACCTTGGCGGCGCGGGCCGAGGCGACCTCGCCCTCGTCGTGGAACGACCGCTGGCCGCCGACCGGCGCCAGCACGATGGGGCTCGGGTACTTCACGCCGAGAATATCGACCGACATGTCGACCTTGCTGACGTCGACCAGCCGACGCGGGCGCAGCTGAAATTTCAAGAAGCCCTCGCGATTGGCGCGCAACGTGACTTCGTCATCGATACCGGAGGCCATGTAGCCGAAATGCGCAGGCGGAACGTTGGCGCGGCAGACCGGCTCGAAATCGAAGACGTTGATCGCCTCCTTGGGCGTCTTGATCAGTTCGGTGGTGCGCATCGGCGCCCACATCAGCGGATCGGGCAGCTTGGTCCCGGGTATCGGGCCTTCGCCGGCGAAGGCTTCGAGCCCGCCGGCGGCGAGCAGCGGACTTCCGGCCAGGAACTGCAGGAACTTGCGGCGGCTGGCGGCTTGATCGGCAAACGACGGCATCGTGGGCCCTCCCTCAAGAGCAGCGGACCAGCGCTCCAGCTCTTTCGGCTGGAATGAGCGCGGCACCCGGTCCATCCTACACGGCGGATGGTTCGAGACAATCGGGTCCGATCCGGTCGAAGTTACCGCCCCGCAAACGGAAGGAATCCCATGGCCACTGTCGTCGAAAAACGCGCTGCGTTCCGCAAACTGCATGCCGGCGGATGCTTCGTCATTCCCAATCCGTGGGACATCGGCACCACGCGCTACTTGCAGCATCTCGGCTTCAAGGCGCTCGCCACCACGAGCGCCGGTTTCGCGTTCTCGCGCGGCCTTCCCGATGCGGCGGTGTCGCGCGACGACATGCTTGCGCATATCGCCGAGATCGTTGCCGCAACCGATCTTCCCGTGAATGCCGATTTCGAAGGCGGCTATGCGCAGGCGTCCGAGGGCGTCGCGGAGAGCGTGCGGCTGTGCGTCGAGACCGGCGTCGCGGGATTGTCGATCGAGGATTCGACCGGCGACAAGAACGAGCCGCTCTACGATCTCGACCTTGCGGTGGCGCGCATGAAAGCGGCGCGCGCGGCGATCGACAAAGCCGGCGGTGATGTTCTGCTGACCGGCCGCGCCGAATGTTTCCTGGTCGGCCGCCCCGATCTCGACGAGACGGTCCGGCGGCTGAAGGCCTATTCCACCGCCGGCGCCGATTGCCTTTACGCGCCGGGCATCCGCACCCCGGAGCAAATCGCGGCGGTGGTGAAGGCGGCCGCACCCAAGCCGGTCAACGTGCTGATGCCAGGCGCACTCGGCATCACGGTCGCCGACCTCGAAGCGCTCGGTGTCCGCCGCATCAGCGTCGGCGGCACGCTTGCGCGGGTCGCCTGGGGCGCGTTCATCCGCGCGACCAAAGAGATCGCGAGCGACGGCCGCTTCGACGCATTCAAGGAAGCCGCCGCGCATGCCGAGATCAACGGCTTCTTCCGCGACGACATGAAGACGCGATGATCGCCGCGTCGCCGAGCGGATCCGAGCCGCATCCGATCACCGGTCAGCCGGTCGGCCTACCGGTCGATGCGAGGCCGGCACGGCGGCCCGGTGCCGTGACCCTCGACGGTCGCTTCGGCCGGATCGAACGGCTGGATCCGAGACACGCTGCGGCCTTGTGGAAGGCGGTCGCGGGCCACGACCAGATCTGGACCTATATGTCGGCGTATGGCCCGCTTGCCGACTTCGCCGCCTTCGCCGAGTGGCTCGCCGGACGGGTGACGCTCGACGATCCTTACTCCTACGCGATCGTCGACCGCTCCGGGCAAGCGTTGGGGATCGCGACGCTGATGGAGATCCGCCCGGCCATGGGCGTGATTGAGGTCGGGCATATCCTGTATTCGCCCGCCCTGCAGCGCACGCCGCTCGGAACCGAGGCGCAGTACCTGCTCGCGCGCTACGCGTTCGAGACACTCGGCTACCGCCGCTACGAATGGAAGTGCAACGCACTCAACGCGCCGTCGCGCCGGGCGGCACTGCGTTATGGTTTCGTCTTCGAAGGCGTGCTGCGCCAGCACATGATCGCAAAAGGCCGCAATCGCGACACCGCCTTCTTCTCGATGATCGAGAGCGAGTGGCCCGCGCGCAAGGCCGCATTCGAGCGCTGGCTGGCGCCGGATAACTTCGACGCGGATGGCAGGCAGAGGGCGAGCCTCAGCGAGTTGAACGGCGCGCGACCATCGCCGGGATAAGGAGCAAACTTCGTGCACATACTCATCACCGGCGCGGCCGGCATGATCGGGCGCAAGCTGACCGGACGGCTCGCCAAGGACGGCGAACTCCATGGCCGCCAGATCGACAAGCTGACGCTGCTGGACGTGGTGCCGCCGACCCCGGCCAGCAACTTCGCCGGACGGACCGCAATGATCGCGGCGGATCTCGCCACGCCCGGCGAAGCAGCCCGCGCCGTCGAAGGCCGGCCCGATATCATCTTCCATCTCGCCGGAGTGGTATCGGGTGAAGCCGAGCTTGATTTCGACAAGGGCTATCGCGTCAATCT
>Ga0070670_100005523_pt1 | contig 10672 bp, 8 predicted proteins | sample KBSS63metaG_FD_64665 | JGI IMG/M metagenome (GOLD analysis project Ga0070670, IMG submission 64665) | Switchgrass rhizosphere microbial communities from Kellogg Biological Station, Michigan, USA - KBS S6-3 metaG | ecosystem: Host-associated > Plants > Roots > Rhizosphere > Soil ... | reverse complement strand
GAGTTCTGCATCTCCTGCACGATGCCGGAGAGGCTCGCCTTCACCACTTCGAGATCGACGGCGTCGATAGACATTGGTTTATCTACCAGCTCTCAGTCGTAGGGTGGGCAAAGGCGCGTGGCACGCTGCCGAAAGCACAATCGCTCGTTCGCGGCGTCGTGCCCACGCGTGGATCGGATGTCTCGCGCAGGATTGAAAACGCGTGGGCACGGCGCGCACGGACTGATCATTCGTTCGAAGGAGTCACAGCAATGCGCGCCTTTGCCCACCCTACCGCCTTCCGTTCCTACGTCACAATCAGGTTCTTCCATTCGTCCACCCGCGCGCTCTGGCCGGGGCAGATAACGGTCGTACAGTCGAACTGGTCGAGGATCGCCGGCCCCGCCACCGTCAAGCCGACGTCGAGCCGTTCGCGCTGATAGACCGGGCATTCGAGCTCTCGACCATCGAAGCGCACGCGCCGCACCTGCCGTTGCGCAGCGGCCAGCGTGGTGCCCGCGGGCGCGAATTTCGGCATTTCGACGGGCGGGACGAGGCCGATGCCGCGCACGCGATAGGAGACGATCTCGACCGGCTCCTCCGGCGCCATGTGGCCGAACATCGTTTGATGCTGTTGGTCGAAGATTGTCCGGAGCTGTTTCAGATCTGCGTCCTGCAGCGGCTGGGCGGGGCAGGGGACGGCGATCTCATAGCCCTGACCGCCATAACGCATGTCGAGCGCACGTTCGACGCGGATGTGATTGGCCGCAAAACCATCATCGCGCAACTCCGAGAGCGCCTGCGCCACCATGCGCTCGAACATGCCGTTCACATCCGCCGATGTGACCTCGCTCAGCGGCGTGAGCTTCGAGCGGATGTAGTCGTGCTTGACGTCTGACATCAGCAGGCCGATGGCGGAAAACACGCCGGGATAAAGCGGCACGATCACGCCCGCCATGCCGAGGGCTCGGGCGATGCGGCCGGCATGCAGCGGTCCCGCCCCGCCGAAGGCGAGCAGCATGAAGTCGCGCAGGTCATGGCCGCGCATGGTGGAAATCGCCTTGATCGCTTCTTCCATCTTCACGTCGATGACGCGGACGATGCCCTCCGCCGCTTCCGCAACGTCCAGGTCGAGTGGCCGGGCCACCGCGGTCTCGATCGCGGCGCGCGCCTTGGCGGCATCGAGCCGCATGCGCCCACCCAGGAAGTTATCTTCGCCGAGATAGCCGAGCAGGAGGTTGCAGTCGGTGATGGTCGGCGCCGCCCCTCCGCGCCCGTAGCAAGCCGGCCCCGGCACGGCGCCGGCACTGTGGGGGCCAACCTGCAGCACGCCGAAACGATCGACCGTCGCAATCGTGCCGCCCCCGGCGCTCACCGTATTGATGTCCAGCATCGGCACGGCGAGATCGCGCCCCTCGATCTTTCCCCGGCTCGACAGCAGCGGCTCGCCGTCCTTGATGAGGGCGACGTCGCAGGAGGTTCCACCCATGTCGAAGGTGATGATGTTGGCCGATCCGCTCATGCCGCAGGCGAACACGCCCGCGGTCACGCCGCCCGCCGGACCCGACAACACCGTGGTGACGGCCCGGCGCGCCGCGGCGGCAAAGGTCGCCATGCCGCCATTCGACTGCATGATGTATTTTTGCCGCGTGGCGATGCCGGCGCCGGAGAGACGCTGGTCGAGTTGCGCGATATAGCGCGCCAGAATCGGCTGCAGGTAGGCGTTGATGACGGTCGTGCTCAGCCGGTAATACTCGCGGATCTGCGGCAGCACTTCGCCCGAGAGCGAGACGCTGCATTCGGGCATTTCCTCGAGCACGATGTCGCGCACGCGCGCCTCGTGCTCGGGGTGCAGGAACGAAAACAGCAGGCATACCGCGATCGACTCGATGTTCTGCGCCTTGAGCTCGCGCACGGTGTCGCGCAGGGCTGTCTCATCGAGTGCGCGCAGCACGTTGCCGCGGAAATCGACCCGTTCCTTCACCTCGCCGGTGCGGCATGCAGGCACCAGCGGCGCCGGCTTGTCGTACATGACGTCGAAGATCGCCGTGCCATAGGGTCGGGCCTGCTCGCCCACGGGATAGATCCCCCGAAATCCCTCCGTGACCAGCAAACCGGTCCTGGCGCCCTTGCCTTCGAGCAGGGCATTGGTCCCCACCGTGGTGCCGTGGCAGAAATAGCCGATGTCGGCAGCCTCGGTGGCGCTTGCGAGCAGAGCTTCGAGCCCTGCAAGGATCGCGCGCGACGGATCGTCCGGCGTCGACGGAATCTTGGCGATCGATATTTCGCCGGTCTGCTCGTTGAGATGGACGAAATCCGAAAATGTTCCTCCGGTGTCGACGGTGACGCGGTAACGAGCCATGCGATGATTCGAAGTCCACGCGAGCAAGCAGCGGCGGGCTATAAGGACATGGCCCTTTGCCGGCGTCAAAGGACATTATCCGCAAGCGGGTCGCGTGCCGGCGACAGCGGTGCGAGACCAGGAGGACGACGTCGTGGACAGCGCTGATTTTGATGCGCTCGAGGAGAAAGCCCGCGCCACGCTCTCGCCCGCTGCCTACGCCTTTGCGGCGGCGGGGGCCGACGACGAGATTACGCTGGCCGCGAATATTGCCGCATGGCGGCGGCTGCGCCTGCGCCCGCGCGTGCTCAACGACGTCGCTCGGATCGATACCAGCGCCAGCATCCTGGGGAACCGGTGCGCTGCTCCGATCATGGTCGCCCCGTTTGGGCGCCACAAGCTGTTTCATCCCGAAGGCGAGCGCGCCACCGCGCGCGGCGCGGCAGCGGCCGGCGCCGTCTTCGTTCTGCCGACCACGTCGACGGTCAGCATCGAAGAGGTCGCGCGCGAGCCCGGCAGCGCGCCGCGCTGGTTCCAGCTCTATCTGCCGCCGGAGCGTGCCTTGGCGGAGAATCTGATCGACCGCGCGGCGGCGGCGGGCTTTGACGCCGTCGTGCTCACGGTCGATCAGCCGGTCTACGGCTCGAGTCCGCGCGCGGCGCGCGCACCGCTGGCGGCGTCGCCGGACATTCGCAACGCCAATCTGCCGGGCCAACCCATTGCCCAGCATTCCTACAAGGCCGGCCACACCGGCTCGGTGACATTTCCGGCGACTTTGGGCGATCTCGAATGGCTGGTGCGGCGTTCGGCCATGGACGTGCTGGTGAAGGGTGTCCTGCGCGGCGACGACGCCGTGCGTTGCGTGGACGCCGGGGCGAAGGCGATCATCGTCTCGAACCACGGCGGCCGCCATCTCGACGGCGCCGTCGCGACGGCCGATGCGCTGCCGGAGATTGCCGATGCGGTCGCCGGCAAAGCGGAGGTCTATGTGGATGGCGGCATCCGTCGCGGCACCGACATTGTTAAAGCGCTGGCGCTCGGCGCCCGGGCGGTGCTGGTTGCACGCCCGGTCGTCTGGGGCCTTGCGCTCGACGGAGCCGAGGGCGTGCGCGCAGTGCTCGATCATCTGCGCGCCGAACTCGTCCGTGCCATGGCGCTGTGCGGGGCCGCGCGGCTCGATCAGATCAGTGACGATCTCGTGACCAAGCCAGGATGCGGGGCGATGATGGCGAGAAATGCTGTTGTAATCGGCAGTCGATCGCGATGACATAGCGCAGACAGGAAGACCGGAGGGGAAATGGCCGAGCAGACCGTCGCACCAACAAAACCGCAGGCTAGCGCCGACGTGCCACGGGTGCACGCGGCGGCGCTGACGGCATTCATCAAGCGCGCCTTCGAAGCCGCCGGTCTTCCGGACGGTGATGCGAACATCCTGGCCGGCCTTATGGTCGAAGCCGATTTGCGCGGCAGCGATACCCACGGCGTGATCCGCCTGCCGCTCTATCTGCGCCGCCTGAAGGCCGGCGGCGTGAACCCCCGCCCGAATATCCGCATCGTGCAGGAGAAGCCGGCAACCGCGCTGGTCGACGGCGACAATGGCATGGGTCATCTGGTCATGCGCTTTGCGGCCATGACCGCGATCGAGAAGGCCAAGCAGGCCGGTGTCGGCTGGGTGGGGGCGCGCATGAGCAATCACGCGGGTCCGGCCGCGCTTTATGCCATGATGCCGCTCGCCCATGACATGATCGGGCTTTATCTCGCCGTCGGCAGCAACAACCATCTGCCGCCCTGGGGCTCGACCGAGAACCTGCTCGGCACCAATCCTATCGCCATTGCTATTCCGGCTGGGGAAGAGCCGCCGATCGTGCTCGACATGGCGCCGACGGTCGCGGCCTTCGGCAAGGTTCGGCTCAAGATGCAGCGCGGCGAGGAGATGCCGGTCGGCTGGATGATCGACCGTAAGGGCAAGCCGCTCACCGACCCCAAGCATGCGGAAGACGGCCTGCTGCTCCCGATCGGCGATTACAAGGGCTACGGGCTGAGCCTGATCATCGGGCTTCTGGCCGGAACGCTCAACGGCGCGGCGTTCGGACGGGAGGTCATCGATTTCGTCAAGGAGCCCGGCAACGCGACCAATACCGGCCATGCCATCGTCGCGGTGTCGGTGGACGCCTTCGCGCCCGCCGCGACCTTCAAGCGTCATGTCGATGCCGCCATCCGCACGATGCGGGGCGCCGAACGGTTGCCCGGCGTCGATCGCGTCTGGCTGCCCGGCGAGCAGAGCCACCACAAGCGGCAGGACCGCATGACGAGCGGGATTCCCATGCCCAAGCCGTTGCGCGCCAGCCTCGATACTGCAGCGCGCGATCTCGGCATCGCGCCACTCGATTGAGCCGATGCACAGCGGCGCACCAATTCGATGTGCGCAGGGTGAGCGCGCATGAGCAACCCCGCCGCGGTTGGCGTGATCGGCATTGGCCTGTTGGGCCAGGCGTTCGTGCATCGGCTGCGGAACGCCGGCTTTGACGTCGTCGGCTTCGACGTCGATGCCGGCAAGGATGCCAGGCTTATAGAACTTGGCGGCCAAGTTGCGTCGTCCGTCGCCGACCTCGCGCGACGCTGCGACCCGCTTGTTCTGGCGGTGTTCAGCACCGACCAGGTGGAGGCGGTCGTCGAAAACGAATTGTTGCCGGCGCTGGGGGAGGGCTCCGGGAAGATCGTGCTGTGCGCCAGCACATGTGACCCCGAACGCATCGCGGCCTTGGGGCAGCGCGCGGCAACGCGCGGGCTGCGCCTGCTGGAGACCCCGGTCTCGGGCGCGAGCGGACAGGTAAGCCGCGGCGAGGGCGTCGGGCTGATCGGCGGTGATCCGCATGTCATCGCCGAAGTGGAACCGGTCCTGCGCGCGATGTTTCCGACCTATTTCCATATCGGCAAGGTCGGCGACGGCGGCCGCGCCAAGCTCGCGGTCAATCTTATTCTCGGCCTCAATCGGCTGGCCGTAGCCGAGGGTCTGGTCTTTGCCGAGCGGCTGGGGCTCGATCCCGAAGCCTTCCTCAAGGTGGCGCGCAGCTCCGCCGCCTATTCGCAGGTCATGGATATCAAGGGTGCCAAGATGATCCGCGGCGAGTTCGCCGCCGAGGGGCGGATCACCCAGCACCTCAAGGATGTGCATCTCATGCTGGAGCAGGCCGAACGGATAAAGCAGCAGCTTCCCATGCTCGAGGTCCATGCCGACGTGCTGGAAGCCTGCGTGCGGCAGGGCGAAGCGGACCTCGACAACAGTGCCGTGATCAAAGAAATCAGGCGGCGCACGCGGTCCTGATCGGGGATTCGCTGGCGCGCACCACAATGCCGCAGAATCAATCCCGCGCACGCCGCGGGAGCCAGTTCAAGCGCGGAGGTCCCATGACTGACGGAGAGGTGCGCTACAGCCGTGCCGGCGAGATCGCCACGGTTACGTTCGACCGGCCGGCGGCACGCAACGCCATGACCTGGCGAATGTACGAGCAACTCGGCGATGCATGCGTGCGCATCCGCGGCGAAGATGGGTTGCGGGTTGCCGTGTTTCGCGGCGCCGGCGGCAAGGCCTTCATTGCGGGGACCGATATCGCGCAGTTCCAGTCCTTCGGCAGCGGCGAGGACGGCATCGCCTATGAGGCCAAGATGGAAAACTATATCGGCGACGTCGAAGCCCTGCCGGTGCCGACGCTCGCCGTGATCGAAGGATTTGCGATCGGCGGCGGCCTTGCCATCGCGGCGGCATGCGATCTGCGCATCGCGACACCCGACTCGCGTTTCGGCGTTCCGATCGCGCGCACGCTGGGCAATTGCCTGTCGATTGCAAATTACGCGCGGCTGGTGGCCGGCCTCGGTGCATCGCGCGCCAAGCGGATGCTGTTGCTGGCGGAAAATCTTGCGGCCGAGGAGGCGCTGGCGGGCGGGTTTCTCAGCGAGATCGTCGCGGTCGCAGACCTGGACCGGCGTGTCGCCGAATTGAGCGCGCGCCTCGCGCAGCATGCACCGTTGACGATGCGGGTGAGCAAGGAGGCGATCGGCCGCATTCTCCATGCTGGCCTGCCGGACGGCGATGATCTCGTCCGGGCGTGTTACGGCAGCGACGACTTTCGCATCGGCGTGAAGGCATTCGTGGAGAAGCGCACGCCTGCATGGACGGGGCGCTGATGTATCCGGACACCGCCGCGACGCCGATCCCGCGCGGAGCATCGCAGCCTTCAGCGTGAATCTTGTCAAAGCCCGCGCGGTCGTGATTACTGCAACATGCGTTTCGCGCAGATGCTGGCGGGAAAGCGCAAAGGCGGAGTTTCACCCGGCGTGTGGTGATCCGGAGCAAGGCCTATGGTCCCGTTCGACAAGCAGAGCGTCACCGTGGTCCGGCAGAGCAAGGTCGGTGTCGACACCACCTACGAGCCGCCGCTGCGGGTGGGCTTTGGCATCAGCGACAGGACCGTCGATGTTGCCAATGCAGTGATGGGGCGCACCGTGCTGGTGCCTGGCGCCGGGCCCAATCCCACGCATTACCACGCCAACAACGATGTCTGCTGGTACATCATGTCCGGCAGGATCCGATGTATCCAGGCGCGCAGCGATTGCAGCGAGCGCAAGGAGATCATCCTGGAGGCCGGGGACTTCGTGTATATTCCGAGCGGCGCCATCCACGTCATCGCCAATGCCTCGCAAACCGAGGAAGCCTCGCTGGTCTTCTGCTATATCGGCGTGCCCAACGTAGAAGCGTCGGGCAACGTTTGGCTGACCAAAGAGCATGACGCCTTCGTGGCGCCGGGACCCTGAGCCATGGGCGTTCAGTTGCACGGCCTTGAGCGACCGGGACATCGATGGATCAAGACATGATCGACGCGCATCATCATTTCTGGTGGTCGGGCCGGCACGCCTATACCTGGCCCGACCCGGTGGGTGACCGCTTTGCGCGCGATTTCACCCCGGACGATCTGCGCCCCGAGCTCGCACGCGCCGGCGTCAAGGGAACGGTGCTGATCCAGGTGTTGCATCAGGTCGGCGGCGAGACCGAGGAATGTCTCGATCTCAGCAAGGAGATCGACTTCGTGCGCGGCGTCGTCGGCTGGCTGCCGCTGGCCGACCCCGACGCCACGTCGCGTGCGATCGAGCGACTGAAAGCGCGCGGCGGCAAGCTGGTCGGCGTCCGCCATCTCATCAGCAACGAACCAGATCCCCGTTGGATGCTGCAGGACGGCGTGCTCGAATCGCTCAAGCTGCTGGCCGCGGCAAAGCTCGTCTTCGACGCCATCCCGATCAACACCGCGCAATTCGAATCCGTGCTGGAGGTGGCGCGGCGGCTGCCCGAACTCAAGATCGTGATCAACCATCTCGGCCGGCCGCCGCTTCCGGAGCAGGGCTGGGAACCGTGGGCCACGCTGATTGCCCGCGCGGCCGAGTACCGCAACACGTCGATGAAGCTGTCGATCGGGCTCGACATCATCATGCGCTGGCGTTGGTCGACGGAGGCCGTGCGCCGCTATTCCGACCACGTGCTCGATCTGTTCAGTCCCGATCGTGTCATGGCGGCCAGCAACTGGCCGGTGATCCTGCTCGGGGCGAGCTATGCCGAAACCTGGAGCGGCCTCACCGACCTGGTCGCGGAACTGTCTCCGGATGAGCGCAGGGCGGTGCTCGGCGCGACCGCCAAGCGCATCTACGGGCTATGAGCGTGACCTGCGCAACGCAATCAATCGCTGGCAGCGCACGTGCTTACTGGATGCCGCTCGCGCGGGGATCACGGGGTTGTCGGCAAAGTCTGCTGCCGCCGGCAGTCATTACCGCTGCGCGGTGAAGATCGCCTTTGGAATCATGCCGTGGATGCCCTTGGTGCCATCCACGACCTGCGTGACGTGATAGTCCACGGCAACACTCGCGATCATGTAAGCTTCCTCGCGCGTCAAGTTCGGGAAGCGCTTGGTGATGAAGTCGATGGTCTCGCGCACTGCGATCTTCATCGCTTCTTCGAGATTGGGATTAAGCCCCATCACGATCCAGTGCGTAGGGGTCTCGGCACGCGGCCAGACCAGCTTCATGTCCTTGCGCACGATGAACTGGAATTTGCCGCGCAACCCGGTCTCGATCGCGGTCAGGTCCACCTCGCCGTGACCTTGCGCGGCGTGCGCATCGCCGGCCGAGAACAGCGCGCCCGATGCATGGACCGGCATGAACAGGGTGGTGCCTGCGATCAGGTCCTTGTTGTCCATGTTGCCGGAATGGACTCCGGGCGGGCCGCTGCTGATACGGCCCATCGACGGATCCGGCGCCACACCCATGGTGCCGAAGAACGGCCGGTCGACCGGCACGACCACTCCCTTGGCGACTTGCGCGGTCTTGGCTTGGCGGTCGATCGGAATGATGCGCGACCACAGCGCGGTGAATTCGTCGGGCAGCGCCCCGGTATAGGATCGCTGGCGGTTGAACCCCCAGTCGAGCGCGAGAGCGACGTCGAGGATGCGCACTTCGAGCACGTCGCCCGGCTCCGCGCCCCGGATTTCGATCGGCCCGGTCAAGATATGCGGGCCGGGGCCACGGTCCTTCACCTCGCCGTAGATGTCGCGCTGGTATTGCGGGACGGCGCCGGGCGGTACGACGCCGGATTGGTCGACGACAGCCGGGACGATGGACGCCGCACTTTCGATGGTGACGATGTCGCCGGAATCGATGCTCAGCACAGGCTTCACCGTGGCAAGGAAGTAGCCGATGTGCACCGTCTTCGGGCTGGGCATCAGCGTATGTTCGGCGGCGCATGCCGCCGAGACGCCGACGCCGGTCACCAACAACAGCGTCCCTGCGACAGCGCTTGGCGCGTGCAGCTTGCGGGCACGGCGGAGCGAAGAGAGGGCGCGCATCGGTATCTCCTCGAGAGCGATCAGAGACGGCAGGCAAAAGCGTATGGTGAACGGTCGACGATGTAAATGACGGGAAGGATCAGCGCGCCAGAGCCCGTGGGGCGGGTTGCCAGTCGATGCCCAGCGCGGCGGTGGTGGGAAAGATCAAGGACTTGATGACGACCGGGACGGCGCCGGAATTCGGCAGCATCGCGCCGATGTCGATAAAATCGAATTCCTTGAGCTCAAGCCCGTCGATCGAGACGATCGCGTTGTCGAACTGCATTTCCTCGCGCAAATGAATTCCCATGAGGCCGCCGACGTCGCCATCACCCGCCAGCACCAGCGGATGACCCTCGGCGAGCACCACTGCGAGACCGTCCACCACGCCCTGGCAGAATCCGTCGAGGCGCTGGAACGTCGCCGAGCCGCGCCACGGCACGAAGACCGCAATCGGCGTGTCGCCGGCGCCGAGATCGAGCCGCTTGATGACCACCTTGATCGCCTCGGCCACCGCCGCGGAGTCGATCTCATCGCTGTCGAGCGCAAAGCTCGGCGCGATCACCGGCACGTTGCGCAGCGGCAGGGCCTCGAGCGGCGATACGTAGATGGTGCTGCCGCTCACCTGCGTGGTGTATTGCGAGGCACCGATAACGGTGGCGCGGATGCCTTCGTTCGCGCGTTCGAGCCGCGGCCCCCAGCCCGCGGCACGGGTGCGAATTTCCTGCGCCAGCAGCACGCCGAGATCACCGTAGGTCTGCGCCTCGCGCCCGTAGATGTATTCGGAGACGCCGCCGGAAAAGCTCACCTGCGCGATCGCGGCACCCGTCGACAGCGCGTCGAGACGCAGGAGCCCGGCACCGCCAGCCCGGGGCGATCCGCCGCTCATGGCCTCGAACAGGCGATCCGCCATCCGCCCGGCCAGGGCGCGGGCCGTTTCGGCCGACAACCGGGTGCCGTGCTCGAGCGTGATGCCGAGATCGGCAGCGAAACGGCGGCCGGCCTCCTCGATGCGAATGATCCGCCCCTCCGGATCGAGGCAGATGAGACGCGCGCCCACGTCGAGCGCGGTGAGGTCGGTCACGCGGCCGTCGGCGCAAATGGCGATCTTCGACGTGCCGCCGCCCACATCCACGTTCATGACCGTGACACGGTCGCGGATCGAACGCGCGGCTGCGCCCGAGCCGTGGGCGGCCATCACGGTTTCGAGGTTGTCGCCGGCCGAGACCGCCACCATCTTGCCGGCCTGGCGGGCGAACAGCTCGCCGATCTTGCGCGCATTGCGCCGGCGCACGGCGACGCCGGTGAGGATCAGCGCGCCGGTGTCGATCTCGTCCGGATCGATGTTGGCGGCCTGGTATTGGCGCTCGATGAAGGCGCGGAGCGCCTCGGCATCGATCTCCTCCTCGGCGGAATAGGGCGTGAGCAGGATGTCGGACTGGTAGAACGTCTCTCGGGTGGTGACGACGTAGCGGCTGTCGAGCCG
>Ga0070670_100005520_pt1 | contig 10673 bp, 8 predicted proteins | sample KBSS63metaG_FD_64665 | JGI IMG/M metagenome (GOLD analysis project Ga0070670, IMG submission 64665) | Switchgrass rhizosphere microbial communities from Kellogg Biological Station, Michigan, USA - KBS S6-3 metaG | ecosystem: Host-associated > Plants > Roots > Rhizosphere > Soil ... | reverse complement strand
GGCGACTCCGACAACTACGAAGCCGAGGCGAACTACAAGTACGCGGCGAACCTCAAGGGGAAGTTGTTGCTCATGACGGGCGACATGGACTGCAACAATCCTCCGGCGGAGACGCTTCGTCTCGTGGACGCGCTGGAGAAGGCTGGGAAGGATTTCGACATGCTGATCATCACCGATGCCGGGCATCAGCGGTCGACGTACGCGATCAGGCGGTCGTGGGATTACTTCGTCAAGAATCTCCTCGGCGCCGAGCCTCCGAAGGAGTATCGAATGATCGAGCCGTGAGGCACCGGTTGTGACTTTCAGGCTTCCGACACCGGGCGAAGGCGATCCTTGGTATACGTTCGAGAAGTTTCATCAGGCCGTTTACGAGCTCGCTACGATGAGCAGATTTCAGCGCCGCCGCTACCTGCACGAACCCGACTACTCACGACCAGTTCTCGACGTCACGCCCGCGCAGCGCGAGCGGATCATCGAGAAGCTCACCGTCCTCTACGGAGAGCTCGACGCGCAAGCGTACTACTGGGAGCTCGAGCGGCTCATGCAGGTGCATCACGCGCACCGGTCGCCCGAGATGCTCGTCGCGGACGCGGAGTTCGACCCTCGCGATCGATTCACCGAGACCGACGTCGTCGCGATCACGTACGGAGACCTCATCGACAGCCCGAACGCGCACCCACTGCGTGCGCTGTCGATCATCTTCGAGACGCTGTTCCGGGACGTGTTCAGCACCGTCCACATCCTCCCGTTCTTCCCCTACTCGTCCGACCGCGGCTTCAGCGTCATCGACTACGAGCAGGTCGACCCTCGACTCGGCGGCTGGAAGGACATCGAGCGACTCGGCGACAAGTATCGGCTCATGTTCGACGGCGTGATCAACCACGTGTCGTCGAAGAGCGAGTGGTTTCGCGAGTTCCTCGCGCGCAACCCGAACTACGAAGATTTCTTCGTCAGCTTCGAGACCCCGCAGGCGATCAGCGAGGAGCATCTCCGTCTCATCCTCCGGCCACGCACGAGCAGCCTCCTCACCGAGTACGAGACACTGCGCGGGCCGCGGTGGGTCTGGACGACGTTCAGCCCGGACCAGATCGACCTCAACTTCCGCAGCGAGAACGTGCTGTTCCGCGTGCTCGGTGTGCTGCTCTACTACGTGCGCCACGGCGCCGACCTGATTCGCCTCGACGCCGCGACGTACCTGTGGCGCGAGCTCGGGACCTCGAGCGCGCATCTGCCACAGACGCACGCACTCGTCCAGCTCTTTCGCGCCGTGCTCGACGTCGTCGCACCACGCGTGGCGCTCATCACCGAGACGAACGTCCCGCACGACGACAACGTCAGCTACTTCGGCGACGGCACGAACGAGGCGCACATGGTCTACAACTTCGCGCTGCCGCCGCTCGTGCTGTGGACGTTCCACTCCGGCGACTGGACGCGCCTCGCCGAGTGGGCCGCGGCGATCGCGCCGCCGTTGGAGACGACGACGTTCCTGAACTTCCTCGACTCGCACGACGGCATTGGGCTCCTGCCGGTGGCCGAGCTGCTCACGGACGCCGAGCGCCAGCAACTCGTTAGGCGCACGACGAATCACGGTGGTCTCGTCTCGTACCGCGCGGCGGGCGGCGGCGTACAGACGCCGTACGAGCTCAACATCCCCTGGTTCAACGCGCTCAACGACGTCGACTCCGATGAGACCGAGGACCTCCAGATCTCGCGCTTCCTCGCCTCCCGCGCGCTGGCCCTCTCGCTGCTCGGCGTGCCGGCCATCTATCTGCCCAGCATTGTCGGCGCGCACGTGACCTCCGGCTACAAGGTCAACGAGCGCGATCCGCGCAGCATCAATCGCAATACGATCCGTGTCCAGGAGCTGCTCGACCAGCTGAGCGTGCAGGAGTCTCACGCGGCCAACGTCCTCGAACGCTTCGTACATCTCATTGCCGTCCGCACGCACCTCGCCGCGTTTCATCCATCAGCCGAACAGCGCGTCCTATTCGTGAACCCGGCCGTCTTCAGTGTCGTCCGCCAAGCGCGACGGAGTGAGAGCTTCGTCCTCGCCTTGACCAACGTCACGGCCGCGGCCCAGGAGTTGCGCGTGCCGCTCGCCGACATAGGTCAGCCGGACCGGGTCTGGCGGGATGCACTGACCGACCGTTACATCCGGGCTGAAGACGACATGCTGCGCGTCCCCCTCGACGCGTACGAGATCATTTGGCTGGAACCGTTCCGCGCGTAGAACGCCGGTTACTCGCGTGCGCGGCACGCGGCGCAGCATACCACGAGGGCCATGGCCGATTTCTTTCAATCGGGCGTCGTCACGACGCTCCACCGGCTCAATCCGAACGACGATGACGTGATCGAGGCGGAGCTCGTCGCGATCGCGGACCACAACCGCATCGGCCTCGTGCTCCCCGCCCTCTACACGGAGTTCGAGCATCCGGCAATGCAGCGGATCGTCGACGAGCTCCGTACCGTGAGATTTCTCAAACGCATCGTCGTCGCGATCGGCGGCGCCACGCACGAGCAGTACCTCCGCGCGGCCGCATTCTTCCGCGACTTCCCGACGCCGGTTACGGCGCTCTGGATGGAGCACCCCAAGGTCGAAGGGCTGTTTCGCATGCTGGAGGACCAGGGCATCGGCGCGGGCGGACCGGGCAAAGGGCGCACGTGCTGGCTGTGCTACGGGTACCTGCTCGCCCGCGAAGATGTCGACGTGATCGCCCTCCACGACTGCGACATCCGCAACTACGACAAGAGCCTCCTCACGCGACTCTGCTATCCCGTCGCCAACCCGAACCTCGGCTTCGAGTTCTGCAAGGGCTATTACGCCCGCACGACGAAGAAAATGCACGGACGCGTCACCCGGCTGTTCTTCTCGCCACTCGTGCGCGCGCTGCTCACGCTCCAGCCGACGACGCACTTCCTGCGGTACCTGGACAGCTTTCGCTACGCGCTCTCCGGTGAGTTCGCGATGCGCGCGGACCTTGCGCGCGTGAACCGCATCCCAAGCGATTGGGGGCTCGAAGTCGGCGTCCTGGCTGAGGTCTTCAGCAACTGCTCATTGAAGCGCATCTGCCAGGTGGACATCGCGGACAATTACGATCACAAGCATCAGGTCCTGTCGGAAGCCGACGCCAGCGCCGGGCTGCGACGCATGACGCTGGAAATCGCGAAGAACCTGTTCCGAACGTTGGCCGCCCAGGGCGCTGTGCTCGATGACGCCGATTTCCGAACGGTGCTCGTGCACTACCAGGAGCTCGCTCAGGAGACCATCAACAAGTATTACGCGGACGCGATGCTCAACGGCCTCGAGTTCGACCGTCACGCCGAAGCGTCGGCCGTCACGGCGTTCGCCGAGAGCCTGAAGGAGGCGGCCGAGACGTACACCGCGAACCCGCTGTCGCTGCCGATCATTCCGAACTGGAACCGCGTCCTGCACGCTATCCCCGGGATGTTCGACATCATCCTGGACGCGGCCGAAGAGATGGAGATCGTCGGAACGGCCTAACGCCGCTCGTCGAGCAGGGCCAGCACGGCCGCGTTCCAGCCAGCCGGCCCCTCCAGCGTCGTCACTCGGCCGGCGGGTACGAGCGCGCGCAGCTGATCGACCCGCGACGATGCGATGAGAATCGGCACATCGACCTCACGCAGGAACTCCGCATCGTTAGGTGCGTCGCCGAGTCCGACGGTGTGGACGTCGCCCCCGAGCTGACGTCGATACAGCCCGACAAGCACACGCACGGCCGTAGCCTTGTCACTTGGGCCGGTGATGTGGTGAAAGCGACCGCCGGTCGTCCATCGCTTTCCTTCCCGCTCGATGGCCGCGAACAGCTCGGGCGCGCGGTCGGGCTCGAGCACCACGAACGGCTCGTCGAACTCGCGCCGGCGTGCGAGCCGTGCCTCCGCGAGCGCGAGCCCCGTTTCGACCGCGACCTCGTCGTCGGTCATGTCCGCGAAGCCCCGCACTTCAACGCCACTTGCCTGCGAGGCGCTGGAGAGTGCGCGCGTGACTTCCGCGTATGGGTCGCCGAGCGGAATCACGTCGTAGTCGCCGCGCCGCTCGGCTCCCTCGATCTCGAACGGGAAATACCCAACGGGCACGCACACGCCGCCACCATTCTCGACGATGAACGGATGCGCGTTGCGGAGCGCCGCGCGTATCGGCTCGACCTCCGCGCGACTCTTGCTCGTGCAGAGCACGAGCGGCACTCGGGCGGCGCGCAACCGCTCGAGTGCCGCTCGCGCGGCGTCAAACGCGTAGGTCGTGTGGTCGAGGAGCGTGCCGTCGAGATCGGACACCACGAGGATTTGCAGGCGTGACATTTTCCTCGCGCTCTTCTGGTATCGCGTCAGGGAGCGTCGAAAGACCGAGGGAACGCAGAACGCGCAGAACCGCGCGTCGCGCCGCCGCAGAATGTCGCAGAAACAGCCAGGCCGGTCGAATGGCGCGCGCAACGAGCCCTTCTGCGTCATTCTGCGTCGCCCGCGCCAGCGGGCGTCTGTGCGTTCTGCGTTCCCTTGGTTGTAATGTCGTCCATGCCGTGATGCCAGCGTGCGAGCTCCAGCCGGTGATGGCAATTCTGCCATGCAGCAGTCCCGCCTGCCATCAACCCCCTCCACTCAGCCCACTACTTCTGCTTGCGCGGATCGTCCGCCGCGTTCACGTACGTCATCGCGAACGGACCCTCCGCGCGAATGCTCAGCACCGTCGGCACCGGCGCAATCGCGAAGTGAGGCATCTTCGCGCCGATCGACCCCGTGTCGCCAGGCGCCATCTTCATCGTCTTGCTCTGGTCGAGCGCGTCACCCATCCCGACGAGAAACTCACCACTCCGCACACGAACGTGCTCGGCGGTCGGATGCCAGTGCGGAGGAATCTTGTAGCCCGCGGGGAACGAGAGACGAACGACGAACTCGCCGGACTTCGACGGGTCACCGCGCTCAACGGCCATTTTCGCGCCCGCGGGGAAGACGTCGGGCGCCGGACCCCACGTCAGCGATGTGCCGGCATCCGAGGCTGCGGTCGCGTTCGCCGGCTTGGCCTGTGCGCCGGCGACCGTCGCGAAGCTCGACATAGTGACCGCAACCACGGCGGCGATACCGAACTGCCTAACGTTATGCATCGTGTCATCTCCTGATCGAAAAGTAGTGAACGAACACCATCAACGAATCCGGAATTCCCATTCGATTCCGTCGGGATCTCTGAACGCGACGCGCCGCGTCCCGGCAACATCACATCGGGGTGAGTGCTCGATGCCCATGGCCGTCAACGCGTCGGCGACCGCGCGCAAATCGTCGAGACCAACGCACCAGAGAGAGACGCGCTCCACGCGTCGTTGCGGAGGTCTGGCCTCATCCGCCCCCGTAAATGCGTCTGCCTCGCGACGCACGGTGATGTCGCTCGGTCCAGCGCGGAACGTGAACGCATCTGCCTCCTCGTGCAGCAACGGAAAGCCCAGGCGGGCGAGGTAGAACACGCGCGCGCGAGTCAGGTCCGCGGTCGTGAGCGTCGCGCCCGCGATGCCTGCGGCTCTCAATCCGATCCCTTCGGCAATCGCTGTCATCGCTTCGTCTCGACCACGGTTCCTTGCTGCTCTTTCGCGCAGGGCCTAGTATGGATCGCCCATCTCACCTCGCTCTCACCTGCCGCGGGCTGCGCTCCCGGATCTTTTAACGTGCTGCGTCTCAAGACGTTCGGCGGGCTTTCCCTGGAAGGCGAGCACGGTCCCCTGGCCGGCGCAGCGGCGCAGCGGCGACGCCTGGCCGTTCTTGCCGTGCTGGCGGCATCCGGCGCGCGCGGCATCACGCGTGACAAGCTGGTCGGTCTGCTCTGGCCCGAAGTCGACGAGACGCGTGCGCGAGCAGCGCTCTCGCAGTCGGTGTACGCGCTCAAGCGCGACACGGGCGAAGACCAGCTCGTCCTCGGCCACGACATGCTCGCGCTGAACCCGCTGGTCGTGACGTCGGATGTCGCGGCGTTCGAGGATGCCATCGGTCGCGATGACGCGGTGCTCGCGGCGAATCTGTATACGGGTGCTTTCCTCGACGGCGTGTTTCTCCCCGACGCGCCTGACTTCGAGCATTGGATCGACGGCGTTCGGCTGCGACTCGGGCAAGCCGCGGAGCGTGTGTTGGAACGTCTCGCCGGCGAGGCCGAACGTCGAAAGGATTATGTTGCCGCCGCGGATTGGTGGCGGAGGCTCACCGCGATCGATCCGTTGAAGACCCGTGCGGTGCTCGGACTCATGGGCGCGCTCGCCGAGAGTGGCGATCGTGCGGCCGCGCTGCGACACGCCGAGCGATACGCGGAACGCGTCCGCGAGGAGCTGGAGGGCGAGCCGAGTATCGCGGTGACCGAGCTCGCCGACACGTTGCGAGGCCAAGCCAGTCACGAGTGGTTCGTCGACCGGTTCGTGATCGAGCGCGAGCTTGGGCGCGGCGGGATGGCGGTCGTGTATCTCGCGCGTGACACCAAGCATGACCGGAACGTCGCGCTCAAGATGCTGCGCGCGGACATGAGCGCGGCAATCGGCCGCGAGCGGTTCGAGCGTGAGATTCGAGTCACGGCGGGGCTGCAGCATCCGCATATCCTGCCACTCCATGACTCCGGCCAATGGGCGGATGGGCTCTTCTATGTGATGCCGTACGTCGATGGCGAATCGCTGCGCACTCGCCTCAATCGTGAGCGGCAGCTCTCCATCGGCGATGCGCTGCTGGTCGCGCAGGAGGTGGCCGAAGCGCTCGGTCATGCCCATCGACGCGGTGTGGTGCATCGCGACGTGAAGCCCGAGAACATTCTGCTCGCTGACGGTCACGCGATCGTTGCAGATTTCGGCATCGCACGAGTGGTCTCGCACTCGCTGGATGCGCAGTTCATGCAGGCGGGCATCTCCGTCGGCACACCGGCGTACATGGCGCCCGAGCAAATCTCCGGGGAGGGAGACGAGGGCCCGCTGTGCGACGTGTTCAGTCTCGGGTGTGTGCTGTTCGAGATGCTCGCGGGCCGTCCGCCGTGGATTGGTGCGACACCATCCTCCGTCCTCGCACGCCGCCACAAGGAGAGCCCCCCAACCCTCCGAACGCTGAGACCCGACGTGCCGTCGTGGCTTGGCGACGTGGTGCGTGACATGCTCGCCGATGATCCGTCACGACGGCCAGGCTCCGCGGGCGAGGTCGTTCGCCTGCTCACGTCGGGCAGTTCCGCGGTGCAGTCACGCCTGCCTGACGTCGACGACGAGATGATTGGCCGCGACGCGGAGCTTCGCGCGGTGGCGTCGCTGCTCGATCGCCCGGACGTTAGGCTTCTGACGCTCACCGGCGCCGGAGGCACAGGGAAGACGCGACTCGCGATTCACGTCGCGCGCGAGCTCGAGTCGCGCGTCGATCGCGTTGCGTTCGTCGACCTCGCTCCGCTGCACGATCCGGCGAGGGTCGTGCCGGCCATTGCGGCGGCAACGGGCGTTCAGCCCGAGAGTGGACGGGACCTGATCGACGCCATCGCATCGGCGAACGCGGGTCGCCGGACGCTGCTCGTCCTCGACAACTTCGAGCAGGTCGTGACCGCCGCACCGGCGGTCGCACAGTTGATCGCCGCGGCGCCTACGATGAAGATGCTCATCACGAGCCGAACGCGTCTCGGTATCCGCGCCGAGCATGAGTTCTTCGTCGCGCCGCTGTCTCTCCCGGATCCCGGCGCCGATGCACCGGCGCTGCGGGATAACCCGGCCGTTCGACTGTTCATTCGACGCGCGTCAGCCGCAAACGCCGCGCTCGTGTTCGATGACGAGGCTCTCGCGGCAGCCGCGAAGATCTGTTCACGCATCGATGGGCTACCGCTCGCCATCGAGCTCGCGGCCGCGCGCTGCCGCCTCATGTCACCGCGTGCCGTCGCGACGCGCATTGCATCGGGGTTCGAGCTCGTGTCCGGCACGGGCCGCGATCTGCCTGCGCGACACCAGACGATCCGCGAGGCCGTCGCGTGGAGCGTCGCGCTGCTCACTCCGAGCGAGCGCAGCACGTTCGGCCGCATCGCAATCTTCGCCGGCGGCTGCACCGTCGACGCCGCCGAAACAGTGTGTGCCGACGACAACCACTCGACCCGCGCGGTCGACGACCTGAGCGCGCTCGTCGACGCGAGCCTGCTGATGCGCGACATGACCGCCGGAGACGTCGAGCCGCGCCTTCGCATGCTGGAGACGGTGCGAGAGGTCGCGCTCGACGAGCTCGCACGGAGCGCGGATTCCGACGCCATAGCCAGGCGTCACGCCGACTGGTATCTGCGACTGGCGACGTCGGTCGCGCCGCGCCTGACTGGGGAGTCGCAACATGAAGCGTTGACGACGCTCGCCCACGAGCACGCGAATTTCGGTGCGGCGCTGGAATGGATGGTCCGTCACGATGCCGACGCAGCGCTCTCGCTCGGCGCGGCGCTTTGGCGGTATTGGCTCGTGCGGGGCCACCTCGCGGAAGGTCGCAGCTGGCTTGCGCGCTTGCTGGCCTTGCCGACGACCGCTCGGCACGATCTCGCTGCTTCTCGAGCCGACGTGATGACCGGGGCGGGACACATCGCGCAGAACACCGGCGCGGTCGGAGAAGCGGACCGGTACTTCCAGGCGGTCCTCGAGATGCGTCGTCATCTCGGCGATGAAGCCGGCGTGGCCCGGGCGTTGGCTGACCTCGGGTGGATCGCGTGGCGGCAATGCGATTTTCCGAAAGCGCGGCGACTGTCGGCGGAGTGCCTAACGCTCGCCGAACGGATCGGTGCCACCCGCGTCGCCGCGCTCGCGCTCACGAACCTCGGCGCCGCGGCGCTGTTCGAAGGCGATCTGGCCGAAGCCTCTGCCGCATTCGCGCGAAGCTCGGTCCTGCGCGCCGAAGTCGTCGATCGGCGCGGCGTGGCATTCGCCGACACGTTTCTCGCGTGGGCGAGGTGCCGCGCCGGCGATCTGGCCGAGGCCCTCGAGCTTCTCGAACGCGCGGAAGACACGCTCCGCTCAGTCGGCGACCAACGGCTCGTCTACTTTGCGCGTGACATTCGGGCCGAGACGTACATCCGTCAGGGTGACCCGGCCACCGCAGCCACCATTCTCCAGATCGATTCGATGACCGGCGTTCGCCGGTTCGGCGACCGCTGGAGCGTAGCCCACGGTCTCGCGGTCGCGAGCTGGGCATCCCGGCTGCTGGGACGTTTCGATCGTGCCGTCGCGTTCGCGAGCGAGAGTCTCGAGCTCCGTCGCGCCGAGGGAGATCGCTACGGCGAGGCCGAGAGTCTGGCGCTGCTGGCGGCTGCCGCACGAGCGACCGGGGACGAGACGACCGCGCTCGGATTGCTCCGCGAAAGCCGTGAGATTCGCAGCGCGATCGGAGACGCTGCTGGGCTCGCCGAATGCGACGCCGAGCTCGCACAGCTCACGGCTCCAGCATGACGCAACCGCCGGCGGATCTGCGCGAACAGTTCGGCGACATCGACGTCTACCTGTTCGATCAACTCCTGCGCGGCCGCATCGCGCAGGGCATGAAGGTGCTCGACGCCGGGTGTGGCGCAGGTCGTAATCTCGTGTACCTCATGCGCGCGGGGTTCAACGCGTGGGGCGTGGATGAGAGTCCCGAGATGATTGCCCGCGTGAGGCAGCTCGCGGCGAGCATCGCACCGCGACTCGGGGCCGAACGATTCCGTGTCGAGCGTGTCGAGGCGATGACGCTGGAAGACGACTCGATGGATGTCGTGATCTCGAGTGCGGTCCTTCATTTCGCGCGCGACGAGCAGCACTGGCACGCGATGGTGCGTGAGATGTGGCGCGTGCTCGCGCCTGGCGGGATTCTGTTTGCTCGATTGGCGACGACGGTGGGCCAGCCGCGCCTACAGCCGCTCGGCGGTGGCCGTTACGTCCAGCCCGACGGCGACACACGCTTCCTCGTCGACCACGAGCACCTGATCGACGTGACTACCGCACTGGGTGGATCGCTCGTCGATCCACTCAAGAGCAGCGTGGTGCACGATCGGCGGTCGATGGGCACGTGGGTCGTGCGAAAGGATTCGGGGTGACTCGATCGGTTGGAACCTTTCCGGACACCTGGCCATTTCCGTCCGGTAGATCGCCAACCTATCAAGCGGGATGGACCGTGAACGACGCCGAATCACTGCGGCTCGCCGAGGACGCGCGGCGGACGCGGAACTGGAAGCGCTGGGGCCCCTATCTGGCCGAACGGCAGTGGGGCACGGTGCGTGAGGACTACTCGCCTTCGGGTGAGTGCTGGGGCTACTTCCCCCACGACCACGCGCGCTCGCGCACGTATCGTTGGGGCGAGGACGGGCTCCTCGGCTTCAGTGACCGTCAGGGGCGCCTCTGCTTTGCGCTCGCGTTGTGGAACGGTAACGATCCCATCCTGAAGGAGCGGCTTTTCGGTCTCACCGGCCCCGAGGGGAACCACGGCGAGGACGTGAAGGAGTGCTACTACTACCTCGACGCCACGCCAACCCACTCGTACAACAAGGCGCTCTACAAGTACCCGCAGCGTGGGTTCCCCTACGCCGAACTTGTCGAAGAGAATCGCCGGCGCGGGAAGCACGAGCCAGAGTACGAGCTCGCCGACACGGGCGCGTTCGACGAAGGTCGCTACTTCGACGTCATCGCCGAGTACGCGAAGGCCGACACGGATGACGTGCTGGTGCGCCTCAC
>Ga0070670_100005512_pt1 | contig 10680 bp, 11 predicted proteins | sample KBSS63metaG_FD_64665 | JGI IMG/M metagenome (GOLD analysis project Ga0070670, IMG submission 64665) | Switchgrass rhizosphere microbial communities from Kellogg Biological Station, Michigan, USA - KBS S6-3 metaG | ecosystem: Host-associated > Plants > Roots > Rhizosphere > Soil ... | reverse complement strand
GCCTTCGTTCGCGCAACCGCCACCTGTTCCGCCGGCTCGCCGCGTGCCATGCGATCGGGGCAGACATCGTCTGTAACCCGTGCGGAGGCATCGCGATGGAAGGTGAGCACGGTGTCCCAGCTCTGTGTGTAGTTTTCCGGATCGTCGATGGTGATGCGATCCTCGAGCCGGCCGTCAGGCAACACGCGGAGACGCTCGGTGACTGTTAACTGCTCGGAATGTGGCAAGCCGGACGCATCCATCACGGTCGTGTCGCTCAATCCGGTGGTGCGTATCACGAGACCGCTGGCCTCCCAGTGTCCGACGGGAAAACCCATCGTGAGCGGCAGCGGCGGGTCGGCCGTACCGGCGCCCAGATCGACGATGCGGAACCATCGATACCAGCCGTGGATGAACGCGATGCGGCTGGCGTCCGCGCGGATTTCCAGCGGATACGGCATCGTGAGGATGCGGGGCATTCCGGGGCCCGCGCACCAGGTCGTCGGATCAAAAGAGGCATCGCCCTTGGAGAGACGTTGGCGTCGTTCGGTATAGAGCTTCGATGCCGCGGCGGTGAGCGGCGGTGTCTTGCCCTTCGAAGTCAGCAAGCCACGCGGTGCCGCGTCGGGCACCCAGACGCCGAGCAGCGCCTCCGGACCCGCAGCCGCTGCGCCAATCTTGCCTGTCGTACCCGAAGTGCCAGCCACAAATGCGGCGAGGCAGAGCAGCAGCCCAACGCGGTGCCGGCGCACGATCAAAGCTGCTTCGATGCGGCCGGAACCGCAGGCGATGGCGGCGCGGGTGCGGCACCGCCCGGTCTTGCGCCAACTCTGGCGGCCACACCTTCGAGTTTTTGCCCATCGGCAAACGTGAGCACGCGCAGAGTGCCGTACGGCTTGCCGTTGCGCGCGGGGGCGAGGTTCATCGTGACCACATCACCCACCTTGACGCTGTTCTTGCGCCAGCCCATGTTGATGTTCAGGCTCGGCGAGCCGATCTCAACGGACCACTGGATCTCTTTGCCGCCCTCGCCATTCACAATCAGCTGGATGTAGGAGTGCGGATTGGTCCACTGGATTTCCTTGACGCTGCCCTTGATTGTGACCTGTTTGCTGTAGTCGAATTCCGTCGTGGAATGATGGGCGTCTACAGCGGTGAAGCACGTCGCCAGAATCCATGGCAGCATTGCCCAGGTCCCTACGCCTAATCGCATGCCCTGCCCCCCCCGTCTGACGCGCCTACCTTACTCCAGGAGCGCTTCCGTGAAAAACATCATCTCCAGGATTTCTCTGACGCTGCTCCTCATGACGGTGTCATCCGCCCTCGTGACAGCCGATTCGCTGCAGGCGATCGCCGACCGAACCCTGATCCGCGAACTCATGGACCGATATGGCATCGTGCACGACTCGGGCACCCCCGAGGAGTACGCGGATCTGTTCACGACCGATGGCGAGATCGCTGTCGCCTCCGGTGGGCCGGCGATCGTCAAGGGTCGGGAGGCGCTGATTGCCCAAGCGCGCCGGGATCACGAGCGTTTCGGCAACGAGCCAGCGGCGAACGGCAAGACGACCTCGATCATGCGGCACCTGATCAGTAACGCGCAGATCATGATCACCGGCGCCGGCAAGGCATCGGGCACCTGTTACGTCACGACGGTGGTGAAGAAAGGTGATGTGGGGCCTTCGATCCTCAGCATCTCCCGTTACACCGACCGCTATGTGAAACAGCATGGAGAGTGGCGCATCCAGCGACGAGAGATCACGATTGAATTCGGCAATGGCGCGCTCGGCAAGCAGCTCGGTTTCGGTGGCGGCTGATACTGTTCCTCATGACCAATAGACGCCAGTTCCTTGAAACGCTAGCAGCGGCGGCTGCGGCATCGCTGGTTCCGTCGTCCGGAGTATTCGGACAGGGGCGGGTGGAGAAGCTGAATGTCCGCGGCGGCGCGATCGACGTCCACCACCACTTCGTGCCCCCCGGCGGCACCACGAACCGGCCATGGTCGCCGCAAATGTCGCTCGAACAGATGGACAAGTTCGGGATCGGCGTCGCTATCCTGTCGATGACGCAGAACGGCGAGCTGCTCTACAACGGCACCGAGAAGGGGCGAGCCGCGGTGCGGGCCGGTAACGAGTACGGCGCCAAGTTGATGCAGCAGTACCCGAAGAAGTTCGGCTTGATGGGCGGCATCCCCATGCCCGACCTGGCAGGCTCGCTCAAAGAAGTGGAGTACGCCTACGACACGTTGAAGGTCGACGCGATCGGTATCTACACGAACGATAACCAAGGTCGGTGGCCCGGCGACCCCTATTTCGAGCCGCTCTGGCAGGAGCTGAACCGTCGCAACGCCATCGTCTACATGCATCCGCTGGCGCCCCAGTGCTGCAGCGATCTCAAATACGGCGCTGCGGCCAGCATGGTGGAATACGACTTCGATGTCACGCGCGGCGTCGTCAGCCTCGTGGTCAACGGCGTGATGTTCCGCTACCCCAACATCCGGTTCATGACCGTGCATTCGGGCGGCACGGTGCCGATGCTCGCCGGCCGCATGAACGACCGCATCCCGCGCGGCGCCGAGCAGTACCTGCCAAACGGGCTGTATGCCGAGCTGCGCAAGTGGTATTACGACGTCGCCCACGCAACCTTTCCGTGGCCATACGCCGCCATGAAGGCGTTCATGCCGGAGTCGCAGATCCTCTTCGGGACCGACTACGCGCCTGAACCTATCGAGTCCACGGTTGATCAGCTTCCGGGCCTGAAGCTGCCGCGGGCGTTCGAACAGATGATGCTGCGCGGCAACGCGGAGCGCTTGTTCCCGCGCTTCAAGGTGGCGTAGTCATGGTCGTCGTCCACATCGACCGCTGTACTCCGCAAAAAGGCTATTGCCGCGATAGGTTCCAGCTCATAGTGATGATGCAGGCCGCCGAGACGCGCGCTGCCAACGACACGGTCGTTCACCTTTGTAACGCAGCGACGAGACATCATCGAGTTGACTGTGGCGAGCGTGCGGAATGATTTATTGCGGAGGACAGCTAGTTGCGTGGCGTGTTCCGCGAGGTGCTCCCAGTCCGCCTTCGTCTTTGGCTTGTTACCCTCCCGCTCGGCGTTGCATAGCTGATGGCCGGCATGGTCGACGATCGAGACCATCTCAGAAGGCCTCCACGACCTGTGTAGAAGTCACACCCTTGCCCTCGTTCAGTTTAGCGTGCCTCTTGTGTATTGACACACTTGGCACAATGTAAATACACTCGATTCATGCCTAGCAGCATTGAGCGGAAGCGGGTCGTGCGCCGCGAGGAGCGGGTCTCCCGCACGTACCGCCTGCCGTTGTCGAAATTGAAGGCGGCCCAGCGAGCGCTCGGTGCGGCCACGGCAACCGAGGCCATCGAGCGCGCGCTCGACCTCGCCGTGTTTCAGCGCGAGCTCGTCGATGGTACGCGGGCCATGCTCGGTGTCGAGATCGCGTCTCCTGACCTCGAGCCGTGATCAAGACGACCCGCAAGTACGTTCTGGACACGCAACTCTTCATTGACGCATTTCGCGACCCAACTGCCAACGAGGCCCTGCAGCAATTCCATCGAGCGTTCGCTCCGTTCGAGTATCTCAGTGTCATCGTGGCCCAGGAGCTGCGAGCCGGGGTGAAGCGAGAGCGGGATCGAAAAGCGCTCGAGCGAAACGTCCTCCGCGTGTTCGAGCGATCCGGGCGGACATTCGCGCCCTCCGCGAGTGCCTGGCATCGTTCGGGCGATCTGCTCTCGGACATAGCACGGAAGGAAGGGCTCGAGATCGGCCGCGTGTCGAAGTCGTTCGCGAACGATGTCCTGCTGGCACTGTCGTGTCGTGAAGCGGGTTGCGTGCTCGTAACCGGGAACCAGCGGGACTTTCAGCGAATCCGTCGGCATGTGCCGTTCGATTACGTCGAGCCATGGCCACGCGGACTCGTGCTATGAACGCATGTCGATCGTTTTCAGCGGCCTTCCCGGCGCAGACGGTCGAAATCTTTCAGCGAGCCAAGCAAAGGCTCTTGAGAGTTCGGGCCAAACTTTGGGCCAGTACGCCCAAACACCACTGAAAACCAGGGACCACCCGAGACCAGAGAGCAAGACGAATCAACAAGATAGAGAACCTCGTGAGGTGCGTTTAATGGGCCGACCAGTCACGCGGCCTCTCGATGGTAGAAATGGAGGAGTCCGCCCAGGCGGTCGCGCCGCTGCACGTGGGTGGCCGCGCACCGCGGCAGTGGCGCCTGCTGCAGAAGCCGGTTGTCGAGTCCCTGATGGTTTCGCTCGCGGTGGTAGTGCTCGACGTACTCCCGCGCGAGAAGGCGCAGGTGGTCCTCACCGAGCGTGACCACACGATCGAGACATTCCTCTTTGATCGACCGCACGAACCGTTCGGCGTACGCGTTGAGATTGGGACTCCTCGGCGGCAGCCGAATGGGCTGGACCCCGCCGCTCATCAGGATGTCGTCAACGACACCGGTGTACAGCGGATCCCGGTCGTGAATGAGATAGCGCGTAGTCCGCAGGAAACCGTCAACGGGATCAGTGAGCGTGCGGGCCATTTGCTCCACCCACGCGCCGCCGGGCTGCTGGTGGATGCCGGCGATATGTACGCGGCGCGTCTGCAGCTCGATCACGAAGAACACGAAGTACCGCTTGAGACCGGCCAGAGTGAGCACTTCGATCGTAAAGAAGTCGGCAGCCGCGAGGCCGGCCCAGTGTGCCAGCAAGAACGTCCTCCAAGGCGTGCGCTGACTCCGCTCGGGGGCCGGATCAATCCCGTGGTCCTGGAGGATTCGTTTCACCGTGTTCCGGGCGACCTCGTGACCGAGGTTCGCGAGCGCACCTTGGATCCGCGTGTAGCCCCACAGCGGATTCTCGCCCGCCATCCGCACCACGACGTCAGCGATCTCTCGGAGCGTCATCGGGCGGCCTCGACGTCGTTGAGGACTGCCGTCGTACTTCTGGGCGATCAACCTCCGGTACCAGCGGAGGATCGTGTCCGGGGTGACGATACCGGCTACCTGCATCAACGCGCGTCGGCCGACTTGCCTGCCGCGCACCGCGAGTCGACGGCGCTGGGCGTCCGTTAGCCGAAGCGGTCCAGGACCAAGTTGTTCGCGGAGGATGCGATTCTCTTCTCGGAGATAGTCAATCACATCTACTTGGTGGCGATTCACCCAGCCCGCAACAGTGAGCACGAGGAACTACAGCGCATGGGGCATCGCGAGAGGCTACTCGGCCGAGATACTTGGCACCGAACGGCCCGCAACGATTCACCTGGCCTCGGCCGCTTTTTCGCACCTTACGAGGGCAGTGGCCAGATACTGGAGTTCGGCCTCCACTTTCTCCGGTGCGGCGACCGCGTACTGTCTGAAAACTCTGTCGTGCGATTCCATTGGCTGTAGAGTTGGCGGGTGATTCCACTGCAGATGCTGCTCACCGCGGCAATGTCACGATCGTCGAGACGAGCGCCCACGTGCCGATCAACGGATTTCGAGTTTGTGCGCGAGTGGTTGCAACGGGGAATGCCGTGATCGTCAATGACGCGAGAACGAGTCCAGCACACACGAGTGTGGATTTCGCGGGAATGATCGAAAGCGAGTGTCTGATGTCAGGCCAAGGATCCCGAGCCGCTCATCGCGGGGAAATCGATGTATCCCTTCTGACCAGGGGTATAGAAGGTGGACGCATCGAATGAGGTCAGTGGCGCTCCCACCGCAAATCGCTCAGGCAGATCGGGATTCGACGTGAACGGCTTGCCGAAAACGATGAAGTCGGCGCCGCCCGATTCCAGCATCGCATTGCCGGATCGCTGATCGAACGCACCGCCGGCGGCGAACGGGCCGGAAAAGAGCGGGCGCAGAATCTCGAAGATATCGGGCAGCGGCGGCGTTCGCAGCACGTGCAGATAGGCGAGTCCCATCGGCGCGATGGCCTTCACTAACGTCGTGTAGGTCTCAATCGGGTCATCGTCGTGGATGTCGTTGAACGGCATCGCTGGGCTGATTTTGATGCCGACGCGGCTGGCGTCTCCCGCCGCAGCCGTCATCGCTTCCAGCGCCTCGACGACAAACCGTATGCGGTTGTGCACGCCTCCACCGTAGCCATCGGTGCGCCGATTGCTGCCGGTGGACAGAAACTGCATGGGGAGGTAACCCGACGCGGAGTGCAGTTCGACGCCGTCGAAGCCGGCGGCGAGCGCGTTCGTGGTCGCCTGAGCGTACTGTGCGGTGACACCCGGGATCTCACTCGTGTCGAGCGCGCGCGGCGTGTCCAAGTCCTGCATCCCGAGCGCGTCCGTCCACATCTGGCCAGCGGCACGGACGACCGACGGCGCGACGGGCGGATCGCTGACGTAGCGATTGGGGAGTGGGCGATGCGGCCGACGTGCATGAATTGCATGAAGATGCGGCCGCGTCGCGCGTGAACGGCGTCGGTGATTCTCTTCCAGCCGGCGATTTGTTCAGGCGTGTCGATCGACGGCGTCCGCGCATAGCCGATTCCAGTCGCGGCTGGCGCGGTGCCCTCGGTGATGATGAGACCGGCCGAGGCGCGTTGGCCGTAGTACTCGATCGCCAGATCCGAAGGCACTCCGCCGGGGAGGGCGCGGCTCCTCGTCATCGGCGCCATGAACATCCGGTTGCGGGTGTCGAATCCATCGATCCGACCGGGCGAGAGCAGATCAACACTCGGCATTCAACGCTCCTGGACCCTATTTCCTGAGTCGTCACGTAGGCTCGGTATCAGGCGATCTATTTCGCTTTTTCTCGAAAGCGTTTGTAGTTGGCTTCCTCGGGCGTGCAGTCCCAGGGGAGAATCTCGCCGCCCGGCAGCCGCTGGTACGGATAGGTGACGACCAGCTTCTCGTAGTACACGGGATCGTGGTGGGTGACGACGACGCGCATGCGATCGCCGTCGGGGATGAAGCGTTCCTCGGTGCGCATCTCGTCTGACTGCACGAGTCCCGGCGCGCCGAGCGTATCGAGGATGCCAGCCCGCTGTCCGATGGTTTCTATCAGAAGGACATCACCTTCGTAGCGCGCGACCGAACGTCCCAGGTGCGGATGGTTGGCGACAGACACGGGTGCCTTCGCGAGCGGCGTGCCCGGCGCAATCGGCACGCGGCGGTGGATGTCCATGAATTCATAGTTGATGCGGACCTCGTTCTTCTGCTGACGCACCTCGATCGGCGGCGATGGAGTGTGCATGACGCGCGTGAAGCTCGCCGGGATGCACTGCATCGCGGGATCGTCCCTGAGGTAGTCGTAGCGCGCGCGCGCTGCCTCGCCCGCCGGCGTGAGCGTCATCTCGATGGTGGCCGATCCGGAAAGGATCCACACGCCGTTCAACTGCGCGCGTTTGTCCTGCGCGTCCGCTCCCGAGACCACGCAGACGAGGAGCGCGAGAACCATTTTCCTCATCGCTGCTCTCTCGGCTGACTCTGTGGTGCGGAGCTCTCGGATGACGGCCTCGTCGGCTCGCACTCGACGAACTGTCCCTTGGCAATGGCTTGCCGAAACGCCTCGAAGCCGCAATCACGCAAGACGCTCTTGTCCGGAAGCACCGCAGTACGGAAATACGCGAGGTTATCCAGACGCCGGCTCGGGCTGGCGGTGATCGTCACCATGTCACCGACGCGCAGCAGCTGGAACGGTACTTTGCGACGGACGAGCGCGTTGCGGTCGGACCATTCGATGAACCACTCCTTCACAGTTCCGTCGCGCTGGGTGACCTTGAGCGTGACCTGCGAGTGCGGGTTTCGAATGTCGACATCAGTGATGCGGCCGGTGAGCGTGAGCACCTGCGAGCTGTCGAAGTTCACTGAGACCGAGTGATGAGCAGCCGTGGAGACCCCACCGCATAAGAGCGCGATCAGGCTGGCGGCGCAAAGCGTCTTGGCCATGCACTTCCTCCGCGGATTCTATCCGTTACTGGTTCCGTGACTCAACGTTCAGAATGTCGCCTGTCACCGGCGTCACCTTCGGATAATGTGCGACTCTGATGATTTCCCGACGCGCTTCATCATCAAACGACCTCGGCTGAGCTGTCGGATATCAGAAGCGCAAGGCGAGTAAGATGCCGCGAACGCAATTATGAGGTGCACGCCGTTTTGAGTGCCACCGAGCCAGGGAGCAGCGTCCGACAAAGGGAGGTTCGTCTTATCGCGGAGGCTCACCATGCGCCGATTTCTGATCGGGAACTGTGTGTTCGTGTCGCTCGCTGTCGCGCCTACAGTCGCCTATGCGCAAGCATCGATTGCGGGTTCCGTCAAGGACAATTCGGGGGCGGTCATGCCCGGTGTCACCGTCGAAGCGTCGAGCCCTGTGCTGATCGAGAAGACGCGCTCGGTCGTCACCAGCGGAACGGGTCAATATGCGATCGTCGACTTGAGGCCGGGCACCTACACGGTGACCTTCACCTTGCCTGGCTTCAACACCGTCAAGCGCGAGGGAATCGAGCTGACGGGCAATTTCGTCGCAAGCGTGAGTGTCGAGATGCGTGTTGGAGCCGTTACCGAAACCATCACTGTGAGCGGTGAGGCGCCCATCGTAGACGTGACGAGCGCGAGGAGGCAGGAGACGATCAGCGGCGACGTGATCGCCGCGATTCCATCGAGCCGTCAGTACTTCGGCCTGACCACGTTGGTACCAGCGCTCAACATCCAGGGGAATGACATCGGCGGCGCATCGGGGCCGATCTTCAGCGTATTCCAAATCCATGGTGGCCGGCGCAACGAGGGCCAGGTTCTCGTCGATGGGCTGAGCATGGGGTTCCAAGGCATGGGCGTGTCCTTCTATGTGCCGGAGGTAGGCACCGCGCAGGAGGTCACGTTCAGTCTGTCAGGCGGCCTCGGCGAGGCGCCCACTGGTGGTCCACAGATGAACATCGTCCCCCGCGCGGGCGGCAACATGTTCAGCGGCAGTCTGTTTGTGACTGGCGCAAACGGAGCGATGCAGGGAGACAACCTCACACAAGAGATCCGGGACGCTGGCCTTACCGGACGCAACGAGCTGAAGAAGTTGTGGGAGGTCAACCCAGCTCTCGGGGGTCCGATCAGGCGCGATCGTCTCTGGTTCTATGGGACGTTCCGTCACCAGGGCAATCGGCAGCTCGTCGCCGGCATGTTCGAGAACAGGAACGCGGGGGATCCCACGAAGTGGACCTACGATCCCGATCCGAGTCGTCAAGCCATCGACGACGGTACGTGGAAGAACGGGTCGCTGCGTCTGACCTGGCAGGCAACGCCGCGGAACAAGTTCAACGTCTGGTGGGACGAGCAGATCGTATGTCAGCACTGCGTCGGCGGTGGCTCACGGACGGGCCTTGTGTTCGCTGGCGGCATTCAGTCGCCCGAAGCGCACGGCCGGACCGAGGGCTACCCGCAGCGAATGGCCCAGGCCACGTGGTCTTCGCCCGCCTCGAATCGGCTGCTGCTCGAGGCCAGTCTCGGACTTGGGCCGGACATCCAGTTCGGAGGTCTGCAGAAGAACCCCTACGACAAGACCTTGATTCGAATAACCGATCAGGGCGGCTCGATTCCGAACCTGGCGTATCGCGCGGCGTTCTGGTCGCGTCCGCGAGGACTCTCTCGCATCGCGCAGGGATCGCTGTCGTATGTGACCGGCTCGCACAACGCGAAGTTCGGCGGGCGATACCACTACAACGATTCGTTGGGGGTGAACTTCTACAACGACAGCCAACTGTCCTACACGTTCTTGAACGGGTCGCCCACGCAGTTGACGATGTTCGGTAACCATGACGTGCGGCAGCTCGTGACGCAGGGCATGGCCTCCCTGTACGCCCAGGATCAGTGGACGCGGGGCCGGCTCACTCTCCAGGGCGGTGTGCGTTTCGAACACCTGAGTGCCGAGTTTCCTGATCAACAGATCGGTCCGAACCTGCTCATCCCGGTCGCCATCCAGTTTCCCGCTCGGGACAGCGGCGTCGGCGTCAAGGACATCATGCCGCGTATCGGCGCCGCCTACGATCTGTTTGGCAACGGAAGGACGGCAGTCAAGGTGTCTCTAGGCCGCTACGTGACGCCCACGAACTCGACCGAAGCATACGCCGGTGGTCAGAATCCAATCAACCGCGTACAAACGACGACGAACCGGTCGTGGACCGATAGCAATCGCAATTTCGTGCCCGATTGCGATCTTCTCAATCCGGCGCTGAATGCCGAGTGTGGACCTTGGTCGAACCAGAACTTTGGGAAGGAGGTCTTCACCACCACATATGATCCCGATCTTCTCGCCGGCTGGAACAAGCGCGAGTACAGCTGGGATTTGACCACCACAGTCAGCCAACAACTGGCGCCACGAGTCTCACTTGAGCTGAGTTATGCACGCCGCGTGTGGGGCAACTTCCAGGTCACGGACAACCGCGCCGTCGGGGCGGCCGACTTCGACCCGTTCACAATCGCCGCTCCCCCCGATCAGCGGTTGCCAAACGGCGGCGGCTATTCGCTCCAGTTCTACGACATCAACCCGGCGAAGTTCGGACAGTTCGACAACTTCATCACGTTCTCGGAGAACTACGGCAAGCAGATCTATCACTTCAATGGCATCGACCTGAACGTGAATGCGCGGTTCCCGTTCGCGTTGACGCTGCAGGGCGGCTTCAGCACCGGCAATATGACGGAGGACGATTGTGAGGTCGGCGAGAAACTGCCGGAGATCTACATTCTGCCCGGCAG
>Ga0070670_100005511_pt1 | contig 10681 bp, 8 predicted proteins | sample KBSS63metaG_FD_64665 | JGI IMG/M metagenome (GOLD analysis project Ga0070670, IMG submission 64665) | Switchgrass rhizosphere microbial communities from Kellogg Biological Station, Michigan, USA - KBS S6-3 metaG | ecosystem: Host-associated > Plants > Roots > Rhizosphere > Soil ... | reverse complement strand
CGTGCCGAGGTCGACACGGGCGGCAACCTGGTGCTGCGTCGCACATGAACGCGCCGGTTCTGGCGATCACGCTCGATCGCCTGCTGCGGCAGACGGCGGAGCGTGAGCCGAGGCGCCCGATGATCGCGATCAGCGGTGCGCCGATGCTAGATGCGACGGAGTTGGTCGCCCTGGTGGCGGCGGCAGCCGCCCGTCTCCAGCAGTTCGGGGTCGGGCCGGGCGATCGGGTGGCGCTCTGGGGGCAGAACTCTGCGGCCTGGGTCGTGTGGTTCCTGGCGTGCGCGTGGCGCGGCGCCGCTGCGGTGGCGCTCCATCCCGGGCTCACGGCCGAAGAGCTCGGGTCGGCGTTGTCACAGGCTCGCTCCAAGTGGCTGGTGATGGACGAGTTCGCGCGCGGGGTCTCGCTGCGCGGAGTGCTTGAAGCGGCGTCGCGACGCGCCGCAGACGCGGCGCCGGAGCATAGCCCGCCATCAGGCCATGCGGCATCCATGACCCTGGGCACGCTTCGTGGCGTGACGGTGATGCCTGGCGGGGACGGCACGCCGGACCTCGAGGCGGTGATCGATCGCAGCGCCTCTGCGCCGCTTTCGGAGGCCGACCTCGAGGCCGTCCTGGCGATGCTCTTCACGTCGGGCAGCTCCGGGCGGCCCAAGCTGGTCTGCCTGAGCCAGCGTGCGCTCATCGTCAACGCCTCGGCAACGGCACGTGCTGCGCGCATCGGACCCGCGGACGTGATCGCGTCGCCACTGCCGCTGCATCACTCGGCGGGCCTCTCCTCGGGATGCGTCCTGTCGCTCGTCGCCGGCGCCATGTGGTGCAGCAGCCCGCGCTTCCAGGCGGCGACCACGCTGGCGCAGATCCAGGACCACGGCTGCACGGTGCTGCAAGGCGTGCCGACGATGTTCAAGGCACTCATTGAAGGGGCAGGGAGGTCGCCGCAGGGGAGAGGCTCCACAGCATCCGTCGCCACGCCGACCTTGCGCCTCGGTTTCGTCGGCGGCGCGCCGTGCCCGCCGGACCTCTTGCAGCAAGCCCGCGCCAGCCTCGGCATCGAACGCCTCTGCGTGGTCTACGGTCAGACCGAGTTCGGGCCCACGATCTCCATCGCTCACCAGAGCGGCGAAGAGACCCCCGCGGTCAACGGCGTCGGCTCCCCGATCGAGGGCGTCGACGTGCGCATCGTCGATGCGGCGTCGGGCGACGCGTGCGCTCCTGGGGTGGCTGGAGAAATCCAGGTTCGTGGCCCGAGCTGCATGAGCGGCTACTTCCACGACGAGGCGGCCAACGCCGCCGCTTTCGCGGCCGACGGGTGGCTCCGCACCGGCGATTTCGGACGCGTCGCGGGCGGCCAGCTCTCCATCGACGGGCGACTGAAGCAGATCATCATCCGTGGCGGCGAGAACGTTTCGCCGAGCGAAGTCGAGGCGGTGCTGCGCGACGCCCGGCCGGTGGCAGATGCCTGTGTGGTCGCGGTGCCGTCGAAGCACTGGGGCGAGGCCATCTGCGCCGTCGTCGCGCCGGCAATGCCGATCGCGACATCGTTCGACGTCGACGCGCTGCGCCGCCTCTGCGAAGAGCGCCTCGCACGCTACAAGCGGCCCGATCACTATGTCGTCGTCGAGAGCCTGCCGCTGCTCGCCTCGGGCAAGGTCGATCGCCGCGCTGTCCAGGCGAGTCTCGCCGACCGGGAGTGGACATGACGACTTGCGGCAACGGTTGCCCGCCAGGCGCTCAGGCCATGACCCCGCGCACCGACTCGTGCTTTCTCGATTCGCTCACGGTCACGAGCTTCTTCGGCAGCGCCGAGATGCGCGCCATCTTCAACGACCGCAGCCTGATGCAGGCATGGCTCGATGTCGAAGGGGCGTTGGCCCGTGCCCAAGCCGGCCTCGGCCTCATCCCCCGCGAGGCCGCAACGACCATCAGCCGCAGTGCTCGCATCGAACAGCTCGACATGGCTGGCATCGCCGCGGCTGCGAGCGCGACCGCACATCCGCTGGTGCCGCTGATCCGTGCCCTCGTCGATCGCTGCGGTCCGAGTGCGGGCGGCTTCGTCCATCTCGGCGCCACCACGCAGGACGTCATGGACACCGGCTTCGTGCTGCGCATCCGCGACGGCCTGGTCGTGCTCGAGCGCCAGACCGCTGAGCTCTGCCGCGCGCTGCGCACCCTGGCGATCCGCCATCGCGGCACGCCGATGGCGGGGCGCACCCACGGCCAGCAGGCGCTGCCGACGACCTTCGGCCTGCGCGTCGCCGGCTGGTACGACGAGATGCGGCGGCACGGCAGCCGTCTGCGCGAGATGAAGCCGCGCCTGCTCGTCGGCAGCTTCGGCGGGGCGGTCGGCACGTTGGCGGGCTACGGGCCGAAGGCGCTCGAGTTGCGCGATGCCTTCATGCGCGAGCTCGGGCTCGGTGTGCCGGCGACGAGCTGGCATGCCAACCAGGATCGCTTCGCCGAGTGCATCGCGCTCCTCGGCATGCTCGCCTCCACGGCCGAGAAGATCGCCCGCGAGGTCTACCTGCTCGGTCGTACCGAGATCGGCGAAGCCAGCGAGCCGCAAGGCGCGAAGCAGGTCGGCAGCAGCACCATGCCGCACAAGCAGAACCCGATCCGCAGCGAGGCCATCATCGGCGCCGCCGCGACCTTGCGCGCCCAAGTGCCGCTGGGTCTGGCGGCGATGGTGGCGCAGGACGACCGCGACATGGGCACGGGCATGGTGCTGTGGAAGCTTGTGCCCGAGGCCTTCATCCTCATCGGCGGCATCTTCGAGCGCCTCAACCAGGTCGTCGGTGACTTGCGCGTCGACACCGCGCGCATGGCCGCGAACCTGCGGCTGAGCGGCGGACTCATCGTCTCCGAAGCGGTGATGCTGGAACTCGCCCGCAGCCTCGGTCGCGAGGAAGCCCACCACGTCGTCACCGATGCGGCGCGTCGCAGCGTCGAGCAGCGGCGGCCGTTCTCCACGTGCCTGCGCGAGCATCCGGCGCTCGCCGGTCGGCTCTCCACGAGCGAGCTCGATGCCCTGCTCGATCCCGACGCCTACCTCGGGCAGGCCGGCGAGATCGTCGACCGCGTGCTGCTGCAAGGAGAAGCATGATCGACGGCATCGAGCTCGACATCGACGGTCGTGTGGCCCGCGTCACCCTCGATCGCACCGCGCGCCGCAACGCTTTCGACACCGCCATGCTGCAGGCGATGGAGAACGCGGTGCAGGCGCTCGAACGCGCGGCCAGCGTCGATGTCGTTGTGCTCCAGGCACGGGGCCCGTCGTTCTGCGCCGGCACGGACCTGAAGCAGCTCGCCGGCCTGAGCGCCGATGACACCCTGCATTGGCAGCGGCGCACCGGCGACCTGGTGGAGCGCTGGACCCGGCTCAGCGCCACCACCGTGACGAGTTTCAACGGCCCCGCCATCGGCTCCGGCGCGGTGCTCGGCCTTGCCAGCGACCTGCGTCTTGCCGCCGAAACGACCTGGTTCGAGTTTCCCGAACTCGGCTTCGGCATTCCGCTGACCTGGAGCGGCGTCGCGTTGCTGGTGCGCCTGCTCGGCCCCGATCGCACCCAGCGCGTGCTGCTCCTGCAGGAGCGCATCGACGCGCCGATGCTGCGCAGCCTCGAGCTGGTGCTCGACGTGGTGCCGGCGGAGGCCCTGGCCGAGCGCACCGACCGGCTCGTCGCCCAAATGCTCGCCACTTCGGCGCTGGGGCGCCTCATGACCAAGCGGGCGGTCATTGCCGCAGCGTCGGCCCCCGGGTTCGCGGCAAGCGCGTTCGATCCCCTGCTGGCGGCGTTCTCGATCGAGCGCCGTGGCAAGCAGGCCTTCATGGCAGCGCCAGGAGATGGCGCCATGCCGACATCTCCTTGACCGTCCTCGCGATGACGACACTGCCATTGACGGCACCGAACGTGCGCGAAGCGCTGGCCGCGATGCTGGCCGAGCGCGGTGTCGGAGTGCTCTTCGGGCTCATGGGCGACGGCAACATGTCCTTCGTGCTCGATTGTGTCGAGCAGCACGGCCTGCGCTTCGTCAACGCCCGCCACGAGACCGCAGCGGTGCTCATGGCGGATGGCTATGCGCGGGCTTCGGGCCGGCTCGCAGCCGTCACCGTGACCCACGGCCCCGGCCTCGCGGCGGCCGGGCTCGGCCTCGGGGTTGCCGCCGAGGCGCACGCACCGCTCCTCGTCGTCGCCGGTGACACCGGTCGGCCCGAGGCGTTGCACGTCCAGCGCTTCGACCAGGAGACCTTTGCCCACGCGCTCGGCACGACGGTGGTTTCGCTTCGCTCAGGCACCGCTGCGGTGGAGACGCTGCAACGCGCCTTGACGCAGGCCGCGGCGGCCGGACCCGTCGTCCTGAGCCTCGCCGTCGATGTGCAGGAAGAGCGCGCGACCTCGGGCGCAGCCGCCTCCTCGGCGCCGCCCTTCGTCGCCGCAGCGCCGATCGCTGAGGAGTCGTCGATCGCCGCCCTGGCCCAGGCCCTGGCGCAGGCGCAGCGGCCGGTGCTGCTCGTCGGCCGTGGCGCCCGCCATGCGGCCGACGCGGTCGCGCGCCTGGCGGAGCGCAGCAATGCCTTGCTCGGCACGTCGGTGCACGGCCACGGCCTTTTCAGCGGTCATCGACGCGACGTCGGCGTCATCGGCGGCCTCTCGCGCGAGGCAACGCGGACGGCGCTCGCCGACGCCGACCTCGTCATTGCCTTCGGTGCCAGCCTCAATCGCTTCACGACCGACTTCGGCCGCATCGCGCCCCGCGCCCGTTGGGCCTGCGTCAGCCTCGCGGACGCCGGCACGTCCTTCCAGGTGCCGCTCGCCCATCGTGTCCACGGCGATGCGCAGCAGGTCGTGGCTCGTCTCCAGGCGCTCCTGCCTTCCAGCACCTCAGGCGCGTGGACTTCCGCGGAGCTGGACGCCTTGGCCGCCGAGTCGCCGATCGAACCGCGACCGGAAGGGTGCGACGGCGTCGACCCGCGCGTCTTCTGCCGCGCCGTGAACCGCCGGCTGCCGCCCAACCGCACCGAGGTGGTCGGCGTCGGCCATTTCGGCGGCTTCGCGGCGCTTGCATCGCGCCTGGATGCCGACGGGCTCTTCCTCGCGCCATGGGAGTTCGGCTCGATCGGCGTCGCCGTGCCGATCGCGACCGGCGCCGCGCTCGCCCGCCCGGAGCGGCTCACCGTTGCCTGGGAGGGCGACGGAAGCCTCCTCGCGAGTCTGGGCGAGCTCGAAACACTGGCGCGCAGTGGCGCCAACGTCTTCGTCATCGCCATGGACGACGGCGCCTACCTTGCCGAGGTCAGGAAGCTACGGCTTGCCGGTCGCCGCACCGAGCTCGCGCGCTTCGGCCGCAGCGATCTGGCCGGTGTCGCACGCAGCCTTGGTCTGCGTGCCGCGACCGTGCGGGACGACCGCGACACCGAAGCGGCCCTCGACGCGCTGCTCGCGACCTCAGGGCCGGCGCTACTCCACGTGCATGTCGATCCCGACGTGCATCAAGCCGTCTTCTGACCATGGCCGGCGCCGCCTTCGGCCAGGGTCTCGCGGTTGCCGAGCGCCTTGGAGATCTCCGCTGCGGCCAGCTTCACTCCGCGCGCCACCACCTCCAGCTGCTGGTCGTTGGCGCGAAAGCTCGGCGCCGAAAGGCTCACCGAGGCGACGATGCGCCCGGAGCGGTCGCGGATCGGCGCCCCGATGGCGCGCATGCCGACCTCCGACTCCTCGTCGTTCAGGGTCCAGCCGTTCTTGCGCGCCGCGCGGATGTGCTTGACGAGCTCGGAGCCGCTGCGCACCGTCTTGGAGGTGAGGGCACCCACCGGCCGCGCCGTCATGACCTCGCGCAGCTCAGCGTCGCTGTGGTCGAGCAGAAGCGCCTTGCCGGCCGCGCTGCAGACCAGCGGAATGCGTTGGCCCAGCCGCGACATCAGCTGCGGCGTGCGCGTGCCCTGGGCACTGTCGATCTTGATGGCGTCGGTCCCGTCGACGACCGCGAGGTTGACGGATTCGCCGTACGCCGCCACCAGCTGCTCAAGGTGCGGCCTGGCCTCAGCCTTGAGATCGAGGTTGGTGACGAAGGCGTCGGCCAGGTCGAGCACCGCGGGCCCCAGCCGATAGAGTCCGCTGGCGTCGCTCGGCCGGCGCACCAGGCCCGAGTTGGCCAAGGCTTGCAGCAGCCGGTACACGGTGGACTTGTTGAGCCCGAGCTCCTGACTGAGATCGAGGGCGCGCCGCGCCGGGGCATCGGCGCGAAACGCGAACAACACCGCCATGGCGCGATCGATGGCCTGGGTGCCCGTCTCGTTGCGGGCGCTGGGCGGAGTCTTGGCGGGCGGCGCTGTGGCCGTCGAGCGGGTGGAAGGCGAGGGCGGCATCGGGGAGGGTGCGGGAATCGATCGCCCGGCTTTCGTCTTGGCTTGAGGCACCCGGTTTCTCCTCGTGACGAGAGACGGCAAGGCGTGTATATTACCATAATATAGAATCAAGTTCATAATATGGACAAGCCGGAAGCGACACAAGAGACATCGGGAACCTCGGAAGCCGCGGCACCCACCGCAGGAAACGAACGGCGCGATGGCGCGGGGCAAGGCATCGATCCGATCGCCCTCGAGGTCGTCACCGAGGGCCTTGTGTCCATCGTCCGCGAGATGCGCCAGACCGTGTTCCGCACGGCGCATTCACCCGTCGTCACCGAGGCGCAGGACTTCAGCTGCGCACTCTTCAACCCGCAGGGCGAGATGGTGGCGCAGTCGCGCGACATGCCGGGGCACGTGATCGCCATGCCGGCGTCCGTGGCGGAGGCGATGCTCGACTTCGGCGCTACGCTCGCGCCCGGCGACATCGTCATCCTCAACGATCCGTACCGCGGCGGCAGCCACCTCAACGACGTCACCGTGGTCTGCCCGGTCTTCATCGACGGCGCGCTCTTCGTCTTCCCCTGCGTGCGCATGCACTGGGCCGACATCGGTGGCATGACACCCGGCAGCATCTCCGGGCAGGCTACCGAGATCCAGCAGGAAGGCGTGCGCATTCCGCCGATCAAGCTCATCGAGCGCGGCGTCGAAAACACCGCGGCCATGACCTTGCTGTTCGCCAACGTCCGCTCCCCGGTCGAGCGCCGCGGCGATCTCGATGCCTGCATCGCTGCCTGCCGCAAGGCCGAGCGGCGCCTCATCGAGTTCGCAGCGCGCTACGGCATCGCCAAGATCAGCGCCTTCCTCGACGCCAATCTTGCACGTACCGAGGCGCGCCTGCGCAGCCGCATCGCCTTGCTCCGCCCGGGCACCTATCACTACGAAGACAGCCTCGACCTCTACACCGACGGCCAGTACGACCCGGTGCTGATCCGCTGCGCGCTCACCGTGAGCGGCGACGAGCTGCTCGCCGACTTCGCCGGTTCGAGCCCTCAAGTGGCCGCGGTCGTGAACGCCTCGATCGCGATGACCCGCGCCGGCGTCTTCATCGTCGTCAAGTCCGTGCTCGATCCGGGCGGCATGATCAACGGCGGTGCGTTTCGGCCCATCCGGGTCGAGGCGCCGCCCGCGAGCGTCGTCAACGTCGCCTACCCGGCGCCGGCCAATGCCCACTCCGAGGTGCGCAAGCGCGTGCTCTCGGCGGTGATGGGTGCGCTCGCGCAGGTCACGCCGGACGCGGTCACCGCCGACCAGTGCGGCTCGACCTTCCAGAACCTGCTCGGCGGCGTCGATTCACGCACCGGCAAGCCCTATCTCTACTACGACTATCCGCCCGGCGGCAACGGCGGCTTCGCCGAATCCGACGGCCCAGACGCCATGAACCCGGTGGACCTCGGCGACATCTCGACGGTGCAGCCGGTCGAGGTGCTCGAGGCGACGACGCCGGTGCTGATCGAGTCGTGCGGTTATGTCGTCGACTCGTGCGGCGACGGCGTGCGCCGCGGTGGTCTCGGTGCGATCCGCAAGACGCGGCTGCTCGCCGACAGCGGCGTCTACTCGGTGCAGGCCGACCGCAGCGTCACGCCGCCCTACGGCCTCTTCCTCGGAAGCGCCGCGGCCTGCGCCAGGACTTCGGTCGAGCGCGGCAGCGAAACCATCCGTTTTGCGACTCCAGGCAAGGTCGCGGGCGAGCGCCTTCATGCCGGTGACGTGCTCGTCATGGAGGCCGCCGGCGGAGGCGGCTGGGGCGATCCGTTGCAGCGCGAGCCGGAGCGCGTGCGTGCCGACGTCGATGCCGAACTTCTGACGCCCGCGCGCGCCCACGACGTTTACGGCGTCGTCTTCATGACATCAGCACAGGCGCCAGGTCGGCTCGACATCGATGCGCAGGCGACGCAGCGGCAACGCCAGCGACTCGCCCGCAAACGTCGGCGCGTGCGGATGGCGTCGATCGACGAGTCCCGTGCCTTTTCCGGCATCCGCGGCATGCATCGCCGTGCCGAGCTCTCGGTCGAGACCGCGCGCGTGCTGGCTGTCGAGCCGGGTTCGCTGATCGAACTGCACGGCCGCCATCCGGCGCCGCTGCGCGCCTGGGTCTGCATCGGGGAGCAGGGCCGCGACGCCGTCGCGGTCAGCCCCTCCGGATTGGCGATCCTCGGCGTGGATACGGGTGACGAGGTCGTCCTGCGCGCCCTGCCGGGCCCTTTCCGGGTGGCTGCGTGAGGGACGCATGAGCTTCGATCGACTGCGGCCGCAAACCCCCGTCTTTCCGCAGCAGGCGGAGCAGTACGCGCTCGACGCCCTGCGCCTCTCGGAAGCCGCGGCGGCGCGTTGCCGCACCGTGTTCGATCTGGCCTACGGCAAGCATCCGGACCAGGGCCTCGACCTCTACCTGCCGGCAGGTGATGCGTCCGGTCCGGCGCCGGTGCTCGTCTTCGCGCACGGCGGTGGCTGGAGTCATGGCTACAAGGAATGGATGGGACTGATGGCGCCGCCGCTGGTGGCCGCCGGGATCGTGCTCGTGTCCGTCGGCCACCGGCTCGCACCGGAGCACAAGTACCCGCTACCGATGGAAGATTGCCTGGCGGCGCTCGGTTGGGTCCATCGCCACATCTCGGCGCACGGCGGCGATCCTTCGCGCATCGCCGTGGGCGGCCATTCCTCGGGCGGTCACCTCTATGCGATGGTCGCGCTGCAGCCGAAGCGGCTGCGCGGGGCCGGGGTTCCGCCTGCGGCGATCGTCGCCTGTGCGCCGCTCAGCGCGCGCCTCGACATGGACTTCGAAGGCCGCGCGCCGGGAAGTGTCGAGGCCCGCCACCATTCCATCCTCTTCCATGATCCGGGCGAGGCACGAGCTGCGAGCCCGATCTCGCACGTCGCTGCCGATGCGCCGCCGTTCTTCCTGGCCTGGGGCAGCCACGACATCGACGGCGTGACGCGTTCGAACGAGCGCATGCGCGACGCCATGACGGCGTGCGGCATGGTGCACGAGGTCATGGTGCTCGAAGGCGCGGATCACTTCGACACCGCGCTGCGGGCGGCCGACGCGGGCAACCCGTGGGTGCAGCGCATCATCGCCATCCTCGAGGCCGGACGATGACGCGACCCGGCGCCGTCTTCCACCTCGATGTCGGCGGCCCGGCGCCGGGGTCGACGTCGACGAGCTCCGCGGCAGCATCCCCGTCTCGCGGCGCTTCGAGCGCGGCGCCCGGCATCGTCGCCGGCGTGCTAGCACCGCATCCGCCGCATCTCATCTATGCCGAGAACCCGCCGCAGAACGAGCCGCGCTCGCACGGCGGCTGGGACGTGCTGCGCTGGGGCTACGAGAGCCTGCGGCGCCGCATCCGCGAGGAGTACCGCCCCGACGTCATCCTCGTGCACGCCCCGCACTGGGTCACCGCCGTGGGCCACCATGTCAACTGCGTGCCGCGCTCGTCCGGGGTCTCGGTCGACCCGATCTTTCCGCATCTCTTTCGCTACCGGTTCGACTTTCGCAACGACGTCGAGCTGGCGGAGGCGATCGTCGAGGAGGGCACGCGGGCAGGGCTGACGATGGGGGCCATGCGCCACCCGGGGCTGAGGGTCGACTACGCGACGATCGGCGCCCTTCACCTCGTCAACCCGGCCTGGGACATCCCGGTGGTCTCGCTCTCGGCCAACAACAACCCGTACTACTACGGCGATGCGCCTTTGGAGGAGATGGAGGCGCTTGGCCGGGCCACGCGCCGCGCCATTGCCACCACCGGCCGACGCGCCGTGCTCTGTGCCTCGAATTCGCTCTCGCACCTGCACTGGGATGTGGAACCGGACGTGCCGGAAGACATGGCGCGCGAGCATCCGTACAACGATCACCAGTACCGCTGGGACATGAAGCTGCTCGAGGTCGTGCGCAGCGGTCGCGGCGAGGCGCTGCGGCGCTTCATCCCCGAGCACATCGAGGCCACGTCCGCCGAGACGAAGTCGGGCGGCTTGAGTTGGATGCTCTCGGCGCTCGGCTGGCCCGACGTGCCCGGCCATGTCCACGCCTACGGCACCGTCATCGGCACCGGCAATGCCGTCGTCGAATGGGATGTTCGCGAGGTGCGCTCATGAGCGCGTGGCGGGCGACGGCCTTCGTGCCGGGCCTGCCGCACCTGTTGGCCGCGGACCCGGCACCGGCGTGGAAGCGCCTTGCCGATGCGATGCGCAGCCTCGGCGAGGAGCTCCGCGCCCTGGGCGTCGAAACTCTCGTCCTCGTCTCGACGCAATGGTTCAGCGTGCTCGGCGTTCAGGTGCAGG
>Ga0070670_100005509_pt1 | contig 10682 bp, 11 predicted proteins | sample KBSS63metaG_FD_64665 | JGI IMG/M metagenome (GOLD analysis project Ga0070670, IMG submission 64665) | Switchgrass rhizosphere microbial communities from Kellogg Biological Station, Michigan, USA - KBS S6-3 metaG | ecosystem: Host-associated > Plants > Roots > Rhizosphere > Soil ... | reverse complement strand
GCGGGACACACCGCGTTCAATGGGAACGGCGGCGAAGCGCTGCACAGCAGCGTCAACGAAATCTTCGAGCTCACCGCGGTCAAATAATGCGATTTTGGAGGACGCACATGAGGACCACCATCGCCACGGGCCTTGCCCTCAGCTTCATCGCCGCCAGTCTGCTCGCGCAGACCGTTCCTAATACGGTGGACGCGCACATCGCAGCGGCTAAAGCGGCGGCGGGAACGGAACACGCGTCCGTGTTCAACAGCCTGTGCATGGCGACGGAGGAACGCGCGTCCTCCAATCCCGCACCGGCGAGGGCAGCAACCCCTGCTCCGTCGCCGGACCGCTCCAGGTGGCATGCCGAGCCGGTCAAGGTGTTCGACAACCTGTACTACCTGGGACAGTCCGAATACTCGGCGTGGGCCGTGACTACATCGGCCGGCATCATCGTCATCGACGCACTGTTCGACTACTCGGTGGAAGACGAAATCATCAACGGCCTGACCAAGCTTGGTCTGGATCCCAAGAACATCAAATACGTGATCGTCAGCCACGCCCACAGCGATCATGCCGGCGGCGCGCGATTGCTGCAGGACCGATTCGGCGCGCACGTGCTGATGTCGGCAGCCGATTGGGACCTGACCGCGCGTAACACCCAGTCGTGGCCGAAGCCGCGTCGCGATATGGTCGTCACCGATGGTCAGCGGCTCACACTCGGCGATACGACGCTCACCATGTATCTGACGCCAGGTCATACGCCGGGTACCATCTCGACCATCATTCCGGTCCGCGACAATGGTCGCCCGCACGTTGCGGCCGAATGGGGCGGCACCGGCTTCAACTTCACAGTTTCGCCGGAGAAGCCGCGCCGTTATTGGTACGAGACGTACGCCAGTTCATCCGATCACTTTCGCGACGTGGTGAAGAAGGCAGGCGCCGACGTGCTGATTGCCAATCACCCGGAGCAGGACGGGGCGAAGCCGAAGCTGGCGGCATTGGCACGTCGCAAGGCCGGCGACCCGCACCCGTACGTGATTGGCAATGACAGCGTCACACGGTACGTGACGATGGTCGGAGAATGCGCGCGCGCGAGCTTGCTACGCTTCGCAGCTTCGACAAGATAAGTGAGATTCCTTTCCATTCTTCTGACCTCGAGCGTCGGGCTCTGCGGCGTCGCGTCGGCACAAACGGCAGGCAAAGCGATCTACGACGAGCGCTGTGTGCAATGCCACGGCGTCGATGGCCGCGGCACCGGTGCTGCTGCACCGGTGCTCATGCCCCGTCCTCGCGATTTTGCTGCCGCACAATTCAAGTTGCGGACGACCGAAACCGGCAGTCTGCCGACCGATGACGATCTGATACGCACGATCACCTATGGCGTGCCCGGCACATCGATGCCCGGGTGGCAGAAGTTCCTGTCGACCGCGGACATCGCGGCCGTCACGACTTACATCAAGTCGTTCTCGACGCGCTTCGCCGCCGAACGTCCGCAAAGCATTCCGACGGTGGCAGCCTCCGTTCCGGGCGCGCCAACATCGCAGACGATTGCCGCCGGGAAGGCGGTCTACGAGAAGCTGCGGTGCGCCGCCTGTCACGGAACCGACGGGAGAGGAGCCGGAGCGATCGCGACCGACCTGAAGGATGACGCCGGCAGGCCGCTGCCGGCCACGAATCTGACCGAGCCGTGGACATTCCGCGGAGGCGCGACTCCGCAGGATGTGTATCTGCGGTTTCGCACGGGCATGAACGGCACGCCGATGCCGTCGTTTGTGACTGCCGCCAGCGAGACCGAACTGCGGAACCTTGCCGCCTACGTGTTGACGCTCGCGCGCAAACCGGTGTGGGAGATGACGGCGGAGGAAGTGACCGCGTTCTATAAAGCACAGGCCGCGGACGCAGCTCGCGATCCGGTTCGACACGGTCGATACATCGTCTCCACGATCGGCTGTAGCTTCTGTCACACGCCGGTTCGCATCGACGGGTCGCTCGTTGACGGCATGCTCTTCGCGGGCGGACAGAAGTGGACCGCGGCGCCGTTCGGTGACTTCGTCAGCTACAACCTGACATCTGACAAAGAGACCGGCCTTGGCGGCTGGACTGACGATCAGATCAAAGCGGCCATGACGAAGGGGATTCGACCCGATGGGAGCCGCATGCTGCCCTTCCCGATGCCTTGGCCGTCATACGCGAGCCTCACCGAAGCCGATCTCAACGCCATCGTCGCCTATCTCCGGACGGTTCCGCCGATCGCGAACAGGATTCCTGCTCCAGCGCGGCCGAACGTCGTGTCTTATCTCTGGGGCAAGTTCCAGCTGCTGATACTGAAGAAGGATATGCCGCTGGTCGCATATCCTGGCAACGCCGGCTCGGCGGGGGGCGTATGAACGTCCGTCGCGCCGTCAAATGGACCCTCGGCGTGCTGCTCGTAGTCGCAGTGGTCGGGTTCCTGGCATTCCTCTACTTCATTCCGCCGTTCACGCTGATGGCGCCCGAAGCGTTCAGCGGACCGGAGATCGCGGCAGCAAACGTCGTCAAGCTCGAAGCGATCACCGACCCGAAGACGCGCGCGCTCGCCGAGCGCGGGAAGTACATTGTCGTGGCGACCGGCTGCGTCGATTGTCACGCGCCGCCAAGCGCCGCCGGTCCCGATTTCGCCAGATACATGGCAGGCGGTGCGAAGACCGCTATCAGGGGGCACGGCACGTTCGTCAGCGCAAACCTGACCTCGGATCGGCAATATGGCTTGGGCAGGCGCACTGACGAAGACGTTCTGCGCGTGTTGCGTAGTGGCGTTTCCGCCGACGCCGGTCGCCAACTCTGGTACCGCGACATGCCATGGGCGTGGGTCGCAAATTGGACCGAAGAAGATCGCGTGGCGGTTCTCACATACCTGCGTCAGATCCCCGCGATCGCGCACAAGATTCCGCCGCCGAGCACCGAGGCGGCGATGACCTACGACCCGGCCGCCATCGAGCAAGCCTCAACCGTGAATGCAGGCACGACGCCGTGACCAACAGCACAGCTTGCGTTCGTGCAGGCAAACCGGAGACTCTTGATGAATTGAACGATCGTTAGGGCGTGTGAACACAGTCGATCCCAGTACCCTCGTCCTCGCTGCTGTGGTGGAGTCGTCAGACGACGCCATCATTACCCACTCTCTTTCCGGAACCATCGAAACCTGGAATCGCGCCGCCGAACGGATGTTCGGCTATTCGGCCGGCGAAGCGCTTGGCAGACCGGTCTCGATGCTCGTCCCCCCGGAGAGAATCGATGAGGAAGAGACTGCGGTGGAGCGAATTCGCCGCGGTGATCCCGTCAGACATTTCGAGACCGAAGGTGTCGGGAAAAACGGCCGGCGTGTTCCCGTCTCGCTCACGATATCGCCAGTGCTCACGCCGACGGGTGAGGTGTCCGGCATCTCGCGCATCGCGCGCGATCTGACTGAGCGCCGCACGCTCGAACGCAACGCGTTTCATCTCGCCGCCATCGTCGATTCCGCCGAGGACGCCATTGTCAGCAAGGACATCAACGGCATCGTCCAGACGTGGAACAAAGCGGCGGAACGCATGTTCGGTTACTCGGCGGACGAGATGGTCGGACACTCGATTCGCACCATCATTCCGCGCGAGCGGTGGCACGAGGAAGACGAAGTGCTTGCCCGGATTCGCTCGGGCCGAAGCATCGACCACTTCGAGACCGTTCGTCAGCGAAAGGATGGCTCGTTGATCGAGATTTCGCTGTCGGTGTCGCCGATCAAGACCAGCACCGGTGCGATCATCGGAGCGTCGAAAATCGCGCGAGACATCACGGCCCAGCGTCAGCTGGCGCGCGACGCCGAAGAGGCCAATCGCGTGAAGGACGAGTTCCTCGCGATGCTGTCGCACGAGCTGCGGACGCCGCTCAACGCCGTTCTTGGCTATACCCGCATGCTGCGCGAAGGGCACCTTGGCCCCGACCGGCAGGAGCGCGCCATGGAGACGATCGAGCGCAACGCAAACCTGCTGGGGCAGCTTGTCGCGGACGTCCTCGACGTGTCCAGCATCGTCACGGGTAAAGTCCGCCTGAAGATGACGTCGTGCGATCTCAGGACGCTCGTCCACGCCGCCACCGATGTCGTGAGGCCGACAGCCGACGCGAAAGGGATCGAGTTGCGCGTCCAGGCTCCTGACGACCCCGTGCACGCCACCTGCGACGGCGAGCGCATCCAGCAGGTGTTCTGGAACCTGCTCAGCAACGCCGTGAAGTTCACGCCGACGGGTCACGTCTCGATCACGCTGAGCAATTCCGGAGGTCGAGCGAAGGTGACCGTCACCGATACAGGCGTCGGCATTCCGGCGGATTCGCTGCCGTTCATCTTCCAGCGCTTCTGGCAGGGCGAAACAGCGTCGCATCGCGCCACCGGCGGCCTCGGTCTGGGCCTTGCGCTCGCGCGCCACTTCGTCGAACTGCATGGCGGCACGATTCAGGCGGCCAGCGGAGGCGAAGGGAAGGGCGCGACATTCGTCGTCACGCTTCCCCTCGCACATTAGGCGGACCGGCGGCCGTTCTTTGGGACGGACCGGCCTTTCAATCTATCGCGCCGGCTGCGGCGAGAACTGCTTCATCCACTCGTCCTGACGCTGCTTCATCTCCTGCGGTGTCAGGTCTTCCTTGCGCGTCGCGATCGTCCACAGGTACCCTTCCGGGTCCTTGAACTGCCCGGCGCGATCGCCCCAGAACTGATCCGACATTTTTCCCATTGGACCGTCCACCACGCGCGCGCCTGCGGCGACCGCTCGATTGAACACGGCGTCGCTATCCTGCACGTACACCCAGAGCGACGCCGGAGATCCGCTATACGCGCGAGGCCCTTTCCCTGTCGGGCCCATCACGTCGTTCAGCATGATGATCGAGTCGCCGACTCGGATTTCAGCGTGCATGATCTTTCCGTCGGGTCCCGTGGCGCGTGAAACTTCTTCGGCGCCGAGCGCCTTCTTGTACCACTCGATCGTCTGAGCGGCGTTATCGAGAGTGAGTTGAGGCGTCACCGTGTGGAAGCCCACAGGCACCGCGCTCTTTGCTTTCGCCATATGTCCAACTCCTTCGGAGGGGTGGAAACTTCGGATTGTGCGGCGACGTCGATGCGGCTGCAAGCTGATGGGCGCAACTCATAAGAGTAGGGTGCGCATCCTAACGTCTGGTGCGAAAGGGCGCGCGACGACTCTCCCTCGCTGGCAATGGCAGAGGCGCTATTAGCTGAGGTTTTTTCGCAGTACCAATTCGGATATCGTGTGGACTTCCTCACGAATGCGCGTTCGGATCTTCAGAGCGGTCGCGGGTGTTCTCGACGGTCAGAGTCTTGCCAAGTTGACCCCTGGTCTTCTCTACGAGCTCGATGACGCGTTAGCGCGCCAACTGATCTCGATGGGCTGCGCGCGAGAAGAAAAGTCCCACGCACCAGCGCTGGTGATGCGCGTCGCCGATGAACCGCTCGACGAAGCGCGATTGACAGGTGGAGTGCGCGTCGTGCCGCGCGCGAAAGCGGATGATGACGCGAGAGCGGATCGCCGACAGGGTGCTGTCGATCGGCGAAAGCACCCACGCAGCGACCGGCGGAAGACCCACTTTTAACTTATTGCACTCTGCCCTGGACGACGATGGTCTGCGGCATTCCGCGATGGTCGAGGAGCAGCGCGCTGCCGCGTACTGCCGTCGGCACCCTGGCGATGCACCCGAAGTCGGGCCGCAGCGCAAAGTCACGGGTCGTTCCCGCAGCGATCAACGTCGATCCAAACCGCGTCGCCAGTTCCGGTTGCGGAACTGTAATCGATGGCCCGCCGAGATTGCTGCCGTCGATCATGTGTATCGTCACGCTATCGAGCGTCAGGTCGTGGACGCCCGCGCTGACGAAGAAGTGAAACGGGGTCTCGACGGCGAAGCCGCCGCCGGTGCATGGAAAAGCGCCAACGATCGGCGTAAATCTGATTGGGTTGGGTTCGAGGCTGAGGCCCGGTCTGAAGTCGGCGGCGTTGAGCATCGGCGCATGTTCGGGCATGTCGTAACAACCGGCCGTGATCAAGCCCAACATTGCGACACACATCACCACCACCGGACCCCGAGGAAGCATGGCAGGTCTCTTCACGTGGCACCTCGCTTTTCAAAGACGGCGGCCGCGCACGCAATCTCGACGCCATATCGGATGGGTTCGTGGTAAGGTTTCGCACCTGCGATGGAGGTTGCCGATGACGAAGCTGCTCGCATTCGCCGGCGTCGCGCTGCTCTGGGTGGTTCCGACGGCCGCGCATCATTCGTTCGCGGCTGAATTCGACGAGAACAAACCGGTCACGCTGAAAGGCAAGCTCACGCAGCTCGACTGGCTCAACCCGCACGGATGGCTGCATCTCGACGTCACGGAGCCTGACGGCAAGGTCGTCAACTGGGCCGTCGAAGCAGGAGCGCCGAATGCCCTCGTGCGGCGCGGCTTACGCAAGACAGACTTTCCAGTAGGCAGCGAGGTGATCGTGAAGGGGTATCGCGCGAAGAACGATACGCCGACCGCCAGCGGGACGACAGTGACCTTTGCCGATGGACGGAACTTTTTCCTCGGCGCGTCGGATTCGCAGTCGCAGGCGGCTCCCGGCGCGCAGGGCCGTTAGCGGCCGCGCCAGGTATCGCCGAAGTAAAACTTAGCCCCCGCCTGGAGCAGGCGATCGAGGTCGCGTTCCCCCTCGCGGCATGCTTCCTCCAGCAGCTCGAATCCCGCTTCTTTCTCTCGCACGAGCGCCCACACCAGCGTCCATGGGCGTGTGTACACTTTTGGATCTTCCACCCGTACTTCGTAGTGGATTGTGTCGCGATCGATCATCGTCAGGCGCTCGACGATGTGCGCGCTGTCAGTGTAGAAGTTGCCGGAGTCGTCGAACCAGTTGTAGCCGTTGAAATTGTTGACATCAATGACCAGCGTGTTTCCCTCCCATCGGCCACGTGAATCGCCATTGGTTACTTTGATGTTCTCGCCCAGCCGCGGCCGTCCATCCATCGCGATCATCCGTTGGACGTGGTGATCCTCGAAGAGCCACAGAACGAACTGGTCGCCGGCAGGCTGCAGGATTTGATTCGCATCCTGCAGCGCGAGACGAGGGACGCCGCCGCTTCCGCAGGCCGTGCGCGGATCGATGTACTTGTTATGGTTCTCCCCGATTCTCCCGATCGGAATTGCCCACGGCTGATAGGGAATCTTTCGATCGGCGGGGTCAACAATCATCGGCGGCGCAATCTCCCACGGCATCACGCGGCTGCCAACGAGCGGCTCGTTTCCGGTCACGCCTTCGACGGAGAACGCCTGCGCCAGCTGCGCGCGCCAGTAGCCCTGGAAGTCAGGTTTGCCGCTCGCTGTTTTCGGTGGCGTGAACGATTTCGCCTTAGCGAGCGCACACGTGTGGAACGCCGCCGGCTCGGCCGGACACCCGCCAACCGTCTTCGGCTTCGCGGCGTCTTGCGCCACGAGCGGCGTGGACGCGACGATCGCGACAGCGAGCACAAGCGCTGAATGCCGTATTCTCACGTCCCCTCCTACCGTGACGCCGCCCCTGCCTGGTCCATCAGGCGCCCGGGATCGTATTCGAGCACCCGCACGTTTGGTTCTTTGCGCCGATAGAAGACCGTGCGCATCGTCCAGGGCCGGGTAAACACGTTCGGGTCTTCGACAGTCACCTCGTAGTTGAGGTGATCCGGCCCGGCGGGCGTGAAGCGTTCGATCAGGTGAAGCGCATCGCTGTGAAAATTTCCTGCGCGATCGAACCACGTCTGATCGGTGAAGTACACGACGTCGACAACGAGCGTATTGCCTTCCCAGCGGCCGCGGGAATCGCCCAACCACCAGTTAAGCGGACCGCGCGGATGCGGCGTCCCATTCGTGTAGATGTTCCGAACACCCCGGTCGTACTCGAAGACCATCACGATCTGTTCGGGGGTTTGAAAGATTTGAAAGGGGAACGGCATGTACATGATGCGCGGCACGCCGGGCAGATATCCTTTCGTCTCCGGATCGGCAGTCGCGCGGTTTTCAAAGTTGGCGCGCTTCTTCGCGAGCGCCGCGGGCTGGTAGGGGATCTCGTTTCCGTCCACGATGCCCTGGCCCGCCGGTACTCCGAGCCGTGCCGCGTGATCCTGAATGTCCCAGGCTGCGGTATTCAGGACCTGCCAGATGCCTTGCAGACTAGGTGTGCGGTTGGCTGCCCGCGGTGTCGCAGGTGCCTGCGCCGCAGCGCGGATTGCCGGGAAAGCGAGGAACACCGCGAGCACAACGCTGGCAAGCCCGTATCGCATCCGCGAACCTCCCTTGGTGCAGCGACGCGAATAGTAGCACCGCTATCGGAGGTGTCGTGGTGGCGGAGTTTCTTTTTGCGGACGTCGCTATTTGGAGAGCAGGTGACCCGGCCGGTTCGGCGCGGAGCGCGCCGACCGGCCGTCGTGTTACGAGATCAGGGGTTGTCTACCGCGCTGGAAATGTTTCGCTGCTCGCGAGAACGTTTCCAGTTACGGTGTTAGCCAGTCTGCACTGGAGGTCATGTCCAGCGGGAAAAACCCCGGCGTCAACCGACTGCCAATTGGTCCTGAAAGTACCTTGCTGGTTCACGTCGACATATTCAGTGGTTCTCAGGAGCAATGGGTCTGACAGGTCCACGACATTGAATTCCACAAGGCTGTATGCGACACCCCGGCCATCCGCCTTCACCCGCATACCTCCCGTGTGCGTGTAGGCGACTGTGCACGTGCCCGAATACCCGGAAGAGGACGCGCTGGCGGCCGCCACTTCACTCATTAGATATGACACGGGCGCGTCCTGGATCGTGAGCTCGTCGCCAGACATTACGACCGGGCCAGTGAATTCTGTCGGTGCGGAGGCGCTCGTGAGACTTGGAGCGATCGGGCTGTGAGCGCCACTCTGACACCCGCAAGCCAACATGGCGCAGGTGACAAGACCGAACACACGCGCCTTACGTGTAAGTAAGAAGAGTTTCATCGCAATCCTCTCTTCTACGCTCGATGCAGGGGAGCGCAGACGTGTGAAACGCAACGGAGGCTAATGGCGCAAGGCGCGTTCCGTATCGCTCAGGTCGGTGTTGCCTTGATTTCGCGCCTGTTTCAGCGCCGCTGCGAGCCGCCTTCTGCAGGTTTGGTCAGCCCGAGGACGAATTGGAGTTGGCGGAGGCCGCGGGCAGCCCGTTTCTGCACTCGTTGACACCGCCTGGACGCGGGTCTAGAGTTCAGCAGTCTTCACAGGAGACGTGATGGATCAGCCTGAAAATCCCGCCGTGCCTCGCTCGGTCGTGCCCGACGCGCCGGATGCGCCACGATCCGGAGTGACTCGCCGCGCTTTCATCAAGGGCGTCATCGCCAGCGGTGCCGTCGCGACTTCCGCCGCGTATCTGTTCCGGACAAGCGGCGAGATCTTCGGCCAGACGTCGGCACCCGGCTCCGTCGAGCGCCTCATCACGTTGAACGTCAATGGCCAGATGCGGCGTGTTGACGTGATGAAGCAGGAAACGCTCGCCACGACGCTGCGCTACAAGCTCGGACTGACCGGCACCAAAATCGGCTGCGATCGAGCTGAATGCGGCGCCTGCACGGTACTCATCGGCGATGTGCCGCACTATTCGTGCTCGGTGCTGACGCACACCGTGCGCGGACGTACGGTGCAGACGATCGAAGGCCTTGCCAACGGCGACCGGCTGCATCCGGTGCAGCAGGCGATCGTGGACGAGCAGGGCTTCCAGTGTGCGTTCTGCATGTCGGGCTTCACCATGGCCGCCGTCGGCTTCCTGAAAACCAATCCGAATCCGACGCGTCAGCAGCTCGCGCACGGCATCTCGGGAAATCTGTGTCGCTGTCAGGACTACGACAAGATCCTCACCGCGTTCATGCGCGGCGCCGACTATATGAGGAGGACGACGTAATGGCTGACACGAAATACATCGGCCAGAACTACACGCCTCCCGATCTCGTGGCGAAGGTCACGGGCCGCGCGCGATGGGCGGAGGATTTTCGCGCGGAAGGGATGCTGTTTGCGAAGCTCCTCCTCAGCCCGATGCCGCACGCGCGTGTGCGACGCATCGACGCGAGCGCCGCGCTCGCGATGCCGGGCGTGAAAGCCATCCTCACGGCCGACGACCTTCCCGATCTCGGTCCCAACGTCGAACGTGCGCTGACCAATGAGCCGTTCTACGCGGGTGAGCCGATCCTGGCGGTCGCTGCCGTTGACGAACTCACCGCGGCCGAGGCGGTAGAACGGATCAACGTAGACCTCGAGGCGCTGCCGTTCACCGTCGATCCGCTCGACGCGCTACGGCCCGATGGCCCGAGCGCGCGAACGACGGGCAATGTGTGGGGCGCGCCGATGCCCGGCGGCGTCGGACCGAATGCCGCGTCGCCGTTGAAAACCATCAGGTGGACGAGCGAGCAGTTCGCCGACGCGGAGGACGGGCGCCTTCCGATGGGCGAGCCGACCGAGCAATGGTCGTACGGCGATCTCGATGCGGGGTTCAAGACCGCCGACCTGGTGCTCGACGAAACCTTTGTCGTGCAGTCCACCGGACACCATCCGATGGAAACACGCACGGCGATGGCTTACTGGCAGAACGGCAAACTTTACATCCACTGCTCAACGCAGAGCGTGGCGCAGACGGTGCCGAACGTCGCGCGCTGGTGCGGCATTG
>Ga0070670_100005508_pt1 | contig 10682 bp, 9 predicted proteins | sample KBSS63metaG_FD_64665 | JGI IMG/M metagenome (GOLD analysis project Ga0070670, IMG submission 64665) | Switchgrass rhizosphere microbial communities from Kellogg Biological Station, Michigan, USA - KBS S6-3 metaG | ecosystem: Host-associated > Plants > Roots > Rhizosphere > Soil ... | reverse complement strand
GTCAAGACGCATCTTGGCCATCTGTTCGAAAAGCTCGGCGTGACCAGCCGCACCGAAGCGATTAAGGTCGCCACCCGCCGCGGCCTCGTGCGTCTCGAATAGCCACGTCTTGCGTGCGCGAAGCTGCGTGTCTCGGCAAATCGATACCGTGTTTTCTCGCCATTACCTCCTGTGTTCAATGTACGAGCGTGTGTTCAGGCGCGGGGTTTCACGCTGGAACATGTGTGCCGTGGGAGACCGCGCAGCGCGTCTTTCTGGCTTTTTGACAAGTTCTTCCCACGCAGCAACTAAGAGCGGGTGAGCCTTGAACCTCGTGCCAGGGCATGCGACTTGCCTCGTGACGCCCCGTTGTGGCTCTCCCTCGCATAGTTGCACTCATGGTCGCCGCGGCGACTATCAGCATGGCCGTCGGTCGTGTTCATGAGCCCGCAAAGCTCGATCTCGCGCTCGAGACGTGGGCGAAGCACCCGACCACACGTTCTGTCCGAACGCTGATTCGTGTCAGGCCTGGGATGGCGCGTCAGGTTGCCGAGCGGCTGGCGTGGGGCTCGAATACAGACGGATTCGAGGTCGCGCCAGACCTGCTGGTCGCCGAACTATCGCCGGGCGGACTTCGGGCAGCAAGTTTCGACGCAGCCGTGACAAACATTTCGCTCGATGCTCGCGTGCAAAGCTTCGCGACGTCGTCCGCGGATCTATCTCAAAACGATTTGGTCCAGACCGAAGCGCTGCTTTCGATGCCTTATACAGGCGCAAATGTCGGTGTGGCGGTGATCGACTCCGGATTTCTTCCGTCCGCTGACCTCGGGAATGTGACCGCGTCTTACACCTTCACCAGCGGTAAAGCCGTGAAGCAGGGACCGAAGGACGCCTTCGGTCACGGCACGCATGTCTCGGGACTGATCGGCAGCACCGGATCGACATCGAGCGGCCGGTATCGAGGCATTGCTCCTGGCAGCCGCTTCATCGTGCTGCGTGCGCTGGATGACACGGGTTCCGGATACACGAGCAACGTCATCGCGGCGGTCAATTTCGCTATTGCGAATCGTAAGACGTATGGCATCGACATTGTCAACATGTCCCTTGGCCATCCGATCTACGAACCGGCCGGCAGTGATCCACTCGTCGCTGCTGTGCAGGCAGCGGTTGACGCCGGCATCGTCGTCGTCGTGTCCGCTGGAAACTTCGGCGGCGATCCTGCTACCCATGTCAGCGGATATGGCGGGATTACGTCACCCGCGAACTCGCCCGGTGCCATCACCGTCGGCGCTCTCGATACGCACCAGACACCATCGCGAAGCGACGATGAGGTCGCGTGGTACAGCTCGCGGGGGCCGACATGGTACGACGGCTTCCAGAAGCCGGACATCGTTGCGCCGGGATCGCATCTGGTTTCAGATGTGCCGAGCAGTTGTGCGATTGCGTCCAAGTATCCCGGCGGGTTGATCAAGACGAGCGGAACCTGCAAGCTGACGAAGCTGAGTGGGACCAGCATGGCCGCGGGCGTCGTGAGCGGCGTCGTCTCCCTCATGCTTGAAGCCAACCGGAAAAATCACCCCGGTGGCATGCTGACGCCGAACGCGGTAAAAGCCATTCTCGAATACACGGCATTCCCAATCGGCAGTTCCGACCCGCTGACACAGGGCGCCGGCGCACTCAATGCCGCTGGCGCGGTGACGTTGGCCGCGGCCATCGACGCGAGACAGCCGTCCGGTGCGTGGTGGCTGGCGACCCCAGTCACGGCATCGACCGTGGTGGCCGGCGAATCGCTCGCCTGGGGCCAGCACCTGGTCTGGGGCGAGCACCTCGTCTGGGGAAATCAGGTTTACACAAACGATCCCGCGTGGGGTCAGCATCTTGTCTGGGGTGATCATCTGGTCTGGGGCGACGCGGTTCTGGGCAGCGACACCGTTTGGGATGACGGCAGCCCCGCGATTTGGGGCTCTCATCTCGTGTGGGGCGAGAATCTGATTGGCGAGATCTATGGTTCGACCGTGACGTGGGGTAGCTTGTCGTCGAATGTCAAGCCTGACCACCTCGTGTGGGGCGATCTGAAATCTCTGATGATTGCCCCAACATCCCAGTCGTGGAGCAACCTGGAAGTGGCCAACGGAGACCTCATCGCCAAGTAGTTGATGGAGTCGCGGTTCGGCTCGATCCGAACGATCCGAACGATCTAGAGTCGCCGCGTCTCTCCATGTGCCAGCGTCCAGTTGGCATCTGCGGGCAATCCGGCATCACGCCAGCGCTGCGCGAAGCGCGCGGGCGGCTCTTCCAGCGGTTCGTCGGTCAATCGGAATGTTCCCCAGTGCATCACGAAGCAGGGAGGCGCCGCGCCGGTTCCGTCGACCAGCGCTTGATAGGCCGCGACCGCATCCTCGGGATTCATGTGGACTGGCCGCATGAACCAACGAGGCTCGTAGGCGCCGATTGGCAGCATCACGAGATCGAACGGTCCGAGACGCGTACCGATGTCCGTAAAATCTGGATGCAGGGCCGTGTCGCCGGCGAACAGGACGCGCACGCCATCCGCCTGAATCACCCAACCGCTCCACAGCGTTTCGTTACGATCATGGATCCCGCGCGCGCTGAAATGCTGCGCGGGCACACAGGTGGCGCTGAACGTCGGCGTATCGACGGTATGCCACCAATCGCGCTCGACGACCGTCCGAACACCGAACGAGTGCAGCAATTCGCCCACTCCCAGCGGACAGAGCCACGGCGCCTCCGGGAATTGGGTTGCAATTCGACGGACCGTGCCGGCATCGAGATGGTCGTAGTGATTGTGAGAGAGCAGGACCACATCGAGCGGAGGAAGCGCGTCGAAGTCGAGACCTGGCGACATCAGCCGTCGCGGGCCGAGCCACTGAACGGGCGACGCGCGCTCGCTCCAGACGGGGTCGGTGAGGACGTTCACTGGTCCGAGTTGCAGCAGCGTCGTCGCGTGGCCCACCCACGTGATGGATCGATACCCGTGAGAGGCCCGCGGTGTGGCGATCGACGGTTGCCGCCGTGGCAATGAATCACGGGGAGGATTCGGCGCGATTGGGTGCGTCCGCCGTTCGACCAGCCGCCAGCGGAGAAAATCGCCGAAGCGCGAAACCGCTGCGTCCTGCCACGGATTCCGGTAACCGCCTCCCGGTCGATGGTGCGAAGTAGGATTGGCCCCCAGAGGGACTTCAGGCATGCACCCACCGCCGCTTCTCATCGTGGATTTCGTTGCCCCGGCCATCGGCGCCCTTGCATTTATCGTCGTCATGTCGCTGGTGAGCGAGCCGGCGCGGAGGACCATCAACGCCATGATTGTGGCCGGCGCGAGTGGTGCTTACCTGAGTGGAGGCGGTTTCGGAATCTGGGAAGTCGTGTTTCCCCTCGCCGCCGTGCCGATGGCATATCGCGGGCTTCACTCGTACCCTTTCATCGGCCTTGCATGGCTGATGCACTCCGCGTGGGACATCGTTCATCACCTCTGGGGAAATCCGATCTGGCCATTCATGCCGACCTCGTCGTTCGGCTGCATGATCTTCGACGCGCTCATCGCGATGTGGTTTCTGGCAGGCGCGCCGTCGGTGATCGGCCGGCGTCGGGTGCGAGCGGCTGCGCTCGAATGAGCGCACCAGCGGCCGCTGCAGCAAGCGCGAGCACACCGGTCTGGAGCATCACCAGTCGGAATGCCGACACAAAGGCCTCGTCGATCGCTCGGCGGACGCGGGCACGCTGCGTTGGTTCCACCACGGCGTCGATTTCCGCTCCTGCCAACTTAAGTAGTTCACGATCGACGGCCGCGCGTGCGGGTGGCGAGAGTCTCAGTTGATCGAGCGCCGGACCCACCCGCGTGTCGAAGGCCGTCACCAGCACGATTCCGAACGCAGCGATGGCAAGCAGTCCGGCAACGCGCGCGACCGCGTTGTTGACTCCCGACGCCACGCCCGCATGCTGCGTTGCGACAGCGGTCATGGCGGTGGTGGTCAGCGGCGCGACGACGATCGACATTCCGAACCCTCCCACCAGCACGGCGGGAAAGAACGTTGTCCAATATGAGCCGCCGACCGCTGGTCGTGCGTAGAGAGCGAGCCCCACCGCAGCAACGATCGGTCCGACGGTCAACGGAAGTCGGCTGCCAACCCGGCCGACGAGGCCGCCGGACCACCGCGACAGCAGAAACATCAGAATAGGAAACGGCAGAAATGCCGCGCCGGCGGCAGTAGCGGTGTAATGCTGCACCTGAATCAGGTTTAACGGAACGAGCCACAGCATCGTTCCGAGTGCGCCGTACAGCAACAATGTGAGCACGTTGGCGAGCGTAAACGTTCGCGACCGGAACAGCCCCATCGGCAGCATGGGGGCGGCCGCCCTGCGTTCGATGCTCACGAACGCGATGACCGCGGCGACGCCGGTCGCGATCGCTGCGAGCACCAGCGATCGATTCACGCCGGGCCGCGGCCCCTCGAGAAGGCCGTAGACGATTCCGCCCAGGCCGATGACAGCCAGCGTAGCTCCGGTCCAGTCCACACGGTCGCCTCGTGTGTCGTCGCGGCTTTCGCTCATGAACCGTAACGAAAGGACAACAACGACTACTGCCAGCGGCACATTCAGAAAAAAGATTGCGCGCCAGCTGATGTGCTCGATCAGCCAGCCACCGATGACGGGACCGATCGCTGACGTGATGGCGCTGAATCCGGACCATGTGCCGATCGCACCACCACGCGTGGCGTCATCGTACGTGGCGGTAATGATGGCCAGGCTACCGGGCACCAGGAACGCCGCGCCGGCGCCTTGGATCGCGCGCGCGACGATGAGCTCAGGCGTCGAGGTGGCGAGGCCGCACGCGACCGACGCCAGCGTAAATACCAGGGCGCCCGCCAGAAAAATGCGCCTGCGGCCGAACTGGTCGCCCAGTGATCCGCCAACCAGAATCAGACTGCCGAGCAACAACGCGTACGCCTCGATTACCCACTGGATATCGGTGATGGTGGCGTGCAGGTCCGCCTGAAGCGCAGGCAGCGCGACGTTGACGACCGTCGCATCGATAAACGTCAAACTCGACCCGAGGATCGTCGCGACGAGCGTCCATTGCTGTGCGGATGGCATGCTGGTTCTCTCTGGAACGAGTTGTATCGTGCCATTGCCAGAAGCCTCGTGAGGATCGAGACTAGCCCCAGGCACCAATGGATCAGGACAAACTCTTCCCGCAACTCACCGATGCGCATCTTACGCGCATCGCCTCGCTCGGTCGCCGGCGTCCAATCGCACGCGGAGATGTGTTGATGGACATCGGTGACAGAAGCCTGTCGTTCTTCGTCGTCCTCAGCGGGGAGATTCAGGCTCTGCGCCAATCGGGCGAGGGCGAGGCGCCGATCGTCGCGCTTCGCGCACGTCAGTTCTCCGGCGAAGCGAACATCCTCACTGGCCGCCGGGCGATTGCCAGACTGCGTGTGAGCGAACCGGGCGAAGTCCTCGAGCTGCATCGCGATCAACTCCTCGGCCTCATTCAGACAGATGCGGAGTTGAGCGACATCCTGATGAAGGCCTTCATCCTTCGGCGGGCAGAGCTGATCAATCAGCACTTCGGCGATGTCGTTGTGATTGGGTCGATGCATGACGCCGGCACGCTTCGCGTCAAGGAGTTTCTCGGTCGCAACGGTCATCCACACGTCTATATCGACCTCGATCGGAACGCGGATGCGCAGGAGATGCTCGATCGCTTCCAGGTCACGGAAGCCGATGTGCCGGTGCTGATCTGCCGCGGTCAGACAGCGTTGAAAAACCCGAGCAACCAGCAGATCGCGAACTGTCTGGGGTTCAACGATGCGATCGATCGCACACACGTTCGCGACATTGTCATCGTTGGCGCCGGTCCCGCGGGGCTGGCCGCCGCGGTATATGGTGCGTCGGAGGGCCTGGATGTGCTGGTGCTCGAAGCGAACGTCGCCGGTGGCCAGGCGGGGTCGAGCTCACGCATCGAAAACTACCTTGGATTTCCGACCGGCATCTCGGGCGAAGTGTTGACGGCGCGAGCCTACGCGCAGGCGCAGAAGTTCGGCGCCGAGGTGGCGGTCGCAAAGGGCGCCACCGCCATTGCCTGCGGCCGCCAACCGTACGCCGTCACCATGGACGACGGGGCGCAGGTGCCTGCGCGGACGGTGATCATCGCCACCGGCGCGCAATATCGGAAACCGGCGATCGAGAACCTCGCGCGGTTCGAGGGATCGGGGATCTACTACGCGGCCACCGAGATGGAGCGTCAGGTGTGCGCGGGCGAGGAGGTCGCCGTTGTTGGTGGCGGGAACTCCGCCGGTCAGGCCGCCGTGTTCCTGGCCGACAGATGCCGACGCGTTCATGTGCTGGTCCGCGGGAGCGGACTGGCCGAATCGATGTCGCGGTACCTCATTCGACGCATCGACGACAATCCCGCGATCGAGCTGCGGACGCAGACGGAAATCGTCGCGCTCGAGGGGAACGGGCATCTCGAGCAGATACGGTGGACCTCTAGGCAGGGCGGCGGCGTCGAAACCAGAAGTATCCGCCACGTGTTCATGATGACCGGCGCAGTGCCCAATACCTCATGGCTGAGCGGCTGTCTCGCGCTCGATGCCAAAGGATTCATCAAGACCGGTCCCGCTCTATCCGTTGAAGAACTGACGGGGGCCATCTGGCCGCTGACACGCCCGCCTTTCCTCCTCGAAACGAGCCGTCCAGGCGTCTTTGCCGTCGGCGATGTGCGCGGCGACAATGTCAAGCGTGTGGCCTCGGCCGTTGGGGAAGGGTCGATTGCGGTCGCGTTTGTGCATCAGGTGTTGCAGAGCCACTAACAACCGGAGGCAACATGCCGAAGAGGACCATCGACGCTGACGCGCTCGCGAGCACGGCCATTGCCGCGTACCGTAAAAATCGTGAGCGGTCGCGCACGCTGTTCGATCTCGTCACCGAAGAGGCCTACTACAGCCGACCGATCAGTCTCCGGCAGCCGCTCGTGTTCTACGAGGGGCATCTACCTGCATTCAGTTTCAACACGCTGGTCAAGCGCGGGCTTGGCCGTCCGAGCATCGATGCACGGCTCGAGCAGCTGTTCGCTCGCGGTATCGATCCGGCGGAGGAGGGGTACTCGCCTGATGCGGCGGCTGTGTGGCCGAGCCGGTCGGTCGTCCAGGAGTTTGCCGAGGAAGCAGACAAGCAGGTATTCGAGGCGCTGGCACATGAGGATCTCGATCGTCCGGGCGATCCACTGCTCGATCATGCCGAAGCGGTCTTCACGGTCCTGGAGCATGAGGCGATGCATCAGGAAACGCTCCTCTACATGTGGCACCAGCTTCCGCACGATCAGAAACGCCGCCCGCATCGGTACGCGCCGGTCACCCGCGGCGCAGCGCCGACGGCGCAATGGGTTGGTCTGCCGGCAGGACGCGCAACGCTCGGTGTCGATCGTGGATCGATTCCTTTTGGATGGGACAACGAGCATCCGGCGTATTCAATGGATGTCGCGGCTTTTTCGATTGAGACGCAGAACGTCACGAACGCGCGCTATCAAGAGTTCGTCAACGGCGGTGGTTATCGTGATCCACAGTGGTGGCGGGCCGAGGATTGGGCTTGGGTCCAGCGCGCTGAGGTGTCGCATCCGCTGTTCTGGGCGCAGATTAATGGCCAGTGGTGGTGGCGCGGAATGTTCGAGTGGATTCCGCTTCCGCCCTCGTGGCCGGTGTATGTGAGTCACGCCGAGGCATCCGCATTCGCACGCTGGGCTGAGGCGCGGCTGCCGAGCGAAGCCGAATTCCAGAGGGCCGCGTTCGGCACCCTCGATGGCATCGAGCGTTCGCACCCCTGGGGAGAGGCCGAACCCCACCCCTCGCATGGGGTATTCGACTTCTCCAGCTGGGATCCGGAACCGGCGGGCACGCACCCTGCAGGCCGAAGCGCATGGGGCATCGACGATCTCGTTGGCAACGGCTGGGAGTGGACGCGGACACCGTTCGAGCCATTCCCCGGATTTCATGCGATGCCCTCGTACCCGGAATACTCGGCCGATTTCTTCGATGGTGAACACTACGTGATGAAGGGGGCATCGCCAGCAACGGCGCGCGAGCTGCTGCGGCCGTCGTTCCGTAACTGGTTTCGTGCGCAGTATCCGTACGTCTATGCCACCTTTAGGCTGGCGAAGGATAAACGCTGATGGATTCCCGCGCGGCGAAGCCCGCCGTATCTGTCGATGGCGCGTCAGTCGAGCAGTTCGCGGCCGACGTGCGCTATTACCTGTCGCTAACGCCGCGCCAACTGCCGTCGCGCTATCTGTACGACGATCTCGGTTCCGCGCTGTTCGAATCGATATGCCGGATGCCGTGGTACACGATCACCCGGGCAGAGCTGCGTCTGCTCACCACGCATGGTGACAGCGTATTCCGACGCCTGCCGTCGCTGACCCGGGTCGTCGAACTGGGTCCGGGCAATGGCGACAAACTGCGGACGCTCTTCGAGGCGGCACCGCCACAGCACCGGCCAATCGAGGTGCATCTGATCGACGTATCCGCAAGTGCTCTCGCGACCGCTGCGCAGACCATCGGAAGCTTCGGTGACGTGCGCGTCCTCACGCACCAGGCGACCTACGATTCCGGCCTCCGCGAGGCGCAACGGCAGAGGACCGGGCGCACGCTCGTCGCCTTTCTCGGGTCCAATATCGGGAATTTCGATCCGCCCGGTGCCTCCGCGTTTCTACAGAACATCCGCGCCAGCCTCAAGAATGGCGATGCCGTCCTGCTTGGCGTCGATCTCGTGAAGCCGACCGAGCGTTTGCTCGTTGCCTACGACGATCCTCTCGGTATCACCGCGGCGTTCAATCGCAATCTGCTGGTTCGACTCCATCGCGAGCTCGATGCAGCGATCGATCTCGATGGATTCTTGCACCGCGCGCTGTGGAACGCCGAACACAGGCGCGTGGAAATGCATCTGGTGGCGCGCACTGATCAGGCCCTTCGAATCGCGCGCGCACAGGTCGATGAACGCTTGAACGCCGGCGAAACGATCTGGACGGAAAGCTCTTACAAGTACGTTCCGGAGCAGATTGACGATCTACTGGAGTCGTGCGGTTTCAAGCCGACAGGGCAGTGGATCGATCGCGACGATGGTTTCGCGCTGACGATAGCGGAGGCGTTCTGAACGGAGCGCACGTGATGGATGCTGACAACCGGGTAGATGACCGCAAGGTGGATGAGGCGCTCGAGGAAACGTTTCCCGCGAGCGACGCACCCGCGAACACCGTAGAAACCGGGATTCGAATCGCAGCTGCGCCTGCGACAGATATTGGTGATGTATCCGACAACACTGCGCGGAGCCGGTTCGAGTTGAACGTCGACGGTCACATCGCCTATCTCGAATACGAGCGGACTCCCACGACGTTGACCCTCGTCCACACCGAGGTGCCGGCCGAGATCCGCGGACGTCACATCGGCAATCGGTTGGTCGAGGCAGCGCTCGCCATTGGACGATCCGAAGGACGCCGGCTGGTCGTCGTCTGCCCGTTCGCGCGTGCGTATCTGCAGCGGCATCGAGAAGCGAACTAGGCTCTCGGGCGTCGCAGCCTGGCGCGCGCGTTCTCGACGGCATCGCGACTCGCGCAGCCATCGATGTGGTCGTTGACGAGGCCCACCGCCTGCATGAACGCGTAGATCGTCGTCGGACCCACGAACGTCCAACCCCGCCCTTTCAAGTCCTTGCTGAGCGCCTTCGATTCCGGTGTGACGGCGAGATCCATCAACGCCGCCTTGGTAAGGCGGCGCGGGCGTGACTTCGCGTCCGGCTCCCACTGCCACACATACGCGGCGAGGGAACCGAACTCCTCGATCAACGTTTCCGCGCGGCGGGCGTTGTTAATAGCCGACTCGATCTTGCCCCGGTGCCGGACGATGCGAGCATCGCCGAGAAGGCGATGCACGTCGCGCGCGCCGAACCGCGCCACCCGCGAGATGTCGAAATCGACAAACGCCTGGCGGAACGCGTCGCGCTTTCGCAGGATCGTCAGCCAGCTCAGGCCCGCCTGGAATCCTTCGAGGCAGATCTTCTCGAACAACCGCCGGTCGTTGACGACCGGTCGTCCCCACTCCTCATCGTGATAGCGGCGATACAGCGAATCGCTGCCTGCCCACCAGCAGCGCGAGACACCGTCGTCGTGACGGACCAGACCATCGACGCTCATCGATCTGGGCCCTTAGACGCCATTGGTCCACCGCCCTTGATAGCGACGCCGCGCGCGATCGTCTTGCGTCCGATGTCTCGCGGTCCTGCGGTGCAGCGCGATCGGTTCTACGTCTTCGCGTACGACGTTAGGTCACCTTAAATAGCAGCTTTTTGGCCTTGGTCTTGACCCTCAGCACTCTCGTCGACGAGGCGAGATAAAGGTAACCGTCTGCGCCGATCTCGCAATTGGACACGCCCTGGTCGGTACTGATAAAGCCGATCCGCTCACCTCCCGGCGTGAACACCGTGACCCCTTCGCGGGTTGCCGCCCACATGTTGCCGGCTGCGTCGATTTTCAAGCTGTCGCCGCCCATCACGACATTGCGGGCCACGAACTGGCGGCGGTTTGACGCGTTCCCCTGCTTGTCGAGGTCCCACATCACCCAGCCTGTGGGGGCGTCGGAGGAATAGAGCTTTGTCCCGTCCGGAGAGACGCCGATCCCGTTCGGCGTTGTCAT
>Ga0070670_100005504_pt1 | contig 10685 bp, 9 predicted proteins | sample KBSS63metaG_FD_64665 | JGI IMG/M metagenome (GOLD analysis project Ga0070670, IMG submission 64665) | Switchgrass rhizosphere microbial communities from Kellogg Biological Station, Michigan, USA - KBS S6-3 metaG | ecosystem: Host-associated > Plants > Roots > Rhizosphere > Soil ... | reverse complement strand
CCATGCCACCGCGGGCCGAGCGCGCGCAACAGATAGCCCTTCAGCGAGTCGTGCTCGGCGGGCGTGAGCGCGACGCCCCACTTCTCCATCTGCGTGATCGTCTTCTCCCAACCCGCGACGTCCTTGTGCTGCTGGGCGATCAGCTGCGCCGAGTGGCAGACCAGGCACTTCTGCTCGGCGAGGACGCGCTGGCTGCCCGCGGGCAGGCGCGCCGGGTAGACGGGCGTCGGCTTCGGCTTCTGTGTCGCGGCCGCCAATGCGAGAAAGGCGCACAGCAGGAGCGCCCCGCTACGCACGGACCCGCACCCGGTGGATCGAGTTGTTGCCGTAGCCGCTCGCGTTGACCGCGGCCTCGAGCGGCTGCACGTCGCCCGCGTCGTCGGTCGCCCGCGCCATCACGCTCGGGTCCTTGCCGGCGCCTACGCGCACCTGCGCGCGGAAGCCGCGCCACGCGAACGGCGCCTTTGCCCCCTCGAGGGCGGCGGTCGACCAGGTCCGCCCGCCGTCGCCGGAGACGTCGACCGCGCGGATCGTCCCGCGGCCGCCGCCCGTCCAGGCGAAGCCTCGCACGATCACCTGCCCGGCGACGACGCGCGCGCCATCGGCGGGCGAGACGATCACCGACTTGACCCGCATCGCCTCGACCGCGGGGGACGTCAGCGGGTCGCCGCCCGGAGCGACGTAGCGGTAGCCCTTCGCCATGAAGTGGTTGTCCGAGGGCGTGGCCTCGACCCGAATTCGGCTCAGCCACTTGGTCCACGCCATGCCGTACCAGCCCGGCAGGACCAGGCGAGCGGGGCCGCCGTGCAGCGTCGGCAGGGGGCTGCCATTCATCTCGAGCGCGACCAGGCCGCGTTCGCGCGCGAGCCCGATCGGCACGCTGCGCAGGAACGGCGGGGCCTGCGGCAGCGTCGCGTGATCGCGCGCCTCGAGCCAGAGGAAGCGCGCCTCCTGCCGCGGGTCGGCTCGGTCGAGCAGGGTCGCGAGCGCCGGCCCGCGCCATTCGGCGGTGCCGACCGCGCCCCGTTCCCACTGGGTGCCCGAGGTCGTCGGCAGCGCGAACAGGCCGCGGCCGTTGCCGGCGCATTCGAGCGTGGCCCGCTGCGCGACCGGCAGCAAAGCGCGCAAAGCCGCAAGGTCGAGCGACAGCGGCCGGCGCACGAGCCCCGTGACTTCGAGCCTCCACGACGCGGTCGCCGGCTCCGGCACCGGGAAGTGGCTGCGCACGAAGAAGGCGTCGTTGGCGGTCCGATCGACGGTGCCGAGCGCGGACAGCCGCGTCTCCCAGTGCTCGGGCCAGGCGTTGCGCTCGAGCCAGGGCGACGCCTGCGCGGCCGCCGCATCGCGCATCCAGGGCGGCAGCGCGGAGAGCGAGAAGCCGAGGGCGGCGAGTCGACCCGAGCGCAGGAGAAGGGTTCGTCGATTCACGGGCGGCAGAGTATACACCCCCGAGAAGTCAGGAAATTGTCCAACTTCAAGGCTTGACTGTCCCTAGAAAGTGACTACCCTCTTTCGACGAGCTCTTAGGCCCACGCCCGGGGTCACGCTCCTGCCGAAATTCATTCTCCATGCCTGACACCGCTCCCCCCCGGGCCGAAGTGTTTCCGCGCACATTCGCGGCGGCAACAGCTCGATCGATTCGCGGCTACATTCGCAACTCGTTTCCCAGAACCTGACCGGAAGGGGAATCCCGATGAGGCGATCCATCTTCAAGGCAGGCGTGTGGACGGCGTTCGGGCTCGCGGTCGCTTTTGCGATCGTCAGCGCGAACTCCAACCCGCGTCATGCCGCAACGACAGTCGCGCCTGCCGCCAAGGCGACGGTTGCAACCGCTGCCAATCTCGCCGACGACTGCACGTCTTCGGATGTCTGCTGCGCCAGGGAGACCAAGGTGAAGCCCGCGGCCGTGGCCGCAGCCCCGCGCGCGAAGCAGTCCACGCCGGTCGTGAGCGGCCCCGGCGCGGCCGGCATGGTCGTCGGAATCGATCCCGAGACCGGTGAGCTGGGAATGCCGAACGCGGAGCAGATCCAGGAGCTGCGCGGCACGCAGCAGCCCCAGGCGAAGACTCTGGCCACCGCCGTCCATTTCGCCAACGGCGGCGTCGTTCAGGCCACCGAATTGGCTCCGGATTACGCGACCCTGCACATTGACGCGACCGGCAAGAAGATCTTCGGCCACTCCGACAACCCGACCCCGAACCCGGCCCCCGCGACGCCTGCGCTGGAGGAGAAATAACCATGCGCATTGCGAACGGCCTGGCAGCTTCCATCTTCGCGCTCGGACTCGTCCTGGCGCCGGTGGCAAATTCCGCGACGATCGTGATCCTCAACAACGACGGAGCGGGTGAAGGCTTCAACGATCCGACGCCGGTCGCTCCCGTCGGCGGCAACCCGATGACCACGCTTGGCGCGCAACGCCTGTACGTCTTCCAGTACGCGGCGAACATCTGGGGATCCCTGCTCCCGAGCGCGGTCACGATCAACGTGCGCGCGATGATGGACCCGCAGACCTGCACCGCGACCGCCGCGACGCTCGGCAGCACGAGTGTCGTGGGCCTCGCCGTGAACTTCCCCTCGTTCCCGTACCCGAACCACATCTATCCGCAGGCGCTGGCGAATCGGCTCGAGGGTACGGACCTCCTGCCAGTCAATCAGGACATGAACGTGACGTTCAACTCGGCCCTGAACGGCGCGCCGACCTGCCTCGGTGGCCAGGGCTGGTACTACGGGCTCGACGGCAATGAAGGCGCCAACATCGAGCTCCTGCCGGTCGTCATCCACGAAATGGCCCACGGTCTCGGCTTCAGCACGACGACCAACGGCAGCACCGGAAATTACGGCACGGTCAGCGCGGTCCAGTACCCGAACATCTATGACCACTTCCTGTGGGACGCGGGCACCGGTGGCCACTGGGACAGCGGCACGACGAACGTGCAGCGCGCGGCCTCGGCCATCAGCTGCGGCAACCTGCGCTGGGACGGCCCGAGCGTCGTTTCCGCGACGGGCTTCCTCGGCCCGCGTCCGAACCTGCACGTGAACTCGCCGGTCGTCACCGACTTCGCCGTCGGTGAGGCTGCGTTCGGTCCGCTGCTTTCGGCGGGCAGCGTGACCGGTCCGGTCACGCTGGTCAACGACGGCGCCGCTGCTCCGGACCTCAACGACGCGTGCGAAGCGCTCGCGCCCGGCAGCCTCGCCGGTCAGATCGCGCTCGTCACTCGCGGGACCTGCACCTTCGTCGTCAAGGTGAAGAACTGCCAGGACGCCGGTGCGATCGCGGTCATCGTCGCCGACAACGCCGCAGGCTGTCCGCCGGCGGGCCTGGGCGGCGCCGATCCGACGATCACGATTCCCGCGGTCCGCGTCACCCTTCCGGACGGCAACGCGCTGAAGGCGATGGTCGGCCTCAACGTGACGCTCGAGACGAGCGCCACCCTCAAGGCCGGCGCCGACGCTTCGGGCCGCATGCTCATGTATTCGCCGAATCCGTTCGCGAGCGGTTCGTCGGTGTCCCACTGGGACGTCTCGGCGACGCCGAACCTGAGCCAGGAGCCGGCGATCAACACCAACCTGCACGACGGCGTCGACATCACGATCAACCAGATGTCGGACATCGGCTGGCTGGACGCGGCGACGCCGATCTTCGTCGCGCCGGGCCACATCCAGGCCGGCAGCGACGGCGTGCGCATCGAGTTCTACAGCGGCAAGGCGCTCGACGGCACGTGGACGTCGTATCGCCGCATCGGCTCCGATGAGTGGGCCGCCATCGGCGCGCCCGAGATTCTGGGCCGCGGCGTGCTCATCCTCAAGGATTCGAACGTCGTTCCGGGAGGCACGTACGAATACCGCCTGGGCGCGATCGACAACACCACGGGCGAGCAGTCGTTCTCGGAAATCGTCACCGTCACGGTGCCGGTCGCCACGACGTTCGCGCTCGAAGGCGCCGTGCCGAACCCGGCCGGCAAGAACCTGCGCATCGCCTACACGCTCGGCGGCGTCTCCTCGTCGCGCATCGCGCTGTACAACGTCGCGGGCCGGATCATCAAGTCCGTCGACCTGACCGGCCGCGGTGTCGGACGCCACACGATCGACCTGGGCGAAGGCCTCTCGCTCGCCTCGGGCCGCTACTTCGTGAAGCTCGTCCAGGGCGACAAGGTCCTGGTCAAGCCGGTCGTCGTCGCGGAATAGTTTTCCACGCTACGGCACCAAGCGCGGGGCCGCCTCCTTCGGGGGGCGGCCTTCGTGCTTTCTAGAGGAGTTCCTGGAGGGCCTGCAGGACGGCGTTCGGCGGGATCGCGGCGAGGCCGCGCTCGCCTTGCGGCATGTCCTCGGCGCGCACGATCCGCGCGCGCTCGGCGGGCACGAACGGTCCGCATTCCGAGGCCTTCCAACCCGAGAACAGCGCGACCACTTTCGTCCCGACGGCGGCGGCGAAGTGCATCGGCCCGGTGTTCGGAGTGACGAGGATCTTGAGGCGCTCGAGCAGCGCCTTGTAGCGCTCGAAGTCGGAAGCTCCGCTGAGCAGGGTGACGGCCGTGCCCGCCTGCTCGAGGAACGGCGCGAGCAGGGGCAGCTCGTCCGGGACGGCATCGACGACGCAGCGGACGTCCGGTCGCTCGAGCGCGAGTGCGCGCGCGAACTCCGCGGCCTGCGTCGCCGGCCACACCCGGTGCTTCAGGTCCCGCGTGCGCGCGAAGATGCCCTGCGCCGATCCCGAGAACGTGACGTGGAGTCCCACCAGCGGCCGCGCGTCGTCGATTCCGTGCTGCGCGAGATACGCCTTCGCCTTCGAGCGCGCCGCGTCGTCGACGGGGAGCTGGGCCCACGGCCGATGGAGCGGCGCCGGCAGCGAGTGCTCGACCAGGTCGAGGCAGCGATCGGCGAAGTGCTCGCGCGGCGAGGCTTGCGGCAGGACGTGGATTTGCGGTGCGGCCTGGTGCGCGAGCCGCGCGCGACGAGGATCGGTTTCGAACACGTACGCGCGATCATAGGCGTTGCGTGTCCCGGCAGCGAGTCGCCTGCGGGCGAACCACGAATCCGGGAATCGCCGCGGCTCGACCAGCATGCGGGCCAGGCCGAAGCCGCGCAGCACGCGCGGCCCGTCGGGCCCGGTCCAGAGGTCGATCTCGCATTGCGGATAGGCATCGAGCAGAAGGCGCAGCGCCGGCGTCACCAGGACGAGATCGCCGCCGCGGCCGACCCGCACGGCGAGGATCCGGCGCGTTTGCATGGAGGCGGTCGGGTCGGTCATACTGCCGCGCACTATGCACCTGAACGCACCGGTCTCGCCCGGGGAATTCCTCGACAAGCAGACGATTCTCGAGATCAAGCTCGCCCGCATTGCGGACGCGGGCGCGCTCGCGAACGTGCGCAAGGAACTCGACCTGCTCCGCCTCGAGTGGGCCGCTTCGCCCTTCGCCCGCGCCGACGTCGCGACCCAGGTCGACGAGCTGCGCGCGGTCAACGAGATGCTGTGGGAGATCGAGGACCGGATCCGGTTGAAGGAGAAGGCCCAGGCGTTCGACGCCGAGTTCGTCGAGCTCGCGCGCGGCGTCTACCGGACGAACGACCGCCGCGCGGCGATCAAGCGTGCGATCAACGTCGCGCTCGCCTCGGACCTCCTCGAGGAGAAGTCCTACAAGGGCTAGTTCCGGTACTGGCTCTTGATCGAGCCCCACGTCTTCGGCTGCGCCGGCACCGCGCCGAAGCAGGCGCTCGGTCCGTTGAACGAAACCGTGAGCGGCTCACGCGAGCGGTTGAACAAGTACTCTTGGTTGTCCGGGTCGATGAAGCTCGCGTACGATAGTTTGAAGCACATTGGCTGTTCGAATCCGCCGCAGCTGGTCGGCGGCGTACTGGCGCCCGGGACCGCCGCGGTGAGGTCGAACCCGATGCGCTCGAGCAGGTAGCGCGTTCCCGGGTTCACGGAAGTGACGGGATCATAGACGTTCGCCAGCAGGACACGCATGAGGGTCGTCGGGTAGGGATCGTATGGCGGCGAGAATTCGACCCTCTTGATCTGCAGCGAGTGCAGGGAATTCTGGTGGAACGGAGGGCACGCTTTCGAGTTGATGTCCTGCACGATCAGGGACGATCCCTCGCAGCCGTCGGCATCGAAACGCCACGCGTCGGGAACCAGATTCGACGCGTTGCCGTAGACCACGCGCACGTCGTAGCCGTCCTGCGGCACGTCATGGCCGGTCACGGTGATGAAGATGCTGTGCACCCCGGCCACGTTGGTCGTCTTGTCGACCGGTCCCGTGCAGCCGTCCCACGACATGTCCACGGTGCCGATCGCAGCCTGGCTCACCCCGGCGAACGCAAGTGAGGCCAGGAGCGCGAATCCCATTCGCAATTTCAGCATGGTGTCCTCCCCGTGAAAACTCGATCAGCGTCAAGGCCTACGGCTGATAGCTCGTCACCACGAACGTTTCGTCAGCCTCGAACGTCCCCGTGACCTGCCCGGTCTCGTCGGTCAGGTCGGCGAAGATGTGGTAGTGCCGCTGAGTCTCACCCGGCGCCGCCCACCACGACTGCACGACGTCTCTCGGCCCCAGCAGTCCCGGCACGTCGATGCGCACGCGGGCTGCGTGGAACGTTCCCGCCGGCGTCACGAGATCCTCCCAGCCCTCGAAGTACCAGACGTTGAAGCCGGGGCGTCCATCCCACGAAGCATTGGGATGGAGCGGGTAACGCAGGAACGTGATCTCGGCGGTCTGCGGTCCGCGCCTTGCGAGCGCGCGGCCCCGGATCGCCGCGCGCTTGGCCTCGATCACCGTGAGCGCGCGGGCGACCTGCGACGCGTGCGCGGGGTCGTCGAGCGCCAGCCGGGCAGCAGCCAGGCGCATCGCCGTGGGGGCGAGATCCTCCTGGAAGTTGAACAGGCCCGCCTTGTCCTGCCGCCAGAGATCGCGCAACAGGGTGTTCTCCGGGTCGAGGGGGTCGACCGATTCTTCGACGCGGTAGGTCTCCCCGCCGGGGAGCGGGGTGTCCTCGCCGACGATCGTCAGCACGCGGGCGAAGCGGGACTCGACCCACTCGGTCGGCGGCTGGCCGGTCGGCGTCATGCGCGTGCGCACGACGTAGTCGACGCGCGTGACGCGGCCGAGCGACAGGTCGACGAGGCCGACTTCCCTGGCTGCGGGGGCCTCGGCGATTGGTGTCCCGCGCGACTCGAGTGCCACGGTCACCGGACCGGAACTCGTGCTGATCGGGGCGATCGCGTTGACGGAGCAGCCGAGCGCGAGCAGGGGGAGGGCCAGCGCGGCGAAACGGATGCGGCGGGACGGGCCCATGGGGCGCCTCCGGGGTGGAGAAGATCGATGCAGCCTCCGTCCGCTCCGGAGTCCGCCTTCTCATACCCTCCCTGACGATGCAGAAGTTCCGGGCAAGTGTGCGCCCGCGACGGTCGCCGCGCAACCCCGCTTCAGGCCTTCGGGATCGCCCCCGCGACGAAGTCCGCCAGGTCCTGCTTGAGCCGGGCGAGCGACGGCTCGTGGATGTACATCATGTGGCCGCCCTCGTAGTAGCCCATCGTGACGTTGCCGCGCAGCGTGGGGTCGAGCTCGAGGTGGTGGAACGTGTGCTCGGTCGCGAAGTACGGCGTCGCCAGGTCGTAGTAACCGTTCGCCACGAAGACCTTGAGGTGCGGGTTGATCGTCATCGCCTTGCGCAGCGTCTCGGCGACCTCGACGAAGCGGTTCTGGTGCTCGGACCAGGTCCAGTTCTGGTGCGCCTTGAAGTTCAGGATCTCGTAGGGCAGGTCGCTCTCGAAGCCGAGCTCGCCGCGGACGTAGTCGTTGAAGGCCGCGGTGTACGGACCCATGATGTTGACCATGCTCGGGTCGTGCTCGAAGGCTTCGCCGACCGCGTCGCGATCGATCCCCGTGAAGCGCGAGTCGAGGCGTCCCACCGTCCGCCGCTGGTCGCGCAGCAGCTCCTTGGTGAAACGCAGGTGCTCGATGCGCAGGTTCGCGCGCTCGACCCAGTCCGCCGACAGTCCGGTGTAGCGCGCGACCTTCGCGGCCACGCGCTTGCGCTGTTCCTCGGGCATGGCGGCGCCGCGCAGGAGCGCCGGCGCGTACTCGTCGAGCGTGAACGCCTCGACCTCGCGCAGCGTGGCCTGGAGGTCCTTCTGCAGCTCGGGCGCGAGGCGCTTGTGGTACCACGCGGTCGCGCAGTAGCTCGGCAGGTAGAGGAGATAGGGCAGGTCGTTCGTCGGACCGAAGTCGAGCGTCTGGAAGTCGAGCACCGACGACACCAGCATGAGCCCGTTCAGGTACATGCCGTGGCGATCCTGCAGGTAGCCCGAGAGGCCGGCCGCGCGCGTCGTGCCGTAGCTTTCGCCGATCAGGAACTTGGGCGACAGCCAGCGCCGGTAGCGCGAGGTGTAGAGACGGATGAAGTCGCCGACCGACTCGATGTCCTTCTTGAAGCTGTGCCAGTCCTTCGCCTTCTCGCCCGAGACCGGGCGCGTGTAGCCGGTGCTCATCGGGTCGATGAAGACGAGGTCGGTGACATCGAGCAGCGTGTGCGCGTTGTCGGCGAGCGCATAGGGCGGCTGCGGCAGGTTGCCGATCTCGTCGAGGACGACCCGCCGGGGACCGAGGACGCCGAGGTGAAGCCACACCGAGGAGGAGCCCGGGCCGCCGTTGAACGAAAAGGTCAGCGGGCGGCGCCCGGCCTCGCCGGCATCCTTGAGCGTGTAGGCGGTGAAGAAGACGCTCGCGCGCGGCTGGTGGCCTTCGTGCTGGCCTTCCTGGTCGCCCTTCTTCTCCGCCTCTTCACGCAGCACGATGGTGCCGGTGGTCACCGAGTAGGCGAGGGTGCGCCCTCCGACCGTGATCGAGTGCTCGGTGATGACCAGCTGGTCGACGGGCTCGGGACGCGCGGCGGGGGCGGGGGCTTCCTCGGTCTTCTCGGGCATGGAGCACTCCGGGTGGAACGCGGGGGATCGGCGAGACGAACGCCGCGCATTCTAGCCGTTGCGCCGGAAAAACCGAAAGGCGCTCCTCGTGGCGTAGGAGCGCCTTCGATGGGGGAGGCCGGGGAACGCGGGGGATCGTCCGGGGCACCTATCGCTGTGGGCGAGAGGAGGCGTTTAGCCCACCCACCGCACCGATGGTGAAGCCCCGGCGGCCCCCACACGTTCCCGGCCGCCCTTGTCGTGCGCGGCGGACACCGCGCGTCACGGAAACCAACCCCGGTCCCATCCGCAACGGAACCGTCCGACTCAGGGAACCAGGGGGCGCCTGGATGTTTGTCTGAGATGAGCCCCCGAGGTTCCCTTGATGCTTGGTGCTTCTAGGTGCTGCGCCCGCCGCGGCTGGTCAGCGCGATGACGATGATCAGGAACACGCCGACTGCGGCCGCCCAGATCCACGGGCTCGAGTACCAGGTCGTCGTCGAGACGGCCGAACTTCCGGTTTCGCTCGTCGTGACGTCGACTGTCGCCTGCTGCGCAATTGCCTGGATGGCGGTCAGGGTGGTGGCCAGCAGGGCCGACACCCAGGTGGTCAGTTGCTTCCGGCGAGCAATCATCCTGTCCTCCTTGCGTCCGTGGACGCGGTACGCTTCAGGTCACGCCGGAGCCCTATTGCAACCCCCGGGCCATTCCGCTTGCCCGGGACAAAGACGTTGGGATCATTCGACTTGCATGCCGAATTCACCGCCGGCCACATGCCTCTTGGGGAGGCGATTCCGGGGAGCTTTGTAGAATCGGGCTCTCGCGGCGGCCCGGTTTGTCCGCGCGTCTTCGGAACAAAGCGGGCGATCGTGTGCGGGAGCCGCGGGCAACTCCACGAGGTCGATTGCCGTCTTGGGACTGAGTCGCGGCTTGCACCGGCGCAGGACCGGCCATCAGGAACCCACGGAGAGAACCATGCGAACCAAACTGGTCGGGATGATCGTCCTCGCCGTTGCCGTGCCCCTTCTCTTCGCCGCCAGCGCGCCGCACAACGTCCCGCTCGGGTCGGTCACCCTCACCGCTGCGGGCGACAGCGTGGTGATCCCGTTCATCTTCCGGGGCAACCACGTGCTCGTGCGCGGAGCGATCGGGGACTCGGATTCGCTCTGGTTCTTCGTCGACAGCGGGGCCGGGTCGCACTGCCTCAACCGGAGCCGGGCGGACCGGCTGGGCCTCGAGGTCCAGGACGGAGTCGAAGCGCTGGGCGCGGGGGGCAAGGTCCAGGCCGGGTCGGCCCACGACGTGAAGTACCGGCTGCCCGGCCTCGCGGTCGACGCCGATTTCGCGGCGGTGATCGACCTCGATCCCATCGCGCTGCAGATCGGTGTCCCGGTCGACGGAATCCTGGGATACCCGCTGTTCAAGCAGATGGTGGTCACGATCGACTACGATCGCTCGGTCCTCGTGCTGCGCGACCCGGGACGGTTCAAGCCGGCGGGGGCGGGGCTGCCGCTGACGTTCAGGGACAATCACCCCTACGTGAACGGGAAACTGACGCTTCCGGGGCGCAAGCCGGTCGAGGGGTCGTTCGTGCTCGACACGGGATCGGGATTGGCGCTCACGCTCGCGCCGGATTTCGTCCAGCGAAACCATGCGCTTCAGAGCGTGCCGAAGACCGTGCAGGTGCGGCTCGGCGGCGTGGGCGGGCGCTCGTACCAGCCGATCGGGCGCGTCGAGAGATTCGAGCTCGGGCCCTATGCGCTCGAGCGCCCCGTCGCGATCT
>Ga0070670_100005500_pt1 | contig 10687 bp, 15 predicted proteins | sample KBSS63metaG_FD_64665 | JGI IMG/M metagenome (GOLD analysis project Ga0070670, IMG submission 64665) | Switchgrass rhizosphere microbial communities from Kellogg Biological Station, Michigan, USA - KBS S6-3 metaG | ecosystem: Host-associated > Plants > Roots > Rhizosphere > Soil ... | reverse complement strand
AAGGAGGAGCACGGAATGTCGGACGAGATCACCACTGACGCTGACGACGTCGAGGCACACGGCCCGCTCGGTCACGGCCCCAGCGGTAACGGCCCCACCGGTAACAGCCCTTGGGGCAACGCTCCCGAGGCGGAGGCGACCGACGACGAGCCAGACGTCGAGGCACACGGCCCGCTCGGTCACGGCCCGAGTGGCATGGGTCCCACCGGTAACGGCCCGAGTGGCATGGGTCCCACCGGCAACTAGCGGCGCCGGCAGGAAGTTTCGAAGAGGCCCGGGAGACCGGGCCTCTTCTCTTGCGCGCGGTGCTTACTTGCCGAGCGTCCGCGCGAGGTGGTCGAGGAGCTCGAATCCAGCCTCGCGCTGCTCGTCCTCGAGGGCGTTCACGGCCGTGGCAAGACGTGCGACGACCTCGACCTCGCCGCCGCCCTCGTCGAGCAATCGTTCCGCCTCGCGGGCCTTGAGCAGCAGGTCGACCGCAATTGCCGCCTGGTATGCGAAGAGGCCGAGCAACTCCATCTCCTGCAGGCTGAACAGGCTCTGCTCGGGCCGGTCGAGCACGGAGAGGACTCCGAGTGCGCCGTCCTCGTGGAGGAGCGGCGCCGCCATGAGCCCCTTCGGGACGTAGCCGGTTTCCTCGGCGACGTCACGCGACCAGCGCGGGTCGTTGTGGACGTCCTCGATCACGAGCGGCGTCCGGGTTGCGAGCACCCAGCCGGCGATGCCCGTTCCGGCCGGAAAGCGCGTGCCGAGCAGCGTGTCCTCGCCCTCGCCGACGACGGCTTCGAAGACGAGCTCCTCGGTTGCCTCGTCGAGGAGCAGGATCGACGACGCCTTGGCGCCGAATATCGAGCGCGCGACCTCGACGATCGCGTTCAAGAGCGCGCGGTGCGATTCCTCCGAGCCGACGACGCCGGCGGCGACTGCTGCGCGCAGGTCGGGCTGATCCGTCATGTGCCACCTCCGACGTTGTTCGCGGTGAGATAGAGGACGCTCTTCAGCTGGAACGGCGTCAACTCCGGGTGCTTCGAGAGCAGGAGCGAGCAGATCGACGAGATGTGCGGTGTCGCGAAGCTGTTCCCCGACACGGTGAGCGTGCGTCCGCCGACCCAGGGCACTTCGACGTTGACACCACGGCCGAAGAACTCCACGGGCGGGCTCGGGTTGTAGAAGAACGCGAGCGGGTCGGGCTCCTCGTGGCTGCCGACGGAGATGACCGACGAGAAGCGCCACGGGTAGCTCTCGACCGGCATGTTGTGGGCCGAGGCGACGAGCACCGTCCGTCTGAAGTAGGCGCTGTCGGCCAGCTCGTGGAGGATGGAGGCGAACGGCTTCTTCGTCGTCGAGAGGCTCATGTTGATCACGTCGAAGCCCTGCTCGATCGCATAACGGAGCCCGCCCAGGAGCACGTTGCCGCTCCCGGTGAAGTTCGCCCCGAGCACGCGGACGCTCGAGATCGACGCCTCGGGTGCAAGCTGACGCACGATCCCGGCACACGCCGTTCCGTGGCCCGAGACGTCGCCTTCCGTGTCATCGGTCGCCACGACCTCCTCGTCGTCGCCGATGGAGATTGCCACCGCACTCTCGAGCTCGCCGACGGACGGATGGCTCGGGTCTACCCCCGAGTCGAGGATGCAGACGCGGACGCCCTTGCCCGTCGCGCCCTCGAACGCCCACTCACGGGTGACGCGCTCGGGCCACTGCGTCGCCAGCGCGATCGTCTCGAGCGCGTCCTTGGGAAGACTCCAAGCCGGCAACGCCGCCTTGCTCGCATCCCAGCTGTGTGCGTCGACGTCCTGCACGGGACGGGACTCTACGACGCCAGAGTCGTCGAGTCCCTTCCCGGTCAGTTATTCGTCAGACGGTCGCGGATCTCGTCGAGGACACGGCGGTCGGGCTCGAAGCCCTCCGCCGCGAGCGCCTGTTCGAGGTCGGCGACGAGAGCGGCGCGGAACGCGAGGTCTGCCTCGGCCCGGCTCACGATCTCGTCGAACGTCCGGCGCGCGATCGGCATCTCCTGCGCAGCCCGCACCCAGCCAGCTGGGGCGGGAGGCAGGAGGCGGAGGAGCACACCGAGTCGCTCTTCGTTCGAGAAGCGCGTCATCTACCCCCTAGACCCCTCTGCGGGCGGGTTTCTTCCCTCGAGTTGCTCTCTCAGTCGACCGAGGCATCTCGCGATGCGACTCGCGATCGTCCCCGACGGGATGTCGAGCTCTTCTCCGATCGTGCGATAGCTCTGGTCACGTGCGAAGAAGCGGTCGAGCATCTCCTGGCACGTCTCGGAAAGACCCGCGAGCGCCTCACGCACCGCAAACGCCTCCTCCACGTCCGTGAGGTCCGAGGTCTCCTCGTACATCAGCTCGTCTTCCGCCGGTGTCTCCCGGCTCTTGCTCGCGAGTGCGTCGAGACACCGTCTGCGTGTGAGCTGGGCGATCCAGGGCCGGAGCGCCGAGTCGTCGCGCAGCGAGTCCAGGCGCAGGTAGATCCGGGTGAAGACGTCCTGGAAGACGTCCTCCGCGTCGTCGTCGGAGAGTCGGAAGCCGCGCACCGCTATCGCATAGACGTACCGCGAGTACCGCTCGACGAGCTCGTTCCACGCCTCGGAGTCGCCGGCGCGGCAAGCGCGGACGAGCTCGGCATCGGTGAGCGACGAGTGTCGGGTCATCGAGCCGCGCCGCCGAGACGGTCGGCGACGTCCCGCGCTGCCTGTTCGCTCGAGAGCGCGTCCGCAAGCCTCCGATCGCCGGGTCGGATGCCGAGGTTCACGCGTACGAGATGAGCTGCCGCGGCCGCCCCGCCGGCGGCGAGTGCCGCCGCCGCCGCCGCGTCGGCCCGATACGTCGCTTCGCACCTTTCTCCCGCTGCGGCGGCGAGTGCCGCGATGTCGGCGGCCAGAGACGCGATCTCGAGCGGTGCAGCCGCCGCGGCCTCGAGCTTCCGCTCGAGCGCGAAGTCGCGCTTCGCGTCGTCTTGTGTATCCGCCGCTTCGGCATCGCGCAGGGCGAGGAGCGCCGCATCCCAGGCGCGGCCGTCGGATTGCGCGAGCGCGATCGCGCGATCGCTGATCGCGGTCGCCTGCGCCGCGACGCCGGGTGCTTCCTTCCAAATCGCCGAGCAACGAGCGACCATGGCCACGAGGCGCGCGGCGAACGCGACCGTGAAGGCAGCCGCAGACCCGCCGCCGGGCGCGAGACCGTCCGCGGAGATCCGGTCGAGGAGCTCCTCGAACCGCAGGTCGAGGTAGTCGTTCGTGGTCAGGTGGGACGAGTCTACGGTGGTCGCCACGACCTTCCTAGACTTGGCGTTCATGCCGATCTACCTCTCGGAGTCGGACGTCTCGGAGCTCGTTTCACCGGGCGTTGCCGTCGACGCGATCGAGGAGTGCTTCCGGCGTATGGCGCACGGCGAGGTCGAGATCGCCCCGCGCCGGCGGCTGAGGCTGCCGGAGGGCGCTCTGGCGGACATGGCTGCCGCGGATACCGGCCTCGGTCTCGCCGGCGGGAAGCTGTACGCCTCGACCGGGACCGCAACCACCTTCGTCGTCTGCCTCTTCGACTCGGCGACGTCGGAGCTCGTCGCCGTGGTCGAAGCCGACCGCCTCGGGCAGCTGCGAACAGGCGCCGCGAGCGGCGTCGCGGCGCGCTTCCTCGCGAAGAGCGGCGCCAGGACGCTCGGTGTCATCGGCTGCGGCCACCAGGCCGAGACGCAGGTGGCGTGCATCAGGGCCGCCGTTCCGAGCATCGAGCGCGTCGTAGCGTTCTGCCGGACGCCCGAGAGCCTCGCTGCATTCTGCGAGCACACCGGTGCCGAGCCGGGTGAGAGCCATCGCGACGCAGCGGGGGGTGAGGTCGTCGCGACGATCACGAGCTCGCGCGATCCGGTTCTCCGCGGAGAGTGGCTCGCCCCGGGGACGCTGGTGGTCGCGGTCGGAGCGAACGTCGTGACCCGTCGTGAGCTCGACAACGCCGTCCTCGAGCGGGCGAGCTTCGTGTGCTGCGACTGGGTCACACAGGCGAAGCTCGAGTCGGGTGATCTCGTCGAGCCGGTGCAGGCCGGCATTCTCGACTGGCTCGAGGTGCACGAGCTGCACGAGGTCGTGGCCGGTGAGACGCCCGGCCGTCAGTCCGACGCCGACATCGTCGTCTTCAAGTCGAACGGTCTCGCAGCCTGGGACGTCGCACTCGGCGCGGAGGCCGTGCGGCTCGCCCGCGAGCGCGGGGTCGGAAGGACGCTCTAGGCGGCCTAGAGCGACGCCTTCGCGGACTCGAGCGTGTCGTGGCCGAACGCCTCGATGATCTCCGGCCTGTCGAGCAGACGGCGCTGCTGCTCCGCGCTCAGCCGGTTCTGGACGTACTTGTCGTCGAGGATCTCGCTGAGAGACCTGCCCCGGTCGTGCTCCCGGACGATGTAGCGCGCCACGTGCTCTTCGGCGGAGCCTCGTGAGAACAGGAACGAGAAGATGTTCTTGAACCCCGCCACCGGACGCGATTGTATCCCGGGTGATGCGTAGGAGCTCACGCGAGGGTCGGTATGCGGAGCGCGTGCTCGTCGGTGTCGACGACGTCGGTGCGGAGGAGCAGATCGTCATCTGGATCGAGCGCCGGGTCGGTGCCGTCTGGGCGGTGGGTCGCGCGGTGAACCCGCAGCTACGGGAGTCGGACGAGGCGCGCCCCGAAGATGTCGTTTTCGAGGGCTACGAGCTCGGGGACGCGCTCGATCGGGCGAATGAGACGCTCGAGGACGACGTCAACGTGCTCGAGGCGGACGGCCGCCCGTCGGACGCTCGCCCGTTCACGCGGAAAGAGGTTCTACCGCTGCTGGAGCGGTGGTTCTTCAACCGCTAGTCGCGAAAGCGGTGCTAGCGTCCGGCGCTTGCAGATTCGCGTCGGCCACAGTCCTGATCCCGACGACGCGTTCATGTATTGGGCGCTGACGACGGACCTCGTCGACACGCGCGGGCACGAGTTCGAGCAGGTCCTCGGCGACATCGAGACGTTGAACCAGTGGGCGCGTGCCGGGCGTCTCGAGGTCACGGCGATCTCGCTCGCGGCGTATCCCTTCGTGCAGGACGACTACGCGCTCCTCCCGCATGGCGCGAGCATCGGGTCCGGGTACGGGCCGATCGTCGTCGCGCGTGAGCCGAAAACTCTCGATCAGCTCCGCGACGTCGAGATCGTCGTCCCGGGGACGATGACGACCTCGTTCCTCGTGCTCCGTCTCGTCCTCGACAGCTTCGAGCATCGCGAGCTCGCGTTCGACGAGATCCCCGAGGAGGTCGCGTCGGGACGCGCCGAGGCCGGGCTGGTCATCCACGAGAGCCAGCTCACGTTCGGGGACCACGGCCTCGTCAAGGTTCTCGACCTCGGCGAGTGGTGGCTCCTGGAGACCGGGCTCCCGCTTCCGCTCGGAGTGAACGTCGCCCGGCGCGATCTCGGCCAGGATGTCCTGTGCGACCTCTCACAGGTGCTTCGCGACGCGATCCAGTGCGGGCTCGACAACCGAGCGGAGGCGCTCGAGTACGCGCTTCAGTTCGGCCGTGGCATCGACGCGGCGGTTGCAGACCGCTTCGTTTCGATGTACGTGAACGAGCTCACGCAGGACTACGGCGACGAGGGACGCAAGGCCGTGACGGAGCTCCTGCGCCGGGGTGAGAAGCTGGGCGCATTTCCGCAGCCGGTCGAAATCGACTGGGTTCGGTAACGTCGCCGCGCATGCCGCGCGCGGTCGTCGTCTCCGCAGTTCGCACGCCGATCGGCCGGTACGGCGGCGCACTCTCCGGCGTGCGGGCCGACGATCTCGCAGGGGTTGCGATCGCGGCCGCCGTGGAGCGGGCAGGCGTCGACAAGAGCGCGGTCGACGACGTCTACTTCGGGTGTGCGAACCAAGCCGGCGAGGACAACCGGAACGTCGCCCGGATGGGCGCGCTGCTCGGGGGCCTTCCCGACTCCGTCGCCGGCATCACGCTGAATCGACTGTGCGCCTCCGGGCTCTCGGCGGTCGTCTCCGCGTGCCACGCCGTGCTCGCCGGCGACGCCGACGTCGTCGTCGCGGGCGGGGTCGAGTCGATGAGCCGGGCGCCGTTCGTGATGGCCAAGCCCGACACCGCGTTCCCCAGAGGCAACCAGACCGTGTGGGACACGACCCTCGGTTGGCGGTTCCCGAACCCACGACTCGAGGAGCTGTTCCCGCTCGAGTCGATGGGCGAGACCGGAGAGAACGTGGCGGAGCGCTGGGGTGTGTCCCGTGAGGATCAGGACGCGTTCGCGTTGCTTTCGCAGGAGCGTTGGGCCACGGCCAACGCGGCAGGCCGCTTCGAGGACGAGCTCGTTCCCGTGGGCGACGTCACGGTCGACGAGCATCCGCGTCCGCAGACGACGGTCGAGGCGCTCGCGAAGTTGAAGCCGGCGTTCCGCCAGGACGGGACCGTGACCGCCGGGAACGCGAGCGGGATCAACGACGGCGCCGCGGCGCTCGTCGTCATGAGCGCGGAGCGGGCCCGCGATCTCGGCCTCGACACGCTCGGTGCCTTCGTCGGTTCGGCGGTCGCCGGCGTGGATCCGCGCGTCATGGGAGTCGGGCCGATCCCCGCGGTGCGGAAGCTGCTCGAGCGGTCGGGTGTCGGCGTCGAGGATGTCGATCTCGTCGAGCTGAACGAGGCGTTCGCGTCGCAGAGCCTCGCGGTCGTCCGTGAGCTGGGCCTCGACCCGGAGCGGGTCAATGTCAACGGCGGCGCGATCGCGCTCGGCCATCCGCTCGGAATGAGTGGCGCGCGCCTCGTCGTGTCGCTCTTGCACGAGCTCCGCCGCCGCGACGGCCGCTACGGCCTGGCGACGCTGTGCGTCGGCGTCGGCCAGGGCGTGGCCGCGTTGTTCGAGCGGACGCCCGGCTAGGCCGACTCGAAGACGCGCTCGTGCCTCGGGCTGAGCCAGACGTTCTGGCCGCGCCAGAAGCCGGCGTCGTCGAAGTCGGCCCGCGTCATCAGCGCGACGATCTCCGCCCCGCTCGTGTCGTGGAGCTCGACCTTCGCATCGCGGCCCAGCAGGGTGACCCGTACGATCATCGCCTCGACTGCCCCGTCGATCGGCTCGGCCGAGAGCTCGAGGTCGTGCGGCCGTACGAGGACGTCTCCGAGCGGCTGCGCGTCACCGACGAAGGTCATGACGAACTCGGTTGCAGGCTCGTCGTAGAGCTCGCGCGGGCTCCCGACCTGCTCGAGCTTCCCGTGGTTGATGACCGCGATCTGGTCGGAGATCTCCATCGCCTCGTCCTGGTCGTGCGTGACGAACACCGTCGTGACGTGGACGACGTCGTGGAGCTGGCGGAGCCACTCGCGCAGCTCGGCACGGACGCGGGCGTCGAGCGCGCCGAACGGCTCGTCGAGGAGCAACACCTGTGGCTCGGGTGCGAGCGCGCGGGCGAGGCCCATGCGTTGGCGCTGGCCGCCGGAGAGCTGCACCGGGTAGCGGTGACCGAAGTTCTGGAGCTGGACGAGGTTGAGGAGCTCGTCGACCCTGTCTGCGATCTCGGCTTTCGGTCGCTTGCGCACCTTGAGCCCGAACGCGACGTTCTCCCGAACCGTCATGTGCTTGAACGCGGCGTAGTGCTGGAACACGAATCCGACGTTCCGCTTCTGCGGCGCGAGTGCCGTCGCGTCCTTGCCCGCGAGCAGGATCTCGCCCGCATCGGCGGTCTCGAGCCCGGCGACGATGCGGAGCAGTGTCGACTTGCCGGAGCCGCTCGGGCCGAGGAGTGCCGTCAGTGCGCCCGACTCGACGTCGAGCGACACGTCGTCGAGCGCGACGAAGTCCCCGAAGCGCTTCGACACGTTGCGAACGAGAATGGACATCAGGCTCGCTCCTCCTTGGGACGGATGGCGGTCATGGCGACGAGGACGAGGATGGCGATCATCGCGAGGACGATCGAGATGGCGTACGCGCCCGCGACGTCGAACGCCTCCCAGCGCTCCTGGACGCGCAGGGTCGCCGTCTCGGTCTCGCCCTGCAGGCGACCGGAGACCACGGCGACGGCGCCGTACTCGCCGAGGCAGCGTGCAGTGGTGAGGATGACGCCGTAGATCACCGCCCAGCGGATCGACGGGAGGGTGATCCTCCAGAACGTCTGCCACCCGCTCGCGCCGAGCGTGAACGCCGCCTGCTCCTGGTCGTCGCCGATCTCGCGCAGCGTCGGCACGACCTCGCGCGCGACGAAGGGCAGCGAGACGAAGATCGTGGCGATCACCATCGCGGGAAGTGCGAAGAGGACCTGGATCCCGTGCTCGCTCAGCCAGCCGCCGAACCAGCCGTCGTCCCCGTACAGGAGGAAGAGGGCGAGGCCGACGACGACGGGTGAGAGCGCGAGCGGCAGGTCGATGAACGCGTTCAGGAGCCCCTTGCCCCAGAACCGCTTCCGCACGATCGCGAGGGCGCAGACGATTCCGAAGACGGTGTTCACGGGCACCGCGATCGCCGTGATGATCAGCGTGAGCTTGAAGGCGTGGATCGTCTCGGGCGTCGTCAGAGCGTCCCAGGCCGCAGACGCGTCCTGGAAGGTGCGCCAGAAGACGATGAGGAGTGGGCCGACGAGGATCACCGCGAGGTAGGCGAGCGCGATCGAGCGCAGGCCGAGGCGGGACAGCACGCGCTTCATCGGTCGTGCCTCGTCGCGTAGTGGCGGATCACACCGATCGAGAGGAGCGTCAGGAACGAGATGCCGAGGAGGACCGTCGCGACCGCCGCAGCGCCTGCCGAGTCACCGCTCTCGATGCGTCCGAAGATGTGCACGGACGAGACCTCGGTCTGGAACGGGATGTTCCCGGTGATGATGACGAGTGACCCGAACTCGCCGACCGCCTTCGCGAACGCGAGCGCGACGCCGGAGAGGATCCCGGGAAGGATGTTCGGAAGGATCACGCGGACGAACGTGCGTGTCTGTGAGGCGCCGAGCGAGTGGGCCGCCTCTTCGACCTCGGGGTCGAGCTCCTGGAGGACGGGCTGCACCGTTCGCACCACGAACGGCAGCGTCACGAACATGAGCGCGAGGACGATCGCCGTCCGGGAGAACGCGACGTCGATGCCGACGGGCGAGGTCGGGCCGTAGAGCGCGAGCAACGTGAGGCCGGCGACGATCGTCGGGAGCGCGAACGGCAGGTCGATGATCGCGTTGACGATGATCTTGCCGCGGAACTCGTCCCGCACGAGCACCCACGCGGTGATCGTCCCGAGAACGGCGTTCAGGACGGAGACACCGAGCGAGGCGCCGACCGTCAGCTTGAGGGCTGCGACCGCCTCGGGGCTCGACACCGCGTCCCAGAACGACTGCGAGCCTTCGCTCGTCGCCTCCCACATGAGCGCGGCCAGCGGGAGGCCGACGAAGACCATGAGGAAGGTCGTCACAAAGCCGAGGGACAGGGCCGTCGCAGCCCTGTCCCTCGAGACCCGCGCGCTGCGCGGCCCGCTGACGGCGACGTCGGTCAGCCGGTGCTCCCGCCGACGATCTTCTGGAAGCGCGCCATGATGCTCGAGTTCGGGTCGAAGAAGCGCTTCTGCACGGCGCCCCAGCCGCCGAGTCCGAGTTGGTCGATGGTGAAGAGACCGGGGCGTACGGGGAACTTCTTGCGGTTCGCGTTCTCCACGCTCTTCACGACCGGCCGGTAGCCGTAGTCGGCGAACACCTGCTGAGCGGCCGGCGTTCGAAGGAAGCGGAGGAACGCGTTCGCGGTGTTCTTGTCGGACGTGTCCTTCGTGACGGCGATCGGGTTCTCGATGAGGATCGTCGTCTTGGGGATGACCCACTGCAAGTCGAGGCCCTGCATGCGGGAGAAGTACGCCTCGTTCTCATAGGCGAGCATCACGTCGCCCTTGCCGCTGTTGAACGTGTTCAGCGCGGCGCGCGCGCTCGTGTCCTGGACGACGACGTTCTTCCAGAGCTTGAGGAGGTTCGCCTGTGCCTGCTTGTCGGTCTTGCCCTGTTTCCGCCACGAGCCGTAGGCGGCCATGATGTTCCAGCGGGCGCCACCGGACGTGAACGGGTTCGGCGTCACGATCTCGATCCCCGGGCGGAGGAGGTCGTTCCAGGACTTGATCTTCTTCGGGTTGCCGTCGCGGACGACGAAGACGACGACCGAGTCGGTGACCATCCCCTTGTACGACTGCTTCTTCCACTTGGCGTCGACCTTGCCCGCCGCGACGAGCTCGTCCATGTCGGGAGCGAGTGAAAGCGCGACGATGTCCGCGTCGAGGCCGGCCTTGACCGCGCGCGTCTGCTCGCCGGAGGCGCCGTAGGACTGGGAGAAGTCGACGTCCTTGCCCACCGCCGTTTTCTGGAACATCGGGATGAGCTTCCCGTATGCCTCGCGGGGGGTGGAGTAGGCGACGAGCGAGAGCCTCGCGGCCGCACTGCGCTGCGGCGAGGCGGCGCCGATGCCGGCCGTTGCGGCCAGGGCGACGGCGAGCGCTCCGAGCGCTGCACCGAGATAAGCGAGCTTTCTCATCGTTTCCTCCCGATTGAATATCTCTACAAGTTTTGTCAACTTACTAAGGAAGCCAAGAAGGTAGAGAATCTCTGCACGGCTTGTCAAGCGAGAACTGCCGAGGAGGTCTGAAGAGATGTGGGTATCGAGAAGGACGGATTACGCGACGCGGGCGATCCTCGCGCTCTCGCTCGAGGGCGGCGGCCCGCTGAAGCTCGA
>Ga0070670_100005496_pt1 | contig 10696 bp, 10 predicted proteins | sample KBSS63metaG_FD_64665 | JGI IMG/M metagenome (GOLD analysis project Ga0070670, IMG submission 64665) | Switchgrass rhizosphere microbial communities from Kellogg Biological Station, Michigan, USA - KBS S6-3 metaG | ecosystem: Host-associated > Plants > Roots > Rhizosphere > Soil ... | reverse complement strand
ATGACAGGCAGTTTCTATCGCTCGTGCATTCCGGATGTCTATTCGGCTGTTGCCATTGCCAGCGTCACGAAGCGATATCTGTTTTGCCACGAACCTCTGGCAATCAATGGCGCGTCCAGGCACAGCACCGGCACGGCTTACTTCTTGAGCACGCAAAAGAAGGAGGGCTCGTCTGCCGACCTCTTTCACAGCGAAGGCATCATACCGATTCACGACGATATCGCGATGTCGTCGGACGGCCGCTTTCCAAAGTCGTTGCAGGTCATGCTGTTCGAGTCCTACTTGCAGTCCGCACCTTTACGGCCAGGCGCCGAACCGGTCTCACGCACGCGGCAACTCGAACTGGCCTTGGCGTCCGGCGTGCCGAACGACCCCGACCTGGATGATTGGGCCAGGACGTATTCTCGCCATCACAAGCTTGACTACGCAAATGCGAGGCGCGCCGCGACCGCCACACGGCGCATGCTCAGGATGGCCGCGGCTGCGCGAAACTTCATCGATGAGGTGCGCACCTTCGAGTGCGGCTCGAGCGATCTGCCGCTGCGCGACGTCTACGAAGCCGCTTTGGCCGCTGCGTCGATCCGAGAATTCGGCACTCACCACCGAACCTGGCGAGGTGTGCTCGCAAGACGCTTGATGCACAGGTTGCGCCCAGGCAGACTTCGGTCGGCAGTGGAGCATCCATGAACTGCGTAGTGTGTGGCGCCGCCATGCACCGAATCGGCGAGCGATTCGATGATCGCTACGGATATCCAGGCCGCTTTGCCGTGTTTCGCTGTGCGGCCTGTCGCCATATCCAGTTGGCTGCGAGCATGTCAGCACATCAAATCGAGCTGCTTTACACCGAATACTACCCGCGCTCAGAGCGCGGCCTGGACGACTGGCACCCTCCCGATCGCGCGTCCGGTTTGCGCGCATGGTGGCACGGGGCCCGAGCTTCCGCCTTCACGTGGGTGCCGCCCACCGTACGCGTGCTCGACGTCGGGTGCGGCTTTGGCGAATCACTTGGATACCATCTGAGCAGGGGCTGCGACGCCTACGGCGTCGAGGCCGACGCGAACATCCTGCGCATAGCCGAACGTCACGGCCTAAAGGTCAAGCACGGCCTATTCGATCCCGGCCACTATGAACGCTCCAGTTTTGACGTGGTCACGCTCGACCAGGTGATCGAACATCTCGCCGATCCTGTGAGTGTGCTCCGCGGAATCCGTGAAGTGCTCAAACCGGGGGGGCAATTGATTCTCAGCACTCCGAATCCGGACGGTTGGGGAGTGCGCCTATTCGGAAATCGCTGGATTCACTGGCACGCACCCTACCACCTGCAGTTCTTCAGCAAATTGTCCTTGGAGCGCGCAGCGGCCAAGGCAGGGTTGTTAGTCGAACGGCGGCAGACCATCACTCAATCTTCTTGGCTAGACTTTCAGCTTTGCCACTTAGCCACCTATCCGCTGGAAGGACAGCCCTCGGGGTTCTGGTCTTCGAGGCGGCCGCGAACGATGGCGCAACGCGTGGCGCTACGACTGGCGAGGCTCCCACAACAGTTGGGTGTGATCGGGTTACTCACCCGGCTGATGGACGCATTGCAGTTCGGCGACAACTCGGTCTACATTCTTCGTAGGCCGACCTCGTGACTCTGCACATCATCGTCCCAGTTCACAATCGTGCCGCGGTAAGCGAGCGATTTGCAGCCGCAATTGGTCGGCAGACGCTGCGAGAGTTCAGGCTGCTGCTGGTTGATGATGGCTGTACTGACGACACTGTCGAGCGCGTTCGGGCACAAGTCGGCGACCAGCGGCTGTTAGTGCTGAACGGCGACGGCAACCTGTGGTGGGCGGGCTCGCTTCAAATGGCGTACGACCACCTGTTGACTGAGATGATCGGCGCAGCGGACGCCGTCTTAATCATTAACGACGACGTCGGATTCGACGACGACTTTCTGGAGCAGGGTTTGGCCGTGCTCGCCACGAATCGCGACGCCTGCATCCAGGCAATCGGGATCGACCGGACCAGCGGCACCATCGACTGCGGTGCTGTTGCCGACTTGCGCAGGCTCGAGTTCCGGCCAGCACGCGACGGCGAGCAACCAAATTGCCTGTCCACACGCGGGTTGCTGATGGATGCGGAAACCTTCAGACGCAGCGGCGGGCTGCGCCCCCGCTGGTTGCCGCATTACCTGAGTGACTATGAGTTCACATTGCGTCTGCAGCGTTGCGGCGTGCGCCTGTTGGTTGATAAGCGTTTCCGTGCGGAGGTCGAGGTCGAACTGACAGGAATCAACGCACCAAATGCCACATCCGCGCGGGCACTGTGGTCGCAAGCTCTGTCTAACCGCGCCAAGTTCAACCCGAAGCACTGGAGCGCTTTCGTGCTGATGTCCTGCCCAGTGTCCGCGATGCCAAGTCAATTGGCACGTATCTGGTTCCGCTTTGCACGCTCCCTACTGCGCGCCGCGCGACCAGATAAGCGGGTTGCGTCGTGAGTGCATCGCGCGCTAAAGCTCTTGTCGCGGATCACGGACCGAGGTTGCCACTGGAACTCGCCCCGGTGATCGTCTTTGCCTACGCACGCGCCGACCATTTGCGTCGCAGCATCGAATCGCTGCTGGCCAATTCCGAGGCCAAACACACCGACGTCACTTTCTTCTGCGACGGGCCCGGGCGGGCGGAACACGTCGGCGGCGTCGACGCGGTGCGCACGTACGTCGAATCGGTCAGGGGCTTTCGCTCCGTGCGTCGTGTGTACCGTGAACGCAACCTTGGGCTCGCCCGTTCAGTGGTGGAAGGCGTCACGGAGGTGCTAGCGGAATGCGGGCGGGTGATCGTGCTCGAAGACGATCTCGTCCTTTCACCGCACTTCCTCCAGTATATGAATGGTGGTCTGGAGCGCTACAAGGACGACTCGCGGATCGCCGGCGTCCACGGTTATGTCTATCCCGTCGACCGCCGGCTTCCGGAGACGTTCTTTTTGAAGGGCGCCGATTGCTGGGGCTGGGCCACCTGGTCGCGCGCCTGGTCGCACTTCGAGCCCGAAGGCGCGCGCCTGCTCGCCGAACTGAAGGCGCGCGGTCTATCGCGCGAGTTCGACTTCGACGGACAGTTCCCTTACACGTCGATGCTGCAGGACCAGATCGCCGGCCGCAACAGCTCATGGGCGATCCTCTGGTATGCGTCCTGTTTCCTAAAGGACATGCTGACGCTTTACCCCGGCCGCAGCCTCGTCCAGAACATCGGCAACGACTCGAGCGGAACGCACTGTGGAACGACCGACGGGTTCTCCGGCGACACGGCGCTGTCACGGGTCGACTGCGCCGACATCGCCGTCGAGCAGTCCGTCCCGGCGCGGGACGCCTTCGTCGCGTTCTTCCGAAGCCAGCGCACCTGGCAGTCACGCATCCGCGACTCGGTGAAGCGCCTGGTGACCTAGCACGCATGAGCGCGCGCACTCTCGTCAAGGAGCTGGCACCACCGGTCTTCGTGGACCTCTATCGCCGCTGGTCCGGGCGGTCGCTTCGCTTTACCGATCGCCCCGCCACCTTCGACGAGGCCAAGCGCCTTTCATCCTCGTACGCCGCCCCGCAGATCCTTGAACAGACTTTAAGTGCCACCCGCGCGGTGATGTCGGGCCATGCGGCCTTCGAGCGTGACTCTATTCTTTTCAACAAGCCGGAGTACTCGTTTCCGATTCTGGCAACTCTGTTGCGCGCCGGCATAGGCAACCCGCAGATGTTGGAGGTCACCGATTTCGGCGGATCGCTCGGCAGCACCTACCGACAATGCCGGCCCTTCCTGCCGAGCACGATGCGCGTGCTCTGGCGCGTGATCGAGCAGGCCGCCTTCGCCGAAGCGGGCCGACGCGAGTTTGCGACCAATGAGCTGCAGTTCTTTGCATCGCTGAGCGAGCTACCGTCGACGGTGGACGAGTCCGTGACCCTGGCATCGAGCGTGCTGCAGTATCTAGAGGTGCCTTTTGACGTGCTGGAGCAGCTCTCCAAGCTGCGGTCCGGGCACATGATCATCGACCGCACGCCGATGAGCGATCAGTCACAAGACCGCCTCTGCGTCCAGCGCGTCCCGGCCCATATCTACAAGGCGAGCTACCCATGCTGGATCTTCTCGCATCGGGGTCTGCTCGACCGGCTGTCGAGCCGCTGGCGGCTTGTCGCTGACTACCTGTCCCCCGAGGGGGCCGCCCATACCGAGGACGGCCTCGCGTTCGAGTTCCGCGGACTGATCCTGGAACGCAAGCCATGATCGGCGTTTTGCGCTGCCATCTGCGCCGCCGGCAGTTCAACCTGGGCCTGTCGGCCGCCTTTGTCAATCCGCTGTTTCTGGCCCGCCGAGAGCTCGGGCGCGATATTGTCGCCGCGAGCCCCGCGCTCTCCGGCCTGATCTTGGACATCGGCTGCGGGACAAGGCCGTACCGCGAGCTGTTCGCGACCGAGACGTATGTCGGCCTCGACAACGACAACGAGCGGACGCGCTCGCTGGCTGTGGCCGATGCGTACTACGACGACGGGCGGTTCCCGTTCGGAAATGCGGAGTTCCGGTCGGTGCTCTGCAACCAGGTTCTCGAGCACGTCTTCAACCCGCAGGAGTTTCTCGGCGAGCTCGGCCGGGTGCTCGCGCGCGGCGGCCGGCTGCTGCTGACCGTGCCGTTCGTCTGTGACGAGCACGAGCAGCCGTTCGACTACGCGCGTTACTCGAGCTTCGGCCTGAAGGCTCTTCTAGAGCAGCACGGGTTTCGCGTGCTGCAGCACCACAAGCTGCTGGCCAACGTCTCGGTGGTCTTCCAGCTCTTCAACGCCTATCTGTTCAAGATCACCCAGAGCCGGTTCGGCCTCGTGAACCGGCTCGTCACCGCCTTCGTGCTGGCTCCGGTCTCGCTGCTCGGCCTGATCCTCAGCGCCCTGCTGCCGGACAATCCGGACCTTTTCCTCGACCAGCTCGTCGTCGCAGAGAGGCTTTGATGGACAACTTTCGCGGCGCACGCGTGCTGATCACCGGCGGGCTCGGCTTCATCGGCTCGAACCTGGCGCGTCGTCTGGTCGGGCTCGGCGCCGACATCATGCTCGCCGACAGCCTGATTCCCACCTACGGCGGACATTGGCAGAACATCGCCGACATCCGCTCGGACGTCGTCGTCAACGTCTGCGACGTGCGCGACCGGTTCGCGATGGAGTACCTGGTCCAGCGTCAGGACTACCTGTTCAATCTCGCCGGTCAGACCAGCCATCTCGACTCGATGACGGACCCGCAGATCGACCTCGACATCAACGCCAGCGCGCAGCTGTCGATCCTCGAAGCGTGCCGCAAGGCCAACCCCGGTGTGCGCGTCGTCTTCGCGAGCACGCGCCAGCTCTATGGCCGGCCCGACTACCTGCCGGTCGATGAGAAGCACCCGATCCGCCCGGTCGACGTCAACGGCATCAACAAGTTCGCCGGCGAGGGCTACCACCTGCTCTACAGCAACGTGCACGGCATCCGTGCGAGCGTGCTGCGCCTGACCAACACCTACGGCCCCGGCATGCGCGTAAAGGACGCGCGCCAGACCTTCCTCGGCATCTGGGTCCGCCAGTTGATCGAGGGCCAGCCGATCAAGGTTTTCGGCGACGGTAGGCAGCTGCGCGACTTCAACTTCGTCGACGACTGCGTCGACGCCCTACTTCGCTCGGCAGCCGCCGACCAGGCGGTGGGCAAGGTCTACAACCTCGGCAGTGCCGAGGTGGTCTCGCTCGGCGATCTCGCTCAGCTCATGACGAAGCTCGTCGACGGCGGCCGCTTCGAGATCGTCCCGTTCCCGCCCGAGCGCAGGGCGATCGACATCGGTGACTACTACAGCGACTTCTCGCTGATCCAGCGCGAACTCGGCTGGTCGCCGCGCGTCGCCCTGGGCGACGGACTGGTCCGGACCCTTGACTATTTCAAGACCCACCGCGCGCACTACTGGGACGCGACCCCATGATCCTGATGAACGACTTCAAGGCCGAGCCGCCCGAACTGCGCGCGGCGATGTCGGCAGCCGCGGACCGGGTGTTCGCGTCGGGCTGGTACGTGCTCGGCAAAGAGCTGCAGACCTTCGAGCGGCGCTGGGCAGAGGCCTGCGGCACGCCCTACTGCCTCGGCGTCGGCAATGGCATGGACGCCATCGAGCTCGCACTGCGGGCGCTCGACATCGGTCCGGGCGACGAGGTTGTGACGACGCCGATGACCGCCTTCGCGACCGTGCTCGCGATCCTGCGCGCCGGCGCCGAACCGGTGCTGGCCGACATCGAGCCCGACAGCGGGCTGCTCTCGCCGGCGAGCGTGCGGCGCTGCCTTTCGACCCGCACGCGCGCCGTGCTGCTGGTGCACCTTTACGGCCAAATGCGCGACATGCCGACATGGATCGAACTCTGCCGCGAAGCCGGCGTGCACCTGATCGAGGACTGCGCGCAGTCGCACCTTGCGCGCTGGGACAGCCAGGTCGCCGGCAGCATCGGAGCGGCCGGTGCCTACAGCTTCTACCCGACCAAGAATCTCGGTGCGATCGGCGACGGCGGCGCGCTGGTCACGCAATCCGAAGCCATAGCGCAGCGGGTCGGGCGCCTTCGCAACTACGGCCAGAGCGAACGTTACGTCCATCCGGAGCTCGGCATGAACAGCCGTCTCGACGAGTTGCAGGCGGCGTTGCTGAGCGAGCGCCTGCGCTGGCTCGAGACCTTCACCGAGCGCCGGCGCGCCGTTGCGGTCCGCTACGACGCGGCGATCGACAACCCGCAGATCGAGCGACTCGCGCCGCCTCAGCAGGCCGGCGCACACGTGCATCATCTCTACGTCGTCCGCTCTGCGTCGCGCGAAGCGCTGGCCGCACATCTCGCCGAGTGCCAGGTACAGACGCTGATCCACTATCCGGTACCGATTCATCGCCAGGCGCCATGCAAGGCGCTGCGGCGGGATTCGCAGGGTCTGGCGCAAGCCGAAGAACATGCGGCGACCTGCCTAACGATCCCGTGCCATCCGCAGATGACGGATGCCGGCGTTGAAGGCGTTATCGACGCACTCAACACATTCCGTTGACCACCGATGGATTGCCGCATCTGCGCCGGCCCGACCGAGGGCGTCTTCGATCTGCACTCGCATCGTCACTGGGTCACCGTGCCGGTTTTCCGCTGCCAGCGCTGCGATGCCTATTTCTCAAACGGCGGACCAGTGAGCTATGACACCGAGGATTTGACCGGCTACTACTTGCGCCATGCCAACGCGATCCGCGGGCGTTATGAGCGTGTCTTCGAACATGTCGAATCGACATTGCCGCCGAGCCGCTTTCTCGACATCGGTGCGGGCATGGGTTTTTCGCTCGAGGTGGCCCGGCATCGTGGATGGCAGAGCGCCGGCATCGAGCCGAACCGTGCGCTGGCGCTGCACGCGCAACAGCGCGGCCTAGACGTAAGCCACGCCTATCTAGACGGCAGCCAGCACGGCGAGCACGACCTCATCCTCATTGACAACGTGCTCGAGCACGTGCCGGAGCCGGTCTCGTTCCTTCGCAACGCCGCACGGCTGCTGTCCGAAAAAGGCGTGCTGCTCGTGGCAGTACCGCCGATGGACTGGCTGCGCAAGGGGTTGGCAGCGTTTCCGTACGTGCGCGACAAGGTCAGGCGACCTCAGCTCAACATCTTCGGGGAGGTCGACGAGCACCTCAACATGCTCGGCCGGCGCGCGATGGCCGCGCTGGTGCAGGCCGTCGGCCTGCGCCTTCGACCCTCTCGCTTTCACCACAGCAAGGTCTACAACAACCTCGCCGTGCGCGCCCTTGGCCTCGACGACGGCTACTACTTCATCGTCAAATGACCAGCCGGCCGGTAGAACACTTCGTCACGCTGTTCGACAGCACTTTCCTGCCGCAGGCGCTCGCTCTCCATGCGTCGATGAAGCGCATGGTTCCTTCGTTCCGCCTTTGGATGCTGTGTGTCGACGACCTCGCGCATGAGCTGCTGACGCGCCTTGCGCTGCCGCACTGCAGCCTGCTCAAGCTTTCGGCGCTCGAGACGCCGGAACTGCTCTCGGTGAAGCCGCTGCGAGGCCGCGGCGAATACTGCTGGACGCTGACGCCGTTCGCCTCGCGCTTCGTCTTCGAGGCGGACCCGTCGGTGCGCCGCGTCACCTACATCGACGCCGACATCTGGTTCCGCAAGGATCCCGCGCCGATCTTCGACGAGTTCGACGCGTCCGGCGCGCACGTGCTGATCACCGACCACGGATACGCGCCCGAATACGACCAGTCGGCCAAGTCGGGCCAGTACTGCGTCCAGTTCATGACCTTCGAGCGCGACGACGGCGAGGTTGTGCGGCGCTGGTGGGAGGAGCGCTGCATCGAGTGGTGCTACGCCCGCTTCGAGGACGGCAAGTTCGGCGACCAGAAGTACCTCGACGACTGGCCCTATCGCTTCAAGGGGATGGTCCACGTGCTGCGTCGCCAGGAGCTCGCCCAGGCGCCGTGGAACGCGACCCGCTTTCCGTACAGCCAAGCGGTCTTCTTCCATTTCCACGGGCTGCGGATCGCGCCGGGCCGGCGCCTCGACCTCGGGCCGATCTACCCGCTCCCCCGGGCGACCGTCAAGCAGGTCTACGAGCCGTACGTCGTCGACCTGAAGAGCGGCATTGCGACATTGCAGAATCTCGGCTTCGCCGCCCGGCCGCAAAGCCAGCCGCTCGGCATGCTCAAGCTGCTGCGCCGCGCGGCGAGCGGCGTCTACCAGCAGCTCTGGCGCTTCCACCAGCTCAATTTCCGCAGGTACTGACGCGTGTCCGTCGCCCTGGCTTCCGTCGATTCGCCGTCCGCTTGGCCGCGGCACCTCCCGAACGACCTGGTCGCGGTCCTGTGTGCGGCGGCGGGTGCGCTGGTGCTCGCGTTCCCGATCGCGGCGTTCGCGCTCAGCACGTTCCTGCTCCTCAACCTGCCGGTCGGCACCGCGCGCAGCACGCGGCTGATGCTCGGCGTGACCGCGGCGCTGGCGTTCTCGATGATGATGGGCGCGCGGCCGCTCGACCCGGACGCATCGAACGACATCGTCGTCTACTACGACGTCTACCAGGAGCTCGCGGCAGGGCGGCTCGAGTATCTCGGCGCGTTCGGCGGCGGCTTCGAGGTCGCGCTGCCGCTGCTCTGCGGCCTCTATGCGCTGCTGCTGCCGCCGCTGTCGGTCAACGGCCTGATGTTCTGCCTGGCGCTGACCAGCTCGCTGCTGATGCTGGCCTGGGTCGAGAAGGCGTTCTATGCGGATCGCGGCTGGCGCGATCCCGCGCTGATGGGCGTCTGCATCCTGATGCTCAACCTCTACTTCTCGACCCAGCTGACGCGCCAGTTCATGTCGCTGATCGTGCTGCTGTTCGCGTTTTCGGCGCACGGCCGCTCGCGGCGCTGGCTCTTCGTCGCGCTCGCCACGACGTTCCACCTGACCGCGCTGCCGTTCTACGGGATCTACATCCTCGCGCGCCGCGGCCCGGCCGGGTGGATCGCGATCGTCGTGCTGGCGTTCGTCTTCCGTGTCACGTTCTGGCAATTCGTCTCGGCCTTCGACCTGGTCCCGCCGGCGATCGCCGAGAAGCTGATCTACTACGTCGACAACACGCAGGAGTTCACCGATTCCGACCTGGCGTCGCTGCGCATGATCGGACTGCTCGGCGCGGTCTCGCTGGTGGCGCTCGTGTCGAACCGTTTCCGGATCGACCGGGCCATCGCCCCCTGGCTCGCCGTGCCGTGGCTGACGGCCCTAGTGCACTTCGCGCTGCTGCCGATTCCGCTCGCCTCGCTGCGCACGACCCTGATCGTGCACTCGGTCGTGCCGGGCCTGGTTGCCTACCAGATGCTGTGGCGGCGAGCCGGCATGCCGATAATCGTCGTGCTGAACGTGCTCTTCGCCTACAAGGTCGCGAGCTTCGCGGCGGCGAGCGACTCGGGCAATCTGCTGCCGGCGGCGGCGATGCTGCGCGGCTTCGTCCTTTGACGCGAAGCGGCGCCGCGATGCGAAGCGCACAGCGCGCGGCGGCCCGATGAACTACACCGATCCGATCTTCTTCGTCTTCTTCGCGCTTACGTTCGCGCTCTACTACACATTGCGCAACGGCCGCCTGCAGGTCGCCCTGCTGGTGCTGGCGTCATTGTTCTTCTACGCATGGGAAGCGCCGGCGATCCTCGGCGTCTTCCTGTGCTCGTGGCTGATCACCGGCCTGTCCAGCCATGGCGTGCTGGTCGCCCGAGACCCGCGTCGCGCGCGCTGGCTGGCGACGCTCGGCGTCGCGGCGAACCTGGGCCTGCTCGCCTTCTTCAAGTACAAGTTCCTGTTTTTGCCCGCGGCGCCAGCGGTGACGGCGCACAGCGCTCACACGCTGGGCGAGTGGCTGCTGCTCGCGCCGCTGCCGATCGGCATCTCGTTCTACACGTTCCACGGCATCAGCCTACTGGTCGACGTCTATCGCGGCAACACCGCGATCGCGCGCGACGCCGCCCGGCCGACGGCCCACTACCTGACCGACACGCTGCTGTACCTCGCGTTCTTCCCGCAGCTGATCGCCGGGCCGATCATCAAGGCGCGCGACTTCATGCCGCAGGTCAGCGCCAAGCGATTCGCCGACATCGACTTCGCCGCCTGTTTCCGGCTGCTCGTGCTCGGCTTCTTCCTGAAGTCGGTGATCGCCGACAACCTCAGCAGCCAGAC
>Ga0070670_100005494_pt1 | contig 10698 bp, 7 predicted proteins | sample KBSS63metaG_FD_64665 | JGI IMG/M metagenome (GOLD analysis project Ga0070670, IMG submission 64665) | Switchgrass rhizosphere microbial communities from Kellogg Biological Station, Michigan, USA - KBS S6-3 metaG | ecosystem: Host-associated > Plants > Roots > Rhizosphere > Soil ... | reverse complement strand
CGTCATGAAGCCGCTCAGGTATTCGATCAACGCCGGGATGTCGTTGACCATGTCCGCCGTGTTGCCTTGCTGCGTGACCTTGCCATTGACCGACGTCCGCAGTGCCAGGCGGTGCGGGTCGGCGATGTCGCCGGCGGCGACGAACCATGGCCCGAGCACGGTGCAGGTGTCGCGGTTCTTGACGCGCAGGTTGGGCCGGTACCAGTTCTCGAGGTAGTCGCGGATCGCGTAGTCGTTGCAGACCGTGTAACCGGCGACGTGGCGCATCGCGTCGGCCCGCGCGACCGTGCGCGCCGTCGCCCCGATCACCACCGCGAGCTCGCATTCGTAGTGCATGAAGGTGGCATCGCGCGGCCGGCGCGTGAAGCCGCGGTGGCCGATCACCGCGCCGGGGGTCTTCAGGAACACCAGCGGCTCGTCCTTGGCAGTGACCGTGAGTTCCCTGGCGAGCTCCCTGAGGTGATCGGCGTAGTTCAGGCCGAGCGCGATGACGGTGCCGACCTCGAACGGCGGCAGCCAGACGACTGCCTCTTCGGGGAGGACGCGACCGTCTTCGAGCTCGACGCCGCCGGCGTGCGGGGTCGCCTCGTGAAGGGCACCGCCATAGGCGACCCGGGCGGTTGTCATGCCGGCGTTTCCTCGCCTTCGGCGACCAGGCGCCCCTCGAGCGTGCCGATGCTCTGGACTTCGATGGCGAAGCGCTGACCCGCCCGGCCGCGCGGCGCTCCGAGGGCGACGCCGAGCATCAGGACGTCGCCCGGGCGAAGCGTCATGAACTCGCTCACGTCGGCGATCAGTCGCGCTGCCGAGCGGACCATGCCGCCGGTGCCGGTGGACTGCGCCTCGACGCCATCGACCGAGATCCGGATCGCCAGCGCGTCCGGATCGGCGAGGCTCGCTCGCGCCACCACGCGGGGACCGATCAGGCACGAGCCGTCGAGCGCCTTGAAGCGGATCGACGGACGGTAGTAGGTGTCGTGTGGGACGCTCAGGTCGGCCACCAGGGTGTAGCCCGCGACGTGGGCGAGCGCCTGTCGCGGGTCGACGCGGCAGGCGGTGGCACCGATCACCATGCCGAGCGAGGCGCCGATCTCGAGCTCGGCGCCGGTCGCAGGAATCGTCACCGCGGCCCCGGTCGCGGCGAGCGTGTTGCGTGGCTTGATATACAGGATCGGCCCCTTCGGCGCGGCCTTGTACGGCGCTTCCCGGACCGCGTCACCGAGCGCCGCGAGCGCCGCCGCGTGGTTCAGCAGCGGCCCGACGACGACGCCGGAAAGGCGGTAGGGCGGGGCGTCGAAAGCGACAGGAGAAGCGAGCATGGACCCGGAATCTTAGGCTGCGGTCGCCGCACCTCTCGTCGCGCTTCGAATCGATCGTCAACCCAGGTGCACCCAGCCGTAGCGCGTGTGGCTCGGCATCGCCCCCGACGCCAGGTATTCGCGCCGGGCGAGAGCGAGCTTGTCCTGCGGCAGGCCGGGATACTCGAGCAGCGTCTTGAGCGGCACCGAGATGCGGTTCTCGTAGTCGCGCGGCAGCGGCTTGTAGCTCCTGCTGCCGTCCCCGCCGACCAGGCCCTGCGCCGGCAGCTTGTAGAGCCGGGCCGAGTTGAGGCCGAGGATCTTGCGCTTGGCGCTGGCGGTGAGCTCGGGGTAGCCGAACCGGCGCCGCATCTCCTCGGGGATCTGGAACCGCCAGAGCGCCTCGATCTGCCATTGCGGCGAGCCGTTGAAGACGCAGTCGGAGCCGAACACGATCCGGTCCTCGCCGAAGTACTTGAGCAGCTGCCCGAGCATGTGGGCGCAGACCGTCGGCCAGGTGACGACGTTGTTGGCGAAGGTCGAGCCGATCTCGGCGTAGACGTTGGCGAGCTGGCCGCAGGTCTGGCCGAACTGCGTCAGCCACGGCAGGTTCGGCTCGCCGTTCAGGAAGTTGCGCTCGGCCAGGATGTCGTCAAGCACCGGCCGCGACCAGGCAAACGGCACCATGCCGCCCCAGCACGCGTGGTAGATGATGAAGTTGAACTGCGGCCAGTCGCGCGACGCCTTCGGGATGTCGATCGGGTTGCCCATCTCGGGCGTGTCGACCGGCGAGGGCGAGAAGCCCTTGTGGATGCAGATGTTGAAGAAGCCGGGATGCTTCTCGAGCTGCTCCTTGTGGCGCGCGATCAGCTCGTAGGTCGGGTAGACGACCTGCTCGTCGTCGAGCCGCCAGCGCCGCATCGGGCTGTTCGGATCGTCGTCGGCCTTGGCCGCGAAAGCGATGTTGTAGCCCTTCCAGGAATCGGGATGGTTCTCCTGGATCTGACGCTCCATGAACTCTAGGTTGGGCCGGCCGGGGTAGAGCTGGCCGTGCGCGAGCATCCGCTGCGAGCCCGAGATCCGGTTGACGAAGTTGCGGATCGCCGCCGTCTGGCGGGCGGTGAGGTTCACGACCTGCTGCGACTCGGTGTAGTTGACCGGCGGGCGCCCCTTCGGATCGCCGGGCGGGAAGACGCCGAGCGTGGCCGCGCTGAGCAGCCCGACCGTGACCTGGCTGTCGAAGTAGACGTCCTGGATGAAGCGGCTGAGATGCAGCGATTCGCTGTTGATCGCGGCGCCGGTGCGCTTCGGGTCGAGCACGGCCCAGGGCCGGCCGAGCTCGTCGAGCTGACCCTCGGGCTGGAACGGGTTCTTCTTGAACGGCGACCCCGCCGCCGCAGTCGCCCCCTGGACGAAGGCGAGGAACACGTGCGGCCCGTTCATGCTCGAGCGCACCATGTGCAGTTGGTCGTCGAACACGAACAGGTCGGGCGGCGGCGCGTTCGGCAGCGCTGCGTCCGGCTGATAGAGCTCCTCGCGGTCGACGTCGAAGAACTGGCCGTAGACCTCGTTCATGGCGAGAAAGCTCGCCGCGACCCCTCCGGCGCCAGCGAGGAAGCGGCGTCTGCCGAGCCCGAGCCTGCGCCCGGCGCTGTCGGCGAGGTCCTCGATGCGGCGCTCGACCCGTCGCTGCTCGGCCGTCTGCGCGATCGGCATGTGCTCGCCGTTCGAGATCATCCGCGTCGGCACCGGCGAATGCAGGCGATCGACCTCGTCGGCCCGGCCCAGCTGCGCGAGCTGCTCGTCGCTCAGCCAGACGTCTTCTTCACGGTCTCCTCGGTGCGTCATTCAAGACTCCTGCGGTGCGTCGGTCGCCGCGATCGTGCGCCATGCCGGATCGTCGCCGCAGGTCGAAACGTGCGGATCGAGGGACAACCCGGGGCCAAGCTGCGGGCGACGGCGCCACCGCCGACTCACCCGGCGCCGGTCGAATCCGGTCAGCCGCGGCCCGGGCCGACGCTTCGTCGGCGCGGGCAATCGACGAAACTGCAGCCATGTCATCGCCCCCGCCCGAAGCGGCGCCGCTCGAAACGCCCCCGGCCCGATCGCCGCGCCCTCCCAGCGCGCTCGAGCCCTTGAGCGTTCCCGTTTTCCGTCTGCTGTGGAGCACCTGGCTGACGGCGAACCTGTGCATGTGGATGAACGACGTCGCGGCCGCGTGGACGATGACGACCTTGACGAGCACGCCGATCTGGGTCGCGCTCGTCCAGTCGGCCTCGACCCTGCCGGTGTTCCTGCTCGGCTTGCCCAGCGGCGCCCTTGCCGACATGCTCGATCGCAGGCGCTGGCTCGTCGCGACCCAGTTCTGGCTCGCGGCGACGGCGATCGCCCTGTGCGCTGCCACCGCCTCGGGAATGATGACCGCGCCCTGGCTGCTGGTGTTCGTCTTCCTCAACGGCATCGGCCTGGCGTTGCGCTGGCCGGTGTTCTCGGCCATCGTGCCCGAGCTGGTGCCGCGTCATCAGCTCGCCTCGGCGCTCGCGCTCAACGGCATGGCGATGAACCTGTCGCGCATCGTCGGGCCGCTGGTCGCCGGCGCGCTCATCGCCAGCGCCGGCAGCGTCTGGGTGTTCGCCCTCAACGCGGTGCTCTCGCTGCTGTCCGGATTCGTGATCCTGCGCTGGCGCCACGAGCACGAGCCGAGCCCGCTCGGACGCGAGCGGCTGATCAGCGCGATGCGGGTCGGCGTGCAGTTCGTGCGCCAGTCGCCGCGCATGCGCGCGGTGCTGACGCGGGTGACGATCTTCTTTCTTCACTCGACCGCCTTGCTGGCGCTGCTGCCGCTGCTTGCGCGCGGCCTCGCCGGCGGCGACGCGGGAACGTTCACCCTCCTGCTGGCCTGCATGGGCGCCGGCGCCATCGTCGCCGTGCTGGTGCTGCCGCGGCTGCGCCAGGCCCATGGACGCGACGATCTCGTCGTCGGCGGCGCCGTGGTGCAGTCGGGCGCAACCGCGGTCATGGCGTTCGCCTCCAGCGCCTGGATTGCCGTGCCGGCGATGGTGGCCGCGGGAATGGCCTGGATCACGGTCGCCAACTCGCTGGCGGTATCGGCACAGATGTCCCTGCCCAACTGGGTACGGGCGCGCGCCATGGCGAGCTACCAGATGGCGATCATGGGCGCGAGCGCGCTCGGCGCTGCGCTCTGGGGTCAGGTGGCGACCGTCGGCAGCATGCAGACGGCGCTCCTGTCGGCGGCCGCGGGGGGAACCTTGTTCATGCTCGTCGCGGTGCGCTTCGTCACCGACAGCGCCGACGAGGAGCCCGACATGAGCCCGGCACGCGCCGGCTGGGCGGCGCTGCCCGCCAGCGCGCCGCAGGAGGGCGGTCGCGTCGTGACGACAGTCGAATACCTGATCGATCCGGCGCGCGCCGCGGCCTTCGTCCTCGTCATGCAGGAAACCCGGCGCACCCGTCTGAGCGAGGGAGCGATCGGCTGGGAGCTGCTCAACGACGTCGGCGATCCGGCGCGATTCGTCGAGCAGATCAGCGACGAATCGTGGAACGAGCACCTGCGGCGCTTCCACCGCGCGACCGCCGCCGACATCGAGCTGCGCGAGCGGCGGCTCGCCTTCCATCTCGGCGACGAGCCGCCGCGGATCAATCGCTACGTCGTGCGGCGCTAGCGTCCTTGCTCGTCAGGGAGCGGTCCGCCACGGCACCGGCCGATCACCGCCGCCGAAGACCCGTGTCGTGCGCGACGTACGCCGTGACCTTGCGCGACAGCACCTCGGGCGCCACCTGCTGCAGGTCGAAGCTGGTGCGCGTGCCGTTGAACTGCCAGATGAAGCTCTTGTCGCCGACCTCGAAGCGGATGACGTCGCCCCGGGTGACGTTGACATAGCTCATCTTCGGCGTGATGACGATCGTTTGCGTCACGGTCGACGGGGCGCCGCGCATGCCCAGCAGTTCGGTGCTGCGGTCGCTTGGCGCCGGCACGACCTCGCGCGTCGGTGCTGGCGCGGCAGCGGTCACGACCGGTGCCGGCGCCGGCGCGGGTGCCGGTGAAGCGTACGGCGCGGTCGAAGGCAGGCTGCCCGCGGACTCGCCCGTGGTCGTCTCCGCAGCTCTCGAGGACGTCGCCGCCGCGGCCGGCGGTCGCGGCGCGGTGGCGACCGGTGCCGGGGCCGGCGCCGGTCGTGGCGCGGCGGGCGCCGCGACCGGAGACTTGGCCACCACGGGGCGGTCGGCGCGCTTCGGCGGGGTCGCGGCTGCGGCCGGGCTGGGCACCGTACTCTTCGCAAGATCGGCATCGACACGTTCGGGTGCCGGCGCCTGCAGCGCGGCAGCGGCCGGCGCCGACGCCGGCAGCGGCGCCGGCAGCGACACCACGGCGGGCGCGGGCAAGCTCGCAGCGGCAGCCGACGCCGGCGGTGGTGTCAGCGATCCGCCTGCTGCCGACGCCGCGGCGATTCGAGCTCCTTCGGGGGCGATGTCCTTCGAGCCTTGCGCTTCCGGGCCGAGCCGATCCCAGGCGACATAGGCGATGCCGCCGAGCGCGAGCGCGGACAACGGAGCGATCAGCCAAGCCTGATGCCGAGGGGCCCGCCCGCCGCCCGCCGCCGCGGGGGGCGCGGCAGGCGGCGCGACCGCCGCGCCGACCGCGGGCGGATCGAGGTAGCGCTGCAATGCGGCGATCAGGAGCTCGACGTCCGATTCCCAGCGCGCGTGCGTGAGCTCGACGCTGTTGCGAAAGGCGAGGTCCTTCAATGCGTCGGGCAACTGTTCCTCGCGCAGCATCTCCGTCTGCTGCACGAGCACCGGAATGACCGGGATATCGCGCTTCAGCGCACTCGCCGTTTCCAGGCGAACGAAGTCGTTGGGGTCGTCGAGACGGCGTTTGCCGTGCTCGTCGGTGGTTGTCAGCCAGGCCTTGCCGATGAGCGCGAGCAGGACGCCGCACGACGCGACCTGGTCCTCGATCACGCGCCGGAAGTCGCGCCCCGGCTCGATGCCGGCGACGTCCATGAACACCGCGTCCTTGCCGAAACGCTCGCGCAAGTCCCGGAACAGGCGTCCGGCGTAGCCTTCCGTGTCGTCGCGCCGGTAGCTGATGAAGATCGCCCGCATCGATCACCTCTGCCACCGACGGCGCCTCGCGCCGCGAGAGTGTGGCCTGCGCATTGTGCGCGGAGGGCCCGACACGGCGAATGGTGATTGACCAGCGCGGCGAGCAACACAGAGGTATCGCGGAGGTCCCGGCGGGAACGCGCCGTTTCGCCGCTGCATCGAATGTCCGCCAGCGATCGCAGCGATCGCGATGGGGAATCACCATGAAATCCGCCTACACCTCGACTGCAGCGGCGATCGACCCGCGGCGCGCGTTCAAGCAGCCCGATGCCGTCGCAACGGGTCGCATGGCGCTCTGGGGCGTCGCCGGACTGGCCGCGGCGGCGATATCGGCGTGCGGCGGCAACGACGACTCCGCGGCCGAGCAGGCCGCTCTCGTCGCCCAAGGCCAGCAGATCTTTCGCTTCGACACGTTCGGCGACGAGACGCAGTGGACCGACACCCTGCGCATGCACGAGGTGATCAGCACGGCGGTCGACCCGGCGACCGCGCTGTCGGTCGGCCTGAAGGTCGATGCCGACGCCTTGCCGGCGGCTGTCGTGACCGGAATCAAGGACGGCTCCGTCGATCTCAAGAGCCCCGAGACGACGGTGGCGCTGCTGAAGCTGGATGCCGTCCTCGGTCTCAAGGGCACGGTCGTGACCATCAGCGGCAAGGACACGCTGACACGCGTCGGCGTGACCTGCGCCCTGTGCCATTCCACGGTCGACGACTCGTTCGCGCCGGGCATCGGCAAGCGACTCGACGGTTGGGCCAATCGCGACCTGGACGTCGGCGCCGTCATCGCCCTGTCGCCGGCGCTGAGCGCATCGGCGAAGGCGGTCTACAACGCGTGGGGCCGCGGCAAATACGATCCGCGCTTCAACCTCGACGGCAAGAACGGTCCGCAGGTCATCCCGCCCGCGTATGGCCTGGCGGGAATCAACAGGATCACGGCCACCGGCGATGGCGACGACGTCAGCTATTGGAACCGCTATGTCGGCGTCACGCAGATGGGCGGGCACGGATCGTTCAGCGAGCCGCGCACAGGGGTCAACGTCGTCAATGGCAACGATGACCTGATCACCGCCAAGCTGCCGGCGCTGCGCGCGTACCAACTCTCGATCGCCGCGCCGCCGCCGCCGAGCGGCAGCTTCGATCCGATAGCGGCCGAGCGTGGCAGGCTGGTCTTCTCCGGTTCGGGCAAGTGCGCGACCTGCCACAGCGGGCCGCAGTTCACCGACGCCAATGTGCGCCTGCACTCCGTCAGCGAAGCGGTCAGCGAGCCCGAGCCTGGAGGCGCACCGAGCTACGCTTCACGCAGCGCCACCAAGCAATACCGGACCGCGCCGTTGCAGGGGCTATGGCAGCACGCTCCCTATTTCCACAACGGCACGGCGCCGACGCTGGAGGCGGTGATAGGGATCTACGACACGAGGCAGTCGCTCGGCCTGACGGCGGCTCAGATGGCCGATCTGGCCCAGTACCTCAAGTCGCTCTAGACAACGCCGAACAAGCCCCGCTGCGGCTCTCGTCGTGAGCTTGTCCGGACGCGGACCCGTCGCCGGACCAGCCACCCGCTCTGGCGATAGCCATGCCTCGACGGCGATGCTTCAATGACGTTGTCGCCACCTCAAACGATTGCCGTGTCCCACGCCATCGACAAGCAGGGAAGTCTCGACCTGGTCGGCAACAGCGCCGAGTACGAGTTCGACGTCGGCGTGCATCCGTTCACTCAATTCGTCTATGTCGCGCGCGCCACCAACGGCTCGGTGCGATTGCGTGTCTGGAAGATCGAGGCCGACGGCACGTTCACGAGCGTCGGCACCGAACACGTCGTCGGCAGCGGCGGCCGGACCCGGATCGTGGTCTTCGACAACCACCGCATCGTCGTCGTCTGGCTGAACCAGAATTCGGCGCTGTGCGCACGTGGCTACACCGGCACCGCCAACGGCATGATCGAGGGCGAAAGCGTGACCGTCGAGACGACCATCACCAACTTCGACCTCGTCTCGGTCGGCGTCACCACCGGCGTGCAGCAGGCAGATCCCGGTACTGCCATCTACTACGCCTATCGCCACTTCGCGCTGACGACGCTGAGCGCGAACGGCGGCTGGAAGCTCTTCCTTGGCTCGGTACTGGATTCCGCCGCGGTTTATCTCGGTCCGGTCGCCGTCGCCGGCGCCGGCGCCGGCGACAAGGTCACTCTTGCGTGCGCCAGCCTCAACGAAAACGACAACGGTGCCCACCCTCGCAAGGCGCTCACGCTCTGTCGCGACTCGGGTCAGATCAAGACCCGCAGCTGGCGCATCGCCGGTGCCGGGGTCACCTCGCTCGCCACCGCGGCGGAAGCGAAGCCGCTAGGCATCGGCGCCGCGCACGGCATGTCGATCACACAGGGCAACGACATCTTCGCGACGGTCTTCTGGCCCGGAGCGTCGAACGAGACAGCGCGCCTGCAGCTGATCTCGCTCGCCGCCAACGGCGCGATGAGCATCTATGCAACTGCGGAAATCGACCAGATCCCGGTGTTCGCGCGGCTGCACCATCACAGCACGGATGCCGCCGTCGCGTACAAGACCGGGGACGGGCACCTGGCGGTCGCCGCATGGCGCTTCGCCGCGCCGGGTGGCAGCGGCGCGGCGCGGACCGTTCTCGCCTCGAAGGTCGGCGTCGAGCTGCCGACCCAGATCCGGCTGACGACGCTCGTGCCCTCCGACGATGACGACCCGGTCGTCCTGATCACACTGACCCGAGCCGCCGCAGGGACGCTGCGGCTGGTGAGCTGGCGCCTGAAGAAGACGCTTCTCTACGTCCCGATCGGATCGACTCCCATCGCGACGACGGTGAAGCCGTCGTGATCGGGGTCAAGGCGAGAGGCGAGGGCCGAACCCAGGACTAGGGCTGCGTTCGGCGGGTTCGCGTTCGCGCCGACAGTCCGGTCGAACCGACGGTCAGTCGAATCCCCACACCTTGACGTTGGCCGTCGAGGCGCCGCCGAGGATCTTGTACTGGACCGTGGTCGAGGTGAGACGCCCCTTCATCCCCGGGGCGTCCTTCGCGGCCGTTTGGCCGCCAGCCTTCACGACCCCGACATTCGTCAGCGTGTCGTCCTTGCGGTTGTCCCAGTGGAGGACGACATTGGTGATCTGCACGTCGGCGCCTTCGACGGAGAGCTTCACCTGCTTGACGTCCTTGTCAAAGCGACTGCCCTCGCTCTTGATCGTGACGCTCGGGTCCGCTGCCTTGATCGTCTGCTCACCGAGCACGAACCACTTGTCGTCGGCAGCCTTGGCGATCCCCAGGCTGCCCGCGAGAGCGACGGCAGCGACAACGAGAACGGCCTTCCATGAGCGCGTATTGGTGTTCATTAACGTTCCTTTCGAGATGGTGGCTCGCCTGCAGTTGTCAGTCGTTGCAGGGGCAGCGGCTGGACGACAGGCTGGGGCGAGGCAGTATGCGCGCACAAACGCGAAATCAAGCGGTCCGAAGGCCCATCCTTCCCCAAAGGGAAACCCACTCTGCTTCCCGGTCGTCGCCCCCGGTGACGTCAAGGAAGCGGGTAGGGCGCGTCGTCGGGAGTGCTCAACGCGAGGTCGCTGTAGAAGTCCCACACCGGCCCGTCGCCGTGGCTGCCGGGGTCGCGTTCGGCAATATGACAAGCGATCTCGAGATGGTTCAAGCGCGGGTGCGGCTCCATGTCGAGCCGCGCCGTGCCGCGAATGTGCGACATGATCGACCGCGCCGTCAGCGCGTAAGACCAGGAGAGGGCGCCGATGCCATCGAGGCCGACGCCCGGAAAATAGAGGTCCGGTGCGTCGAGGCTGCGGAACTGGCAGGCGCAATGCGCGCCGAGTTCGGCGACGTTTCGGATCGACGCGATGCGCGCATCCTCGAAGTATGAAAGATCCGTTTCGTACCCGGTGCCCCACAGGACGACATCCGAAGTCACGCGAGTTCCATCCGACAGCGTGACCTCGCGGTCCGCGATCGAGGCGATGGTCGCTCCCGGGTACCGCTCGAGCGCATCGAAGTCGACCAGCATCCGGGCGCGTCCGGGAATGAGCTGATCCCGGCGTACGTCGAGCGATCGCTTCGGCTGAATCGCCTCGATGCCGAACTTTGCGTAGCGGCCCACCAGACCCGACTCGATCGCCGCGTTCTGCTGTGCCACGCTCGCGCCCTCGGCCTGCAGCCTGGCGAACGGACGCACGGTTCCGGCGATCGCTTTGGGTTTGCGGGTCGGCGAGAACCAGCGCACGTCGCGATAGACCCAGGCGATCCGCCGCGCTCC
>Ga0070670_100005488_pt1 | contig 10701 bp, 5 predicted proteins | sample KBSS63metaG_FD_64665 | JGI IMG/M metagenome (GOLD analysis project Ga0070670, IMG submission 64665) | Switchgrass rhizosphere microbial communities from Kellogg Biological Station, Michigan, USA - KBS S6-3 metaG | ecosystem: Host-associated > Plants > Roots > Rhizosphere > Soil ... | reverse complement strand
TCGGCAGTTCAGACGACATCGCCGGATATTTGCTCGCCTTCGTAACACTTAGTGCTTACGGCGTAGTCTTGATCGTTTTGACTTACTGGATCGCCCGTCGTGCAGCGCTCGGCATGGAAGGACGGCGACGGAGGAAGACAGCAGTGGTTGCGGAGACAATGACTGGTTACTCCGGTTGGCAACTGCCGCTTGTTTCGGCTGAGCTTTCGGCAGTTGTCGAGAAGGAAGCGCGCTACGCGATGCGGAACGCGCAGGTGCGGATGATGGCAATGATGCCTTTGATCCTGATAGTGATTCGCGCCGTGAACGCGCAAAGGCTGGGAAGCGCGCGAGCTGCGCCGCCAGGTGTTTTTGTGACGTACGGTTCCGGATTGCTTGCGACCGGTGGAGTGCTTTACGTGTTCCTCATTCTCGCCGGCTTATCGTGCAACCACTTCGCTTTTGAAGAAGGTGGCATGCGCACATTGATTCTGTCGCCGATCGATCGCCGCAAGATACTGCTCGGAAAAAACATCGCGATCACGGTTCTGGCGCTTGTATTTGCGACAATCCTGTTGACTCTGAACACCATCGTCTTTCGCGATCTGGACGCGTCGACGCTGTTGTTCATTGGTTTGAGTTTCGTGATCTTTGCGGCGCTCAGCTCGACGATCGGCAACTGGCTGTCGATTCGTTTTCCGAAGCGCATGAGGTTTGGGAAGCGGTTGAACGTATCGGGTGTGGCTGGGGTGTTGCTGGTTCCGATGGTGATCGTGCTCGGTACGCCGCCGGTAGTTGCGACGCTTATTGGTATCTTCACGCGCAGTCTCGTATACGAGTACGTGACGTTGTTTGTGCTCGCGGTCCTGTCGGTTGGGTTTTACTTTCTGATGCTTAACTTTCAGGGAAGATCACTCGCGAAGCGGGAGATCGAAATCCTCGAAGCCGTGCGCGAGCCTTCGGATGAGTGAAGCGCCTCCTTGGAGTGCGGCGGCCTGGCGCCGCTTTAGTCAGCGACGGAGTCGCTTAATCAACGTCGCGCGCTCCGCGCACGGCAAAAGCGGCGCCAGGCCGCCGCACTCCAAGGAGGCGCTCAGTATGATGTGTGTAATGTGTGGATGGTTTTTGCTACACTAGCCGCCCGGTACTTTGAATCTAATTCCAGCGATGCGTCGCGGCATCCGGGCGGGTTTAGAGCCCCGTCAATACACAAATGGCTCGTAGAAGATTTCGCAGCAACCAGCGGCACGAACCTACCACGGAGCGTTCCTTTCAGGAATACATCCTTTCCACTCCAGCACCGCAAACATCACGAACCGAACTGTTGCGGCTGATCCGCGGTGGTGAAGACACGTTTCTCGAGCTCAAAGTAAAACTGTCAAACACGGAGAAGATCGCGCAGGAGATCGTGGCCCTCGCAAATACCGGCGGAGGTGTGATCGTGTTTGGAGTAAACGATCAATTGCGAGTCGAAGGTGTTGACGATCCGGAGCGAGTTCAGGACGACCTCGTGCGGATCTGTCGTGAAGAGGTCCAACCTCCGCTCGTACCTTTCATCGATCGCATTGCACTCGACAATGGTCGACGCATCGTCGCGCTCGATATTGAAAGTAAGCGGCGTCCATATCGAACGCGTGACGGTCGCTTTTACCTGCGCATCGGAGCAGAGAAGCGAGAAGCGTCTCGTGAAGAGATCTCGGCGCTTCTCGACGAGTCGCGCCCGCTGCGCTACGAAGACGTGCCCGCGCTTGGCGCAACCATTGACGACATCGACGAGGCGCACTTGTGGAGTTACCTGCGCGAGTTTGAAGGAGGAGCATTTGAAGAAGCGACTGTCGTTGGTTATCCGACTGCGGATGTGCTCGAACGTGATCTGCTCTTAGCGGCGAACGATGGCAACGACGTCGTGCCGACTGTCGCCGGGTTATTGTTGTTTGGACGTGACGAACGAGTGGCGGAGTTATTGTCGCGTGCGTCGGTGACCGCGACAAGGTTCTCTGGCGATTCTTTGCAGTCGCCGGTCGTTGAGCGGGTCAAATTTTCCGGTAACCTGGTTTCGGTTTACGAAGGGCTGATGCGATTCGTACGTCGCTATTCGGATCTTTCCGAAGTGCGTCCGAAGAATGGGGCGTTGACGGGCGACGAGTCTCCAGTGCCGGCGCGTGCGAGTTATCACGGCGGGGTTGTCGCTGAGGCTATCGCAAATATGCTCGCGCACAGAGATCTCGCGCTGCGTGATCTGCCGAGCCGTTTGCACGTGTTTGATCATTCGCTGGAGTTTGTAAACTCGCGGCGGAGTGTTGGTTTCTCGCCAGTTGCGCAGAAGGCGATTCGTTACGGAATGCCGGAGCGTTTGAATCCACGGCTGGCGGCTGTGCTGACCAGTCATGCTTACGGGCTGAAATTGACGCTGCACGGGTTGCCGGCGTTACTGCGCGAGGCGAAACGATTCTCGAATAGAAAAGCGGAGATCGTTTCGTTTAATGATGAATTCCGGTTGAGGATCTATGGTGTTGAGTAAGACATTAGACAGGATATTCAAGATTTTTCAGGATTGACAGAAATCCTGCTCATCCTGAAAAAATCTTGTTAATCCTGTCTATTTATTTGCCGGTCTTTGCGTCGGGCTTGGGTGCGTTGTAGTACTGCCGAGCTTGCACAACGTACTCTTTATCGTCGTACGTGCCGTCGCCATTCACATCAACCTTCACCTGTAGCTTGTGCTGTTTCCCATCTCGCACGTCGCCTGGATTGAACGCGAGACTGTACTGACTACGCAGCAACGCGTTAATGTTGCCGAGCACCTTCGGCAACTCTCCTTCGAACGTCACCGGAAAATACGCGCCGCCAGTTTCTTTCGCGAAGGTCTGCAACGTGTTGTCAGCTTGCAGCCAGCTCATCCTGCCGGGCATGCCGCCCAGACTGTCCGTGGCCGGCAATTGATCGCCGTAGATCTTCTTGAACAAGTTAGCAGTGCCGATGATATAGACCGGAACGCCTGAGTTCTGAAGCACCTTGCGCGCATCGCCGTAATTGATCTTGCTGAACGTGTCGATGCCCGACGCAACGAGGAGCACTGCGCGACGTCTTCCCTGGACCGACGCAAGACCTGCATACTCTGACTTCGCAGCCTTCGACTCTTCCAGCACCACGGAATCACCGCGTCCACCGACAAGCACAAACTTCAACGCGTCAAACAAATTCGTTTCACGAAACGCCGGCGTGTTTCTCAACAACAACGTGACCACCTGTTGCAACCGGCCTGGATCGTTCGTGAAGTCGGTCAAGGGAGTCGGACGAATGTCGAACGCGACCACTGAGACGTAATCGTCAGGCGGCTTGATGAACTGCGACAGGAACATCGCGGTAGGACGAATCACTTCGTAAGTGCCTGGTTCATAACCTCTGCTGCCGTAGAGGCCAAACATCTCTGACCACTTGCTGTATTCAACCACCATCGCGACCGTGATCGGGGCTTCCGGCGTGGAGAAGTTCGTGATCGTTTGCTGTGTGCCATCCGCGAAAAGAGCGAAGTTTGTCTTCTTTAGATCGGTTACGATCTGACCGCTCTTCTTGTGATAAACAACAGCGTCGACGTTGACGATCTGCGTTGAGATGCTGACTTTCTCGATGTCCTGAGGCTTGGCTGGCTCCAGGTCTTTAGGAAGTGGCTCCTGGCTTGGTTCGCCTGGTTTTGTAGTCTCACCGGGACGTTTGTTCTTCTTCTCGTTGGAGGTGGGTGGTTGGCGTCTGGACTGCGACCACCCGGGGTTGACATTGGCGCCGAGCAGCAATAACGAGAGCGCAATACCAAAAAGCGGATATGAACGTTTAAATCTCATAATTCTCCACTCCCGAAGGACAAAAGCGAGGAAGGTTGGCGCCTGCGGGGCAGGCTTCCAGTCAGCATCCGTCTCCGAGGCTACTATAGTCGTCTGATGCGGTCGTGTTAACGCGAGTTTACCGCTAGCGGCCGCTGGCTTCTGCTTCGATTACGATATCGTAGCTGCCCGTATTATCCGTCAAATCGCCTTCGTTGACACCTAAGAACAGCACTCCATCGCGCTGCGCCACGAAATCTCTTCGCGGGCCGATAAGGATGAAGTCGTCATTATCGTCGCCGATTACGGCGATAAGCGCGCCGGTGGCCTCATTACGCATCAGCTTGTCTGAATCCGGGACGTTGTTAAGTCCGCCTGGAGTGGAAAAACGTCCGCGTCCGATTGAGACGCGTCCCGAAGCACTGATCCGCAGCCGCTGTCCTTTGCGCACGACGAGGCCGCTGTTTGTCCAGCCATTGTTTGCGTTATCGGCCCTGACTCCGACCTTGATAGTAAAGAAAGTCGGAGTTGAAGACGAAATAGGTGTTGTGTCGCTCGTGCGATCGGAAGGCGAGTTGTCGGGTTGGTTGACTGGACCTGACGGTCGTGACACGGGCGGCGGATTGTTTCGCGCGCTGCTGTTCTCGTCGATGCTGCTGGTGTTGCCGCTGTTGCCGCGGCTTGAATCAAACTCGATCGATTCGACGTCTTCTACATAAACGGTGGTCTGCCCGCGTCTGCCTCTTGCGTTTCCACCGATCAAGATAGTGAATTGCTGGTCCTTAAAGCCGATCACCTGGCCACGAATAACACTGCCGTCTTTAAGACGAATGGTGTCCGCGAGCAGAGGCGTGGAGATCGAAACCAGCAGCAAAATGGAGAGCAGAAGTTGAAATGTTTTCTTCATGATACTTCTCCCGTGTTGGGGGCTTTCCGTTGACGAGGTTTAGCAAGACTCGAATGCTTTTGCAAGCGGGAGAGGACTGGAACTGGCCGTGTCTCGGATGCCCGTCCGAGACGAAAAGGTTGCGGGATTTATTGTTTGCAACACGGGCGGCCACGGAGGGCCGCCGCCTACGGTTGTAATCGACCACGCAATTCGTTGGCACGTTAAGCAACAAGTGTCGGGGTGGCCGCCGCCTACGGTTGTAATCGACCACGCAATTCGTTGGCACGTTAAGCAACAACTGTAGGGGTGGCCCTCCGTGGCCACCCGGTCTCGGCTTACTACTCAAGAGAGCGCACATTAGTTACAAACCGGGGTCAGAACGCCAAACATTCATTCTTTCGTATACTCGAACGCGATCCTGTTCCCTCTCATCGTCGCCTGATTTTGCATCGTAACTTGCTAAAAAATTCAACTCCTTGTAAATGATCCGAATTTCCCAACAACTCACCTCCCATCACTCAAAAATTCCAGAACGCTTACCGCATTTTCGTATTGGGCACGGTCTTTGCACTTCTGAGTTGCGCGGGCTCAGTCCTTACTGAGCACGTGGAAGAAGAAGTCAGCGGATTAATCCAAAAAAATAGATCGTGGTAGGGCGCTCGTCCTCACTAAAGGGATAAGACTGTCTTCCAGACGCTGGCTTTGAAAACTAGTTTCGACCTAACGACCGCGCGGTTTCTCGGAGTCGAGCGGAACGTATTCATGGAGGTTAATGCAATGACGATTTCATCGAAGTTTGCTTTACGCATATTGCAACTCGCGCTGCTGGTGGTGGCGTTGAGTGGAGTTGGGTTTGCGCAAAGCACAAGTTCTGAGGTCAATGGCGTTGTCAAAGACACCGCCGGCGCTGTTGTTTCCGGTGCGACTCTAAAACTCATCGACACAGCAACGAACTCAGAAGTCACCACTACGAGCAGTGGCGACGGCGCCTTTATATTTGCCAACGTTAGACCCGGCGTCTACAGGCTCATCACAGAACATGCGGGATTTAGCAAGAAAGAAGTCCAGAATATCAAAGTCGACGTCGGTGTCCCGTTCACCGTTAACATTGATCTGGCACCCGGAGGCTTTGAAGAGGTAGTAACAGTCTCCGCAAACGATATCGCAGCTCCGGTCAATACCACCAACGCGGAGTTGTCGACGACAGTTCAAACGCAACAGATCAATGACCTGCCGTTGAACGGCCGCAATCCGCTCGACCTCGCCGGTCTTCAGGCGGGTGTTTCCGCTACTGCGAGCAACCGAACCGCAACCATCAATGGTTTGCGCGGTACTTTCTCGAACCTGACCTGGGACGGCATCAACATCAACGACAACTTCATTCGTACAGACGCACTCTTCGGTGCTGCGGCGCCGAGCGTTCCGGGCGTAGCTGAGTTCACACTCGTTACCCAGAACTCCGGACCGGCAGATGGCCTGGGCGTTGCTCAGGTGAAGCTTGTTACACCGCGCGGCGGAACTAACTACCACGGACAACTGTGGGAATACCACCGCAATGATGCGTTCGATGCGAACACATTTTTCAACAACAGAGATGGAATACCGAAGCCGAAGCTGATTCGAAACCAGTTCGGCGGTGCGGTTGGTGGACCGTTTGTTCTGCCTCGCTTCGGAGAAGGCGGCCCTGCGACTTTCGGTAAAGACAAGCTGTTCTTCTACGGCTATTACGAAGGGACTCGTGAACGTACCGATGCCGAAGTCTCCCGCACCGTGCTCGCCTCGGCAGCGCGAACTGGCGCGTTCACTTATCGCGTCGCTTGCACGAACACCGGCAACAACCTTTGTCCGGCTGGTATCGTGCCAGGACAACTTGTCACGGTGAACTTGCTTTCCTTAGCAGGTCGCACAACCGATCCGCTGGCATCCCAACTGATCGGTCTCACGCCACTACCGAACGACTTTACCGGTGGTGACCAGCGCAACTTCGCGCGTTTCCGCTTCAATAGTCCCTCGGGCAGCGACGACGACCTGTGGGGATTCCGCTTCGACGTGGATGCCAACTCGGCAAACCACTTCGACGCTTCGTTCAGCCGCGACGTGTTGGTATTTCCAAACGACACGTTCAACGACATCGGCGAGCCATTCCCTGGTCTTCCGGGTGGCGGCCAAAGTCCGACGCGCACTCGCCTCGCTACGTCCTGGAACTGGACACCAACCGCGACGTTCAACAACGAACTGCGTGGTGGTTTCTTCTTCCAGAAGTCGAAGTTCTTTACAGACGTTACGCATGACCGCGGTTTCCGCGTAGCGTTTCCAGGGATTCTCAGCAATCCGGAACAAAACTTCCTCGAGCAGGGCCGCAACGTCGACACTTGGGAACTCATCGACAACGCGGGCAAGTCGTGGGGTGATCACTTCATCCGGTTCGGTGGAAACTACCGGCTCGTGAAACTCAACCCGTTCAATGCCGGCGGAACACTTCCGCTCGCTTCACTCGGCTTCAACGATGCTGCCAACGGAACAATCAATCCACTGGCTACATCGTTATTCCCCGGTGGCATCGGCACAACCGACTTCGGCAACGCCACCAGTATCCTGGCGGCGCTGACAGGCTCGATCGCAACTGTAACCGAGACATTCAATGCTGCGAGTTCGAGTTCGGGACTACTGCGTGGTCAGACGAGTCTTCAGAACTATCAGTACTACAACATTGGACCATACATCGGCGATACCTGGCGTGCTCGGCCCAACCTGACACTTAACTTCGGGTTGCGTTGGGAGTATGTCTCGGTACCGAAAGAAAAGAACGGCTTGCTCGTACTGCCTGTAGGCGGCCTTGAATCACTGCTTACAAACGCGCAGATAGAGCCAGCCAGCGGCGGCGGACGCCAGCTCTACAATGACGACTGGAACAACTTCGCTCCCAGCTTTAGCTTTGCATGGGATCCATTCAAAGATGGTAAGACGTCGGTTCGTGGCGGATACGGCATCTCCTACGTTATCGACAACAACATCACGACGATTGACAACGCTGCAAACCGCGGTGGTTTCACTCGAACCGTGACGTTGGATGATCTGAACGGCACGATCAACACGGGTGTCCCGAACATCCCGGTTCCAACGCTGACGTTCCCGTTCCGGGCTCGCGACATCTTTACGACGACAGACCCGGCTTTCGCGATCTTCACCATTGACCCCAACCTGGCAACGCCGTACGTCCAGCAATGGAACTTCGGCATTCAGCGTGAAGTGTTCGGCGATATGGTGGCGGAGGTCCGGTATGTGGGCAATCGCGGTACGAAGTTAACGCGCGGAATTGACGTCAACCAGCAGCGCATTTTCGCTGGTGGGTTCTTTGAAGATTTCCAGCGTGCTCGCTTCAACTTGCTCAATTGCCCCAATGGCCGCGTCAATCCGACTGCCGCGCAGTGTCCGAACCGTCAGCCTCTCCAGGTGCTGCCGTCGTTTGGTGCGTTCGCTTTGAACCAGCAAACGTTCCTGACCGCTCTCAGGCAAGGTGAGCCGGCGAGGGTTCTCGACTTTTTCATCGGGTTTAAGGAATTCTTCTTTGCCGACTTTGGTGGCGGCGATTTCGGTTCCACCCAGTTGCTGAGCACGTACCTGCCCAACTCGAATGCGTTCGTTGCTGACTTCGTTGGCAACAACTCGTTCTCCAACTACAACGCGCTGCAAGCAGAAATTCGGCAGCGTCTGAAGCACGGCTTTGACTTCCAGGTGAACTACACCTGGAGCAAGGCGTTCACCGACTTTGAAGGCACCCAGCAGAACTTCTCTGGGCTCCTTGATCTAACGCTCGGCAATGCCAAGGAGAAGCGCCGTGGGGTCAACGACCTCACACACGTCTTCAAAGCCAATGCCGGCTACGAACTTCCGTTCGGTTCAGGTCAGCGATGGCTCAACGATGGAGTAATGAGCAGAATATTCGGCGGCATGAAGTTGACTGGCATTTTTGTTGCGCAGTCAGGCCGCCCGATCTCGTTCATCTCAGCGCGCGGCACGCTAAACCGTACGGGCCGTTCCGGTAACAACACGGCGAACACGGGTCTGACGGTTGAAGAATTGCAGGCTCTCACGGGTCTGTTCTTCAATCCAACAACCGGGCAGCCGTTGATGTTCGATCCAGCGGTGATTCAAGCGCTGCGTAACGACTCTTCGCCGCTGCGTGATCAGAACGGGTTCTTCTCAAATCCGCAACCTGGTACCGTAGGCAACTTGCAGTTGACTCCCGTAAGTGGTCCTGGACTTTGGAACCTCGATATGGGATTCATCAAACGGACGCCGATTACCGAAACAGTCAATATCGAGTTTCGCGCGGAAGCGTTCAACATCTTCAACAAGACCAACTTCTTCATCGGAAGTGGTGCGTTGAACCAAAACATCAACAGCTCTACCTTTGGCCAGATCACGCAGACGTACGATCCGCGTATTCTGCAGTTCGCATTCAAGCTGAACTTCTAATCGAAGGTAAATTTCCTGGTCCACAGATTACACAGATTTAATCCGTGTAATCTGTGGACTAGTGCCGTTTAATCTTATGAAGCTAGCAGCAATAATTCTGACCCTAACCGTTCTCGCAAACAGCTCTGGTTCGGTGACGCCAGTCGCTGACAAAATCAAGCCGGAAGAACTCGTAGCCAGGCACATTGAAGCGATCGGTACTGCTGACGCGAGGAACTCGAGTCGCAGTCGTATCGTCGCGGGCACGTCAATAATGAATTTGAAGACGGGAGGTCGCGGCCAGAGCACGGGGCCGGCGCTTCTCGCTTCGCAAAAAGAGAAGGTGTTACTGAAAGCTGAATTTTCTTCGGCTGGTTACCCGTTCGAAAAGATTGGGTTTGACGGGCGAAAGCTCCACGCGAAGCAATACAGTCCCGGCATTCGATCTCCTCTGGCCGAGTTTTTTATGAGTCATGAGACGCTGTTTTCCGAAGGTCTGCTCGGTGGCGCACTGTCGTCAGCGTGGCCCTTGCTGGATTCATCGGGACGTGGTCCAAAATTGCAATATGGTGGTACGGATAAGATCGATGGCCGCGAGGTTCACAAGCTCAAGTACCTGCCGCGTGAAGGTAGTGAGTTAAAGATCACGATCTTTCTCGACGCCGAAAATTACCAGCACCTGCGTACTGAGTACGAGCGCGTAATTGCTGCTCCGATGGGTGGGACGCCTGGAGCGTCAGCGAGTATGCGAGAGACGCGTTACAAACTGGTGGAAGACTTTCGTGACTTTCGCAAGGAAGGCGGGCTCACGCTGCCGCACACGTACACGATTCAATATTCTGTCTCTAAGCTCAACAACCCGATCGTGCTGGACTGGACATTCACCTTCACGCGATTCACGTTTGACTATCCGATCGAGGAGAAACAATTCCTCGCGGACACGTAACGCCGAAAACCTTCACTGCGGTTCTCACGCAAAGCCGCAAAGGCGCAAAGAAAACCCTTAGAAACACGGAAGCGCTTTGCGCCTTTGCGTGAGAAATCTTCTCCTTTAACTCTGGCGTAACGGCAACATTGGTATCGGAATGTTGTAGGTGTCCGCGCCAACTCCGACGCCACCTTCACAGGAATTCGGCGGTATCGTGCAAACCCGCCTCGACGATGGGCATTCTGCTGCCCAGAACATGTAACCAAGCATTCCACTCGTGGTCCCGGCGCCGTTCGGTACGACTGTTTGCACGTACGTGCCGGTTGAGTTGATGAGCGAACTGCTGAAGCTCGTGCACTCAGGCGCAGCCCTCGTGCCCGTAACGATGTAAAGTGCGCCAGTAAACTTGGCCGGCGCGAGCGGCGGGATCGGCGGATCAAACTGCTGCTTACCGTCGACGTGCTCCTGCCAATTCGATTGCGCGTCCGCGGCATTGTTGAATTGCTTGCTGGTTACCATCGCATTCGCATAATCGAGCACGGGCGTGGTTGTGTTCAGCCAGTCAGCAGTTGCTTTGCGCGTTAGTGGAATCAGCCAGCGATCGCCGGCGGCGAGGTCGATCGTCA
>Ga0070670_100005487_pt1 | contig 10702 bp, 7 predicted proteins | sample KBSS63metaG_FD_64665 | JGI IMG/M metagenome (GOLD analysis project Ga0070670, IMG submission 64665) | Switchgrass rhizosphere microbial communities from Kellogg Biological Station, Michigan, USA - KBS S6-3 metaG | ecosystem: Host-associated > Plants > Roots > Rhizosphere > Soil ... | reverse complement strand
ACCCGCCCGCGGTCTATACTTCACTTCCGCTCGACGCGGGCCTGAAGGCCCGCGGCTACGGCGCAGGAGGCTCCCATGACACGTTGCGCGTCCGTCCTTCTTGCTCTTGCGGCCGTGTGTGCGGCAGCCTCCACCGCGGCCGCGGCAGACGGCGTCCTGGTGGTGGAAACCTCCACGGTCAACGGCAATCCGCGCACTACGCAGGTCCAGATCGAGCGCTCGCGCATGCGCACGGAGATCGCGGGCCAGAATGGCGCCTCGCAGGTCGTGGTCTTCGACGGGACCAAGCAGGTCCTCTACATGATCGATCCGGCCGCGAAGACATACAGCGAGATGACGAAAGCCGACGTGGATGCCGCCGGCGCGCAGTTGGGCGACGCCATGGCGCAGATGCAGAAGGCGCTCGAAGGCATGCCGCCCGCGCAGCGCGCGCAGATGGAAGCCATGATGAAGGGCCGCCTGGGCGGAGTGCCGGGCGCGGGTGGGGCGGCGGCGAAGACCGAGTACCGCCGCGCCGGCACCTCGAAGGTCTCGAAGTGGACCTGCGACGTCTACGAGAGCTTTCAGAACAACGCGAAGACCGGCGAGGTATGCACCGTGAGCGCGAGCGCGCTCGGTTTTACCGCCACCGACTTCGAAGTGTCGCAGCAGCTCGCCGCGTTCATGCGTGGCCTGATGCCGCAGGGCGCCGACCAGCTGTTCCAGGCGGGTCGCGTACAGGAGCAGGGATACGAAGGCGTGCCCGTGCGGCGGGTCACGACGATTGCCGGGCGCGAAATCGTCACCGAGCTCACCAGCGTGGCGCGTCAGACCTTCCCGGACGCGTTGTTCGCGATTCCCGACGGGTTCACCAAGACCGCGGGCGCCTTCGGTCGGGGTCGAGGTCGCGGCCGGCAATAAGGCCGGCGCTTCGCGCCGGCAAGACGGGTGGTCGAGTGGGCGGGTAGGGATCATGGCCGGCGCGATTGCGCCGGCCTTTTTGTTTTCCGGGCACCCAACCGTCGAAGCCCCGGCCGGGTCTACAGGGTGTGTGACGGACGACGAGCTGGTGCGGCTCGCCCAGGCGGGGGAGGCAGGCGCCTTCGACCAGCTCGTGGTCCGGCATCAGGCCGCCGTCTTCCGGGCCGCGCTGGCCGCTTTGCGGTCGCCCGAGGAAGCGGAGGAGGCGGCACAGGACGCGCTGGTGCGGGCGTGGCAGAAGCTGGGGTCGTTTCGCGGCGACTCCAGCTTCCGGACGTGGCTGTTGAGCATCGCCTGGCACCGGGCGCTCAGCCGCCGGCGCTCGATCGGCGCCTGGTTCGGCCGTCGTGCGCCCGTCGAGGCCGCCGATCGCGTGCGAGGCGACGGGGCGGGACCGCTCGACGCGCTGCGCCAGCGCGAGCTGACGCGGCACGTCGCCGCGGCCATCGACGGGCTGTCGCCGAAGCTGCGTGACGCGTTGCTGCTGGCGCAGGCCGGCGAGTACGGCTACGACGAGATCGCGGCGATGCTGCAGGTGCCGGTGGGCACGCTGAAGTCGCGGGTGTTCGATGCGCGCCGGAAGGTGAAGCAGCGGCTCGCGGCATTGGGGTACGTGGACGGGGAATGACGATGGACGACGAATCGCGGGATCTCGACGGCGTCATCGACGAGGTCGCGCAGGCGATGACGCGGGCGGATCTTCCAGGCGATCTGCGGCGGGCGGTCGCGGCGCGTCTCGCGGCACGGCAGCCGTCGTGGTCGCCGTCGTGGCTGAGCGGGTGGCGCGTTGCCGCGGCCGGAGCCGCGGTGGCGGTGGTGGTGCTGGTGGCCGTGATGATCCAGCCGGGCGAGAGCCCGCGCCCGGCGCACGTGGTGGACGCCGGCGCTACGCGCCCCCCGGTTGCACCGGCGCCGGCACCGGTGGTGGATGCGTTCCCGCCGGCGCCCATCGTCATCCAGGCCCGCGCCGCTGGCCGGCCGGCGCGCCGCGCCGCGCGCCGGCAGACCATTGCGCCCGCCACGCCGGGCATCGTTGAGATCCCTCCGCTGGCGGTCGTGCCGTTGAAAGAGGGCGACGAGTTATCGGGCGCGGAGACGCCGTCGCAAGTGGTGGTGATCGCGCCGATCGATGTCGAGCCGGTCCGGATCAGTCAGATCGAGCTGGTCGAGTAGCGCGTGGAAGAGAAAAGAGAGGAGCGTTCATGAGAGCCGTCAGTCTCGTCGCCGTCGTCGTCGCGCTGCTTGCGACGCAGAGCACCTTTGCTCAGCAGCCGCCTGATGCGCCCGCAGCGCCGGCCGCGCCGGCCGCGCCCGCGCCGGTTCCCGCTCCCGCGGCCGCTCGCGCGCCCGCGCAGGCACCGCGCCCCGCCCAGGCGCCGCGCGCGCCGTCGCCAAGCACGGCTCCTGCGCCCGCTCCCGCTCCGGCACCTCCGGCGCCGGTTGTCGCGATCGATCCCACGCCCGGTCAGCTGGTGAACATTCAGATCGAGATCACGCTCGTGTCCGAAGGCGGCGCCGAGGGGACGGCGCGAAAGACCATGACCCTCACACTGGCCGATCGGCAGGAGGGTTCGGTGCGCGCGATGGATCGCAGCGCGGCTCAGGGTACGTTGAACGTGGACGCCCGGCCGGTCGTGCAGCCAAACGGCAAAGTACTGACACGCATCGGCCTCGAGTTCCAGAGCGGCAACGACGTGCCGTTCGTACAGGTACGCGCACAGCCGCTGCTCGAGTCTGGAAAGGCGCTGCGCATCTCGCGCGCGATGAGCCCCAAGGGCGATCGCTCGGTAACCGTGGAGGTCACGGCTACGGTTCTCAGGTAGCCATCGGTCTTTAGACCGGCGCCAGCGTGAGTGAGTAGGCTACGATCGGAGCTTGCAGAAGGTCCTGATCGCCAACCGCGGCGAGATCGCGGTGCGGATCATCCGCGCCTGCCGCGACCTGGGCCTGGCGTCGGTGGCGGTCTTCTCCGAGAGCGATCGCGGCGCCCGTCACGTGCGCATGGCCGATGAGGCCGTGGCGATCGGCGCCAGCCCCCCGCGAGAGAGCTACCTGCGCATCGACACGCTGGTGGACGCGGCGCGCGCCGCGGGCGCCGACGCAGTACATCCCGGCTACGGGTTCCTGGCCGAGAACGCCCAGTTCGCCGCCGCGTGCGCGGGCGCCGGCCTGACGTTCATCGGTCCCACTGCCAAAGCCATCGAACTGATGGGCAGCAAAACCGCGGCGCGCGAGGCCGCGCGGGCGGCCGGCGTGCCCATCGTCCCCGGTACGCTCGCGCCGCTCGGCGCGGCGGCGAGCGACACGGAGCTGGCGGCCGCGGCGCGCCGCGTCGGCTACCCGATCATGGTCAAGGCCGTGGCCGGCGGCGGCGGGAAAGGCATGCGCGTCGTGTCCCGCGCCGAGGATCTCGCGAGCGCGATCCGCGCCGCCCGGTCGGAAGCGGCCTCGTCGTTCGGCGATTCGGCGGTCTATTTCGAGCGGCAGCTGATCCGCCCGCGCCACATCGAGGTGCAGATCCTGGCCGATCAGCACGGCACCGTCCTGCCGTTCGTCGAGCGCGAGTGCTCGATCCAGCGCCGGCATCAGAAGGTCATCGAGGAGACGCCGTCGATGGCTGTCTCGCCGCGGCTCCGGCGGCGGCTCACGCGGGCCGCGGCCGCCGTGGCGGCGTCGGTCGAGTACACCAACGCGGGCACGATCGAGTTCCTGCTGGACGAGCAGGGGCGCTACTACTTCCTCGAGATGAACACGCGTCTCCAGGTGGAGCATCCGATCACCGAGCTCGTCACCGGCGTCGATCTGGTCACCTGGCAGATCCGTATCGCGCGTGGCGAGCGCCTCGACGTGTCGCCGCGCGACGCCGTCACGCCACGCGGCCACGCAATCGAATGCCGCGTCTATGCCGAGGACCCGGATGCGGGGTTCCTGCCGTCGCCGGGCCGGGTGGTCGGCCTGCGCGCGCCCGACGGACCGGGCGTGCGCGACGACAGTGGAGTGGAGGCGGGCTCGGAAATCTCGATCTATTACGACCCATTGATCTCGAAACTGGTGGTCTGGGGGGCCACCCGGGACGAGGCGATCGCCCGGATGACCCGGGCCTTACGCGAATACCAAGTGTCCGGAGTTCGGACGTCGCTGCCCTTTTTCCGGTGGATGCTGCGTGAGCCGGCCTTTGCCCGGGGCGAGTTTCACACCGGCTATCTGGACGAACTCTTGCAGTCGAGGCGGGGCGAGCCGTTCGAAACACCTGAACTGTCCGACGTGGAGGTCGCAGCGATGGCCGTGGCCCTCCGCGCGGCCTCGAACGACGAGGCACTGGCGGTACCGGCGCCGATCTCGTCCGGACGTCCGGTCGGTGCGCGGACGGTGCCGCCCCGCGCCGGGTGGAAACTGACCGCCCGCCGCGAGGGGCTGCGCGGGTGAGGTTCGAGGTCGAGGCCGGCGGCCAGCCGCGCGCGGTGGACGCGGCGCCAGACGGCCTCAGCTGGCGGGTGGTCGTCGACGGCCGCGCCTGGCGCGCGTCCATGGTGCGTGCTGGCGACCGGTGGTCTCTGCTCGTGAGCGACCCGGAGGCAGGTCCGCTGGCAGCCGGTCGCAGCTACGATCTGATGTTCGAGCCCGCAGCCGGCGGCAGCTGGCAGGTGCACGTCAACGGGCGCGTGGTCCAGGCGGGCCTGCGCACCTCCGCGCAACGGCTGCGCGGGCATGTGGGTGGACAGAGCGCGGTGTCCAGTGGCGAGGGGCGAGTGGTGGCGCCGATGCCGGGACGCGTGGTGAAGGTGCTCGTCGCGCCGGGGACAGCCGTCGAGGCAAAGCAGGGCGTGGTGGTGGTCGAAGCGATGAAAATGGAGAACGAGCTGCGCGCGCCCCGAGCCGGTGTCGTGCGTGAAGTGCGGGTGGCCGAGGGCGCCTCCGTCGAGGCCCAGACCGTGCTCGTCATCATCGACTAGTGACCGGATCGAATCGCACGTGACACTGCAGTCCCTTCTCGCCGTTTTCAAGCACCCGCTCACGCAGCGGACCCGCGTCATCGTGCGCCGCGTCGTGGCCACGGTGGCGGTGGCGCTGGCGGTGACCGTTGTCACCAGCGTCACGGTCGACCTGGGTCCGGCCCTCAAGAGGCAGGCCGAGACGCAGGGGTCGAAGTTCATCGAACGGCCGATGCACATCGGCCGGCTCAGCGTCCGGCTGTGGAACGGACAGTTCGAGATTGACGACTTCCTGATCGAAGGGCTGTCGCCGAAGTCGCCACCGTTTCTCACCGTCAAAAAGCTGCGCGTGGGCCTCCAGTGGGGCCCGCTCTTGGCGCGGCGCGTCGTCATCAGCTCCATCGACATGGACGGCTGGGCGATGTTCGTGGAGCAGTTCGCCGACGGCAGGAACACGTTCCCGAGCTTCGGGCGCAGCCGGCCACGCGGACCGAGCGCGTGGACGACGACGCTGCGCTACGTGCGCGCCCGCAACGGCGAGACCACCTACACGGACTACGGCACGCCGTGGACTGTCGTCACCCGTCACTTGGATATATCCGTTGCCCGCAGCAACGAGGAATATCGCGGACTGGCGCGGTTCAGCGGCGGCACGGTCAAGATTCAGGATTACGAGCCGTTCGACCTCGACATGAACTCGGCGTTCACGGTCAACGACGCCCGACTCGTCTTTTCGCACATCGACCTCGACACCGGCGGCACGAAGACCCGGCTGGTCGGCGACACCAACCTGCGCTACTTCCCCGAGCAGATGTACCGCATGGAGTCGCAGATCGACTTTCCCTGGATGCGGAAGGTGTTCTTCGCCAATAACAACTTCGAGCTGTCGGGCAAGGGGACGTTCACCGGGACGTTCCACCTCTTTCGTGAAACGATGCCGGACGGACGCATCCGCACCGGCCGAGAGCTGAAAGGGACGTTCCACAGCCACACGGCCGGGCTCGACACGCTCCGGTTCGGCGACCTGCAGGGGGCGTTGAAGTGGGTGCCGGAATCGCTCGACGTCACCGACACGACGAGCACGTTCTACGGCGGCGGCCTCAACCTCGGCTACAAGATGGCGCCGCTCGGGCAGGCGGGCGTCACGCCGATCTACACGTTCGACGCCGCGTACCACGACGTCGATCTCAAGACCTTCAGCGACTACCTCGAAATGCAGGGGCTGCGCCTGGCCGGCAAGGCGACGGGCCGCAATCATCTCGTCTGGCCGCGCGGCGGCTTCGCGGACAGAACCGGCGAGGGCGAGCTGCAGGTGACGCCCCCCGAGGGCGCCGAGCTGCAGACGCGACAGATTCCGGTCGAGCGCATCGCGGCGCTCGCGGCCGCCGGCGAACAGTTCGGTCCGTTCAGCAACCATCGCCCGCTCGAGCCGGTTCCGATCGGCGGCACCATCAGCTACACGATCGAGCCGCACTGGATCCGCATCGGCAGCAGCCGGCTCGCCACGCCCACCACGCTCGTCGAGTTCGAAGGGGCGACCGCCTACGGCAACGACTCGCGGATTCCGTTCCACGTCACGACCGCCGACTGGCAGGAGAGCGATCGGCTGATGGCCGGCATCCTCACCGCCTTCGGCGCCCAGACCAGCGCCATCGAGATCGGCGGCTACGGCAGCTTCGAAGGCACGATGCTCAACGCGTTCAAGAGTCCGCGCATCGAGGGCGTGCTGGCCGGCGAGCACATGCGGGCCTGGGGCGTGGACTGGGGGGCGGTGAAGGGCAAGGCGGTGGTCGAGAACAGTTACGTGGACACGACCGACGTGGTGATTGGATCCGGCGATCGGGAGATCCGCGCCGACGGCCGTTTCTCGGCCGGCTTCCCGCGGAAGGATGGCGGCGAGGAGATCAACGCCCGCGTCCGCGTGACCAACTGGCCGGTGGAGGACCTGCGGCGCGCGTTCGGCATCCTCGACTACAACGTGGACGGCGTGCTGACGGGCGAGTTCCATCCCTACGGGCCGTACCAGCGTCCGCTCGGGTTCGGCACGATGACGATCTCGAAGGGCGTCGCCTACGGCGAGCCATTCGATTCGGCCACCGCTTCGGTGCGGTTCGAGGGCGACGGCGTACGCCTCGACAGCATCCAGATCTCCAAGGGCGACGGCCGCGGGACCGGCGCCGCCTACGTCGGCTGGAACGGCACCTACTCCTTCAATCTCGACGGCCGCGCCATCCCGGTCGAGACCGTCAGCCTGTCAAAGAAGACTTCGGTGCCGCTTTCGGGCCTGATCGACTTCACCGCCGGCGGCAGCGGCACCTTCGACGCACCGCGGTACAACGTTCGCGCCACGGTGCGCGACCTCTTTGCCGGGGATGAAGGGATCGGCCAGCTGCAGGGCGAGATCGGCGTCATCGGCGATTTGATGACCGTGAAGGTCGAGGTGGCCTCGTCGCGCCTCGCGATCTCGGGCTCGGGGCGCGTGGCGCTGACGCCGGAGATGGACACGGAGCTCTCGTTCCGCGTCACCGACACGTCGCTCGATCCGTACATCCGTGCGTTCGAGCCCGCGCTGTCGCCCTACACCACGGCCATCGCGAGCGGCAGTGTGCGGGTGGTGGGCGAGCTGGCCGACCTCGATCACCTGCTCGTGGACGCGACGGTGGACAGCCTCGACGCGCGCTTCTTCGACTACCAGGTGCGCAACGCGGCGCCGATCCACATCGCGCTCGACCGCCACATCGTGCGCTTCGCGGATTTCCGGCTGGCCGGCGAGGACACCGAGCTCGAGCTCACCGGCACCGCCAACCTCCACGACGAGCGGATCGCGGTCCGGCTGCGCGGTGACGCCAACCTCGGCATCCTGCAGGGTTTCCTGCCCGACGTTCGCAGTTCGGGTCGCGCGTCGCTGCAGGCCACGCTCGAGGGCAGTCTGCAGGCGCCGCTCGTCACCGGCGCCATGACGGTGCAGAACGGCCGCATCCGGCACTTCGATCTGCCGAACGCCCTCGAGAACGTCCTGGGCCCGATCCGATTCGACTCGCGCACCATCCGGCTCGACGAAGTGACCGCGCGGCTCGGCGGCGGCCCGGTGGCCTTTGGCGGCACCATCGGCATCGACGGCTACCAGCTGGGCCGCATCGACGTGACGATGACCGGGGAGCAGATGCGACTGCGCTTCCCCGAGGGCGTCCGCTCGATCGTGGACGCGCAGCTTGCGGTGCGCGGCACGCCGGCGGCCGCCACGCTGAGCGGCACCGTCGACGTGCGCGAGGCGGTCTACACGCGCCCCTTCAACCTCGGGAACAACTTCGTGGAGTTCGGCAACACCGCCCTCGCCGCCGCCGGCAGCGGTGGGACGGGGCAGACCACGCTGCCGCTGCGCTACGACGTCCAGATCAACGCGCCGTCCACACTGCAACTACGAAACAACGCCGTGCAGCTGGTGGCGCGGGCCAACCTGCAGCTGCGCGGGACCTACGACCGCCCGCAGCTCTTCGGCCGCGCCGAAGTGGACCGCGGCGAGTTCCTGTTCGAGGGGAAGCGCTACCGCATCACGCGCGGCTCGATGGACCAGGCCAACCCCACCAAGCTCGATCCGTTCGTGGACCTGGAGATGGAGACGCAGGTGCGCGTGCCGGGCGAGACCTACCGCGTGACCATCACCGTCAACGGGACGTTCGACCGCGCGCTGCCCGGCTTCTCGTCCGACCCGCCGCTGCCCGAGTCGGAAATTCTGGCACTGCTCTTCAGCGACGTCGCGCCAGGGCAGGACGTCGAGTTCCGCCGCTACAGCACCGACATTACCCCGCAGCAGCAGCTGGTCCGCGAGCGCGCCACGCGCGCGCTCACGGGAGCGGTGACCAACGAAGTCGGCCGGGTGGCGCAGCAGGCCTTCGGTGTCGACACCTTCCAGCTGACGCCGTCGCTCGTCGACCCCAATACTCAGTCGTCGCGGTTCGACCCCGGGGCGCGCCTCACCATCGGCAAGCGCCTGTCCGAGCGCCTCTATCTGACCTACTCGCGCAGCCTGTCGTCATCGACACGTGATCAGATCATCCTGCTCGAATACGATCAGACGGATCAGTTCTCGTGGATTCTGTCGCGCAACGAAGACGGTACCTACGCGCTCGACGTCCGGATGAGACGCGCGTTTTGACGGCCCGCCCGGCCGCGGCCGGTCTGGCCCTGGTTCTCGGTGTGCTGGCGGCGCCGTGGGCCGCGGCCCAGACCCCGGCCCAGGCCCCGGCCGGCGCCGCCGCGCCGGTCGTGGACGAGATCCGCGCCGAGCGCGAGGGGCGTCCGATCGTCAACCCCGCCATCCTCGGTCTGATCGAAACCGCCGCCGGCCGGCCGCTGTCGACGCGTCAGGTGCGCGAGACGATCGCCCACCTGGTCAACCTGAACCTGTTCGACGACGTCCAGGTGCTGTCGGAGCCGTCCGGGCGGGGCGGCGTGCGGCTGATCTACCGGCTGGTACCCGCGCACCCGGTGGACCGCGTCGAGTTCCGCGGCATGCTCGGGCTGTCGGACGGCGACCTGCGCAAGGCCGTCGAAGACCGCTTCGGCGAGATTCCACGCGCGGCGCAGGTCGAGAATGTGGCGGCGCTGCTGCGCGTGCTCTACCGCGATCGCGGCTATCCGACGGCGACGGTCAGCGGCGAGGTCGTGCCGACGCACGATCCCGACCGCGCGACGCTGGTCATGAACGTGCAGAGCGGCCCGCGGCCCCCGATTGTGGACGTCCAGCTGACGCAGCTCGACGCCGATCAGCAGGGGCTGCTCGATGATCGGCCGGGGCTCCGCACCGGCGTCCCGTACGACAAGGCGGTGGTCGATCGGGAGCTGCAGCGCTGGATCGATCGCATGCGCGGCCACAATTACTACGAGGCGCGCGCCAGCCACGGCGTGCTCTTTCCGCCGGACGGCGCGGTGCTGAGCGTGTCGGTGACGCGCGGCCCCCGCGTGACGGTGGCGTTTACCGGCGACTCGCTGAGCGAGAACGATCGCGAGCGTCTGGTGCCGATCCGCGCCGAGGCCTCGGCCGACGAGGATCTGCTCGAAGACTCCGCGCGCGCGATCGAGGTCTACCTGCGCGGGCGCGGCTACCGGCAGGCGCGCGCCACCTATACGCGCACGCCCGGTCCACGCGACGTCACCATCACCTTCGACGTGCGGCGCGGCCCGCACTTCACTTTCGGTACCGTGGAGGTGGCCGGCGCCATGTCGATGACCCCGCTGGAAGTGCGCGAGTTCCTGCTCATCAAGGACGGCGAGCCCTTCACCGAGAACGCGCTCGGCGCCGGAGTGGCCCGGCTGCGCGCGGCCTATCTGGCCCGCGGCCACGCTCTGGTGAAGGTGGAACCCGTCGAGGCCGTGGTGGCACCGACGGGAAGCGGCGACGGCATGGTGAACGTCACCGTGCGCGTCACCGAAGGACCGCGCACGGTCGTGCGGGCGCTGGCGTTCGAGGGCACCAAGTCGATACCCGAGGCGACCATCCGGGGACTCCTGCAGTTGGGGCCAGGGCGTCCGTTCTCGGAGAGCGAAGTGGCGGCGGATCGCGACCGCATCGACCTGGAGTACCGCAACCACGGCTTCGACCAGGTGGTCGTGCGGTCCGAGGTGATGCAGGCGGAGAACGACACCCAGGCCGACATCCGCTACACGATCGAAGAGGGGCCGCAGATCCTGGTGGATCGCGTCATCATCGTCGGCAACACCCGGACCAAACCCGAGACCATCGAGCGCGAGCTGCTGGTGAAGCCGGGCCAGCCCCTCGGCTACTCGGATCTGATCGAGAGCCGCGTCCG